>Ga0307475_10001714_pt1 | contig 13092 bp, 11 predicted proteins | sample atmos_gasesECM1C_FD_203317 | JGI IMG/M metagenome (GOLD analysis project Ga0307475, IMG submission 203317) | Hardwood forest soil microbial communities from Morgan-Monroe State Forest, Indiana, United States - atmos_gasesECM1C_515 | ecosystem: Environmental > Terrestrial > Soil > Temperate... | reverse complement strand
GGTCGTTTGGGGCCGCCCCTGGTTTGTCGTTTGGGGCCCCGGCCCCAAACGGGTTGGATTCTGGTTCAGGCTCCTTGCGATGGCAACCTACCACATGGTTTGTGGTCGGGGGCTTCCAACGGTGCTAGCTCAGCTAGCAAGCGAAGATTCCGTGCCCATCGACATCAAGAGCCCGAAAGAAATTGAGCTAATGCGCACCGTCTGCCGCTTGGCGGCAGAGACGCTGCTCTTCGTCGGCGACAAGATCCAGCCCGGCATAACGACCGACGACATCAATCGAATGGTGCACGAGCACACGCTGCGGCAAGGTGCTCGACCCGCGCCTTTGAACTACAAGGGTTTCCCAAAGAGTGTCTGCACAAGCGTCAACGACGTCGTCTGCCACGGCATACCCGACGGCCGCGTGCTCAAGGACGGCGATATCATCAACGTCGACGTGACCCACGTCTACGAGTCATTCCATGGGGACACGAGCGCGTCCTTTTACATCGGGGCCCCGGGGCCGAAAGCTCGACATGTCGTCGAGGTCGCGCGACGGGCGCTCGAGGTCGGGATAGAGCAGGTACGCGACGGGGCCCGGCTCGGCGATGTCGGTGCAGCCATCCAGGAGTACGTAGAGAGCACGGGGTGTAGTGTCGTGCGCGACTTCGTGGGGCATGGGATCGGGCGGAAGTTTCACGAGGAGCCGCAGGTCAGGCACTACGGAAAGCATGGGACGGGGGAACGGCTGCGCGCAGGAATGACGTTCACGATCGAGCCGATGGTCAACCTCGGGAGCTGGGAGGTCGAGGTGGACCCCGCCGACAAATGGACCGTGCGCACGGTCGACGGCAGCCTCAGCGCGCAATTCGAGCACACCCTGCTCGTGACGCGAGCGGGCTGCGACATTCTCACGATGCGCCATCGCGCGCTGCGGAGCAGCGAAAACATGGCAACGCTCTTCGTCGCGTAGCTAGCAACCGTCGACTCTGGTGCCCAGGAGTTCAATGGCGGCGTGCCGCGCCGCCTCTCCCACGCGGATGCCGCCGATCATCCGAGCGATCTCGTCAATGCGTTCGGAGGGCGATAGTCGGCGCACGCTGGCGCTCGTGCGGCCCCGCGATTCGCGCTTGCCAACTACGAAGTGCGCACCTGCGAGAGCGGCAATTTGAGGAAGATGCGTTATGCAAACGACTTGACGATGCCGAGCAATGTCGTCGATTGCGTGACCGATGACCTCGGCCACCGCCCCCCCTACCCCGGTGTCGACTTCGTCGAACACATAGGTGTTGACCGGTCCTTGGTCCGCCAGGACGCGCTTGAGGGCCAAAAGCGCCCTCGACAGTTCACCGCCGCTGGCGATTCTCCGGAGCGGGCGGGGCTCCTCACCGCGGTTCGGGGCGATGAGAAACTCCACGCGATCGATTCCTGTTCGGGTGAGTCTCGCTCCATCGACGAGCCATGCATCCGCCGCAGCCGCGGTTGGTGTAACCTCCACGGCGACCCGAGCACGACCCATTCCCAACCGCGACAGCTCGGCCCCGATGGCCTCGCCCAGAGCAGACGCAGCATCGCGCCTCCTGCGCGAAAGCTCTCGCGCTGCGGCGCCAGCCTCTGTCAGGCGATTCGCTTTCTCGGCTTCCAGCCCAGCCACACGATCCGACGCGTTCGCGAGGGACTCGATCTCGCGGCCGAATTCGCTTCTGCGCTCGAGAAGGTCCGCCGAAGTCGGCCCGTACCTAAGCAAGAGCCTGTGAATATGGAATGCACGCTCCTCGATTTGCGCCAGGCGTTCGGGACTCGCCTCGATGCTCTCGTCGTAGCGCGCCAAGGCCCTCGCCGTGCTGGCTAGGTCAGCGCGCGCCTGCTCTACGACGGCGGCATGCAAAGCCAGCGACTCATCCAGGCGAGCCGCCTGACCAAGGTCGGTCGCAATGCGCGCCAATGCGTCACAGACCGCGTCGTCGCCATCATAAAGACGCTCGGCTCCGCGACGGCTGGCCGTCTTTAGACGTTCCGCGTTGCGCAAACGACCTCGCTCGTTCTCGATCTCCGTTTCTTCCCCTGCGCGAAGAGCCAGATCGTCGATTTCTCCCATCTGCGAGCGCAGGAGGTTCTCGCGTTCTCCGAGCCCTCGCTGGTGTGCGGCAGCCTCGTCGAGCTCGCGCGCAATGGTCGCCAGGGCGTCGACTTGCTCGGCCACTCGTGCGCGTTCAGCGTGCAGGCCGCCGAAGGCATCGAGGTATTCGGCGTGAGTAGCAGGATCCGTCAGCGAAACGCTCTCGTGCTGCGACGCGATGTCGCATAGCTCCGTTGCGAACTCCGCCAAGAGCGACACGGGGCTCAGCCGTCCGTTGATATAGGCTCGGCTCCGAGTTTCGAGCCGCGCTCCAGCGCCGACAGCCGACTGGACCACTCGACGAATCACAAGCTCTCGGTCGCAAGGGATGCCGGCCGTATCCAGCTTGGCAGCCAGACGAGATCCTGGAGCAATATCAAAGAGGGCTTCGACCTCGGCTTCGTCGGCACCGCTCCGCACGAGGTCGGGTTGCGCACGCCCGCCGAGAACGAGCGAAAGGGCGTCGACCAGCATCGACTTGCCGGCCCCCGTCTCGCCGGTGATGACGTTGAAACCAGCGCATAGCTCCAATTCGACTCGCTCAATGAGCGCCACGTTGCGGATACTCAGCTGGACCAGCATTGGGCGTGACGTCGTATAGCGTTAACCGCTTCAGCATGAGCCCCGCCTCCGCTTCGCTCCGGCTCGCGCTCCGGCGCGGGGCATCGGCCGCCCCCGCAAGCGAACAGCGAACTAACGGGGCTTGACGCCCTTGGGCGGATTTCATTAGCCTGACGAACTAGGTGCGCCGTCTGCACGCGCCAAATACCCAAGTCTTTTCGCAATGATATACCATTGATGGCCACTTCAGGCGCGATGCCGTCCCGAACTTCCGCAAAGAAAAAGGCGTCGACGCCTGGACCCGAGCCGACCCCTAAGCTTCAGTCCGTCGAGCAGAGGACAGCGTACTTGGAGGCGCGGCTCAAGAGTGCCCCCCCTGAGCTGCAGGCAAGCTACCGGGACAACCTAGACATGAGTTGGATCGCGCACGACAGCGCGCTCGAGGGTGTGGTTTACACCGTGACCGAGCTTCGAGCCGCGCTTGGGCCAGGCGAGGGCGGCGCGACGGCCGACTCGAGCATGCAACCGGTGGTGGAGGAAATTCGGCGCCACCGCGAAGCGCTCAACTTCGTGCGCGAACAATCAACGCGGCGCCGGGCCCCTGTGACCCTCGACTCGATAAAGCGGATCTACTGCGTTCTGCACCCCGAAGAAGGCGACACAAAGACCGTCAAATACCGAAAGGACATCCCGCAGCATCGCCTCTATTTCCACGAGTACGTTCCGCCCGACAAGATTGCCTACAAACTGCGGCAGCTCGTCGATTGGATCAATGACCCAGAGCTTCGTAGAACGCGCACACCCGTGCGCCTGGCCGCGCGCGCCCATTACGACCTGCTGCGGATTTTTCCGTTCGCCAGCGATAGCGGCAAGGTCGCGCGCCTTCTAATGAATCTCTTGCTCCTTCGGAGTGGTAATCCCCCGGCGATCATCCACTCGACGGAGCGGCAACGGTATTACGAGGCGCTCAAGGGCTCGAGCACCACGATGCATTCGATCGTCCAGGATGCCATCGAAAACAGCTTGTCTTCGATCGAGAAGCTGCTCGACGCCTACGGCGGAAAGCCATGAACTCTGCCCCAGGTCTGTCGTTTGGGGCCGCGAACTGCGTGACTCTGTAGCGAACCGCGGGTAAGCCTCGAGGAATGCTCGCAAAGCGGGTAATCCCGTGCTTGGACGTCGCCGCCGGCCGCGTGGTCAAGGGTGTGCGCTTTGTCCAACTGCGTGACGCGGGTGACCCGGTCGAGTGCGCACGCCTCTACGACGCGGAGGGTGCCGACGAGATCACACTCCTCGACATCACTGCCTCGCATGAAGGACGGGGAACGCTGCTCGATGTCGTCGCGCGGACTGCGGACGCTACGTTCGTCCCACTGACCGTGGGAGGGGGGGTGCGCGCAGAGGACGACGTACGTGCGCTGCTTGCGGCCGGAGCGGACAAGGTCAGCATCAACACAGCCGCTGTTAAGACGCCGGAGCTGATCCGACGATGCAGCGATGCGTGGGGGTCGCAAGCCATCGTCGTCGCCATCGACGCTAGGAGAAGGCCAACCGGTATTGGTTGGGAAGTTTTTCTTCATGGCGGCCGCACGGCGTCGGGACTCGACGCCGTTGCTTGGGCAGTGCAAGCGGCCAGCCTCGGGGCCGGAGAAATTCTGCTGACCAGCATGGACCGCGACGGCACCCTGTCGGGGTACGATCTGGCTCTAACTCGTGCCGTGTCCGACGCAGTACCGATTCCAGTCATCGCGAGTGGCGGAGTAGGCTCGCCGGAGCACCTGCGAGCCGGGCTCGTCGAGGGACGAGCCAGCGCCGTCCTCGCCGCAAGCATCTTCCACGACGGGATGTACTCCATCGGGCTTGCCAAGCGTATGCTGGCAGAAGCTGGGGTCGCCGTGCGGCTGGTCGAAAACTCATCCCAGGATCGGATTTCTGCGAGCGGGGAGCGGACCGAATGACCGCAGGCGCGCTGGACTCCTCGGTAACGCTCGAGGACGTGTTCACCGTCATTGACGCGAGACGTGTCCCAGTGGCCCCCGAGCTCGCGGGGTATCTAGTCCTCGAAATCGCCGAACGCGCAGACCCAGCTGGAGGAGATATCGATCCTCGCGCCGTTTTCGTGGGCGAGGAGGGAACCGTAGCCCTAGTAAAGCCCAAACGTGGCGGCGGGGCGGGCGATGCTGAAATGTCGATTCGCGCCGTGTTGGCGCGTCTCCTTGAGGCAAGCGGATCCCAAACACCTGCACTCGCGGCTGCCAGCAAGCGCAGGAGCGGCGCCGGTCTCTCCGTCCTCGCTGAGGAGCTCGAGACCGCCCTCGTACCCGTCAACCGCGCAGCGGGCAGACGCGCACTTGCGCGGTTGGCACGGGAAGTTCGACGCATCCTCTTGGGCGTTGGTCGGAATGCGCTCCCGTGGTCCAACGAGGCGGCGCCGCTGCGGCGAAGTGTCTCTCCGGGTCAAGGGTCGTCGACTGAGCCGCAGCGGCCGGAGGTGCACAATCCGGGCTTTGCGCACGAGGAGGACAGCACGACCACGCGCCGGGCCATTCCGAGCGAGCTCCTCGATAAGACAACCGCCGCTGAGGAGACCGAATTGCCGACGACCCAGCTCGAACCAGAGGGCCGTGCGCCATCGCCGTCTCAGCTGGACGTCGACGCTCTCATCGAGCAGTTCGCCGTATCAGCCTCGGACGACCAGCAGCATGCGACGGCGCTCAAGGAGATCGCTGAGCTGGAGCCGACCCCGCGCCCGGCGAGCGCTCGGGGCCGCCCCGAAGCCCGACGAGGCCCTCTTCGTGGCCAAGAGCAAGGCCCTCTTCGTGGACAAGAGGCAGAGGACGACTCTGCGGAATCGCTGCTCGCGTTGGGTCCGGAGCCGCTAGGCCGGGCCGCCGGCGTACCCGCACCCACCCGACATGGGCCACCGTCTAGCGGAGTGCGTGGCGCCGAGGACGCTATCCGGGAGGACGCTCGGCAAGCTCCCACTCAGCCGTCTCGGCTTCGACGCTCACGCGCCAGTCTACCGAGCGCGCCACGGCTCGAGTCCAAGCGCGCTTCGCGTCTGTGGCCAATGCTAGCGATCGCCGCAATTGCAGCGGGCGCCTACGCTGTCCGCCGGCTCCGACCCAGTGCCACCTCCAATGGCGTCCCGGAACCCTCGACAGCCACGGCAGCCGCGCAAGCGCGGGTGCAATCTCTCCCGCCATGCACCGGGACCTTGCTGGTGACCGGGGTTCCACTCCACGCCGAGGTGCTCCTCCGCCAAGGGCAGGCGCCCGTGGACGTGGAAAGGATGCCTGTCGGGGCCCGACTCGAGTTCGTCGCGACGGCGGAGGGTTTCGCACCGAAGCGAGTCGTCATCCCTGCCGGGGCGGGCTGGGATACTGGGCAGGACGGCAAGCCACGATTCGAAGCCGCCGTGCAGCTCGACAAGTCGTCGATCAAGTCGAACGCAGACTTTTGGCCCGCCGGAGAGCCGGGCAGCGCGGTTGGCGGCCAGGGACCGCCCGGAACGGTACATGTCGTTGCGACGCCAAGGGGAGCTGAAGTCTGGATGCTCGCCGGCATCGGCCCCGAGGCGCGCGTTGAATCGCTTCGGTGCGATCGCGATCTCGATGTGCTCGTCGCAGGACCTACGACCTTTCGAAAGAGACTGCATGTCGGCGCAGGGGACTTTCAACCCGAAGACATCCTTTCGGGGAGAACCGCGGCCCCGACTCGCATCGCCCGCGTCTCGGCCAAATAGCGCTATTTCGTTCTCAACTTTGTACTATGACGAGACGGAAGCGACTCGATTTCCTTGAGCAGCGCCGTAGGGCTGAACGGCTTCGTATAGTATGCCGTCGCTCCTGCCTCGAAGGCCCGCTGTTTAGACGCCTCATCCGCGAGCGAAGAAATGATGATGATCGGAACCGCGCCCGTCAGCCCGCCCTCGCGAAGCCTCCTGCAAACTGAAAAACCGTCGAACGTGCCAGGCAGATGCAGGTCGAGAAGAATGGCATCTGGACAGTAGGCCAGAGCGCTATCGATTCCCTTCGCTCCCGTGGAGACGGCTACGACCTCATGCCCGCGCGCAGTCATTAGTGTCTCAATCATGTGCCGGATTGAGTCTGAGTCTTCGACGACAAGAATTCGCATCGACGTTCCGAGCTCTCAAGAGGAGCGTCGCATACTGCGGTCAGTGTGGGAAGGTCACCCTGACACGTACGCCTCCGCCACTTCCGTCCTGCACCGGCGCGTCGCCAATGTCCAGAAGCGCCCCCTGTGACAGCGCAATCTCGGCGGCCACGAAGAGGGCGATGCTGCTTGGTCGACCAAAGGTCCCTGGCTCGACTTCCAGCGCGAGGAGCGAGCGCCGGGCGGCAGCCGGAAGAATCGTGCCCGAATCGTCTATGACAATCCGCGGTCCCAGATCGCCGTTAGGAGCGTGCACCACGACCGCGACCGCAGAGCCACGGGACGAAGCGGCGATCGCGTGGGAAACGAGCACGCGCGCCAGGACCGAAACAGCGCGGGGCGCAACACGTGCGATGGCGGGAACCGACGAATCGTCAGGCTCGCCACGAAGGCGTACGTCCACCCCTGCGCGTCCGGCCCGCGCCTGAAGTGTCTGGACTTCGCTGCGAACGATTGGCATGAGATCGACGGGACGTGCCGGCTCATGCGGGTCGCTTTCACCAACGGCCGCCAACTCAGCGACGAAGTCTTGCACGACCAGCAGCTTGCGGCGGATACCCTCGAGAGACTCGTCAAGACCGGTCCGCGCCATCGTCTCGAGATCCGGCGAGCTCTTCCGCGGTGACAATGCGGCGCGCAGCTCGGAGAGGTCCCGACCCACCGGCGAGAGCATGCCGCGCAGCGCGGCGGCCACCCCGCCCGCCAAGCGCGCTACCGCGGCGTAGCGTTCAGGGGTCGCAGGCATCTCGGCGGGCGGACTCGTGGACAAAACCGCGGTCTCGTCACCCGCAGTCCACACCGCTGCCAGCTCGCGCGCGTAAGCCGCGCCCTGCTCTCGGGCCTCGTCGAGCTCCTTGCGTAGCTGGGCGAGATCGTCGCGCGCTTGAACTCCTTCGGCAGGCAACCCGAGCAGCTCGGTACTCCCTTCAAGCTCGTAGCGGCCACCGTAACGAATGGCCATCCGCGACAGCCAAGCGCGTTCCGTATCCGCCGTTGCGGAGCTATCGGGCCCGAGCAGGACCCCGACGACGACTTCATCCCCCTCGCGCCGAATGGTCACGGTGCTGCCGGTCCCACTCCCGTGGCCGAGCATTACGTACAACATACGGCGCAGCTCGGCCTCATCGCCGAATACTTCCGTCCCGCTGCCGGGTTCGATTGAGACGCGCGCCTCCGGCGCGACTTCCCAAAGCAAGGACGCGACGTCGATCCGCCCTCGGCGGCCCCGCATGCCGACGGGTCGAGCATGAAGGCTCGACAGCATTTTCATCGTGTCGTCGAGCGCGGACAGCGTTGCGTCGACGCCGGTCGTGTCGACTTCGGAGGCTGGCGGAGGCTGAGTCAGCGCGGACACGCCTTTGCGCAGCCTCTCCGCCGCACCCTGCGCCTGCTGCGTGAGCAACCAGCCGAGCTCTTGCCGGGTGAGCCTGCCTTTGGACACGCAGACTAAGAATGCCAGAAGCAGAGGCCCCGGTCACGCTGGACGTCGCCGTGCCCCCGACAATCGAGGTACCCGGGATCCGGTCGCCCACTCGCGCTCTGCTCCAAGAGCAAGCCAAGTCAGCGGCACGGCTTGCGTTCCGACCGTAACGGTCGCTGCGTAGCGTTCGGGCCATTGGGACGGCGGCGGCAGCGCTATCGTCCTCGGCCCCGCCTGCGCCGCCAGGCCGCGTGCGTCCGACGCATTGAGGCGAAGCGCGGCGATCCCGGCCGCACTGAGCAGCCCCACGAGCGTGCTCGGAATGTACGGCGCCAATACGGCGCGCACCCGGTGCGAGATTTCGTTTGCCCGCGCCGACAAGGCCCGCACCTCGTCGAGTGTGGCACATACCACGGCGATTCCAGACTGCCCGTTCGTTGCGCCATCGCTCCGAGCCAATGCCGCGTCATCGGCGATGAATGCACTGTCCACGAGCTCGAGCGTCTGCGCGGCCCTCCACGTGACCACCGGAACTGGGGGAGCACCTCTCGAAGGGCGCGCTGCGTGTTTGCTGTCGCGTACTTGAGCCCTTCTCGCGAGGAGCACGTCGTCGGTGGGTAACGCCCGGGGGACGGTGACTCTTACCGGGCGTCGAAATGCGCGCGGGTCTCCGACCGTCCCCGTTGCGACGGCGTACGCAATCGTCTCCGCGGAAGCCACGACCGACATGAGCCGGCCAACGACGCGCGGCTCCGGATCGCAGGTGCGCATGGTCACGCCGGAGGACGGCGGCGTGTATAGCTGCCCGGACACGATTCCCGCATCGGGCTCAACAAGGCGCGCCCCCGTCGCGATGAGGTCGGCCAGCGCACCGGTGCCGGCGAGGACCTCGAGCATTTGCCTTGAGGGCATTGCCAGCAAGAAGTCCAGATCGGGCGGCACGCGCTTGCTCTTGAGAAGCATGCCTACCGCGCACAGGTCGCGGAGCGTCACTCCGCTGTCACCCCCCAGCAGCGCTTGGGCAACGGGTTGCCCCGCTAGATCCCGCACGGCCCGCACGACTCCTTGCTCGTCGAGCAGAAGCGGGTCGACCGCGCCGAGGTCGACGTTGATGACCTCCTCGCATGGAGCACCCGCGTCTGGGACCAGCGCGCGATGTGCCTTGGAGCGCCGCTGATCGCGGAGAAATACCTCCGTTCGTTCGTCGCTGATGAACAGCGAGGACGCTGCGCCCGCCTGCGATCCCAGGGCTGCCATGACGCCGCGATCGCCCACCGAGAGCAGGCGCGCGCTCGGGCCGGCAAACTCAAGCACAACGGGGGCGCCCCTTGTCTCTTCGACGCGCCGCACAGTCTCGCCAAGACCCCGCCGCAGCAGTTCCAGCGCGAGATCTCGCGCGCACACGAAGGGCCGGAGTCGCCCCGCGAGCAGCACTTGCACGCTGACCGGCGTGCGGACGAGCACTGTTCCGTGCGCAAGTGCCTGCGCAAGCGATGCACTGGGAACCACGAGCGTCAGCATCCCAATGCCGCCGACGCCCAGAAGCCGAGGCTCGTCGGTCACGCAAAGCCGTCCTGGGCTTGCGAACCTCTCGAGGTGAACAGGGGCCGGGAACCCAGCACCCGCGCGGGCCAGGACAATGCCGTGCGCAAGCATTTGAGGAAAAGCGGAGCGCACGCTTTCCGCCGATCGCGCCCCTGTCACACAATGGCCGTCGTAGACAACGGCCACCTCGACGGGTGCCTTCTTCAGCCCCGCCGTCAGAGCTTCGGCAAATACACGGCCCGGGGAGCGTGCGAGCACGACTTGATCGACTCGGACTTCGACCATCTCCGCCGCGAGCGCAGGGTCGCTCGACCTCACGGAGAGTATCTTTTGGGCCATCGTGCGGGGGGGATCCCCGGCTCGTGCGCGCATCTCAGTCTAGGGCCTATCCCTCAGGTGAATGCAGTTGACCACTTGCTCGGCTGACCTCTAGCCTTGGGCACATACCACATGTTCCGCACGGCGCTTCGCGATATCGTCGACAAGACTGAGGGTGGGGTGGCCGGCCTCATCATGGATTCCGAGGGGATAGCCGTCGACTCATACGCTCGAGACGACTCGCCGTTCGACATCACGACAATCGGCATCGAGTTTGGCGTCGTTCTCGGGTCGATCCGGCGAGCAGCGGAGTCGCTCGAGGCGGGACAACTCCGCGAGGTAGCCATTGCAACCGAAAAGATGATCACGCTTATCCGCACGCTGGGAGACAACTATTTTCTGGCGGTCGCCATCCTCCCAGATGGAAATCTAGGCAAAGGGCGGTTTCTGATGCGTACGGCGCTTCCTGCGCTCCTCGCCGAGCTCGGATGACGACGCGCGTCCTCTGCATCTCAGGCCCCAACCTGCAGCTCCTCGGAACGCGCGAGCCGAGCATTTATGGCCACGTCACGCTCGACGAGATTCATGCGCGTCTCGGAGCGCGTGCTCGAGCCTTGGGAGCCGAAATTGACGCGCGCCAGACCAATCACGAAGGGGCCATCGTCGATTGGATCGGCGATGCACCCAAGGAAAAGTTCGGCGGGCTGCTGCTCAACCCGGGAGCCTACACGCACACTTCCATCGCCATATTGGATGCACTGCAAGCCATTGCGCTTCCGTGCGTCGAAGTACATTTGTCGAATCTCGACGCTCGCGAGCCATTTCGTAGGCGTTCACGCATTGCGCGCGCGTGCGTAGCGCGCATCGCAGGGTTCGGCGCCGACAGTTATGAACTCGCGCTCGACGGCCTCCTACGCGTGCTGGCTCGACAACGCGCGCGCGCGTGAGTCTTCACACCCGCGCTTTTGCGGCCTAAGGTGTCGCGCCCAGCCCCGCCTGACCTTCGGCACACCATGAGTCTTGACCTCGAACAACTGAGCGCCCTCTTCGATCTTCTCACCCAGAAAGACATCGCAGAATTTGAGCACGAGGAGGGCGGCGTTCGGATTCGGGTCGCCCGAGGCGTGCGAGCCCAGGCCACGCCGCCCGCGACCCTGGAACCATTGCCCGCAAACCCATCCGGCGGGGCGGCCGCGGATGCGGTGGGCGACGATTACGTCGACATCACCAGCCCCTTCGTAGGCAGCTTCTATCGCTCGGCGTCGCCCGATTCGCCTCCATTCGTGGAGGTTGGCTCAGTCGTTCGCTCCGGACAAACGTTGTGCATCATCGAGGCCATGAAGCTGATGAACGAGATCGAGTCCGAGTGTGCCGGAACCGTAACCGAAATCTTCGCCCAGAACGGCAAGAGCGTGGAGTACGGCCAGAAGCTCTTTCGGATCAAAAAGGCCTAATCCTTTGGCCGTCGCACGATGTTCAAGAAGATCCTAATCGCGAACCGAGGCGAGATTGCCCTCCGCGTTCTTCGAGCATGTCGGGAACTCGGTGTAAAAACGGTAGCCGTACACTCCGACGTCGACGCGCGCGCGCTCCACGTGCGATTCGCCGACGAGGCGGTCTGCATCGGTCCGGCCCCGCCGAGCAAGAGCTACCTCAATATCCCCGCCATCATCAGCGCGGCCGAGATTACCGCTGCGGACGCGATTCATCCTGGGTACGGTTTCTTGTCCGAGAACGCCGAATTTTCCCGCATCTGCGGCAAGTGCGGCATCACGTTCATCGGGCCGACGCCGGAGGCCATGCAAATCTGGGGCGACAAGGTGACCGCGCGACGGAACGCGGAGAAGTTCGGGCTGCCGCTCTTGCCCGGAAGCACGGTGCTCGAGGGCGTGGCCGCGGCGCTTTCGGAGGCCAAGCGCATTGGGTATCCGATCATGCTCAAAGCCAGCGGCGGCGGCGGCGGGCGCGGCCTGCGTGTCGTCCGCAACGACGGCGAGTTGCCCGACGCATTTGCCAGCGCAAGAAGCGAAGCCGAATCGGGCTTCAAGAACGCCGATTTGTATTGCGAGAAATTCGTGGAAAGGCCCCGCCACATCGAATTCCAAGTTCTGGGAGATGGACACGGCGGAGTTTGGACCCTCGGCGAGCGCGAATGCTCGCTGCAACGACGTCATCAGAAGGTCATCGAGGAGGCCCCCAGCCCAGCCATCACAGCGGAGCAACGTCAAGCGATGGCCGAGATACTGCGGCGAGCCGTGCGCGATACCGGCTATACGACACTCGGCACGTTCGAGTTTCTCATGGACGAAGGCCAGAAACTGTACTTCTTGGAAATGAATCCGCGGGTGCAGGTGGAGCATCCGGTCACCGAAATGGTGACCGGTCTGGATCTTGTCGCCTTGCAGATCCGCGCTGCCGCTGGCGACAAGATCGATTTGCCCGATACGCGCCCTTGGAGTTTTCGCGGCCATGCAATCGAATGCCGCGTGAACGCCGAGGATCCAAAGTCCTTCGCCCCGTGGCCTGGCCTCATCACCGAATGGAACCCGCCGGGAGGGGCGGGAGTCCGCGTCGATTCCGGGATCTATGGCGGTTGGCGCGTCCCTCCCGACTACGACTCCCTGTTGGCGAAGCTCATCGTTCACGGAGCCACGCGAGCCGAAGCCATCGCACGGATGCGCCGCGCCCTGGATGAATTCATCGTAGCCGGAGTCCGCACCAACATCGACCTTCACAAGGCGCTGCTGGCCGATCGGGAGGTCTTGGCAGGAACGATGACGACGCGCACCGTCGAAAGGGTGACCGGCAAGGGACATGGGTAAAAGTCCGGTTCGCTCACTCACGCCGCGCTTCGGTAGACCCCTTGCCTTTGCGATGAGCGGGTTCTCATGGTTGCTCGGCGGGTGCACCAGCTCCACGACGGCCATCGCGTTGGCGCCCTACACAGGCATCAACATCGACTCGCAGTCCCTCG
>Ga0307475_10001713_pt1 | contig 13095 bp, 11 predicted proteins | sample atmos_gasesECM1C_FD_203317 | JGI IMG/M metagenome (GOLD analysis project Ga0307475, IMG submission 203317) | Hardwood forest soil microbial communities from Morgan-Monroe State Forest, Indiana, United States - atmos_gasesECM1C_515 | ecosystem: Environmental > Terrestrial > Soil > Temperate... | reverse complement strand
TGTTCCTCGCCGTGCTTGCGGTGCTCGCCTCGGTGGTGCTCGGTGGCCTGGTGGCGGGTCCGGTGCGCGCGCTGACCGCCGCCGCCACGCGCCTCGGGAACGGGGACTTCTCCGCCTCCATACCGGTGGGCGGCGCGGCCGAAGTTGGTGCGCTGGCGCGCACCATGGAGGACATGCGCCGCAACCTGATCGAGCTGACGAGCACCCTGCGGCGGCGTGAGGCCGAGGCGCGCGCGGTCCTCGGCGGCATCGTCGAGGGCGTGTATGCCGTCGACAAGAACCGCATCATCCGCTACCTCAATCCCCAGGCCGAGCGGCTCCTCGGCGTTACGCCGGAGCAAGCCGTCGGGCGCTTTTGCGGCGATGTGCTGCAGCCACGTCTGGAGCACGGCCGGCGGCCGTGCGAGTTCAAATGCCCGATCCTGCAGGCACGCGGCGCCGGCAGCTCCAAGGCGGTCGAGCAGCTCGCGGCGCGGCCCGGCGATGAGCGCACCACCGTGATCACGAGCAGTCAGCCCGCTGATGGACTGCAGGTGCAGGTGATCCGCGATGAGACCGAGCTGGAAGCGGTACGCCGCGCGCGTGACTCGGTGCTCGCCAACATCTCGCACGAGTTCCGCACGCCGCTCGCCGGGCAGCTCGCCTCGATCGAGCTGTTGCTCACCGGGCTCGAGCAGTTGCCGCGCGAGCAGCTGCGGGAGCTCATCACCTCGCTCGAGCGCAGCACGCTGCGTCTCACGCAGCTCATCGACAACCTGCTCGAGAGCGTACGCATCGAGTCCGGGCAGCTCGCCATCCGCCAGCAGACGGTGGTGCTCGCCGAGGTGGTCGATGACGCCCGCGCACTGGTGGGATCGCTGTTCGCGCAGCGGCGGCAGACGCTGGCCGTGAGCCTGCCGCAGGAGCTGCCCGCGGTGAGCGGCGACAAGACGCGCCTGACACAGGTGTTCGTCAACCTGCTCGCCAATGCCAACAAGTTCGCCCCCGAGGACACCGTGGTGCGCATCGGTGCCGAGGCGCACGCCGGGGAGGTGCACGCCTGGGTTGAGGACGAGGGCGCGGGCCCGGCGGCGCTCGAGGACACGCAGCTGTTCGCGCGGTTTCGCCGCGGCGGCAGCGAGCCCGAGCCGGCCGGACTCGGACTCGGCCTCTGGCTGGTCAAGTCGATCATCGACCGGCACGGCGGCCGCGTGGCTTTCGAGCGCACCGCCGCCGGTCATACCCGTTTCAGCCTCACGCTGCCCGCTGAGGAAGCCGCATGAAGGTACTGGTGGCGGACGATGATGCCGAGCTGCGCGAGCTCATCGCCTTCACGCTCTCGCAGGCGGGCTACCTGGTGATCAAGGCGAGCGATGGCTCGGCTGCCGTGCGGCTGTTCGCGGCGGAAGCCCCGGACCTCGTCGTTCTCGATATCAACATGCCGGCACTCTCCGGTTTCCAGGTGTGCGAGGCGATCCGCGCGCGCTCCCGCGTTCCGGTCATGATGTTGACGGTGCGCGGGGAGGAAGAGGACCTGGTGCGCGCGCTCGGCCTCGGCGCCGATGACTATCTCACCAAGCCCTTCAGTCCGCGCACACTGCTCGCGCGCATCCGCGCACTGCTGCGCCGCGCCGGTATGGAGAGCACTGCACCGGTGGCGGCCGGCCGCATCAGCCTGGATATCGCCGAGCACACGGTGCGCATCGGCGATGCCGAGGCGGTGCGTCTCACCAAGCTGGAGCTGCGGCTGTTGCAGATGCTGCTCGCCAACGCCGGCCACACCGTGAGCTCCGAGCGGCTGCTGGTGCAGGTGTGGGGTCATCGCAGCGGCGGCGACCGTCAGCTTCTGAAACAGCTCGTGCACCGCCTGCGGCAGAAGATCGAAGCCGATCCGGCGGCGCCGGCACTGCTGCGGACCGCGGCCGCCGGCTACAAGCTGATCGTCGAGTGAGCCACCGCAATTTCGTGGGGTGCGCGCGGGGTCCCCACGAAATTGCGTGTCTTATCGATAGATGCGGGCTCTCCGGGCGCGGTAAACGCAATTTCGTTGGGTGCCTTCAACGGGCGGAGATCTGGTCGAATACCCCGCCGTCGCTGAAGTGAGTGCGCTGCACGGTGGCCCAGCCGCCGAAGTCGGCGATCGTCGCCAGCTTCAGCTGCGGGAAGCGCTGCGCGTAGCGCGCCGCGACCTCGGGGTCGCGGGGGCGGTAGTAGTGCTGCGCGATGATTTCCTGCCCTTCCTTGCTGTAGAGATAGTTGAGGTAGGCGCGCGCCACCTCGCGAGTCCCATGGCGCAGCGCGACGCTATCGACTACGGCCACCGGGGGCTCGGCGAGCACGCTCACCGTGGGCACGACGATCTCGAGCTTGTCGGCTCCGACCTCCCGCACCGCCAGCAGTGCCTCGTTCTCCCAGGTGAGCAGCACGTCGCCAAGCCCGTTGTGCACGAAGGTGGTCGTGGCACCGCGTGCGCCGGCATCGAGCACCGGCACATTCGCGTACAGCTGGCGCAGGAACTCCCGCGCCCGCTCGTCATTGCCACCCGGCTGCGCGCGCACCCACGCCCAGGCGGCCAGATAATTCCAGCGCGCGCCGCCCGAGGTCTTCGGGTTCGGCGTGATCACCGCCACGCCGTGCCGCACGAGATCGCCCCAGTCGTGGATGCCTTTTGGATTGCCCTTGCGCACTACGAAGACGATGGTCGAGGTGTAGGGGGAGCTGTTATCGCTCAGCAGGCTCTGCCAATTGACCGGCAGGAGCCTCCCGGTCGCGGCGATCGCGTCGATGTCGGCCGCCAGTGCCAGCGTCACGACGTCCGCCGCATTGCCCTCGATGACCGAGCGGGCCTGCGTGGCGGAGCCGCCGTGCGACATCTCGACACGTACCTGCTGGCCGCTCTGCGCTTTCCAGTAGCGGTCGAAGGCCGAGTTGAACTCTGCGTACAGCTCGCGCGTCGGGTCGTAGGAGACGTTGCGCAAAGTGATCCGTTTGACGCCCGTGCCGCTTTCGCTCGGGCCGCCGCAGGAGAGCAGCATCGCGAGCGCCAGCAGACCGACCGCAATGCGCAAAGCGCGAGCTGACAGAGCCGATTTGGCTGACCGCATCCGCAAATGCTAGCTGCGCCCCGGTTACAAGGCGGTTATAGCGGCAGCCCCAGTGCGCGCCGCAGGTGCGGCTCGAGCTCGCGCGCACATTCGCTGACGCTGGCCGGACCACCGAGCTCGGCGAGCTGCGTCATCGCAAGTCCCGCATAACCACAGGGATTGATGCGGCCGAAGGGCGTCAGATCGAGCGCCACGTTGAGCGCGAGACCGTGATAGCTCCCGCCGTGGCGCACCCGCACGCCCACACTCGCGAGCTTGCGGCCGCCGACGTACACACCGGGCGCCTCGCGGCGTGACTCCGCGCCGATGCCATACTGGGCCGCAAGATCGATCACTGCGCGCTCGAGCGCGCTCACGAAGGCGCGGATGCCGAGCGCAGCGCGCCGCAGGTCCACGAGCGGATAGACCACCAACTGGCCCGGCCCGTGGTAGGTCACCTGGCCGCCGCGATCGACCTGCACCACCGGTATGTCGCCGGGGTCGAGCAGGTGTGCGCGGCTCGCATTGACGCCGAGTGTGAACACGGGCGCATGCTCGAGGAACCAAATCTCATCCGGTGTGCGGGCATCGCGCTGCTCGGTGAAACGCTGCATGGCGCGCCAGGTCGGCTCGTAATCGGCCAGCCCGAGATGACGCACCCGCGGTGCCGGCAGTAATTGCGGCGCGGCCTGCGCGCTCGCCACTGCCGTCGCTGCCGCCGGGGCGCTCATCGGGCGAGCCGCGAGTTATCGAGCCCGGCGTTGTTGCGGTTCAACGCCTGCTCCGCGCGGTAACTCGAGCGTACCAGCGGACCGGACACGCATTCGAGGAAGCCGAGTGCGAGCGCCTGGCTCCGGTAGCGGTCGAACTCCGCCGGCGTGACGAAACGCTCCACCGGCAGGTGGTGGACGGTGGGGCGCAGGTACTGTCCGAGCGTGACCAGGTCTACTCCGGCAACGCGCAGATCGCGGAGCGTCGCCTCGATCTCCGCATCGCTCTCGCCCAATCCGAGCATCAGGCTGCTCTTGGTGAGCACCGCCGGGCGATGGCGCTTGGCGTGTGCGAGCACTGCGAGCGTCTGCTCGTAGCCCGCGCGCGGATCGCGCACCGGGTGGGTGAGGCGGCGCACGGTCTCGATGTTCTGCGCGAACACCTCGATGCCCGAATCGAGCACCGTGGCAACATCCCCGAGCACGCCACCGAAGTCGGGCGTCAGTGCCTCGACCGCCGTGTCGGGGTTGCGACGCTTGATGGCGCGTACGCAGGCCGCGTAATGCGCGGCGCCGCCGTCGGGCAAATCGTCACGATCTACGGAGGTGAGCACCACGTAACGCAGCTGCAGCAGCTCGACGGTGCGCGCCGCATTCTCCGGCTCCGCTGCATCGAGCCAGCCGTGCGGGTTGCCCGTGTCCACGGAACAGAAGCGGCAGGCGCGCGTGCACACCGCACCCATCAGCATGATGGTGGCCGTGCCCGCGTTCCAACACTCGCCGATGTTTGGACAGTGGGCCTCTTCGCACACCGTGGCGAGCCGATGCTCGCGCACGAGCGCCCGCAAGCTGTGGAAACGCGTACCGCTGGGCGCCCGTGCCCGCAGCCAGGAGGGCAGCCGCTGTGGGCGGCCCGTGCCCTCGGGGCTCAGGCCGCGGTGGGCCTTGATGCCATCGCGGACCGCGGTAAACCCTTGAGCGGTAACGTATTTATGCCCGCTGCGAGCCTGCGCCGCCTCGGTGACGACCGGGATGCCCTTGAGAGTCGACATGCGCTCATTTTAACCCACCGAGCCGCGCCGACAGGCCTGCCAGGCGCTCCGCGGTCCCCACATCGCACCACTGCCCGGAATGCACCTCCCCGTGCACCCGGCCGGCGGCGATCGCGCGATTCAACAGCGGCAGCAGCGGAAAGCGACCTGCGGTGCACCCGGCAAAGAACTCGCTCCGGTACACCCCGACGCCGCTGTAGGTGAGGCGCTCGCTCTCCCGAATGACCACCCGGTCTCCTTCGAGCCCGAAGTCGCCCCGCGGGTGATGCGCCGGGTTGGGGATGAGCACGAGGTGAGCGTGTGCTGCAGGTTCCAGCCTGAGGCGGGCGAAGTCGATATCGGTCCAGATGTCGGCGTTCACGACCAGGAAAGGGCCCGGGCCGAGCTGCGGCAGCGCGCGGAAGATTCCCCCGCCGGTCTCGAGCGGCACCGGCCCCTCCTCGCTCCAGCTGATGCTCACCCCGAAGTCACGGCCATCGCCGAGCGCGGCCCGCAGCTTCTCGGCGAGCCAGGAAAGATTGATGACCACCTCACGGATACCGGCGCGTGCGAGCGCCTGCAGGTGCCACTCGATCAGTGCACGCCCGCCGACCTGCACGAGCGGTTTCGGCAGGGCGTCGGTCAGCGGGCGCATGCGCTCGCCCCGCCCGGCTGCGAGCAGCATCGCCTTCATCGGTGCTTCCTTCGCGGCTCGCGAGCCTGCGCGGCGATACGCGCGTTGGCAGCCAGCAGCTGCGCGCTGACGCGCTCATCGAGGAAGTGCGCGAGTGCGCCGAGCTCCGCGTAGCGCGCGCACGCGTCGCGCACGTAATCCAGGGTGCGCGGCAGATCGGGCAGATAGCCGGGCTTGCCATCCCGGTACCACAGGCGGCAGAAGATGCCGAGCACCTTGATGTGCCGCTGCACGCCGATCAGATCGAACCAGCGCAGAAACTCGGCGTCGCTTCCCCCCGCAGCGCCGCTCTGCGCGAGCAACCGTGCGCGAAATTCCCGCACCCATGACTCCACCCGTGCGCGCGGCCAGGCGATGTAGCAATCCTTCAGAAGCGACACCAGGTCATAGCCGACCGGACCGCAGAGCGCGTCCTGGAAGTCGATGATTCCCGGATTGCGCTCGCTCACCACCATCAGGTTGCGGCTGTGATAGTCGCGGTGCACGAACACCCGCGGCTGCGCCAGAGCCTCGGCAATGAGGAACTCGCACGCAGCGTTCAGCAGCTCGCTCTCCGCGGCGGAGATCTCGAGTGACAGGTGCCGCCCGAGGAACCACTCGGGCATCAGCGCCATCTCGCGCGCGAGCTCGCTGCGCCCGTAGGGTGCGAGCTGCGCACAGGCGACCGCGCCGCGCAGTTGAATGTTGGCAAGCGCCTGGAGCGCCGCGGCGTACAGTCGCTCGCTGTCGCCGCCGCTCTGCAGACTCTGCAGATAGGGCGTCGTCCCCAGATCCTCCAGCAGCAGCATGCCGCGCGCGACATCCGCCTCGTGCACGTGCGGCACGTGGGCGCCGAGCTCCTCGAGCAGCCGCGAGACCTTCAGGTAAGGCCGCACGTCCTCCTTTTCCGGCGGAGCATCCATCACGACGTAGCTCGCGCCTCCGCTGAAGGCGCGGAAATAGCGGCGGAAGCTCGCATCGCTCGATGCCACCTCGAGGCGCGAGGGTTGCAGGCGCAGTTCGCGCGACAGCCAATCTCGTATCAGCGCCAGTCGCGCGTCGGTCTCAAGCATGTGAGAGTTATGAGTTTTTCGGCCTGCGTGACTGCGGCGCACCATTATAATGCCGCCCTTCATGCTGCGTTCGAGGCCATTCTGGATCGTTATCGCGTCGTGCGGCAGCATCATGCCCGTGGCGCGGGCCGAAGAACCGCCCTGTCCGTCACAAAACCTGCAACCTTCCGCCACGGCCGCGGCGGGCGTCGCTGGCGGCGGAGCCAACGCGCCGGCCGGGGCAGCCGCGGCGCCGCCCGGCACGACGGCGCCGACATCCGCGGCAACCGCACCCGGTGCGTCCGTGGCTGCGCCCAAGGCGGCCGGGGTCGGCCCCATCAACATCAGCGGCGATGAGGCGACACTCGGTGTCGATGGCAACGCCACCCTCAAGGGCAACGTCGAAGCGACCCAGGGCGAACGGCGGATCCGCGCCAACCAGATCGAGTACGACTCCAAGACCGGTGCGATGCGCAGCGACGGACACATCGAGTATCAGGATCCGCTGGTGCACGTCACCGGCGCTGAGGGCAGCTATTCGACCACCGCCGGAGCGCAGTTCCGCGACGCGCAATTCGACCTGCGCCAGCGCGCCGCGCGCGGCTCAGCGAAGGACCTCTCGCTCACACCCGCGGGACAAATTCATCTCCAGGGAGTGACCTTCACCACCTGCCCGCTGCACGATGAGAGCTGGCACATCAAAGCCAACAGCATCGTGCTCGACACGCAGGACAAGATCGGCACCGGTCACGATGCGCGGGTCGATTTCATGGGAGTGCCGCTCATGTACCTGCCGTGGCTCAGCTTTCCGCTCTCGAGCGAGCGCAAGAGCGGGTTCCTCTTTCCGGGCATCGGCAATACTTCCATCAACGGGCTGCAGCTGTCGGTCCCCTACTACTGGAACATCGCACCGAACGCCGACTTCACCTTCCAGCCGATCATCTACAGCAAGGCCGGCGTCGATCTCGGTGGCGACTTCCGCCAGATGACCGAGAGCCAGCGCGGCGAGCTCGACTGGAACTACCTCCCCTACGACCAGGCCTACGGTGCGAGCCGCAGCCGCGTGCAGCTCAGCGAGGTCGCCGACCTGCCCTCCGACTGGCGGCTCAACATCAGCGCGGCGAACGTGAGCGACCGGCAGTACTTCGAGGATTTCTCCAATGGTCCGGAAGGTGCCAGCACGGCCTTCCTCGAGCGGCGCGCCACCTTCTCGTACCGCAGCGAGCATTGGAGCGTCGATGCCGAGGCCCAGGAATATCAAACCATCGACTACACTCTCGCCGAGCCCGACCACCCGTACGCGCGCGTGCCGCACCTGGCGGCCGACGCTGACTACGCCCTCGGCCCGGACGGGCTGCTGCGCTACGGCTTCTACTCCGAGGTGGTCAACTTCAAACACGCCGAAGCACCCGAGGCCGTCACCACCGGCTGGCGCGGTGATTTCATGCCGCTGGCTTCGCTCGATCTGACAGGTCCCGGGTATTTCCTGCGTCCCGCCTTCGCCTGGCGCCTCACGCAATACGAGCTCGATACGCTCGGGCCCGGTCAGACGAAGCGCTCGCCCTCCCGCTCGCTGCCGATTACCAGCGTCGATACCGGGCTGCTGTTCGAGCGCAATGCCGGCTCCCGCGATCAGCGCCGCCTGACGCTCGAGCCGCGCGTCATGTATCTGGACGTGCCCTACCGCGCACAGGATCAACTGCCGGTGTTCGACACGGCCGTACCCGATCTCATCAATACCGTGCAGCTGTTCCGCACCAACCGCTACGTGGGTGCCGACCGGGTGAGCGACGCCAACCAGGTGAGTCTCGGGCTCACCAGTCGTCTGCTCGATGCACAGAACGGCCGGCAGTTCATCGCCGGGACGATCGGCCAGATCTACTACTTCGAGCCCCCGCGCGTAACGCTCCCGGGAGAGGCTCCCACCACCTACGGGCGCTCGGACTTCGTGGCGCAGGTGTCACTCACGGCCTTCGAGGATTGGAGCGCCGACGCCGCCGTGCAATGGGATCCGCAGAACCAGCGCAGCGAGCGCAGCATGGTGAACGTGCAGTACAAGCCCGCTCCCAATGCGCTTATCAACCTGGCTTACCGCTACGAGCGCTTCACCACCACCACGGAGCTGGTCCCGGAGACCGGCAACGGGGGCGAGGTGCTCGTCCCCACCCCCGTGCAGCAGGGGTATGACCAGATCGAGTTCTCCACGGCGTTTCCCATCAAGCGGAGCTGGGAGGTGTTCGCCAAGGAGGTCTATTCACTGCGGGACCCGCAGCAGCCGCATGGGCAGGAAATTGAGCGTTTCGTCGGCTTCGAGTACCGTGCCTGCTGCTGGCGGATAAGGCTCGGGGCACGACGCTACGTCAATAGCCACGACCCGACCGCGGGCCAGACCACCGGAGTCTGGCTGCAGCTGGAACTCGCAGGCCTCGCGGGTGTCGGATCGGCGTCGGATTCCTTCCTTACCGAGGAGATCCGCGGCTATACGCCGACCACGGCAGCGGTTGTCAAGGCGCAGGGCCCGCTAAGAAGCATCTGGTGAGGGGAACTCGAAAGAACCATGCGATACCTAGCAATCTCCCCGGTCCCATTGTGGACCCTGCTGGGCCTTGCGGCCCTGGCGGTGCAGGGCAGCGCCTGGGGCCAGACCCGCGAGCTCGCCACCCAGGGCGAACTGCTCGACCGTGTGGTGGCAATCGTCAACGACGGGGTGGTGCTCAACAGCGATCTCGACGAACAGGTCGATTCGGTCAGCGAACGGTTGCGTCAGCAGAAGCTCGAGCTGCCGCCGCAGAATGTGCTGCGCCAGCAGGTGCTCGAGCGCCTGGTGCTGCAGGAGATCCAGGTACAGCGCGCCAATCACGCCGGTGTCAAGGTGTCCGACGAGATGCTCAACGCGGCGCTGCAGGATGTGGCGAAGCGCAATAACCTGACGCTGACGCAGTTGCCGGAGGCGCTCAAGCAGCAGGGGGTCGACTACGCGGAATACCGCGAGGAGATCCGCAGGGAAATGATGCTGCAGCTGCTGCGGCAGCGCGACGTGCTGCAGCACATCATCGTCACGCCACGCGAGATCGACGTGTTCCTCGAGAGGCAGGCGAAGACCCCGTCCGATCGCGATGAGTACAACGTCTCGCACATCCTCATCGCGGTGGGCCAGGAGGCGAGCCCTTCGCAACAGGAGGCTGCCGCCAAGCGGGCGCAGGATGTCTACGACCGCGCCAAGGGTGGCGAGGACTTCGCCAAGCTCGCGGTCGCCTACTCCAACAGCCAGACCGCCCTCGAAGGCGGCGCGCTCGGGTGGCGCAAGGGAAGCGAGTTGCCCACGTTCCTCTCGGACATCGTCGCCAAGCTGAAACCCGGAGAGGTCAGCGAGCCCCTGCGCACCCCGACGGGCTACCACATCATCCGCCTGAACGAGGTGCGCGGCGGTACCGCCGCCGCCGTTGAAGACCAGGTGCACGTGCGGCACATACTCATGAAGACCAACGATCTGGCCGACGACGCCACGGTGCGTGGCAAGCTCGCGGCGCTGCGCGAGCGCATCCTGAAGGGCGAGGACTTCGCGGCCGTCGCACAGGTCACCTCGCAGGATCCTGGGTCCGCAGCCGAGGGCGGCGATCTCGGCTGGGCGGGACCGGGGACCTTCGCGCCGGAGTTCGATCAGGAGATCGCGAGGCTGAAGGACAACGAGATCAGCGAGCCTTTCAAGACGCAGTTCGGCTGGCACATCGTGCAGATGCTCGGTCACCGCCGGTTCGACAATAGCGATGAGCTCAAACGCCGCCAGGCCATGGAGGCGATCCGTGCCAGCAAGGCGGACGAAGAGACCGAGCTGTGGTTGCGCCACATGCGGGATGAGGCGTACGTCGAGTACAAGTCATAGCGTCCCTCGCCCCCGCAACGCTGTGATTCCCCGTATCGCCCTGACGAGTGGCGAGCCGGCGGGGATCGGACCGGAGCTGTGTCTGGCGCTGGCGGCGATGGAGCTGCCGTGCGAGCTGGTGTGCCTCGGCGATCGCGCGCTGCTCGAGGAGCGCCGGCGGGCCTTGCACCTCACTGTACGCTTGCGCGATTACGCGCGTTCTACGGGCCCGGCAGGCATCAGCAGCACGCCGGGCGAGCTGACCGTGGAGCATCTGCCGCTGGCTGCCGCGAGCATTCCCGGTCGCCCCGATCCCGTCAACGCCCGCTACGTGCTCGCGCTCCTCGATCGGGCGGTCGAGGGCGCGCTCGCCGGTGAGTTCCACGCGCTGGTCACGGCGCCGGTGCACAAAGGGGTCATCAACGACGCGGGCATCGCCTTCACCGGCCACACCGAATACCTCCAGGAGCGGACCCACAGCCCGCGGGCTGTCATGATGCTGACCACCGGGTCGCTGCGGGTGGCGCTCGCCACCACTCACTTGCCGCTGCGTGCGGTGAGCGAGGCCATCAGTGCCGATCTGCTGTGCGAGGTGGCCACGATTCTCGCGCGCGATCTGACGGCCCGTTTCGGGGTGCAAGCGCCGCGCATCGCGGTCTGCGGACTGAACCCGCACGCGGGCGAGGGAGGCCACCTCGGTGATGAGGAGCTGCGCGTCATCGCTCCGGCGATCGACCGGCTGCGCGCCACAGGCATCCGTGCGAGCGGACCGTTCCCAGCCGACACGGTATTCGTGCCACAGATGCTGGCGGGCTACGACGCGGTGCTCGCCATGTACCACGACCAGGGGCTGCCGGTCATCAAGCACGTCGGCTTCGAGCGCGCCGTGAACGTGACGCTCGGCCTGCCGCTCATCCGCACTTCGCCCGATCACGGTACCGCGTTCGACCTCGCAGGCTCGGGCAAGGCGGACGTGGCGAGCCTCGTGGCGGCGGTGCAGCTGGCGAGCACGCTCGCGGCACAGCGCTGATGCCGGCGGCGATACGCGGCGGGGTGCCTCCGCGCCGCAAGCGCTTCGGCCAGCACTTCCTGCACGACCCGCGAGTGCTCAATCGCATCGTGGCGGCGATCGGCGCGGGCGCTGGCGATCACCTGGTCGAGATCGGTCCCGGCCGCGGCGCACTTACCGAGCGGCTGCTCTTGCCCGGCCGCTGCACACTGGATGCCATCGAGATCGATCGCGACCTCGCCTCACAGCTGCGCGCGCGCTTCGCCGGCTCGCCAGGACTCACGTTGCACGTGGGCGATGCGCTCGAATTCGACTTCGGTGCCCTTGCGCGCGAGCGCGGCGGACGGCTGCGCGTCGTCGGCAATCTGCCCTACAACATCTCGACGCCGCTGCTGTTCCACCTGTTGGACCACGCGGCCGCCGTCGTCGACCTCACCGTCATGCTGCAGCGTGAGGTCGTGGCGCGACTTGCGGCCACGCCCGGTAGCGCCGAGTACGGGCGCCTCAGCGTAATGCTGGCCCCGCAGGTGCAGGTGCAGCGGCTGTTCGATGTGGGCCCCGGCGCGTTCCAGCCGCCCCCGCGCGTGTGGTCGGCGCTGGTGCGGCTCACGTTGCGCGCCCAGCCGTTGTTCTCGGTCAGCCCGCTATACGGGGCCCTCGTCGCGGCGGCCTTCGCGCAGCGCCGCAAGACCCTGCGCAATGCATTAAGTCAGATGCTCACAGGCGCCGAGATCAGCGCCTGCGGCCTCGATCCGGGCGCGCGCCCCGGCACACTCGCTCCGCAGGCTTTCAACATCCTGGCGCAGGCGGCGGCCCGCGCCGCTCTCGACCGCACGCGCGGCGAACGTTAGTCTTCTGCCTGAGAACATGCCGCTCAGGGGGAGTGCGATGGGGGTCTACCGTCGTATGCTGCTGGTTGTCGACCTGACGGACGACAGCCTCGCGATCGGGCGCAAGGCGCAGGCACTCGCTCAGGCTCTGGGGGCCGAGGTGGAGCTGCTGCACGTGGTGGAGTTCGTACCCGTCGAGCCGATGGGGGAGACGCTGATGCCCTCGGTGCAGATCGAGGCGGAGCTGCTGCAGCGCGCGCAGCAACGCCTCGGCGCGCTCGCCGCGGACCTCGGGCTCGCCGGTGCAGCCTGCCGGGTCGAAAGCGGCAACGTCAAGGCGGAGATCGTGCGCGTCGCGCGCGAGCGTCAAACCGACTTGATCATAATCGGCAGCCGCGAGCGGCACGGCCTGTCGATCCTCGTGAATCTCACCGAAGATACGGTACTGCACGCCGCGCCGTGCGATGTGCTGGCCATGCGCGCACGCTAGAATCTCGCCATGACTTCCACCGAGCACCGCATCAAAGTCGACGTCGAGACGAGCTACCTCGATGAGCAGTCAGATCCGCGCCAGAGCCGTTACGTATTTGCCTACACCATCACCATCCGCAACGAGGGCCAGGTGCCGGCGCGCTTGCTGACACGTCACTGGGTGATCACGGATGCCAACGGCAAGGTGGAGGAGGTGCGGGGCGACGGCGTGGTCGGTGAGCAACCGTACCTCAAGCCCGGACAGGGCTTTCGCTACTCGAGCGGCGCGGTGATCGAGACGCCGGTCGGCTCCATGCAGGGCAGTTACCAGATGCTGGCGGATGATGGCGCACAGTTCGGCGCGCCGATCGAGCCGTTTCGCCTGGCGATGCCCG
>Ga0307475_10001710_pt1 | contig 13101 bp, 7 predicted proteins | sample atmos_gasesECM1C_FD_203317 | JGI IMG/M metagenome (GOLD analysis project Ga0307475, IMG submission 203317) | Hardwood forest soil microbial communities from Morgan-Monroe State Forest, Indiana, United States - atmos_gasesECM1C_515 | ecosystem: Environmental > Terrestrial > Soil > Temperate... | reverse complement strand
TTATAAAACTCGGCGCGAAATTGTAGGTCCATACGTTCGGTTAGGAAAGTATTTTTGAGCAGTGCGAAATCAAAGTTATTGATTCCAGGGCCGTGAAAAAAGCGACGATTGGAGGTTCCCTCCGTTCCCAACGCACTGGACGCAAATGCAGTGGGACTGAAATATTGTCCACCGGTTTTGCGCGGATCAGTAATATTCAGAGGCCCGACGAGGTTCGGGGTATCAACCGGGAGAGTTATCGGCCCACCGAATGCTGTTCCAAGTAGCGAGTGATCATCCGTTTCCACGATGGTTACGGGCAAGCCGGTGGCAAAACGGGTGATTCCGCTAATCTGCCATCCGTTGATCAGCTTTTTCGGTCCTCCCAATCTGTCCAACGGAAGCGTGTAACTATAGCTGACCACAAAATTATGAGTGGAGTCGAAAGCGGAAAGGCCGCGACTGAGGCGTGCATTTACGGGATTGATTTGTTCGCCGTAGCCGGAGGAATCGTCCAGCGATTTGCTGAAGGTATAGCCGATGAGAGTTTGCAGACGGCCGCTAGTGTGACGCCAATCGATTTGCACGGAGTTGTACGCAGAATTTCCGATGGTCGCGAAGTAGGAGTCGTTGCCGAACGGCACGATAAATACACCGTTGACGGGAGTGTTGCGATAAGGCGCGCTGAATGGTCCGCGGGTGCCGGCAGTTACAGTGCCGTCCGCCGCGGTATAAATACCATTTTCGCCTCCCGGTCCACAACCCGACGGAAGCGCAGCAGCGAGAGACAGACACAGCGAGGGAATTCCCGGGTTAGCGGAAATCGAGGAGAGCAGCCGGTGGCCCTGGGTTCCAACGTAACTCACGGTCAGCAGGTCTGAAGATGTGAGCTGGCGCTGGATTGATAATTCGTAGTTCTCTGCGTAGGGCAGCCTGTTTTTATTATTAAAAGCGGGCGAGCTGCCGATGGTACCAAAGGCGCCAAAAAAATCCGTCAAATTATCATAGGGGAAACCTGTCGCCGGGTGCGAGGCAGAAAACTTCTTTGGTGGAGGAGCGACCGGGAAAAGATTGGCGATGGACGTTCCAGATGCGCGGTTGGTGAAAGGCGCGGCAAAGGTGGACTCACTCTGGCCAGTGTAATTTCCGAAGGGAGCGTCTCCGATTTCGTTGAAGTCTGTGGCGCCTTCAAAGGCGGTGTAAAACATTCCCCAACCAACACGAATGCTGGTGGTGCCGCTCTTGCCGAGCATTTTGCCCCACATGCCCTCGTGGTCGCCGAAGGAGTACGCAAGCCCGAGTCGAGGAGCAACGTTGTTCCATCGTGTAGGCGCCAGGCTCCTTGGAACGCCCGGGTCACCGGGATACACCCAACCGATGGGAGTACCGGGAAACACTACCGATTGCTCACCGACGATCATAGTCTGAATTTCGTTATATTTTTCACGCCAAGGCGCGCTCACGTCGTAGCGCAGACCGTAGTTGAAGGTCAAATTGGGTTTTATGCGCCAACTGTCTTGTCCGTAGAGACCAAAATAATAATTTCGGCCATACGAAGGATAGGACTGCCCTTGGACATATTGACTCGGGGCACCCAAGAGAAAATCAACGAAATCGCTTCCCGTTTCGCTCGGCAGACCAGTGAAGCTGCTGCCAAAAAAGAAATTGCCGTTGGCGACGTTCGAAAGGTTTTCTTCCAGCTGATTAAAATGATATTGCCCACCGAACTTGAGAGTGTGCGTGCCGACAACTTTGCTGAAATTGTCCAGGACTTGATAAATGTTTTCGGTGATGCGGAGGGGGCGGCTAGGGACGCCGATTACGAAGTTATTAAAGTCAATTTCGGGGATGCCCTCGACAGCCGGCGTTCCGACGAATACTCCGGGAGCGCCGCCTGTTCCAGATGCGAAACCCAGGCTGGATAAACTCGTACCTTTTCCACCGAGCGGCTGGTTGAAGGTGACATCCAGGCGAAAGTAGCCAAGACGAAATTCGTTTACGGACGATCCGAAGGTCTTGGTATCTCCCAGATTCACGTTATGAGTGTGTCCGGTGCCGTCGACGCTGAAGCCGGGATACAACGGCGCATTGGAAGGCCAGTAAGGATCGATACGATCATATTTATCGCCATAGTAGTAGGCGGTGAGCAAACCAAATCTGGAATTGGCATCGATGCGACCGCTGTATTTATTGTCGGTGAGATTTACTTTTCCAGAGCTGGTCGAGAACTGTCCGGTTCCAGTGGCGGAATTAACGGTACCGGGGGTAGCCGGAAGAATGAATGGCAGTAACTTTGCGGAGATGGGATTGAAACTGGAAGGCGACAACGTGGCATTGGGAAAGACGCATTGTGCCGCGCTGACGCAACCCGGCGTGTAATACGGCTCGCCGGCTGTCACTGGTTGTCCGAGCTGTTGAGATAGCTGCTGGGCCCACGCCGTTCCGTTGACCGTTCCGGTGAGACTGGACGCGATTGCTGAAAAGTTGCCTTGCTCGGTTGGGGCTGTCGGAGCGCCATTGATTAACTGGGTGATGCCCTGCACCCTTCGGTTTCCCTGATAGTCCGCGAAGAAAAATATTTTGTCGCGTTTGACGGGTCCGCCAAAAGTGCCGCCGAATTGATTCTGGTGATAACTGCCGCGCTGACCGGCGGCGAAATAATTTGCGGCGTCGAGATTGGTGTTGCGCAGGAATTCAAAAACGTTTCCGTGCCAACGATTCTGGCCTGATTTGGTGATGACGTTAATCTGGCCACCGCTGTAATTTCCGTATTCAGCGTCAAAGTTGTTTGTAAGAATGCGAAATTCCGCGATGGAATCGAGATTCGGAATTGCGCCCGACCCGGAGTAGCCAATTTCCTGAGTAATGATTCCATTCAGGATGAAACCGTTCGCGGCTTCGCGCATTCCGTTGACAGAAAGAGCGCCGGAATTTTCGTCGCCCGAAACCGAGGGCATTGCGAATCCGGCAGAAATAAAAGCGCCGGCGTAGGCACCGGTCATGCCCGATGCGGTGGCAACTACGCCAGGCTGCAATGCCAGCAAGTCGGTGTAACTGCGCGACACCAAAGGCACATCAGTCATTTCTTTGCCTTCGATGACCTCGCCCATTTCGGTGTTGGCGGTTTCCACGTGCAGCGCGCTGCTGGAAACTTCAATTCTCTCGTTGGCCTGACCGACTTGCAGAGTTACATCACTTATTGCTTTGTCGTCGACATCCAGGATGATGTCGGTCTGGACGAAGGTTTTGAATCCGTCTTTACGCACTTCGATAGTGTATTTGCCCAGCGGAAGGGACTGGAAAGAATAGAAGCCCTGGCCGTTGGTAGTTTGTTCGGAGACGACCTGGGTACCCACATTAGTGGCACTAACTATGGCGCCTTCAACGGCGGCGCCGCTGGGGTCGGTCACGGTTCCTGAGACACTGGCGGTTACATCGGCAAAGACTTGAGCTCCCGAAAATAAAAGAACAATCGCGAAAAGCAAAGCCCCGAAGCAATTTGCGGATCGCACTGATTGCATTGTTCCTCCGGACGTAACGAGCGTTAGCGTTTCCAAGCCAAAAGACGGTCGAAAACCTGCCGAGAAACTCTTGTTCAAGAAACCGAGCGCCGGCATTAGGCCAACTGTTTTAACAATCACCAGTTCTAACCGGTTATTTGTTCGGGGTGTATTTCGTATTGCTGCGCTTTATAGTGCAGGGGATGAGCTTTTGTCAAATGCAAAATTCAAGAGATGGCCATGCGTGCTACCAATCAGATTAGTCTCCTTGACGGGAACTAGCTTGGGGCCTGAGGAGACATCTAGATTAGAAATCCAACTTGAGTGGCGATCTAACCGATTATAAAACGGCCGGACGAGGGGCGTGCAAAATTAAATGTTCCAGCATCCTTTGTTGGACGCGCGACGCGCCGGGACAGGGAAATCGCAGCTGTGAAGATTTATCTGGCGGTCCAGCCACCGTCGATAAGGATGGTATGTCCGGTAATGAGCGCAGCCGCGGGCGAAGCCAGAAATATCACTGCTCCTGCTACATCCATGGGCTCGCCAATACGATGTAACCCGGCTATGCGTTCGATCACATCGGCGCGAAATGCCGGATCCGAAAGTTGTTCTTCGGTTCCGGGAGTGGCGATGAAGGTCGGGGCGACGGCATTTACGGTGATGTTTTGCGGACCCCACTCCACCGCTAAACATTTGGTCAATTGAGAAATCGCAGCTTTGCTGGCGCAATACACCGATTCCGTGGGCAAGGCAGCGAAAGCCGCTTGCGAACTCATATTGATAATTTTGCCGCCGCCATGCTGGGCCATTATCTTGGCGGCGGCCTGGCTCGCAAAAAATGTGGATTTCACATTTAACGTAAGCGTGGCATCAAATTCGGATTCAGAGACATCGGCAGCCAGATTTGTAAATCCACCGCCAGCATTGTTCACGAGGATGTCAATTTTTCCAAAAAACGCTTCGGTCTGCTCGAAGGCACGGAAGATTTCGTCTAGGCGCATCACGTCCATTTGCAAGGTCAGCGCACGGCGCCCCATGGATTCGATTTGTCGAACCAACTCAAGTCCTCTGGCCTTGTCGCGGAATCCCAAAGCGACATCAGCACCGGCGTGAGCAAGCGCCAGAGAAATCGCCCGCCCCAATCCGCGTGCGGCTCCGGTCACGAGCGCGACCCGGCCGGCTAAATCAAAACTAGGGTATTCAGTCATGCAGTTAGCCCATCCTCAAGAGTAATTTTAAAAGCGACTGCCTATCATGCTAAGCAGTCTTTCAGCTCCTGCCAAAACACATCCACGCTCTGCGGCCTCTGTTCCTCCAGCGGCGCGAAAGCGCGCACAAAAAACTCCTGCCATTTATCAGGAGCTTCGGGGACCAGCAACGCAATCTTTGGGAACGCCCCTCCCAAGATGGCGCCACGTAACGTTGAGTAGTCCGTTCCTGTAAACGGCGCAGTACCGCACAACGCTTCGTAGGCAATGACGCCCAGCGCCCATATGTCCCAGCGTGCGGATATGGATTTGCCTTGAAGTTGCTCGGGCGACATATAACGCATCGTGCCGACCAGCACTCCTGTGGCCGTGGCATTCGTATCGTTAACGAATTCGGCCAGGGTCTTCGCGATTCCAAAGTCGGTGATCTTGACGAGTTCGAGTACGTTCGGTTTCGATAGAAATATATTCTCCGGCTTCAGGTCACGATGCACCAGGCCGCAGGCGTGCGCCGCTCCGATTCCGGCACAAATGCCGTCAAACAATTCCAGCGTCCGCTCGGCTGTCAATCGTGTTTTCTGGCGGAACTCCTCGCGCAGCGTAATCCCTTCCAACAGTTCCATAACCAGGAATACGCGCTGGTTCGCGTCTACTCCAAAATCGTGGACTGTCACTACATTGGGGTGCGCAAGGCTAGCGGTCACACGCGATTCCTGACGAAACTTTTCCATAGCGTTTTGGTTCGCGAACAGTTCGTCGCGAATCATCTTCACCGCGACGGTGCGGTTCAAGGAGAAGTCCGTGGCCCGGTACACTTTTCCCATTCCTCCCTGGCCAAGTCGCTTTTCCAGACGGTATCGTTTCCCGAGCATTCGCGGAGTAGGCACGAGCGTAAGTAGCGATTCATCTTTCTCACACGTTGTAGTACCTGTGTCGTAGCAAATGCCGCAAGTGGGGCACTCCTCAAGCGAACGTCCGTGGATCGCGGCGGTGCTGCGTATAAGTAATAGCGCGACCGCACTCGCTACATTTTCCAAGAGGCCGGTGTCTTCCGTGCTGTAAGGTTCCTCGGATCGCTTCGCCCCGACCACAATTAAAGCTTCCGTGCTGCCTTCCGCTAGTGCGACGGGCACCAGTAAATCAATACGCGCGTCGTGTAGAAAGTCTTTGTCGACTTGCGGCAACTGCTGTCCCAGCCAGCCGCTCTCGGCGAGCATAATAGGTACAGGGCGGTCCAGCATACGCACCAATGGAATGAGTTTGTTTGTGGCGGGCAAATGGGCTGTCAGCGAACCGGCGGGTGCCGCGGCTACGACGCGATACAGCGGTTCTTCAGGCTTGCGCACCAGCAAAGCGCAAAACTCCGCATGGAACGCCTCCACCACGCGACTCACGACACTGGGTGACACTTCCTCGACATTTGCAGCCTGACGGATGTCATCCATGACTTGTTTAAAGAGCGTTTGCGCATCATATTGGTCGCGAAAGAATCTGCGATCCAACTCCGATAGCCACGTTTGCCGTTGCGCGTATGCCAAGCCAGCCACCGCAAAAACCGCAACGTATACTGCCCCACGAGCTTTTAAGACCCCAAACAGCGGCTGGTTTCCGTGAAATATTAGATCCGCGGCCAACAAGGCCGCCGCCATCATCGGTATCGCCAGTAGAAAACGGCGGGCCATGGCGTACTGCAATCCTCTGCGGATGATGACGCGTACATCGAATAACCGTTGCCGCAAGATCGCATATGCAAAGGAAAATGGAAAAATCAGTACTCCCACGTTGCACACTAGAATGGCGGTCGGGGACTCCAGCCATTGCGTTAGTATCGAACTCGTTTCAAATGCGGCTGACTCGATCACTCTAGGCACATAGAACACCATCCCTAAAAGGGCTCCGTAGGAGACGACTCGAAATCGCCGGCGGTCGGTGACTAATTCCAGCCGCCAATAATTCAGTGGTACAACGACGACAGCAATCAGCAAATATACGATGCTCTGAAGCCCAAACGCTGTTAACACCCACCTGGGCGCGAGCCCGCTCAGATGCCCCGGGTCATATACTGTCCGAGCCAACAGATCCAGTGAGTACACGGTGGCTAACAATGGCCCGGCAACGAACGCCGCCCATATCCATCGTTTGGTGAAAAGAGTTTTTGGAAACAAACAGAAAAATCCCGCCAGGAGCGGGGTGCGGATCGCAGCGCTCACATGCACAAGCATTACCGCTAATGCCACAACAAATGGCGATGCACGCACCGAGGCTGCCAGTCCGGCAGGGAACGGTTCGTACACCGTTGCCATGGCCACCAACACCCATCCGCCTATTCGCGACACCAGGTCCTTTGGGCGGCTGAATACGACGAAAAGGCCAATTACCAGAGTGATGAATTTGTTGGCGAGAAAAATGATCTGCGAAGTTTTTGCCGCGCGTTCGAGTTCGTCCCAGATTCTTCCGTGCACGATCAACTTCAGATCAACGGGCTGTCCCGCGCGCTCCACGCGAATGGCGATGGGCTTGTCGGGTTCGAAATTCATGCGCTGCGCCAGCCAGTCGACCTCGGTTCCAATGTGTTGCCCGTTGACTTCCGACAACACATCGCCCACAGCTAATCCGGCGCGCTCGGCGGGGGGAGCCCAGATGGAGGTCACCACTACCCGGCCGGTTTTATCCGTTACATCGACACCATCGCCCGCCAACCCGAACAACAGGTAGTATCCAAGATAAAAATTTCCAACAATGCTGATGGCGGCGATTGCTAAGATTCGCCAGGGATATCGTCCGTTTGACATGCTTTCGTCGCGGAGAATGTGGAAGTGGCAAGATTATATGCGCATTCCTGGGCATTTCGACAAAGGGAAGTTTGTGAGTCGGCTGCTATAGGGAGACGTTGGTTATCTCGAACGTTTTGTCCTGATCTACACCGATCGGCCGAGCAAATCTACGCCCGCCGTGAAAACCGCAACCCCTCTACGACGTCATCGCTGCCACGATCGGCCGGGCCCAGTCCCAAAAACAACATTCAGGTTAACGGCTTCGGCGAACGCGCGGAAGTCGGGGTCTCGTGTAATGAGCGGAATGCCGTGATCGATGCAACTCTGCGCGATCAGCGCATCGCCGAGCCTGGCCTTGCGGCGCTTTGCGAGCACCTTAGCCCGCAATGCTCCCGCCTTTTGGCAATAACCGGATGCGATCCCGATTAGAGGCACTTCTGAGATTGTTTCGGCAACATCGGAAGGAAGCTTCGGGTCGCTTAAAAGCTCGGTCAGCACGACGGGCACCATTACCAGCTGACTATCCGCCAAGGCGCGGTCGAGCCAATCCGTATCTTCACCACCGCTCCCTTCGAGAAACGCAACCCATGTGCTCGTGTCCGCCGCGATCACCGGTCAGCCTTCAGCTCTGCGGCGCTCCGCGAGAACCGAACCTTGCCTCGGAGTTTGCGCAACCGAGCATAAGTCCGCGAGGCCGCAACCAGCTGTAGCCCAGTGCGGACAGTCTGGGTAACACCAGCGCCGCTTGCTTCTTGAGCCCTTTCCAGAAGCTCCCGCGGCACCTCTACCGTAATCTTGCGCGCAGTATCCATATGCCATTAGGATACCATACTCGATACCAGCATTGAATATGGCCTTTCGTACCAGCATAAGATTCAGCAATGCCGTACGGTTTTAGGAAAAGGAATTTGGCTGGGAGGCCTGGACTCGAACCAGGATAGCCAGATTCAGAGTTTAACCAAAATCATGCAAGTTGTTGATTCGTCTAGCCTGTTCTTGTGTCGTAGTACATGGTTTTCGCTGGTATTTGGGTTGAGTTGTTCCCACAGTTGTTCCCACAGTTTGGATCGGACGAAATGGAAGTCAGCTGAAAATTAGCAAGTGGAATTTAAAGAACTGAAGCCATCTTACACAAAAGTGCGCTACTTGAATTCTGGTGAACACCATTTGCGTTCGTCGAGCTTTCTAGAACGCCTCAGCACCATCACGTGCAATCCGGCGGCGCGAGGCATTTCATGATTCCGGCTTGTACCCTGCAGAATGGCGTCGAATGCCGTACCGCGCGATCAGACAAATGGTGTTGCTTGATGTCATTATTGATACCGACCATCGACCAACTGCTCGCATCGTATCCCAATCTAATTTAAAGTTCCGCTCAGAAAGTGGATGGAGGAGAGCAAGCATTATTTGCTTCGATTTTCTTCTTGTATTTTCCTTTCTTCGGTAACAACAGATTCTGCCAGACAGATTTTTTTCAGAGCAGTAAATTCGCCGAGAATTAGATTATCCACTGTCTTCGACATGGTTTCATTTTATGAACCGACAATCGTCGCATCGAGGAGACGTTGTTCCGACGGCGATCCACTCCGCTCCGAGATACGAAGCCGAATTGTAGTGCTGACCCGAACGCTAATTTCCAAGCGGTGGAGCGGCTGGTCTGGACTGCCGAGTTTTGTAGCGTTCAAACCGTTCTCGGAACACGACGACGTATTCGAGTAGAGCTTGCGTAAATTCAATGAGATCTCGTGCATCCTCCCACAACACTTCAGCCTCGACATCGTGCGCGGCTCGGTTACCGGCCAGGCGAAGACCATCTGCCCAATCGATGAGACTTCCGTCGATTAAGTTAAGCTCTTGCATCTTCGCTAATGAAGAAGCGAGATTCCTCTCCCGGATTCCCTTTTCCACGCAAAGTGTCTCTATGGCCCTGCGACAAAGTATAGCTGTCCCCGTATAGGCCTTGGCCTGGTAACAGCGCCGCGCCTCCCCTAAGACCGATTGCAATCTTTCCGGAAGTTCAGGGTTCGGGCTCTCGCCTTCGCATGGGTAGACTGTTTCGGGCTTCGACCACGAGTCCTCCCAGATCTCTTCCTCGCGTATCAGAATTGCATGGTGGCAGCGAGAGCATGCGACAAGCGTGACTCTCGTCGGCGGTCCGTCCGCTGCATCATGGTACTTGTGAAATCCAACGATATCTCCTTGGACTTTTCGGGCGCAGTTTTTACAGTATGCAACCATTGTTTCGGGCATGTTTTGATTTTATGCTACCCGGATTCACACAAGTGCTTGATCAAAAACCGCAGGTCTTCATCGGTTAACAGTGCAATAGCGGCTGAAGTAATTTCAAACACAGCTCACTCCAGAAGTTCGACGAACTTCATCCTCTGCTCTTCGAACTGACGAGATTTTTACAACTGGTACAGGTACCGCTGCAGTACACCGATTCAACTTGGAAATTGAATAGGTTCGAACCTACTGCTCTCCGTAGGAATCGTAAATCCGGTGACTTCCTTAAACGTCTCGCCCGTAAAATGAAGTTCCTTCCGTAAACCTTCCAAAGTTAACTCTACCTTCGTTCCGAGGGAATGAAGTGCCGATCGCAGCAACTCCGGTTCCTGAAAACTCGGTTCCTCCGGCTCGCCAGTCGTCGGCCACTTTTTCCAGGCCATATATTTGTATGCTTTTCTATATTCGACGGCTCCGATCAATCCCAAATCGTAAGCACGTCGGACGATCGCCGCGGCGCTCACTCGCCAACGTCGCTTCAACGCAAAGATGTGCTTCCACGAAAATGTCGCCTCGCACCGAAACTCACGTGCGAACACTTTGCGCGGAAGCAAAAACGCACTCGCGAACCGATCGGCTGCGATCTCCGTTTCGATGCTGCCCGTGTGGATACCCTGATGCATGACTAGGTGGCCGCATTCATGCCCAATGTCAAAATGCCAACGCGACGTGCTCTTCACAGACTGATTCAATGCGATGATCGCTGTCGGCCCGCACCGAGAAAATGCGTCCACCTTCTGCACGTCTGACAACTGGGAAATGATTACCACTCCCGCGCGTTCGAGAACGCGGCCAACCTCCATGATGGGACCATCGAGACTGATGGCCCAATGAACGCGGCATTGTTCCGCTGCACGTTCGATCTCTTCCGCGTTCGACAGTGATGCCGAAATTCGGGGAATATCCTGCTCAGGAAAACGAAATACGGATTTCAGTCGTGTAAGAACCAAGCCGAGTAGGGTCGCGTGTGCGCGGACCTTATTTTTCATACGTTCGGGAGTAGACCGCCGATGCCGAAAACTGCACTGCTCTTCATGAAAGATGTCTGGGATCTCACGGTAGAAAAATTCCGGTTCGAACCCTAAGACCGATCCGAAAGCTTCGACGAGATCGCGGGAAGGATTTTTCTTGCCCGACTCACACAATGACACTAAGGCCGTAGATGCGGCCACAGCTTCACTGAGTTCCTTTTGCGTGAGGCCCCGAAACTCCCGCGCAACTTGCAACCTGTCGCCCCAAAATATCTCGCGTGGACGTGCCTCCCACAAAACTCCATTTTGAGCCCGAAGTTCGCTCATCTCGCCTTGGTCTTCTTCTCAATTTGCGGCTCTTCCTTGGTGATGGCTTCCACGATTATAGGTTCCAAATGGATGGCCTTGGATTCGAGCGGCACGACGTTAGGACGTACAGCACCAAACGGAATTAGATACACGCCTGTCGCTTCGCCAGCTTCGTCGAGTTCGACAAGTTTTGCACTCGATACTCGACCTTCTGTGTCTGTCTCGATGGCAATCCGCAGGATCTTGTCCAACGGACGAAGGTCTTGGAACAATTGTCTTTGGAGCAATTCTCCGTATGTAGTGACCAAATAATTTGGAGGCGGATCATCCGGCGAACCCTTATAGAACCGGATCGGTAGTCCTTCGATGGCAAACGTGAATCGTGGTTTCGGCTCTTCTTCTATAACCGTGAGCCAAGCATGCTGGTGGGTAAGCTGTTTGATCTTGAAACATGATCGTTCATATACACGTGTCCCGAGTCCCCATGGACCATCGCCGTTGAGGGGATCGTATAGAGTTAGAGCCTTGTTCCGCACATCTTGCAGGGCGTCGGCGATGAGTGAGAGGCGTTCGTCCGTCAATGCAGGGTAACTTGTGGTTGGTTGGAAGCCATGGCTCATGTCCACAATATACACCAAACTAGACTTTGGTGCTAGATAATTTACGCTATTGAGTAAATTTACACTAAGGAGATTATTAACCACGTATTAACTTTTTTACTCACCGGTAAAGAATCTAACGCTATTGTCTAGAACGGAGTGCGCTGTACGTGGCTCAAACGTTCCATAGCCGACCCTCCTCCCGAAATTATGCTTTGTGCATGGCGCGTTCTTATTCTCATATAGAGTTGTTTTTACATACTTTTAGTATGTATTTTTCTTATCAGTTGAGAATAACGTCGTACTTTATTCTCATATGCACCTATAATTACATACTATAAGTGTGCTATTCTCTATTCAATTGAGAATACTATGGACTCTCTGGTTCCCTTCACCCAATACGCCCAGTCGGCTCCCCTGTTCACCATCCGGGAAGCCCGCGACCTCTACGGCAAAGACGAGCACAGTCGCTCTATCCTTAACCTGCTTCATCGCCTGAAAAACCAAGGGCGCGTGCGGCTTGTTGCGAACGGTGTTTATGCAGGCGCTCTCGCCGCCGCCCCGCTCAACCGCTATCGCGTCCCGCAGGCCCTCCGTGACGACGCCGTCGTGGCCCTGCACTCAGCCCTCGAACTCCACGGTGTCGCCAATCAAGTGTTCCAAACCGTCTACTATTTCTCCGCGCGCGCGCGCAAGGATGTCGTCTTCGACCGCGTGACCTACCATCGCGTTGCTCCTCCCCGCGCACTCACGCCTTCGCATCGTCTCTTCCAGACCGAACTTGGCGCAGAAAACGTTCTCGTCACTCGGCGCGAGCGATCCTTTATCGATTGTCTTCTCTTTCTCGACTACAGCGGAGGAGTAGAAGAACTCGACAAATCCCTGGCCATGTTTCCCTCCTTCGACTTTGCAGCGGCCCTCGCCTATCTCAAGCTGCTCCGCCGGCCGTGGCTCTATGCACGTCTTGGATTCTTGCTCGATCGCCACGCCGACAAACTTTTCTTTCGCGGCAAAATACGTGATCAACTCCTCCGCAAAGTCCCGAGCGGCATCGTCTATCTCGCCAACAAGCGTCCCGGCAACCATTGGGTTCCCGCCTGGAAACTCATGGTGCCCGAGACATTTTCGTCCTCCGGCGCTGACTCGGTGCGCACGTGAAGCTCCCTGCCGCCCAAATCACAAAGCTCGCGCGCGACACGGGATTCTCCGCCGACAATCTCGAGAAAGTCCTTCGCCTGCGCGAATTGCTGACCGAACTCTACAAGCATCCCTTCCTCCAAGCGAAACTCGCCCTGAAGGGCGGAACGGCGCTGAATCTTTTCTATTTCGACCTGGCGAGGCTGTCGGTCGACATCGACCTCAACTACATCGCCCATATCGATCGCGAAGCGGCCCTCCGCGAGCGGCCGGAGATAACGCGCGCCGTTGAACAAGTCGCCACCGGCCTCCAGTACAAACTGCAAGATGGTGTG
>Ga0307475_10001708_pt1 | contig 13113 bp, 10 predicted proteins | sample atmos_gasesECM1C_FD_203317 | JGI IMG/M metagenome (GOLD analysis project Ga0307475, IMG submission 203317) | Hardwood forest soil microbial communities from Morgan-Monroe State Forest, Indiana, United States - atmos_gasesECM1C_515 | ecosystem: Environmental > Terrestrial > Soil > Temperate... | reverse complement strand
TTCGCCGCGCCCCATCGAGCAAATGCTCGAGAACATGTTTATCGGCCGGCCTCCCGCCAATTATGACCGGCTTCTCGATTTCAGCCGCGCGGTTACGGGCAACTTGTTCTTCGTCCCCTCCTCCACGTTTCTCGAAGCAGTGGCGGACATGCCCGACGATGGAGCCGGAGACCTAACGGAAGAAGCAACGGAAAAACAGTCCGCGCATGCGGCGCCTTCAACAACGCCCGCAGCGGTCGAGCATTCTCAATCTGCCCCGGCACGCGAAGACGGTTCGCTGGGCATCGGTTCCCTGAAAGGAGATTTCGCCAATGAATAACCTCCATCGCGAGCTCGCCCCCATATCCGACGCGGCTTGGACTCAGATTGAAGAGGAAGCATCGCGCACGTTCAAGCGCTACATCGCAGGACGGCGTGTCGTTGACGTCGAGGGGCCGGCAGGCGCTGCCTTTTCGGCCGTCGGCACGGGCCACTTGAAGACGATCGCGGCTTCGAAAGACGGCATCGTCGCCCGGCAGCGCGAAGTAAAACCGCTGGTCGAGCTGCGCTTTCCGTTCGAGCTCAATCGCCAGGCGATCGATGACGTCGAGCGCGGCGCGAACGATTCCGACTGGCAACCAGTAAAAGACGCTGCACGCCAGATCGCCTTTGCCGAAGATGGCGCGATCTTCGACGGCTACACGGCCGCGGGGATTGGCGGAATCCGTCAGGGCACAAGCAATCCTATTAAGACTCTCCCGGCCGACGTGCGCGAATATCCGGATGTGATCGCGCAATGCCTCAGCCAGTTACGGCTCGTCGGCGTCAATGGCCCTTACGCCGTGCTGCTTGGTGCCGATGCCTACACCGCACTCGCCGAGACCAGCGACCACGGCTACCCTGTGCTCGAGCACGTCAAGCGCCTCGTCAAAGATAAAATCATCTGGGCGCCCGCCATCGCCGGCGCCTTTGTGCTCACCACGCGCGGCGGCGATTTCGCCTTGTATCTAGGCCAGGACGTGTCAATCGGCTATCTCAGCCACACGGACGCGGCTGTGCGTCTTTATCTGCAGGAAACTTTTACCTTCCTGTACTTTACCTCGGAGTCTGCTGTCGCTCTCTCTCCTGCTGGAAAGGCGTAGAGAGCGTGACGCACAACAGGCATTGCTCTTAGCAACGATCAACTAAATCGTTGGCGGTGGAATCGGACTGCCTTCAGGAAGCATCCTAACCTTACTGACGAAGGTCTTGAGGTCATAACGATCGGACAAGGAGGAGCTTATGTACGTCATTACTGGCGCCACAGGAAACACGGGAAGCGTTATCACCGAGAAACTCTTGGCAAAGGGAGAGAAAGTGCGCGTCATTGGGCGCGACGCGAAGCGGCTGGAACGATTTACGCAGAAGGGTGCGGAGGCATTCGTTGCCGATGAGACGGACAGAAGCGCTCTCACGAAAGCATTCTCGGGCGCCAAGGCAGTGTACGCGTTGATTCCACCTAACCTCGCTGCCCCAGATGTTCGCGCGTACCAGGAACAAGTGAGCGACGATCTGGCCGCCGCTATCACGAAGAACGGAGTTAAGCACGCCGTCGCATTAAGCAGCTTCGGCGCGGACAAACCAGATAGGACCGGTCCCGTGCTTGGTCTGCATACTCTCGAGGAGAAGCTCAACGGAATAGCCGGATTGAATGCTCTCTACCTGCGCGCAGGCTACTTCATGGAAAATATTTTGTCGCAGGTGGGCGTGATCCAGTCATTCGGCGTGATTGCAGGGCCCGTGCGACCGGATCTGGCTTTGCCGCTTATCGCGACGCGCGATATTGGCACCGCAACCGCCGAAGCCTTGCTGAAGCTTGATTTCAACGGGAAGCACACGCGTGAGTTGCAAGGGGCTCGTGACGTGACTTACAACGACGTTGCGAAAATAGTGGGGGCAGCGATCGGCAAGCCTGACCTGAAATATATGCAAATGCCTGCAGCGCAGTTAAAGCCTGCTTTGACGCAGATGGGGATGTCTTCCAACATGGTGGACTTGTTGCTCGAAATGGCGGAGTCGCTGGATTCGGGCCACATGAAGATGCTCCAACCGCGTTCACCGGCGAATTCAACTCCGACGACACTCGAGACCTTCGTGGCTGAAGTTTTTGTCCCGGCGCATCGCGGCAAGGCAGCTGGGGTTTAATCGCAGTTCGCCCGTCGCTTTGCGAAAATACGAAACGGGTTGCGAGTTGCGTTGTCTTGAAGTGAGGGGAAGATTGTGCCGCGGATGTCTTGCGAAATTACGGGAGGTGCGCTGAGCACCTCCCCGACTCGTTGACTTAGTTTTATCCTCGCTCTAAACTGCATCCCCGATGCCCGAACCCAGTTCCCTCGAAGGCCGCACCTTCTCCCACTATCGCATCCTTGAAAAACTTGGCGGCGGTGGCATGGGCGTTGTCTTCCGCGCTGAAGATACGAAACTCAAGCGCTTCGTCGCCCTGAAATTTCTTCCTGACGATGTCACCAAGGATCCTTTAGCGCTTGAACGCTTCCGCCGCGAAGCGCAAGCGGCCTCCGCGCTGAATCATCCCAATATCTGCACGATTCACGATATTGATGAAGACAATGGCATCCCCTACATCGCAATGGAGTTGCTCGAAGGCGTCACGCTCAAGCATCGCATCAATGGCCAGCCCGTCCCGCTCGATCAGCTTCTCGAAATCGGCATCGGCGTTCTCGACGCGCTTGAAGCCGCCCACGAACGCGGCATCGTTCATCGCGACATCAAGCCCGCGAATCTTTTTGTCACCGCCCGCGGTCGCGCCAAAGTTCTCGATTTCGGCCTCGCGAAACAAGTCGCTGGGCGCGCCGTGGCCGAGACTGTCACTGCCGGCGGAGTACTCGACACTGATCCGAATCTTACCAGCCCCGGCATGGCGCTTGGCACCGTCGCGTACATGTCGCCCGAGCAGGTGCGCGGCGAAAAGCTCGATGCGCGATCGGATCTTTTTTCTTTCGGCCTCGTCCTCTACGAGATGGCCACCGGCCAGCAGGCTTTCTCCGGAAATACCACCGGCGTGATTTTCGCAGCGATTCTTGAGCGCGAACCCGTGCCCCCCGCGCGCCTAAATCCCGCAGTGCCCGCCGAGCTCGACCGCATCATCGGCAAAGCGCTGGAAAAAAATCCACGCTTGCGTTACCAGACCGCCCGCGACATGGCCTCTGACCTCGAGCGCCTCAAGCGCGACACCGGCTCCGGCCGCTCCGCGCAAGTGAAATACGTCGACCTGCCCGGCTCAGGTTCCGCACCGGCCGCAACTGTGGGCGGTCAACTACCGCAATCGAGCGCACAATCGGCAGCCGTCGCGCCCGGTTCATCCGCAAGCTACGCCGCTGCCGCTTCCGCGCCTGTAGGCGCACGCGATGCAAGCGGTTCCGGTTCCGTCGCCGTGCAGGCGGCGCGTGAACACAAAGGCAAACTCATCATCGGCGCTGTCATCGCGCTAGCGGTCCTCGCCGTCGCAGGCTACGGTGTCTTCTCCATGCTCCGCGGCAAAGCTGCGATGCCCTTCCAGAATTTCACCATCACGCAAATCACCAACACCGGTAAATCTGTCAACGCCGCGATCTCGCCCGATGGCAAATACGTCGTCAGTGCCATAGCCGACAACGGTCGCCAGAGCGTCTGGCTCCGCAACATTCCCACCTCGAGCGACACTCAGGTGCTTCCGCCAGCCCCGAGGGGGTATGGGACTTTCGCATTTTCTCCCGACGGCAACTACATCTACTTCGGTCGGTCGGAAAACACCGTGGAAACTGTGCGCTTCATGTATCGGATACCCGTGCTCGGTGGCGCACCGCAAGTAGTGGTGAAGGACGTGGACTCGAACGTTTCGTTCTCGCCAGACGGCCGCCTGATCACGTATGTCCGCCAGAACGACCCCGAAGTCGGCAAGTATCATTTGCTCATCGCCAACGCCGATGGCTCAGCCGAGCATTCTCTCGTGATCGGTTCGACCGACGACGCGCCCACCAGTGTGGCGTGGTCTCCCGACGGGAAATTGGTTGCCGGCGCGGTATTTCACAACGATCGCGGCCTTACTTCACTCGAAGCCGTCCAAGTGGCATCCAACGCGGCGGACGCCCACTGGCAGCCGCTCGCCTCGGTGAAGGCTAGCGTCGTCACTGACCTCGCCTGGCTCCCAGACATGCGCGGTTTGCTGATTTCCCATCGGGGCCGCGAGTCCGGATACAGCCGCAATCAGATTGCCTATGTCGCCTTGCCTTCCGGCGAGACCACCGCCATCACCAAGGACACGAACAACTATTCCTCGATCAGTCTTTCCGGTGATGGGAAGACCATCGCCACGTCGCAGCAAAGAGCGTCTCGCACCTTTTACCTCCTGCCAGCCGACGGTGGCGGCGCCAATGCCTCGCCGCGCCCCATCTTCGAGCAGGAGCGCGACATCGCCAATTTTGCGTGGGCCGGCAACGAACAGATCGTCGTCTCGGAAGCTGACAAGCTTGTCCGTTTTTCGCTCGACGGAAAATCTCGTGCCGTCCTCGCCAGCGATTCCAACGCGCTTCTCAACGCGCCCGAAACGTGCTCCACTGCGGCGGCGGCAGGCTCGAACGAGCCCGAATCGCACCGCATCGTCTTTGCCTGGGCTGGCCATGCCGAGAATGCCACCGGCCGCAGCATCTGGCGCGTCGATCTCGACGGCTCGAATCTCAAGCAACTCACCAATGGCCACGGCGACCAGGATCCCAGCTGCTCGCCCGATGGCAAGTGGGTCTATTTCATCAACAACAATCCCGACCGCATTCGCCGCGTCTCTATCGACGGCGGCGCGGTGGAAGACGTGCCCGGCAGCACGATTCCCAACACGATTTACGGCGGCTTTGCCGCGCACATTACCCCCGACGGCTCGAAGATCGCCTTCGTCCTCACCGAAGCTTCGCAGGCGATGACTGCCCCCGGAACCCCGAGCGACGAGAAAATCGCGCTCGTTAGTCTCGATCCCGCTGCCAAGGGCGCGCGCCAGCTGATTACCCCCAACCCGCACATCACCGGGAGCGTCCATTTCACGCCCGAGGGCAAATCGCTCGCCTACGCCGTCCGCGAAAATGGCGTCGACAACGTCTGGGTCCAGCCCATAAACGGCGGCCCCGGGCACTACATCACGAAGTTCGCTTCCGAACAAAGCCGCGGCGGCTTCGCCTGGTCCCCCGACGGCAAAACTCTCGCCATCCTCCGCGGCCGCCTCGATTCCGACGTCGTCCTCCTCCGCGACACAGGCGCCACCCGCTAACCCATTCTTCGCCGGCTCATTTGGAGTGCGGCTTGTCCGAGCGGAGTCGAAGGGTGGCTCGCCACCGCTCTCTTACGCCCCCGGCTTGACGGGGCGGACGGCGCACGCCTATTTTGTTGATCTCGGCGAAACACGATTTTGTGAGCTCGGCAATGGAAGCCACATTCCGCATGATTTCGCGTTTTCTTTCATAATCCACTTGATACCGGGGAAACAGCACAATCGTCGCTTTCCAGACGCAAGCATGTCGCACGCTTTCTCTATCCGCCGTCTGCGCGTTTCCGGAGCCTTGGCTGAGCTTATCGAGAAAATCCAGTCCCGCCGCGCCAGTGGCGTGATGTCCTCCCAGCCTGCCTGCGCCAGCGGGGCGGCTGCAAGGGCTTTGCGAAGATCCAACGGCACCCGCATCTCCGGTTCTTCTCCGGCTCGCGTAATCTCCACCGTCACCGTCTCTACAACACCTGCGCCTGCGGCATCGCGCATGGTTTTGTTGACCCTGAGGCAGTGACTTCCTTGGCCGTTTGGTTCGAGTGCGGCTCGAAATGGGAAGCTATTGATCGTTCCCTCCGCCATCGTCCTGCCTCGTGATCGAAGCTTCGCACTCGCATTCTTGGGCAGCGTTAGTGTCCACGATCCAGCCTTTTCGTTTGCCTTGGGCCGAAACAATTTGGCGCTGAAGCGAATCGTTGGCTTGGCTTCTTGCAATTTGTTCCGTTTCATTCGGGTCTCCCCACGCGTTCCTCGCCTACGAAAAGCGCGGCCCTTTTTTCGATTCTCGTCCTGCTCCACGGGTTTGCAAGCCCTTTATCCAACCCGGCCCTGGGTCTTCACTCGCGACCGGAGCGCTATATTGGACACACATCCATGAATTACCTGATTTGCTTTCCCCTGCGCTTTGTTATAGTTCGCGGGTCACTCGCGATGCTCGCCGTTCGAGGCGAGCGCTTTTGGGCTTCCGCGCGACAGCGCCCGCGCCGCCCAGATTCGAGCGAGCGCCTTCCCCTTTGCTTTATCTTCCGGGTTCCGTTGTGTCGACATACGGGCGTATCCTTGTCCTCAAGGCCAAAGGAGAAGTAAGTGAGCATCCTTACACCGACCGAGAATAAACGCGTCAACGAGATGATCGGCTTCGTTGGGCTCAGCCTGGCGGTGCTGCTCGCGCTCAGCTTGCTAACCTATAACCCGCACGATGCGTCGTTCAACGTGGCCGCGCCCGCGCCGGCGTTGAGACCTGCGTACAACTGGATTGGCCCGGTCGGCGCGCACATCTCCGATCTTTTCTTCCAGTTCTGTGGCTTCAGCGCGTTTCTCTTTCCTGTCGCGATGATTCTGGTGGCTCTCCGTTGGTTCCGCAGCCAACTGTTGGAAGCGCCTGTAGCAAAATTGATCGGGTCGGCAATGGTGCTTTCGTCGCTTTCCGCGGGAATGGTGCTTCTGCATTTTCCGGATGTGCGTGGCGCGCTGCCGTCGGGCGGATTGCTGGGAACTGTGCTGGCGCAGGGTTTGCGCGCGGCGTTTAATCCGGTTGGCGCGCTACTGGTAACCTCTGTCACTTTTTTCACGGCGCTATTTCTGACTACGAGTTTTTCACTTCGCGCCGCTGGTGCTTGGTTGACGAAGCCGACGAATCCCGAAGGAATGTTCGGCAGGCTTTCGACGCGGCTGAGGGATTGGCGAGAGGAGCGCGAATCACAGCGCCTGAAGAAGCGAGTGGAGGAGATCAAAATCGCCGGACGTCCCGCGGTGGCGCCGCAACGCGTGTCGGCTTCGGCGCGCGAGACGCTTCCCGCTGTGGATGAAGAGGAAGAAGAGGAAGATCATTCTGACGCTGAACTGGATGTCGACGCGCGTGTCGCTCCCGGCCCCGCCGTAATCAAGTTCCACGAGCAGGAGCGCGTCGCCCCACCGCCCAAGAAAACTTCACGTGAGCCAAAGATCGCACAAGGCAAGACGTCTTATCGGCTTCCCTCTCCAAGCCTGCTGCAAGCGGCCGAGCGCGGCGAGAAAATGACGGAAAGCGAGCTGAAAGAATACGCCCGCGCGATCGAGCTCAAGTGCCAGGAATTCGAAGTGAACGGGCAGGTGACGCAGATCAATCCCGGCCCTGTGGTCACCACTTTTGAATTCAAGCCGGAAGCGGGTATCAAGTACAGCCGCATTACCGGCCTGGCCGAAGATCTGTGTCTCGCCCTGCGCGCCGAGTCCATTCTAATTGAACGCATCCCCGGAAAATCAACCGTCGGAATCGAAGTCCCGAATCCGCATCGCGAGACGATTGCTCTACGCGACATTGTCGAGGCGCCGGAATTCAGCCATTCGCCTTCGAAGCTCACCATGCCGCTCGGCAAGGATTTAATTGGCAGGATTCGCGCGGCCGATCTCACACAAATGCCGCACTTGCTCATCGCCGGCTCGACCGGAACGGGCAAGAGCGTCTTCATCAATTCCCTGCTGATGGGCATGCTGTACAAGGCGACGCCGGAAGAATTGAAACTGGTGCTTGTTGACCCGAAGCAGGTGGAATTGGGAATTTATTCCGATATCCCGCACCTTCTGACGCCGGTGGTGACCGACGCGAAGGTGGCCGCGAACGTTCTGCGGAATGCGACGCGCGAAATGGAGCGGCGGCTGAAGATGCTGGCCGGACGCAGCGTGCGCAACATCGCGCAGTACAACCAGACTTTCGAGAGAGGCCACTCGCTTTCGCTCTTCGAAAATTCAGAGGAAGAAGAAGCGAAGCCGCTGCCGTACGTGGTGATCGTAATCGACGAATTGGCCGACCTGATGATGGTGGATACGAACGGCGTCGAGGAATCAATCACGCGGCTGGCGCAGATGGCGCGCGCCGTGGGTATTCATTTGATTCTTGCCACGCAGCGGCCGTCGGTGGACGTGATCACCGGCTTGATCAAGGCGAATTTCCCGGCGCGCATTTCGTTCCGCGTGGCCAGCAAGATCGACTCGCGCACGATTCTCGATTCCAACGGCTCGGAATCATTGCTGGGCAAAGGTGACATGCTGTATCTGCCGGCGGGTTCGTCGCGGCTGCATCGTATTCATGGGCCCTACGTGCACGAATCGGAAGTGACAGCAGTGTGCGAATTCTGGCGTGACCAGGCCAAAGCGATCTACAACGAAGAGCTGCTCAAGCCGCCTCGCGATGAAAATTCCGCGAAAGGCGGAGGCGACGAAGCGGGCGACGGCGAGGATGTGGACGACGAACTCTACCAGGACGCCGTGCGCGTGGTATGCGAGATGGGCCGCGCTTCCACTTCGACTTTGCAGCGCCGACTGCGCGTGGGCTATGGTCGCGCGGCACGCCTGATTGATTTGATGGAAAAGGATGGAATCGTTGGGCCCCCTGATGGCGCGAAGCCTCGCGAGGTGCTAAAAGCAAAAGGTTGGATGAAGGAATTCGACGATTCAATGAAATAGCTACGCGATTCACTGCGCGCTGCACTTCCCTTTCGCAAAGCAGTAAGAGCTCAAACGGTGGGCAGTTCCACTTGAACCGTTGTCCCTGAACCCGTGGAAACAATTCGAAATTTTCCCTGCTGGTCTTGAACCCTGTTCTTCATGCCGGTTAAGCCCAGGCCGAGATGGGCCCCATTGCCGTCGAACTCTTCCAATTTCCCCTTGGAAATTCCGACTCCGTAGTCATGAACGCGCAGGCCGACTTGATTGCCGTCGAATCTCAAGACTACCTCGGCAGCGGAAGCTTTAGCGTGGCGATGAATGTTCGTTAGGCTCTCCTGCAGCACGCGAAAGAGAGTCAGTTCCGTGGCCTGACCCAAGCGCCGCTTCTCGCCTTCGACCTCAAAATTTACGTGGATGCCGGTACGCTTCGAGAAGCCTTCAACGAACCATTCTGCCGCGGAAGCCAGGCCGACTTCGTCGAGCAGAGGCGGATGCAGCAGGTACGACATGGTGCGCGCGCCATTCAGGCTCTCGGACAGAATCGACGCCAGATCGGTGATGACCTCATCGTTCGGATGATCGGTGAGGTGCGTGTCCGCCAGTATCTTAGCCGCGCTGAGGCTTTGCCCAAGGCCGTCGTGGAGTTCCCGCGCGATGCGGCGACGCTCTTCGTCCTGTGCCTGCAAAAGCTGAATGCTGAGCCTGCGGGATTTTTGTTCCTCGATGGTGCGTTCGCGGAGCTCTTGCGCGAGCCTCCGATAGTGTTCCCAAATTAAAAATACGGCGAGAAAAAATACTGCCGCAAGGATGATCACCGTGAAGCGAAAGAGCCTCGCAGTCAATGCTCTCCGCTGATTGAGGAGAATCTGCTCGGCATTGTTGATTTGATCGGAAATTGCGGCTCCTCGAGTGGCCGAATCGACGATATCTAATGTCAATTCGGATTGTCGGTCCTCATCGTTGGCGCCAGAATTTGCGAGTTGGATACTTTCTTCGCTGTCGGTAAGCCTCTCGCGCGTAACCGCTTCCAACTGGTTGCAGCGCTGCTGCTGCTCTTGATTGTCATTCAACAAGTTTTTTAGGCGCGCCAGGTTTGAGAGGACGCCTTCGCGCGCAGCGTTGAAATCCTTCACGAATTGCGGATTGCTACTGCTTACGAAGAAGCTTCGCGAACGCCCGGCTTTGGCAACATCTTTCTCGACGGTATCGAGAGCCAGTTGCACCTCGAATGTGTGCTGCACCCAGTGTGCGCTGTCATAAAGGCGGTAAATCATCCATCCCGCAGCGATGGCACTGAAAAGCAGCAGGACGAGAGCGGAAAGGAAAATGCTGCGGGGGCTGATTTGGCGCCACATAGTGTTCGCAAAGGCCGGCTGGGCCTTGGACAAGAAAGGAATTTTATCGTAGATTGCATCCTAGCGTACGATATCAATAATGGAGTAATTGCCGCGTACCCGCCGCGCGGCCGGCCGACCCAAGGAGCAATCAGTGCGTACCCGACGATCCGAAGTACCTCGTCTCCTGGCACTTCAGCTATTCGTGGTTTTCTTGATGCTGTCCTGCGCGTCGAGTCAGCCGCCTCGGCGCTTAATCGTCCACGTAAAAGAGGGTTTTGTGGGAACGATTCGGATCGCGACCTGCGTGGGATCTTCGACGGCTACGGACGTCTATGCCCGCAATGACGGCGCGGGCGAAACATCGGCATGTCCGGCGCGAGGCGAGGACGTGGCCGTCACTTTGGTGCGCGGCGCGGAGCAACGAGTGATAGCGTCCGAGGAGATCGTGATACCGCGGACGGGCGACGGTATCGCGACGAGCATACAGGTGGACGTTCGTCAGTGATTCGTAGCTCGACCGGATCTTTTTGAGCTACCTCGACTGTTAGTATCTTCCCGCGAAGCTTTGCAAATTGGGTGAGGGGACAAACAGCAGGCGGCATCCCGTTCCATCTTCGTTCCTATTCTGTCTGTCCCCTCCCGCGAGCGCAGCCTAGTGACCGGCTGCTTTAGACTTTGATCCGTGATGTTCGAGGTGAGACTTGGCCGCTTCAGTGGCATGGTGCGTGGCGTGATGAAGATGCCCCTGAGCAGAGTGCGCGTGATGTGCCGCTGTTTCGTAGTTACCTGACTCGTGGTGCTTTGCCGCTTCGCGATGATGCCGGGCAGCGTGTTCGTGATGCTCGGCGGCCTTGCTGTGATGTTCTGCAGCTTGCTTCGACATTTGCTTCTCCTCGATTGAAATCAGTCCGATGGACGGACTGAGACAGCCACTGTATGACTCCGATAAGTCTGCAGTACATACAGGATGTTACTGTCTAAAAACATCCAGTGCGTGTAATCCAACGTAAAAAAGCGCCTAGAAGACCGAAGCTCTGGAACACATGGGACGACGCCTTTTCTGCAAAGATAATCCAGAAAAAGCTGTATTGAACCGCCTGCGCAATAGCGTTCATCCTGCCAATTAGAAATCACAAGCCCCATGCCCCAACGAGCGAGGAGGAGCCGGTGCAGAAAAAGCCTAGGGTACTGTTCTTATCAAGGGGCAATGCGACGCGAAGCCAGATGGCGGAAGGAATTTTGCGGAGCCTTGGCGCGGAACGGTTCGAACCGACGAGCGCGGGAATCGAGCCGGGAAGGTTGAATCCATTGGCCATCGAGGCGATGAAAGAGGCCGGAATGGATATCTCTCATCAGCAGGCGAAGAATCTGAAGGAGTTGCTAAAGGAACATTTCGCCTACGTCATTACGGTGTGCGACTCGGCCCGCGAACGTGCGCCTATATTTCCATTCACACCGAATCTGGTGCACTGGAGTATTTACGATCCGGAAAGCGGGCAGCATTCCACAGAAGAGAAAAAGAATGTGTTTCGGCGCGTTCGAGACGAGATTCGGGCCAAGGTAGAAAGCTTTCTCAACGAGACTACCAAGACGAAACCGCAGCTTTCCAAGACGGCAGAGGCAAGATAAGGTCGATTCGATGGCTGGCAGGTCGCTCACAGGCTGTCGTCGTGGCCGAACGATCTACTGACGGGTCGCCACCTTGGCTGCTCCCTGGGTAGGAGTCGGCGGCTGCGGCGCGGCTGCGTTCGGAGGTGGCGGCTGAATTATGACAGGGGTCGGCGTGGAGGACCATTGGAGCCGGCCATTGCTCTTAGCAACTTCCTGGACGATCCTCGTGAACAGCCGATCCTGCATGGCGGTGCGCTTGGTGTAGTGCGCGACGTAACTTACACCGAATTCGAAGTTGCCTGCGTTCACGACGAGCGTGATGGTGGGCTCTAATGGTGGACTTACGGTTTCATAGTAGTCACTGACGACTTTCCACGAGGTCTGCGCCTCGAGCAGGTAGTCCCCAATCGCTTCTCTGGCCACACGCGTGAGCATGTCCTTCGCAAACTGGAAATCGCTACTGCTGGCAAACACGACTTTAATTTCGTCCCATACGAACTGGAATCCTTGCGAGTAGTTGAAAACGGATCCTTTCAAAACAGCACTGTTGGGAACGCGAACGATGCGTCCATTGTACGAATCCTTGCTCACCCAATTCCCTGTTTCCAGCAAAGTCGTGCGAAGGAGACCGATGTCGATCACGTCGCCTATGGTATCGCCGATCTGCACCCGGTCGCCAACCGCGTAGAGCTTCGAAAAGCCGATCGAGAAAGCACCGGCGATGCTGGCCAGCACGTCTTGCAGCGCGACTGCGACTCCCGCGCCGATTAGACCTAGGGCGAATCCGAGCCTGCCCAAACGGTCCTCAAAAAGAAGCGCGAGAAAGAGCAGGATCGTAAGGTATCCGGAGAAAACGACGAACTTGCGAACCTTATAACGGGAATTAGTGCGGCCGAAGTGGCGGGGGACAGTCTGCTCGAGCAGGCGAAAGCCGCCGTGAATGATCAGGACGCCTACGAGAGCGGCGACACACTTCCCGAAGAGGGAAAGCGACATCACCTCTTTTAAGAAACCGCCCATACCTCCGCAGCCTCCGACACGCCAAGTGAATTTGACGAAAAGCAAAATAAGCGTACCGCTTATTTCGAGCAAATTCACCGGCTAACTTTTACTGTCTGGCAGCCGCGTCTTTCGCACACTGACAGCCGGGGGATGGATTTGGATGGCTTCGCGGTCTCGCGTGAAGTTCTATGTAAATCCCGTGGGAGTGTACCGATTGGGGAAGGAGCAATCGTTCGAAATCGTTGTATGCGGTGCAGGTGGTGCCGAGGGGCAGAATCGAACTGCCTACGCCGGCCTTTTCAGGGCCGCGCTCTACCGATGAGCTACCTCGGCACGGAGACAATCAACGATTCTACGGAAAAGACGCCGAGGTGAAAAGGGAAAACGCATGGGCGACTCGATCAGGTGGTGGGGCTTTGCTGCGTGGCGACAGCAAATTCGAAGTCAAAGACCTCAGGTTATCCCGATGATCGC
>Ga0307475_10001707_pt1 | contig 13119 bp, 10 predicted proteins | sample atmos_gasesECM1C_FD_203317 | JGI IMG/M metagenome (GOLD analysis project Ga0307475, IMG submission 203317) | Hardwood forest soil microbial communities from Morgan-Monroe State Forest, Indiana, United States - atmos_gasesECM1C_515 | ecosystem: Environmental > Terrestrial > Soil > Temperate... | reverse complement strand
GCCGAAGCCGACATCCCCTACGACAAGCTGCTGGACATGGACGCCGTCAACGGCGACATGGCGCAAACCGACGTCGCGTTGGTCATCGGCGCCAACGATGTCACCAATCCCGCCGCGCGCACCGACGCCTCCAGCCCCATCTTCGGCATGCCCATCCTCGACGTCGACAAAGCGCGCACCGTCATGGTCATCAAGCGCAGCATGGCCGCCGGCTTCGCCGGCATCGACAACCCTCTCTATTACCTCGACCAAACGTTGATGCTCTTCGGCGACGCCAAAAACGTCGTAGGCAATATCGTCCGCGAACTCTCCGGCGGAGACGCCCACCACTAGGTCGCTGGCTCGCCCACTATTCCTTCATCGCGCTCCGAAATCACTACATCCACCCACTCATTCGCCATAAATTTTCCCCGCACCGCAACCCGCAAATAATTGCTCGACAATGCCGGAGTCGTCTCCGCAGCATTCCGCTCGTCCCGCAGCGTCAGCGCCCGCAGCTCCCGCCCAGCCTGCGACCGCCGAAATTCTTTTGCCTTCGCTTCGCCGAGCGTTCGCAACTCCCGTGCGCGCTGCTTGACCACCGGCGTCGCTATCTGATTCGAAAGCTCCGCCGCCCGCGTCCCCGGCCGCTTCGAATACGAAAACACATGCAAATAGGCAAATGGCAGCCGCTCAATAAACGCCGCCGTCTCCGCATGCTCCGCGTCCGTCTCGCCGGGAAATCCAGCAATCACATCCGCGCCAATCGCCGCGTCCGGCAACCGTTCGCGAATCAACTCCACGCGACGCGCGTAATGCTCCGCGCGATACCACCGGTGCATCGCCGCCAGCATCCGGTCGCAGCCCGACTGCAGCGGCATATGGAAATGCTGCGCCATCCGTTCGCTCGACGCGAACAGCGCAATCAACTCCTCGGTTACATCCATCGGCTCAATCGAGCTGATGCGCAACCGCTCCACGCCTGTCTCGTCCAGAATCCGCCGCAAGAGCTCGATCAACTCCACGCGCGGCGACAAATCCCGACCATACGTCCCCAAATTGATCCCGCTCAAGACAATTTCGCGGTAACCCGCCGCGCTCAGCCGCGCAATCTCTCCGATCACTTGCGCCGGCTCTAGGCTCCGGCTTCTTCCACGCACAAACGGAATCACGCAGTACGCGCACCGGCTGTTGCATCCGTCCTGTATCTTGACCACCGGCCGCGTGTGATTTCCCTCGCCACCAATCACCGGAGTCGCCAGCAAAGCTCTCTGCTCGAAAATATTTCCCGTCAAAATCTTCGCCGGCCCCTGCAGCAGCGAAAAATTCTCTTCGCCCAGCTCGCTCGCGGGCACAAACCCGTTCGCCGATTCCCCCGCCGCTCCCGCAGCCATCGAATCTATCAGCCACGGAATTTCCGGCTTGTGCGAATTCCCCACTACCCACGAAAGGCCCGGCAGAGCCGCCAATTCCTCCGGCGCGCGCTGCGCATAGCATCCCGTCGCAATCACACGCGCCGCCGGGTTCCGCGCATGTACCTTCCGAATCGCCTCCCGCGCCTGCGCATCCGCCGACGCCGTCACCGTGCAGGTATTTACAATCACCACGTCCGCCCACGCCGATTCGCTCGCCGCCGCAAACCCGCGGTCGCGCAGTTGCCGCTCAATCGCCGCCGCATCGGCCTGCGTGGCCCTGCACCCAAACTGCTCAATGTAAAACGTCGTCATCGCCATACCATGATAGCTCGAAGCCGGCTCGCTTTACTCCCGCCGCGCCCCGCCGCTACAATCCTCTCTCCGCATGTCCACGCGCCGCAATCTCTCCGGACTCCACGACCCCAAGCTCTCCGTGGTCATTCCCGTCTACAACGAAAAGCCCACGATCGAGGAAATTCTACGCCGCGTCATCGAATCCCCCATCCGCAAGGAAATCCTGGTCATCGACGACTGCTCCACCGACGGCACCCGGCAAATCCTCGAAAGCTTAGCCGCCCGCCAATCCCGCGGCGAAAAATCCTCCCCCGCCAACGACGGCGACGATTCCATCGAGCTCGGCAATCTGCGTTTTTTCTTTCAGCCGCAAAACCAGGGCAAAGGCGCCGCCCTACGCCGCGGCTTCGCCGAAGCCACCGGCGAAATCATCCTCGTCCAGGATGCCGACCTCGAATACGACCCCCGCGACTATCCCAAGCTCCTCGAGCCCATCCTCGACGGTCGCGCCGACGTGGTCTTCGGCTCCCGTTTTCTCGGCGGCCCACAACGCGTTCATTATTTCTGGCACTATGTCGCCAATAAATTCCTCACCCTGCTCTCCGACATCTTCACCAACCTGAAACTCACCGACATGGAGACCTGCTACAAAGTTTTTCGCAAGGAAGTCCTGCAAGGCATTCAGATTCGCTCCGACCGCTTCGGCTTCGAACCTGAAATCACCGCCAAAATCGCCAAGCACAGTTGGCGCATCTACGAAGTGCCCATCACCTACGCCGGCCGCACCTACGAAGAAGGAAAGAAAATCACCTGGAAAGACGGCGTGCAAGCCCTCTGGTGCATCATCCGCTTCAAATTCTCCGACTAGAGTTGGTGTTGTAGGGGTGCGCTTCAGTTTATCCTGAGGAACGAAGGGCGCGTCCCAGCCCCGAAGGGCGACGCACTTCTTCGCAGTGTGTTGTTGGAATTTCTACAGACGCTTACGGCATCGCCATGCGCCGCTGAAACGTAAGCAAAATCAAATCCGCCCGCCGCCGCACGGCGAACTTGCTCAGCAAATTCGACACGTGAAACTTCACCGTGCGCTCCGCGATGTTCAGCTTGCTGGCAATCTCTTTGTTCGACAAATTCTCCAGCAGCGAATCCAGCACTTCCTGCTCGCGCCGGCTCAGGTTCGTCACCGAATCCGTCTTCAGCCGCCGCCCTTGTCCGCTCAGGATCGAATCCACGAAGCCGGACAGCAGCGAACGCGGCACCCAGAACCCGCCCGCGGCCACCAGCGGCAGCGCACGCACCAGTTGGTCGCGCGCCTCCACATACGTCAGCAATCCCTTCACTCCAAGGCGCAGCAGCGAAAAACTGTTGGCGTCATTGTGCTGTTCGCCCACGACCATCAGCCGCGATTCCGGGCAGCGCTCGATCAGGTTGGTTAGCAGCGCCCCTGTTGCGGGGCGCGCCGCATGCGCGTCCACCACGTACACGTTGGCCTTCGGCGGATCCAGCGCCCGCAAGTCCGGCGCCAGCGTGGATTCCAGTTGCTTCAGAATCACTTTGAATTGTGATTTGGCGAGTAAGCGTTCAAATTCGCTCAGCACCAGCGGGTGCGGCGAAAGTATGCAAACCGTTAGTTTAGAGGTAGCTCTTTTCGTAGCCACGGTTTTTCCAGCGTAGGGGAAACTGTACCAACGGGCAAGTCCCACGAAAGCCTATGTTCTCGAATTGTTACTGACGCCTACGCCGCTTTTAACACATCCTCCCGCGCCGCGCGAGCCCAAAGGACCGTTCCAACTCCTTACGCCGTCCTGACTTGCTGCGTGACCACGAGCGGGCGTATCTCGATGGAACCTTCGCGCGCTGCGGGTATCCGCCCGGCGACGGCGATAGCTTCGCCCAGGTCGTTAGCATCAATTAGGAAATACCCTCCCAACTGTTCCTTGGTCTCCGCGAACGGGCCATCCGTGACCACCCGCTTGCCATCCCGTATCCGAACCGTTGTTGCCATTCCCGTCGGCTCCAGTTGACTCCCTCCATGGTACTGGCCTTTCTCTGTCAACTGCTCACGCAATTGCCGGTATTCCCGGTAGATGGGTTCCCGCTCCGCGGCAGCCACCTTCGCCCAGTTCGCTTCCGAGTGATAAATAAGCAGCAAATATTGCATGGGTCTACCCTCCTTTCTGTTAATCGAACGAAATCATCCGAAATCGACACAATAGGTCCAGCATTCCCTTTGCGCCATATTGAGCCGACCCTTCCGCTCCCGTTTTTCGCCATTCAACCCCCCAAAATGCCCGTTTAATGCAACCCGCTTCGTGCCCTGTGGAAAACCCGGTAAAATAAAGCCAGTCGCTACAGGCTTTTCGCCGGGTAGACTGCCGCGAGCTGAAGGACCGCAACCCAGGTGTTTGCAACACGTCACGTGTGAGCACTTGTGGCGGTCGCGGACCGTCGCGGGCGCCTTTGACTTTCGCAGCAATCGGTAAGGAGAAATGGCCCGTTTCACCCATGCGTGATCTGAAAGAATCCGCTCGAGCCCTTCGCGACCTCCTGTCGCAACGCATCCTTGTGCTCGACGGCGCCATGGGCACCATGCTGCAGCAGCGCAATCTCACCGCCGACGACTTCGGCGGCGCCGCCCTCGAAGGCTGCAACGAGAACCTCGTGCGCACTCGCCCGGACGTCGTCCTCGACATTCACCGCAAATACTTCGACGCCGGTTCCGACATCGTCGAAACCGACAGCTTCGGCGGTGCTCCCATCGTCCTCGCCGAGTATGGGCTCGCCGCCGACGCGCACTGGCTCAATCGCCGCTCCGCCGAGCTCGCGCGCCAAGCCGCCGACGAACTCTCTACGCCCGCCAAGCCGCGCTTCGTCGCCGGCTCCATGGGCCCCACCACCAAAGCCATCACCGTCACCGGTGGCGTCACCTTCGAGGAGCTTCGCGAAGCCTACTACATCCAGGCCAAGGGCCTGGTTGAAGGTGGTGTCGATCTCCTCCTGGTCGAAACAAGCCAGGACACACGCAACATCAAAGCCGCTTTGCTGGCCATCCAGAAACTCTCCAGCGAAGTCGGCCAGCAAATTCCCTTCATCATCTCCGTCACCATCGAGCCCATGGGCTCCATGCTCGCCGGACAAACTATCGAAGCCATGTGGGCTTCTCTTCGCTTCGCCAAGCCCCTCGCTTTCGGCATGAACTGCGCCACCGGCCCGGAATTCATGACCGACCACATTCGCACGCTCAGCCAGCTCACCGGCGAATTTGTCTCCTGCTATCCCAACGCCGGGCTGCCCGACGAAGAGGGCAAATACCTCGAGACGCCAACGTCGCTCGCCGCCCAGCTCGAGAAATTTGTCGACCACGGCTGGCTCAATCTCGTCGGCGGCTGCTGCGGCACCACCGAGCAGCACATTCGCGCCCTCGCACAAATGGCCCAGGGCAAAAAACCGCGCCAGCGCCCCGCGGAGCAGCACCGCGCCATCTATTCCGGCATCGAAACCATCGAAGCCGAAGACAGCACGCGCCCCTTGCTCGTCGGCGAACGCACCAACGTCATTGGCTCGCGCCTCTTCAAAAATCTCGTCGCCGAAGAAAAGTGGGAAGAAGCCAGCGAAATCGCCCGCCGCCAGGTGCGCGGCGGCGCGCATATCGTCGACGTCTGCCTGCAAAGCACCGAGCGTGACGAGAAGAAAGACATCCCGCCGTTCTACGAAAAGCTGATCCGCAAAATAAAAGCCCCGGTGATGATCGATACCACCGATCCCAGCGCCGTCGAGCAGGCCCTAACCTATTGCCAGGGCAAAGCCATCATCAACTCCATCAATCTCGAAGACGGCGAGGAAAAATTCGAGAAAGTCGTCCCCATCGCCCACGATTTCGGCGCCGCCGTCGTGTGCGGCTGCATCGACGAAGACAAGCTCCAAGCCCAGGCCTTCACGCGGGAACGCAAGCTGGCCATCGCCCAGCGCAGCTACAAACTCCTCACCGAAAAATACAGCCTGGCTCCCGAAGACATCATCTTCGATCCGCTCGTCTTTCCCTGCGCCACTGGCGATGAAAACTACATCGGCGGCGCCGTCGAAACCGTCGAAGGCATCCGCCTCATCAAGCGCGCTCTTCCCGACTCGCGCACAATCCTCGGCATTTCCAACGTCTCCTTCGGCTTGCCGCCAGGCGCGCGCGAAGTCGTGAATTCCGTCTTCCTGTATTACTGCACCAAGGCCGGTCTGGACCTGGCCATCGTCAACACCGAAAAACTCGAACGCTTCGCCTCCATTCCCGAACACGAGCGCCGTCTCGCTGAAAATCTTCTCTTCTCCCATCCTCCCGCGGATATTCCTGCGGACCATTCGAAAGCCGCGCTCCTTTGCAATGTTCCCGCCGACTGGCGCGAGCAAACCAAAGAGCAGCGCGCCGCCGTAAATCAGTTTCACATCGCCGCCATCACCGAACATTTCCGTACCGCAAAGAAAAAAGACAAAGCTCGCGCCGCCGACCTCCCACTCGACCAGCGACTGGCCAGCTACATTATCGAAGGCACCCGCGACGGCCTCATCGCCGACCTCGACCGCAAGCGCGCCGAAGGCGTTCCCCCACTCGACATCGTCAACGGTCCACTCATGGCCGGCATGGCGGAAGTTGGCCGCCTCTTCAACGCCAACGAGCTGATTGTCGCGGAAGTTTTGCAATCCGCGGAAGCGATGAAGGCCGCGGTCAGCCATCTCGAACAATTTATGGAGAAGGCAGACACCGCCAAGCGCGGCCGCGTAGTCCTCGCCACCGTAAAGGGCGACGTCCACGACATCGGCAAAAATCTCGTCGAAATTATTTTGAAAAATAACGGCTACGACGTCGTAAATCTCGGCATCAAGGTTCCGCCGGAAGACTTGATCAAGGCCTATCAGCAGCACAAGCCGGACGCCATCGGCCTGTCCGGCCTGCTGGTCAAAAGCGCGCAGCAAATGGTCATCACCGCCAACGATCTGCGCGACGCCGGAATCGAAATTCCTCTTCTCGTCGGGGGCGCAGCGCTCTCCGCTAAATTCACGCAGACGAAAATCGCGCCCAGCTACGGCAAAGCCGTCTGCTACGCCAAAGACGCGATGACCGGTCTGCGCCTGATGAATGAACTCATGGACCCGGCCACGCGCGAAACGGTGGTCCGCGCGCACACTGCCTCCGGGAACGGTTTCGGCGTCACCACCACGGTAAAAGTCGCGGAGATTTCCGCAGCTCCCGCGCGTTCACCCAAAGTGCGCGCCGATCTCCCCATTCCGCCGGTGCAGTATCTCGACCGCAAAATCCGCGTCGTTCCCGACCTGCGCGAAATCTGGAGTTACATCAATCCTTTCATGCTCTACGGCCGGCATCTCGGCTTCCGCGGCGATTTTGAAAAGCGCCTGGCGGACCGCGATCCCAAAGCTGTCGAGCTCTTCGAGAGCATGGAAGAAGTGAAAAACGAAGCCGCCGAATTCATGAAGGTTCGCGCCGCCTGGCAATTTTTCGAGGCTGAGTCCGAAGGCAACGCGCTGCATCTTTTCGCGCCCGGCGCCGCCGACCCGCTGCACACATTTCATTTCAAGCGCCAGCGCGCCGGAGATTTCCTCTGTCTCAGCGACTACATCCTCGCGCCGCAAAACGGCCAGCGCGATCACCTCGCCCTTTTTGTGGTCAGCGCCGGCGAAGGCATCCGCGAGCGCGGCGAAAAAGCAAAAAACGACGGCTACTACTTCAAATCCCACGGCCTCCAGTCGCTCGCCATCGAATCCGCGGAAGCCTGCGCGGAGTGGCTGCACCGCCGAATCCGCGAAGATTGGGGCTTCCCCGATCCCCCGGAAATTACAATGGCGCAGCGTTTCACTTCGCGTTATCGCGGCAAGCGTTACAGTTTCGGCTATCCCGCCTGCCCCGACCTGGAAGACCAGTCCGGTCTCTGGAAGCTCCTCAAGCCCGACGATATCGGCGTGCAGCTAACCGAAGGCCTGATGATGGACCCCGAAGCCAGCGTCAGCGCCCTCGTCTTCCACCATCCCGATTGCACCTACTTCAGTGTCGGCGACGCCTCCGAAGTCTGACCGTCGCTCGCCCCACACCTAGTTTGGCCGCGCGCCGCGAATTCCAGTCCATTTGTGAAAGTGTTCCTAAGTGAACAGACAGGTCCCTTCATGGCTTCTACCATGCTGGCTATGCCCTGTTCTCCCGCGCGAAGGCGAAGGAAGCAGGGGCCGGCGTTTGGCGGCACTGCCTGCGGTGGAATCGCCTGGCAGCGGGTACAAATAGCATTCCCCAGTAAGTAGTCCCTGTTTTTGGCGGGTCGTTTCCCAGCGAAGCCTGCTGTAAACAAAAGCAAAAGGAGAGAAGCGATGATCAGAAATCGATGTCTTTTTTTGAGTATGGTTTTGCTCGGCGTTTGTCTATTGACGCCACAGAAATCCCTGGCCCAGTCCACGATTGCGTGCAACTCGGACGACATGAGAAGGCACTCCTGCGCCGTGGATACCCGAGGCGGCGTGCGCCTCGTAAACCAGAACAGTCAGTCGCCTTGCACCGAAGGCCGCAGTTGGGGCACTGACAGCCAAGGTATCTGGGTAGACAACGGATGCCGCGCGGATTTCGCCGTCGGCGAGCGCCGCGATTACCAGGACCAGAACCGCAACGAGCGCAATCAGCAATACGCTGGAAACGTGCCGGCACAAGCGTTTGCCTGCAACTCGGACGACATGGGAAGGCACTCCTGCGCCGTGGATACGCGAGGCGGCGTGCGCCTGCTAACGCAGCACAGCGAGGCGCCTTGCACCGAAGGCCGCAGTTGGGGCACTGACAACGACGGTATCTGGGTAGATCACGGATGCCGCGCGGATTTCAGCGTTGGCGGGAACCGCGATTTCCGCAATGACAACCGCAACGACCAGGTCGTCCCAAACCCGAATTACCAGAATGAGCACCGCAATGATCAATACGGCGGAAACAGCGAACAGCAAAGATTTGCATGCAACTCCGACAACATGCGGAGGCACTCCTGCTACATCGACACGCGCGGCGGCGAAGTCCGTCTCGTGCGCCAGCTCAGCGACTCACCTTGCACCAAAGGCTATAGCTGGGGCACCAATCGCCGTGGCATTTGGGTGGACCACGGATGCCGGGCCAATTTTGCCGTGATCACCAGATACCACGAAAATTCCTGGCGCTAACAGTCTGCCAGCGCAGTTTCCCTGGGAAGCAGGGGGCGAACTTTGCCCCCTCTCTCTTTGCGGCACTTTTTCCCCGCCAGGTGGAAGCCCCTGACTTTCAGTTCACCCTGAGCCTCGAAGGGTCAGGGGGCGGCGCTTTCAAGCGTCGCGAAAAAACGCATAGCGAAAACAATGGGCTTTAGCCCTGGTCCCAGTTTTGCCGCCGAGCTCTTCCCTCGCGCCCTCTGCCTGTCCTGTAATCGTGGCGGTGAAATCTTTCCCCTCCTTGACTTGCTTTACCCCTTGATCATCGCCATCTTCCGGAAGGCAGTAACAGTTGCCAGAGAACGGGGCGATGACAGCCGCGGCCCAAAGATAGGGTCCGAGGACGTCAACCGCGCGGCCGGAGAACATGAAGGGTCCAAACGAGAAGAGCTAAAACGTGACGCGATTGATGATCAGCGTGACATCGAAGAACAGTTCGAAGAGATAGTGACCTTCTGCACGGAACAAGCCAAGGCCAACCTATTCCTCCTGGATAAACGGGCTTCGGGAAAGGAAGTCGAACTAATTCAGGAGTTGGTGGACTTGAGGCTGATACATTTTGTGAGCTCTCGTATCACGGTAAGCAAAGAACCAGGGAAAATATTCGAAGCTTATATGCTAGATGTGAGTCAGTACACAGGGTCGAGGGCTCGCCGAAATTTTGAAATTGTAAACTTTTGGAAAACAGGTGCAGCCAACTTGCGTAGGGTTAAGCTCATTTACACTCCCTCCAGAAGCAAGCTTGCCTGAGGGAACCTGCGTTTAGCCGAGTGCCGCAGACTTCGGAGCAAGTACGAACCTCTTACAATCGGTTCCGTCCCCTCGAAAAGTTGTAACCTAGAAAAACGCGGCTGGACCCTCGACGTGCTTCAAGTCGTACAATCATTAGGGAAAACGGAATTCACTCTCGCGGATGTATACGCGCACACCCACGACCTAGCCAAACTTCACCCAACAACGCACACGTCCGCGACAAGATCCGCCAACAACTCCAAGTCCTCCGCGACCTTGGTCTGTTGGAATTCCTTGGCAGCGGCTCCTACCGTTTATCCTGAGCCTCGACCCTCGAGTTTCAATTTTCTAATTTCGATTCGGCTATTTGCTGCTCGCAATCGGGGTCCACTGCGCCGATGCAATCTTCCACTTGCCACCGCTCTTCACGAACACCACCGTGGTCCCGTCCTGCGAGTTTTCCTTACTTGATTTTGTATGAAGTATGCCCGTGAGGATCGCGGTATCCCCGAATCGCCGCACGGAAACATCGCTCAACGTGCGCTCCGTTTCCGGGTCGCGCTTCGGCTGCTTGTCCGCTCGTGGCGTCTTTTTGGTCCACAGTCCCGGCCCCGTTACAAGCGTTAAATTATCCATCTCTATCTGGTCCATGGTTGCACCTTCGCCGCTGTCGAAAGCTTTCATCCATTTGGCGTGCAGAGCTTCAAGTTCGGAGCGTAGGTCGGCGTCTGTGCCTTGAGCCATGAGAGGCGTCGAGCACAGGAGAGCGACCAATATGAGAATGGCAGAGCGCATTTGACCTCCTTTACCTTCCTGTGACCTGCCGGTGGGCAGTTCGTTGAGCAGAATGTAACACACCTAGCGACCAGGGGCGTCGCAGCCTTCGCAGCAAGTGCGAGCCTCTTACAATCGGCTCCGCCCACTGGAAAAACTACAGGTAGAAAAGCGTGGCTGGGCCCTTTTATCCTGAGGGAACGAAGGGCGACGTGCTTCAAGTGGTCCAATCGTTAGGCAAACTCGAATTCACTCTCGCCGACGTCTACGCTCATGCCGGCAGCCGCAGCCTGCGATTTAAATGTTGCAGATCTTCACTTTTCGCCTGCCCAGTGCGAGGCCGATAAGTCCGTCCCCGGCAAAATCCGCCAACAACTCCAAGTCCTCCGCGATTTAGGCCTCCTCGATTTCCTCTCCCTCGTCCTAGGCCGTGGCTGCTTGAACCATCGGGGCGGAGCTGACCATATCGACGGCGTTCTTGATCCGCAGCCCACGCCAGACGACCCAAGCGGCGATCGGTGCGAGCAAAAGTCCGACGAGGACGAAGATCATCGGGATGGAGACGATGAGGGCGGCAATTCCTCCGTAGAGGGGGAACTTGTACGGGTTGTGGTGAATGGCGCCGGTGGTTAGATTTTTGACGGCCAGAGCTTCGAGGGTCCCTTGTTTTTCGTCACCGGCAGCTATGAGGTGGTCGCCTTCAGTAATGCTGGCGGACTCATGAATCTTGATGCGGACTGGCCTTCCGTTCAGCCGAAAAGTAACAAGCTGTAGCTTGACTGCCATCGGTCCATACTGCGCGGTGGGTGCGTATCCGACATGGGAGCCGAGGGTGACGTTGGTGGCGGTTCCGGAAAGACTCTGCAAAGGCATGGCCAGCTACCTCCTGGGAAAATGAGAATTGGGTCTGGGTCGAACTAGGTTCCGCTCGGCCTCGAGAGTTAGTGGGAGAATGTCCTCCCAAACGTACAGCGCTGTCAACGAGTTTTTTCGAATCAGGCTCATTTGATCGTTGTTGTCAGGTGCTCGCCGCGCTCGGTTTCTCGGTCCAAGAAACTCGGACTTACTGCTTACGGCTACTTTTCCGTCGCGCCGCTTTCTGTGCCGGATACCGCAGCCTTCGGTTCAAATGTTGGAGGTTTTGACTTTTCTCCCGCCCGGTGCGAGCCCGAGCAGTCCATCCCCGACAAAATCCGCCGGGTGCCAGCCCAACAGGTCCATGCCACCAAAAATCCGCCAACAACTCAAAGTCCTACGCGACCTTTTACACTGAGCCCGTCGAAGTGCGGCCTCCTCGAATTCGTCCCCCCGGTTTACCCCGAGCGAGGCCGAGGGGCTCCTACCGGCTACGTTAGTTCTCCAGCTTAGTCCTCCACAATACGGTCCGCTTCCGAACTAGCCAGCACGCAAACGTCGGCGAACACTCTTCTGGTATAAAGCGTATCGGTCCCGGCTTTTTTGAGGATGGCCGCCTGATTTTTTCTGAGCGCTCTATAGATTTGCATCATTTGCGGGATGCTCGGTTGTCTGCCTGGCCGTTTGAAGGCGTTTCCTAATCCGCTCAACACGCCGCGAACCGTCGCACCGTGAATCCTGGGGTCCGTGCCCTTCAGATCGCTGAGTGACTTGTCGACGCGGTTCGCAACGGCTTCGAAGACGAACCAGTTTTGCCTCTGTCCTTCCCACCGGTTGGCATCGGCCACACACAGCCCAAGCTCGAAGGGCATGTTAAATCGAGGCACTCGCGGTTTCGCCGGGTCCAATTGGACTCGCGACAGATCGTGGACCGAGTAGCCGCAGCTTCGTGCCAGCTTTAGAATTCTATCCAGCCTCCTCGAACTGTCCGTAATCTCCAGCGTCGCGCGCGGAACCATTCCAAGCGCACTAATCCCCGCGATATAAGCAATAAATAATCGCTCAAATTTCTTGTCGTAGGGAATGTTCAGGAAAACTTCATTGCGCGACTTTTTTAACTTTGCCACGAGCGTTTTTTCTTTTTCTCGTAGAAGTCAAATTTCTGGCCCCGTTTTTGTGCCCGGCCTTATTACCCTTCGATCGCCCGGACTCCACTAACCGCAGCAGCCACTTCAGCCTGGTCTTCGACACACCCAGTGCCTTCGCCGTGTCTTCCGCCGTTGCAAATTTGGAATCCAGCACGATAGTCATCTTTATGCTCTCGTTGCGATACTCTCCCGAGAAAGCTAGGGGCTAGGTTCATCTCCATGATATCACCATCTACTAAGTTGTGGAGGCACTGCGCTGCCGCAGCGTTCGGTCTTAAAGGCCGCGGCTTTTGTCCTGTCCCCCGCCATTTCGCCGTCGCCCCGCCTTCGCACCTTTCCTGCGCACCAATTGATTTCGACCCTGCTGCCGCCCAACGCTTCTTCATGGCCGCTGCCTCCAATTCCCTACTCTAGCCCAAACCTCCTTGCTTTTCTCACTTTCCAACTTCGGACCGCAATTCCCCTTGACCTACCGTAACCCTTCGGCTATCATCAGTCTCGTAAGAATCTGCGCCTTGCCTGCGGGAGCCCTCTCCCGCTTTTTCTTTTCCGATACAAAGATCATCCCGAAGGTGAAAAGCGTCCCGCCACATACGGCTCCGGGACAACACGCACCGGGCAAAGGCGCAAGTTTCGCGCACGAAGTATGTTTCCTTCTAACTACCTTTAGAATCAACACTTGCAAAATAGTATCAAAACCAAGCACTATA
>Ga0307475_10001706_pt1 | contig 13131 bp, 9 predicted proteins | sample atmos_gasesECM1C_FD_203317 | JGI IMG/M metagenome (GOLD analysis project Ga0307475, IMG submission 203317) | Hardwood forest soil microbial communities from Morgan-Monroe State Forest, Indiana, United States - atmos_gasesECM1C_515 | ecosystem: Environmental > Terrestrial > Soil > Temperate... | reverse complement strand
ATCCAGACCAGCACGGATTGGCGTTCGTGGTTGCGAGTGGCAAAGCGGTGGGCTACTTCGCGCATGACGGCGGCATCAGCCGGACGCTGGATGGCTACGCCGGGCTGAACACCGGGAGCTGCACGGGCACGAATCAGTTTGACAGCTTGAGCGAGAGCCTGGGCTCGATGACGGAATTCGTTTCGTTCTCGGTGCACCCTTCGGGCGCAGACATTCTGCTGGGGGGAACGCAGGATAACGGCTCGCCCAAAACCAGCAGCGCGACCGCCAACAGTACCTGGCAGAACGCGCTTGGCGGAGATGGCGGATTCAATGCGATTAATCCTGCGAGCCCCAACGAATGGTTTGCGGCGAATCCCTATCTCACGATTCTGAAATGTGAGCTGGGAACGGCTTGTAACGACGCTGGATTTTTCGAGGTCGTAAGCCCGGCCAATCTCGGCGGAGATCAGGGAGCTTTCTATACTCCCTATATTCTTGATCCGCTGAATACCAGTGAAATGCTGGTTGGAACCTGCCGAGTCTGGCGGATCAGCACCAGCGGGACCGCTCCGTTGCAGCTCAGCAATGATTTCGACACGTTGGGAACGGGCGTGTGCACGGGTGGAGAGATCAACCTGGTGAATGCGCTGGCAGCGGGCGGTCCAAAGGACACGAACAACAATTCGACGGTGGTGTACGCGGTGACCAACGGGTATGGGCCGCTGAGCGGGATGCCGGGCGGTGAAGTGTGGGTCACGACCAACGCCGGGGTCACGTTGATGACGAATGTGACGCAGAATGTAAATCCGAACGGGTATGCGATTTCGTCGGTCGCGATGGATAGGTCCGATGCGACGGGCAAGACGGCGTATGTCGGAATCATGGGATTCAGCATGCTGTCGTATCCAACGTCGCATGTGTGGAAGACGGCGAATGCCGGCACGAGTTGGGTTGACTGGACGTCTGCAGGGCCGACGGGGCTGCCGGACGCTCCGGTAAATGCGTTGCTGGTGGATTCGCAAGCGGGACAGGTTTACGCGGGAACCGACGTTGGCGTGTTTGTGAGTTCGACGACGACTGCGAGTTGGACTGAAGTCGGTCCAGCGCCGGGGCCGGGAGTATCGGGATTTCTGCCGAACGCGCCGGTAACGGCGCTGCAGCTTTTCAATCCTGACGCGGGCACGAAGACGCTGGTGGCATCGACGTATGGGCGAGGCATTTGGAACTATGCACTGGTGGCGTCGCCAAACTACACGAATGTGATTTCAAATTCGCCGCAGACGGTGTTTCCGACGCAGACGGCCACGTTTGACGGCACGCTAACGGCGAAGAGCGGATACGCCAGCCCGGTGAATTTGAGTTGTAGTGGCGCGGTCCCGGCGAACTGTGCGTTGAATCCGACTTCGGCAACACCGACGGCGGCGTACACCCTGACGGTGGGCGGAGTGGTGGGCGACTACAGTTTCAACGCGCACGCGGTGGGCACGGACGGCAACGCCATTGCGCACGACGCGGCCGTCACGCTGCATGTGGTGGACTTCAATTTAACGGCGCCCAGTCCGAATTCGTTGAGTGTTGCGCAGGGCGGAACGTCAGGGGCGAGCACGTTCCAGGTAACGGCGGCGGGAAGTTTTGCGGGGACGGTGACACTGAGCTGCTCGGCGGGGCTGCCGGCGGGAGCGGCTTGCGTGTTCTCGCCATCGAGTTCGGTGAGTCCGACGTCTTCGACTCCAGTGACGGTTACGTTGACGGTGACGGCGGCGGCCGGCACTCCTGTGGGTGGTCCGACAACGGTGACGATCTCGGCAATTGCGGCGGGAGCGCCTTCGGCCAAGACGCAGACGTTCACGCTGACGGTGACGGGGTCGGCTCCGGATTTCACGTGGACAGACACGGGCAATGCGTCGGCGGCAGTCCGGGCCGGACAGAGCGCCAGTTATACGTTTTCGGCGAGTCCGGTGGGGGGCGGGGTTTTTAGCTCGGGAGTGAGTTTTGGGTGCACGAGCCTGCCGGCGTTGACTAGTTGCGGGTTTAGTCCGGCATCGATTGCCGCGGGGGCGGGGACAACTGCGGTTACTTTGACGATTGCTACTACGGGGCCGAACTCAGGGACGCAATCGCGGCCGCGGGCGGGAGCCGCGCTGCGCACGGCTTGGACCCTTCGACTTCGCTCAGGGCAGGCTCGCGGGGACGCCCGTCCCCATACGAGCACCGGTCCCTACGTTTTATCGTTCTTCACATTTGCTGGGGTGGTGGTGGGAATTGTGGGAATAGGGCGAAAGAGACGCGGCAAGCCGCGTCTCTACGGATTGGTCGCGGGAAGTTGCCTGGGACTTGGATTGATGGCGGAGATTTCTTGTGGCGGGGTCACGGGAAGCGGTGGTGGCGGGCCGCCACCGGTGACGGTCAAGGTGAGTCCGGGGTCGGTGAATTTGTTTGCGGATGAAGCGGGTAACTCGTGGCCTACGGGACTTACTCAGAAGCAATTCACGGCGACAGTTAATAACTCCACTAATCAGAGCGTAACGTGGGCAGTCGCGGGCGGCAGCGCGAATGGCACGGTGGACGGGACGGGGCTTTATACGACTCCGGCGGTCGTACCGAACCCGGCGGCGGTAAAGGTGACGGCCACGGCGGCCGCCGACGCCACAAAATCAGGATCGGCCACAGGGAATGTAGAAATGCCGACGGGGTTGGGGACTTCGCAGATTACGGTGACGGCTACGGCTGCCGGTGGGGCGGCGCATGAGGATGTGGTGACGCTGATTGTGCAGTAGGGCAATCTGCCGCAGAAACGCCGCCGTGATGCGCACGGCTTGGACGGCCAGGGCGGCCGTCCCCACACAAGCGGGGTTGCGCGGGGCGCAGACTCATGTCTGCGCCTTTTTTCTTGCGTCACACTTTCTTCTGCTGGCGTTACGGTGATGGGACGCGGGAGTAAGGTAGGATCATCTTCCGTGGGGCTGCCGTGCTGCGCACGGCTTGGGCGGGCGAGGGCGCCCGTCCCCACACGAGCAACCCCACACAACACAACTAAGTTATGACCTACGACATTGCGGTGATTGGCGGAGGGATTGTTGGGCTTTCGTTTGCCATGCAAGCGACCGAGAAGTTCCCGCGCCTGCGGGTGGTGGTTCTGGAAAAAGAGGCGGGAGTGGCTCGGCATCAGTCGGGACACAATAGCGGGGTGATCCACAGCGGCGTTTATTACAAAGCCGGATCGCTGAAGGCGCGGCTTTGTGTGGAGGGGGCGCGTGAGATGGTGGAGTTCTGCTCGCGGCATGGGATTCCGCATAAGGTATGCGGGAAATTGATTGTTGCTACTAACTCGGAAGAAGCGGCGCGACTGGATGAGTTACTGGTGCGGGGCGTGGCGAATGGTTTGGAGGGGTTGCGGTTGCTGGGGCGCGAGGCGATGCTCGAGATTGAGCCGCATACGGGCGGAGTGCGAGCGCTGCACGTGCCGTCGACGGGGATCACGGATTTTGCGGCGGTCGCGACGAAGTATGCGGAGATTGCGGTCGGACGCGGGGCCGAGTTGAAGACGAACGCGGAGGTGGTGGGATTCGATCGATCATCTGGCCTAAAGTCGGGCGCAAAGTCGGACGCGGCCGGGGACGCGGTGGTAATCCGGACGCGAGCGGGAGATTTTTCGGCGCGGTATGTGGTGAATTGCGCCGGGCTGTATAGCGATCGGGTGGCGCGGATGGCGGGAGATGATCCAGGGATGATGATCGTCCCGTTTCGCGGGGAGTATTACGATTTGGCAGCGGCGCGCGGGGAGTTGGTGCGGGGGCTGATTTATCCGGTGCCGGATCCGCGGTATCCGTTTCTGGGAGTGCACTTCACGCGGCGGATTCATGGGAATGTGGATGCGGGTCCGAATGCGGTGCTGGCGTTCCGGCGCGAGGGATACCTGTGGAGGGATTTTGATTTGGGCGAGACGCTGGAAGTGGCGAGGGATGCGGGATTCCGGGCGATGGCACGGCGGGAGTGGAGAAATGGGCTGTCGGAGTTTCGGCGGTCGCTGCGGAAGCGCGAGTTTGTGCGGTCCTGCCAGCGGTTGGTGCCGGCGGTGCGGATGGAAGATATGACGCCGGGCGGGTCGGGGGTGCGGGCACAGGCGGTGGGGGCGGATGGCGCGCTGGTGGACGATTTCCGGTTTGTGGGGCGCGAGCGATTTTTGCATGTGCTGAATGTGCCGTCTCCCGCGGCGACCGCGTCCTTGCCGATTGCGCGGGAGATATTGAAGATGGTCCCGGCGGAGATTGTGGGACATTAATCCATTGAGACAATTAAGCATTGAGACATTGAAACAGTTAAGCCTTGGGATCGCGCCAGATGGCGGATTGGACGCACTCGTGTAATCTTGTGGCTTCCATTATTGCCGGTAGAAGGGAGTTCGTATGGCGCAGAGTTTGAGCGGGAAGAAGAAAGTGGCGGTTTTGGGCGTGGGGAAGATTGGATCGATTCTGTTGCAGTCTTTCTTGCGGGATGGATTGCTATCGCCGGGGCAGACCTGGGCAACGGTGGCGCATCCGGAACGGGCGCGCATGCTGAAGGAGAAGTTGAAGGTGCATGCGGGAACCGACAACTCCGAGGCAGTGAAAGACGCGGACATTATTTTTCTTTGCGTGAAGCCGCAGGTCGTGGCGGACGTAGCGCGGGAGATTCGGGCGCGCGTACATGAGAAGCAATTGGTGATTTCGGTGGCGGCATCGGTTCCAACGGAGATGATTGAGCGGGCGCTGGAGAAAGAAGTGCCGGTGGTGCGGGCGATGCCGAATACTCCTTGCGTGCTGGGCGCGGGAATGACGGCGTTGTGCAAAGGGAAGTTCGCGACCAAACAACAACTGGATATGGCAACGAAGTTTTTCGACGCGGTGGGGCGGACGGTCCACGTGGACGAAAAACATATGGACGCGGTGACGGGATTATCCGCGAGCGGACCGGCGTATATCTACATCATTTTGGAATCGCTGGCGGAGGCGGGCGTGAAGGTGGGGCTGCCGCGCGATGTGGCGACGCTCTTAGCGGCTCAGACAACAATGGGCGCGGCGCGGGTGGTGCTCGAGACCGGGGATCATCCGGCGCTGTTGAAGGACGCGGTAACGACGCCGGCGGGATGCACAATTGACGGCATCATGGAACTCGAAGAAGGCAAGCTGCGTGTGACGTTGGTCAAGGCGGTGGTGAAGGCAGTGCAGCGGGCTAAGGAGTTGGCGTTCTCGTAGCTAAATATCGGATCGATTGGTAACTTCAGGACCGTTCGGCGGCTTGCAGGTCGAGCGACACTCGCTCACCATTGACGAGCACGGCGCCGCCGTCAATCAGTTGCTGGCCAGTGCAATCATATTTCTGGTAACAGCGGAGGAGCGAAAAAGGGAAAAAGAATTCGACGGCCTCCGAGGTTTCCTCGTTCCCCGTTTTATCGCCTACGGTTACGGTGGTGCTGAAACTGATGCCATCGAAATCCGATTCATCGTCGAGGTAGGCAGCCACCGGGCGAAGGAGGCGGGCAATGTGCTCGTCAAACGCGATGGCGGCAATCCTGTAGCGCGATCCCGCTGCCGACGTAGGCAGGCGGGTTGTCAGCGAAAGCTCGAGATAGATGCCTTGCCGGAAGACTATGAAGCCTGGTGGCGCGTAGGGGACGAAGTGTGCCTGCGAGTCCAAGTCTTTCACGAGTTTAGTTACGACGTCCTGCTTGGAAGTTTGCAATCTGTCCAGAGACGGTCGAGAGATATCTCGTTGAGCCCCGGATGAATTGGAAGGAGCAAAGTGAGAACTATCTTCCACTGTCGACCCTGTTACGGGGGCCTGTTTGGGAGAAAGCGATTGCTGGTGGCGAACCTCGGCGTTGAGCCAGATCGAGATCGGCTCTCCGTTGAGGAAGGTTTTTCCGTTCAGCAGAGCGGACTGTTGCACCTCGGCGTCAGAGGAAGCGACCAAACGAATAGCGTCGGTTTGGCGCAGGAAGACCATGAGGTTTTCGGGTTGCTCGACCGCGACTCCCAACGCCGATCCACGCACATGGTGGGAGATCTCGACGGCATATCCCTGCACGTCCTGAATGGACTGAAAACGGGGAACGGCTGCTTTCAGAATAGGCAGCACAACTTTGAGAAAAGAGTTCCGCGCCCTGGATTCGCCGTTCATCTTGTCTTCCGAGTAGGCCGCGAAGTAGTTTCCGGTTATTGCCAGCACGGTCCGATCTTCGTAGCGGTCAAAGCGAATGGAGCGTTGACTGGCGCGCTGCTGTTGCGACTGGTCGAGGTCAAGCATAGCGCTCATATAAAAAGGGTAGTCGAACTTGGTGACGAGAAGGTCCCTCCCCACCTCGGTCAGTTCGTCGTTGTACTGCACTTGCAGAGAGCGCAGCCTTGGATCTTTGATCTCGCTGGGAGAGACCACCTGCGCCTGCGAGACAGTTGTGGCTATGAGAACTAGAGCGAGGCCGAGGATTCTGTTTTTGTGGTCGAACATGTGATCCGATCTACCGGCTGAGAGTAAAGTCGGCCTTGGCATCGCCGGCAACGGCGACATGCCTGGACTGGTTCTTGATGCCCTCATGCCACGCCGTCAGGTTGTAACCGCCATCGGGAAGGTTCTCGATTTTGTATTCGCCAGATTCGTTGGTCAAAGCAAAGTAAGGCGTTGGCGCAACGACGATGTAGCCCGACATTTCCGAATGCACGTTGCATAACAGCGGGACGGCGCCAGCAGTGTCGAACTTGAAGGCGCGCTTTTCGTTTTGCGGCCAGGTTCCCAGATTGTGTCCGAGCTTCTTGTTGCCACCGACAGACACCCAGAAAACGTTGTGCGCGACGCTGTCGCCGTTGAGAAACTCCACCGTGCTGCCCTGCTGCACCGGAAGGATGTGGGGCTCGAACATCAACCGCCTTTGCGCCATAACGGGCTGCTGCGCCGGAGTCGGAAAAGTCTTTCCAGCAATCGCTTCGACATAGACCACGGACGCGCCCGGAACTCCCGTCACTTTGCCGCTAATCGTACCTGCCTGGGCAGCCAGGCTAAGACCGGCAAGCACCGCAGACACCAATAGAGAATTGCGTTTCATTTCTTCCTCCAGTTCTTCGAAATGGGGAGGCGCGGCCTCCCTCGTTTAGTAAACCCACTCCAGGCCCGCGACCGCAGAGTTGGTCCGGAAGGGATTCGTCAGCGGCTTTCCCGTGGCGGGGTCGTACACAATCTGCTGCGGCCGGATCTGGTACTCGAACGATGTCTTGATGTTTGCGTGGATGAGGATTTGCACACCGGGCGTAAAGCGGTTGCGCGCCGAATGGAATGGCGACAGAAAGGGCGCTGGCGGCGGATTTCCCGCGTCGGCGCCGATGCCGTTGATCCGATCCGCACTCGAGGTCACCCCGTCCCAGCGCATGATGGCCATCAGCCATGGGTGGATCAGGTAATCCGCTTCCACGAAGCCGCCGTTGAACTTCACCGGGTTGCTTCTTATGAACCCGACCGGGAGTTCAAAGCCGGTGGGAGTCAGGGGAACCAGGTTGTGATCTCGGCCGATTAGATACTGGCCAAACAAATTAAAGGTCCGATGGTTGAAACTGAAGTCGGCGCCGACGCGATAGAAAGGCTCCCGGGCAGTGATGACGGTCTTTGTCACTCCATCGGATTCCAAACCCGTGGTCCGTTGCACTGAACGTCCATAGAAGTAAAGCGTGCCCAGCGTCAGATAAGTGTGGTCGCGCGGTCCTGTCGCTCCCGCCGCCTGGATTTCATTCCGGCTGGACGCGTCGTGTTCCAGGTTGAAGCGATAAGAAAAGCGGCCGTACAGATCCTTGAAGTTCGAGTCGGAAAAGAAACCAACTTGCGGAGAGACATTGGCCGGGGTTGCGGTATTCCCGCTGGTGTTCTGGTTCACAATCGCAATCGAGTAGTGATAACCCCGGTAGCTGTGGCCGCCGCTGAACTCTACGCCCTGGGCCGCGCTGGAGAGAGCGAAACCGTTGTTCACGTTCTGGGCGGATGTACCGAAGTTGGCCTGATCGTAAATGTCCCAACCGCTCAGGTTCCAACTGCGAGCCTGGCTAAAGGGCAGGTCGAGTTCAAATTGGCCGATACGGAGGCTCAGAACGTCCTTCGGCAATTTGAGGAAGCGTCCGACATTGACGAACTTCAGATATCCGTCACCCAATCCGCCGCTGGCGCCGGCACCGCCAACGCTGATGTCGTCATCGACCCAGAAAGCGATGTCACTGCCAAAATTTCCGGCCATGAAAATGCTAAATAGTCCCGGCTGAAAGTCGGTCCGAGGGATGAACGGTCCAAATTGTCCCGGGGGCAGCTGCAAGTTGAAGTTATTGCGATTCTTGCCCACGACCTGGAAGAAAGTATTGAACCGCAATCCGATGGGCGGCAGGCCTGGAATGGTCCCCGGCCAGATGGTATGCGGCCAAAGGTCTTTTTGCGCGGGCGATCCCAACATGACGGGGGGTATCTTAATGAAGCTTTCGTCGTCTTTGGGAAACTTGAAGCCCGCGTCTTTGAATGCCTTCCCAAAATCGTTTAGCTTGGGAAAGTCCACATGGCACGTGGCGCACGAAGTTCCGTACTGCCGGGCAAACGCGGGAATCGCGCGGGCAGATGGAACTGAACATAAGAAAACGACAATGGAGCAACACACTGCAATATGCGACTTAATCAAGGTGGCAATAATCTCCTACGAAGTTTTTCTTCTTTCATCCGACCTTATGGCTTATCTCGCGGTCAGCCCGCCGGCGCGGGGGCTCGATGAACAATTCGACCGGCGGACGGAGTGCGACCCACGGGGCAGGCTCTAATCCCGGGCGACCCGAGGCTGCGCGGGCCTGACTGTCGACCGAAAGCTTTCTGAACTCGCGCCATGTGATCCAGCACCCTAGCAGAATGAGCACGACTGCAAACAGTCCCGTGCTGATCGGCAAAACAACAGATTCGTACCCTTCGTGCGGAACAAAGGCTTGAGAGGGACTGGGGTCTGGCGCCGTGTCGCGGTCTCCACGGGAATCGGCTGGCGGACTTGCCGGATCTAGCAGAGCCGCCTGCATAGCGTGATCAGAGCCAGCCAATTCCGTGGGCGGATAAGCTGTCAGGTATTCATAAACATCCGCTGCTTCGTTCTCGCTCAGATAGCTGAACACCGGCATGCGGCTGCGGAAAACCGACGACGTCGTGGCTGTGATCACGGGAGCGCCACTCGTAACCTTCCGCACCAATTGTTGCTCGTTCACACGCTCGGGGAGCGCACTCAAGGGAGGGATTGCGCCTTGCGAAAGCTCCGCCGGAGTGGGATTCGCGCCGGTTGCGCTATGACAAATATGGCAAGTGGATTTCACGATCAGCTCGCCGACGCGAGCGTGCGATTCTTGAATTGCAACTTGTTCTTCTTCCGCGCCCGGCACGCCGGCGAGTTGCTGGAGATACACCACCAGCGAACGAATCTCTCTTGCAGTCAAATGATGAAATGAAGGCATGTCCTGACCGCCCTCGTGAAGGCGCTTGAGCAAAGCGACTCTGGACTGGGTCACCATCTCCGCCGTCTGACGGCGGCTCATCACCATGCCGACTTTGCTCATGCGCTGCTCAACCATCGTGGTGGAAGTCGCCCGGACCGGGTCGATCAGCGAGCCGATTTCAGGCGGAGCCCCGAGGCCAGACTCGCCATGACATCCCCGGCAATTCAGCCGATACAGATCAGAGCCGTGGAGAGTCTCCATATTTGAGCCGGTCGAGGCGGAGGGGGCGAACAACCTCAAACGAGAAGGGGCATGATCAGTCGCCGAGCCGGGCGGCCCCAAACGCCACGTCCTGCCCATACTGGTTTCGTCAAATGACCGGTGGAGGTGATCGAGCCAACTCTCACCGGTTACGGCTGTGATGGCAGCGGCTCCATCCCTGCGGACCGCGCCTTGACCGAACGTCAATTCCGTAAAGAAAAGCAACACGCAAATCGCCGTCAGTATCTTCATAACGAAAACATTCACAGGCATGGACTGAACTGGTTTCGGTTACTGCAGAGCGCTGAAGCGCTGCGACGCCCAAAAGCGAGTGCAACGCCGAGTTTTTCCGCAGCCAGTTAAAGGTGTCTCTTACCTAAAACCGATTTTATGAAACCGGCTCCAAGGACAAGGTAGAGAGTCCTGCGCATTCCGTTGTCACGACGTTGTCAACCTATTGCAACTTTTTTCACTGGTCATGAAGCTGGAGACAAGGCCGATGGTGATCGGTCGTTTGTGTGAAACCTCAGTTTGGCAGAGCGAAGCTCAGAGTTACATCCGTCTGGAACTGGGCGGGGTGGTCGTGTTGGCGGTAGGGATGGTAGCGCCATTTGCGAACTGCTGCTGCGGCGGCGGCGGCCAGGAGGGGGTCTCCGCTGAGGGTGCGGACGTTGGAGACGGAGCCGTCTTTGGCTACTTGGACTTCGAGGACTACGTCGCCGGAGCGGTGGGCGGCTACGGCTGCGGGGGGATATTGGGGCTCGGTATGGCTGAGGAGGCGGGCTTCGGCTTGCGCTGGAGCCACCCAGACTCTTTGGGATGAGACGGTCTTAGTTGGAGCGAACTTTGTTGGGGCGATCTTTGTTGAGGCGATCTTTGTTGTTGACGATGCTTCGATGATGGCATTGCTGTCTTGCTTGATGGAAGCGGGCTTGGTGGGGCTGATCTCGGCCCGGTCGCGCTTCGCTTGGTCGGGCTTTGCGGGAGCGGGTCTCATGCGGAAAATGACTTTGCCTTTATCGTAGACGACTAAGTCGTCTTCGGCTCGAGTGGCGGCGGGAGTCGGAGAGGTCCCAGTGGACTTTTTTGCGGACGCTTTTTCTGGTGATGATGGATTTGCGCGGCGGGCTGCAGGGGTGGTCGCCGAGCTCTGCTCGGCCGGACAGCCGGGGGCGGCTGTGCCTACGCAGGACTTTGCTTGGGCTCGGGGCACACTTGTCTCAGCAGGAACGGGATGAGAAGTCTGGGCTTGGGATGCGGTGTGATGCAACCATCCGATGCGGGAGCCAATTAGGAAGCTGATGGCAATGGTAGCGAGAATGGTTAGCAATCCGAGAACCAAGGTCCAGTCTTCGGAGGAAGGGCGGCGAGCGGGCTTAGGATTTGCCACGGCGAAACCGGGTAGCACCGAATCGGATGCGATGAACTCGGGCGACATCAGCTCGGGCGCGACGATCTTCGGCGGAACAACGTTGGGGGGAACCAGGGCCGCAGACTTGCGCTGACTTAGTTCGATGGCGGCTTGCCGAATGCGAGCGCACTCCTCGGCGAAACCTTCCAGCAGTTTCTGGTCGAAGTTAGAGAAGGCAGCCGGAGAGCTGGAAAAGACTTCGAGGACTCCGGTAAACTGGGCGGTTTTCATGTCCAAGACGGGAACGATGAGGATGGAACGGATGCCGAGACGGCGGGAGATAAGGGGATCGATGCGAGGATCGAACTCGGTATCGACGGAAAGCTGGGGCTGACGGGTTTGGAGACAGGCGCCCGAGAGGCCGTCGCGGGTATTGAGAGGGACGCCGAGATCCGGGGCGACGCGTCCGGTGGCGGCGCGGCAGACCATCTCATCGCCGCGGGCGAGGGCTACGGCGGCGGCGCTGGCTCGGGTGGCTTCGGCGGCGCGGACTACGATTTCGTTAAGGACCAAATCGAGAGCGAGATCGAGTGGGAAACCGGCGAGGAGGTGCTCCTCGAGGAGACGGGTCAGATCGGGATGCGACTCGTCAGGGCGGAACTCGGACCTCGACATAGGATGCGGGAACATATCTTGTTCCGGCAGCCTGCGATGCAGCGGGGGAAAACAGGCTCAGAGGGGAGTTTCCCGCGAAATGCGGGGGAAGTCAATTGATTCGCGAGAATTGGTCGTTGGGGATTTTGTAGTTGGGGAGTGAAGCGGTCTGCGTTTCCTGTTTGGCTGCGGAAGGCAAGCAAGGCTAACGACAGGGGGGACACTGAGGTCAGAAGGGTGAGATCGGCTCCTGTGGCTGACGGAGGATTGAGCGCACGGGCACGCGGGCGGGGCGACCGCGCCACACAAGCCGCCGGCGTCCATGAATGCGGGGCTATTGGCCGGTTTCCTTGAAGACGGCTTTGGTGGCTACTCCGGCGGCGGTGGCGGTGATGGTGACGGTTCCGGGGGACGTTGGAAGCGTATAGAACTGGGTCGCCGTTCCGGAGTTGCTGGTGGTGCTGGGATTGTAGGAAGCGTACGTGCCCCCGGCACCACCGTCGTCAAAGTCAACGTTGACGGCGGAAACAGGGTTGCCGTATTGGTCGGTGACGAGGACGGTGAGGGCCTGCGGTAATTCTGTTCCGGCGGGGGCGAACTGATTATTGCCGCTGGTGATGGCGACGTTGGCGGGGGGTCCGGCAACAGAATAGTCGACGAAGGTCATGTTCTTCAAACCGGTGGAACTCGCGGTGACCGTCACGGTGGAGACAGTAGTGGGCAATCGCAGAATCGTGCTGGCCTTGCCATTGGAGTTGGTTACCACGGAAGAAGGATTGGGCACAGCACCCTTGTTGGCGGTGAAAGTGACGGTGACACCGGGGACGCCGTTCTTGTAGATGTCCTGGGTCTGAGCGTTGATGGGGTTGGCGAGATTGGAACCTGCGGCGCCGGTCTGCAGCGCCCCACCGGAGGCAACGATCTTTATGGCGGCGCCGGGCGTAGCGGTGGCGGTGGCGGTGCCGAAGCCGTTCCCGGAGATCGTCAGGGTGTAGGTGCCAGACGTTTTCGGAACGGTGTAGGTCGTAGAAGCGTTACCGTTGGAGTCGGTGATAGCGGAGTTGGGATTGAACGAGCCGCAGGTGCTGGCGCCGGGTTTGCAACCATCGCTGAAATTGACGGTGGCGCCGACGTCGGGTTGTCCGGTATATGGGTTGGTGGCATGGATCCGAATGGGAGCGGACAGCGTGGTGGCAACGGCAGCGGTTTGGGCGTTGCCTCCGGTAACGGTGATGACATCAAACAGTCCGTAGGCTTCGAGACTATTTCGGGTACCGACATAGACCCTGCCATTGGCGACGGTCTGAGTGACAAAATGGCCGACGGGAGGCAACGTGTCGCGCCCGCCGGGGGCCTGATTCGTAGCATAGAGCAACTTGAGAGAAACGGCGTCAAAGGCCAAGAGTGGACCTC
>Ga0307475_10001705_pt1 | contig 13132 bp, 10 predicted proteins | sample atmos_gasesECM1C_FD_203317 | JGI IMG/M metagenome (GOLD analysis project Ga0307475, IMG submission 203317) | Hardwood forest soil microbial communities from Morgan-Monroe State Forest, Indiana, United States - atmos_gasesECM1C_515 | ecosystem: Environmental > Terrestrial > Soil > Temperate... | reverse complement strand
AAGCCTTCCAAATCAGTTACGAGATTCCGCCGGCCCAGTTGACTCCCGGAGTCTACCGAAACGTCAGCGGAAACCAGGCTCTGGCCATGGGCTTCGTTACCGCGGCGCAAAAAGCCGGATTGAGTCTTTTCCTGGGCAGCTACCCGATTACGCCGGCTTCTGACATTCTCCACGAGCTCTCTCAGTACAAGAACTTTGGCGTGACCACCTTCCAGGCGGAAGACGAAATCGCCGCGATCACTTCGGCCATTGGCGCTTCTTACGCCGGGTCGCTGGCCATTACCACCACTTCCGGCCCGGGAATGGCTTTGAAGACCGAGGCTCTCGGCCTGGCGGTCATGACCGAAATCCCCGTGGTCATCTGCGACATCCAACGCGGCGGTCCCTCGACGGGCCTGCCCACCAAGACTGAGCAGGCGGACCTGCTTCAGGCTCTTTTCGGCCGTAACTCCGAGGCCCCCATCCCGGTGCTCGCCGCGGCTACTCCCGGCGACTGCTTCTGGATTGCCCTGGAAGCCTCTCGCCTCGCGCTCAAATACATGGTTCCGGTGATCGTCCTTTCCGACGGCTACCTCGCCAACGGCGCAGAGCCTTGGCGCATTCCCAAGGCGGAAGACATTCCTGCTTTCCCTGTCAAATTCGCTACGAATCCTGACGGGTTTATGCCGTACAAGCGCGATCCCGAGACGCTGGCGCGGCCGTGGGCTCTCCCGGGCACTCCTGGACTTGAGCACCGCATCGGCGGCCTGGAAAAGCAGGATGGCACCGGCAACGTCAATTACGAGCCGCTTAACCACGAAAACATGGTGCGGATCCGCGCGGCAAAGGTTGCCGCCGTTGCCCAGGACATTCCCAATGTGCTGCCTGAAGGCGATGCGGCAGGCGATCTGCTCGTGGTTTCCTGGGGTTCGACTGCGGGCGCCATCACCGCAGCCGTCAAGGCTGCTCGCGCCAGAGGATGCAAGATCGGCCATCTCCACCTGCGCTATCTGAATCCTCTGCCCAGCAATGTCGGCGAAATTCTCAAGCGCTACAAGAAGGTGCTTGTGCCCGAACTCAACATGGGCCAGCTCCTGTGGGTTCTTCGCGCAAAGTACCTTGTGGACGCCGTCGGTTTGAACAAAATTCAGGGCCGTCCCTTCAAGCAGGCGGAACTCGAGCAAAAGTTTGATGAAATGCTGGGAATTCAGGGGAACCACCGATGACCACAGCGATTCTTACGCCGCTCACGAAAAAGGACTTTCAGACTGACCAGGAAGTGCGCTGGTGCCCCGGCTGCGGCGACTACGCCATCCTCTCGGCGGTGCAATCCGTGTTCCCGGAGCTGGGCATTCGCAAGGAGAATTTCGTGGTGGTCTCGGGCATCGGCTGCTCCAGCCGCTTCCCGTACTACATGAACACATACGGGTTCCACTCGATCCATGGCCGCGCACCGGCGGTAGCCACCGGCGTGAAAATCGCCAATCCAGACCTGGAGGTTTGGATGGCCACCGGCGATGGCGACGCGCTGGCCATCGGTGGCAACCATACCATCCACATGTTGCGCCGTAACGTGGGCGTCAAAGTTCTGCTTTTCAATAACCGCATCTACGGTCTTACGAAGGGACAGTACTCGCCGACTTCGGAGTTTCACAAGGTCACCAAGTCGACTCCCTACGGCTCGGCGGATCGCCCGTTCAATCCGGTTTCGCTCGCCATCGGATCCGAAGCCACCTTTGTGGCGCGCTCGGTGGACGTGTTCCAGTCGCATCTGAAGGACACGTTGAGGCACGCTGCCGCGCACAAAGGTTCGGCGTTCGTCGAAATCCTGCAGAACTGCAACATCTTCAACGATGGCGCATGGTTCTCGCTCACGGAAAAGGACGCTCGAAGCGAGCACGTTGTTCAGCTCGAGCACGGCAAACCGCTCGTCTACGGCAAGAACCGCGACAAGGGCATTCGCCGGAAGCCCGATGGCGACATCGAACCCGTGCAGCTTGGCAATGGCATCACGGAGAACGATCTCGTCGTTCACGACGCGCATCATCCGCGACCCTCGTACGCCTTCCTGCTATCGCACATGGAGCACCGCCCCGGCTTCCCGACCCCGATCGGCGTTTTCAGGGCTTGGGATGATTTGCCGCGCTACGAAGACGTCATGAAGGACCAGATTCAGGAAGTCATCGCCAAGCGCGGTCCCGGCGACCTGAACAAACTTCTGCGTGCCGGCGACATTTGGGAAGTAAAATAAAACGGTGGGACGGGCATTCCCCGGTCCAAGAGCGCCATGCAAAGTTGATTCGCGCCAAAGACTAATGCGGGGTTCTGTCTCTCGAGCCTGGCTTCGCCCCCGATCGGTCCCATCTTCATAGCCAATCCATATTGGTTCTGTTATTGTCCTCTCCCACCATGAAACCGCCCGTGATTTCTCGCATCGAATAAAAGAAAGGGCGGAGGGTGTTTCGGCCGTGGACGATCCCACTAATTTTGGGTCATTCGCCTTGCTCGGAGATGCGGACCCCGTTCCGCAGAGTCTGTTTGTCGCCTACCCGGAGCAGGCTAAGACGCTGGCGCTCCTTCACGAGATGAGCCGGGAGCTGACCTCCATTCTTGACCGCGAGGAGCTTCTGCGGCGCGTGGCCGAGCGCATCAAGAAAATCGTCGACTACGACGTGTTCAGCGTCATGCTGTGGAACGAGCAAACCCAGCTTCTTGAAAGCGCCTTCACCATGCGCTCGAACGACGCCATGCCTGCACGCACGCGCGTCCCCCTTCACAGAGGCCTTACGGGTGTGGCTGCCGGGCAGCGCCGCGTCCTGCGCGTCCACGACGTCAACGAAGATCCCCGCTACATCCGGTGCGAAACCGGTGTTGATGCGCGCTCGGAAATCGTTGTGCCGCTGCTCATGCAGGACCGCCTGATCGGAGTTCTCGACCTCGAGAGCACGCGGGCACATGCCTTCACGCTGGAACATGAGCGCATGCTCTCCACCCTGGGCTCGTACGTTGCCGTCGCGCTCGAGAATGCCAGGCTCTACGAGGAAGCCCGGGAAAACGAACGCCGCTTGCGCACTGATCTCGATACCGCCAGGGAGATTCAGCGGCAGCTTCTCCCCACCGGCGCCCGCGAGGTGCCGGGCCTCGATTTGGCTGCGGCGTATGTCCCCGCTCGCGAGCTCGGCGGCGATTTTTACGATTTTCTTCCGTACGGCGAGGGCCGCCTGGCCGTTGCGTTGGGCGATGTTTCCGGAAAAGGCACTGCCGCTGCGCTCTATGGTTCTTTAGCTATCGGCACGATTCGCGAAATCGTTGTCGATCACGCCTGTGACCCGGCCCATGTGCTCGCGCTGCTCAATCAGCGGCTTCACAGCGCCCGCCTTGAGTCGCGCTTCATCGCCATGCTGTTTGCTGTTTACGATGCCGCCAGTCGCCAGCTCCGGCTCTCGAACGCAGGCAGTCCTTATCCGCTCGTGTTCCGTGACGGCCATGTGCTTTCTGTCCGTCTGGACGGTGTCCCCCTCGGCTTGCTCCCCGGAACGCAATACGACGAGTCCATTCTCGACCTCGCGCCGGGCGACGTCGTAGTTTTCGCTTCCGATGGCATTCTCGAATCAGAAAACGCCCGAGAGGAAGAGTTCGGGCTCCAGCGCCTCTCGGCGGTGATGACTGGCATTGCTCCAGAAGATTCCGCTCGGGCCATCGCCGAGCGGATTCTCGCCGAGACCGATGATCACAGCGGCGCGGGCACGGCCCCGCACGACGACCGCACGCTGGTGGTCTTGCGCGTCACCGACGAGACCGGCTCGGACTTCTCGAAGCTCCCCATTATTTATTAAAGAAATGATCGGTCATTCCAAGGCCGCGCTTTTGCGGCGGCGGAATCGGCCTTTGGGTTTTGGTGGAATCTTGGGATGGGCTAATGCGTTGTGTCCGCGTTCGCATCGCCGGCATTCCCTTGCAGGAGTTCCGGGTTCCTCAGCAGCGGCAGCCACTTCTCGCGCGCCGCGGCGAAATCCGGCCAGTCTTTTTTGGACACCGGATCCGAGGGCGGCAAACCGAGCTTCTCGAAATTCTTGTACTGGCCTCTTTGCAGAATGCGGAAGTCGACATGCGGCCCCGTCGCCAGCCCCGTGCTTCCCACCAAGCCAATGGTCTTGCCGATGCTCACATGGTCGCCGGCGTGCACGAACATGCGTGACAAGTGCAGATACATCGTTTCGTAGCCGTTCGAGTGCGCGATCTCTACCATATTGCCTTCGCCGCTTCTGCGTCCCGCGAAAATCACACGCCCGCTTCCGATCGTCTCGACCGGCGTTCCAACCGGAGCGCCGTAGTCGGTTCCCATGTGGGGCCGGTAGATCTTCAGGATGGGATGAAAACGCGACCGGCTGAAGTGCGACGTTATCGGCGCGCCGAATTTCAGCGGCGACCGCAGGAACGCCTTCTGCAAGGACTTGCCGTCCGCCGCATAGTATCCCGGTCGTCCGGCCGGATCGTGAAACAGCAGCGCCTGGTATTTTTTTTCCGCGTTTTCGTATTCCGCCGCAAAGATTTTTCCGTAGCCCCCCGTTCGCCCGTCCAAATATTTCCTTTTCTCCAGCACGATGCGGAACGTGTCGCCTTGCCGCGGGTCGGTCGAGAAATCCAGGTCGTAGCGGAAAATTTGCGCCAGCCGCAGCGCCAGTTCCGGAGCTTCTCCGGCGTCCTCCACGGCGTTGAACAGCGAATCATCCACCCGACCGGTCACCGCGACGATTTCCGCTTTCGAAGGGATTTCGCTGATGTGCGCCGTAAATCCGACCTCTTCCGGCACGATCTTCAACATGCGGTCCGAATCAATCTTGTAGTTGATTTCACGCAGCCTGCCTTCCGCCGAGCGGCCCACGGTAATGGTGTTTCCGGCGCGAAGTCGGCGCAGATTGAACGCGTGCCCGGCCGCCGCGGACGCGCCCGAGGCTTCCTGTGCGCTTAGCCCGAGCTTCTCGAGTGCGGCCATGAAGTTCTGGCCCGCGGAAACTTTCTCGTAGTGGGGAAGAATCACCTGTTCGCGGATACGCTTGGCTTCTTCCAGGGTAAGCCGCACCTGGCGATCGAATTCATCCGCGGTCGCCAGCCTTTGCTCGAAGACGAACCCCAAGAACACCGCGCCGGCGACACATAAACACAGAATCAGTATGACGAAGCCTCGATTCACGATTCCCCCCCGGGCCAGCTATCGATCGCAGAGGGACCGCCAACCTCGCGGCACGCTACCGCTAGCGATGGGTTGCCGGCCTGTTGCACTCCCTGTTTTGTCTCAACCGGGCCTTTGCGTCAAATCCGCATTGGCGAGGGTGCGCTCAAATCTGCAATATGCCGGTTCAAGCGAAAGGCGAAGGCAGACAGCAAACGATGAGCCGGCTTTCGTGAAGAGAAATCTTAGGGGGGCTAGTTTCCGGTGCTGATCGTTACGGATGATTTATTCGCCGCGAAATAGTTTTGTTCGCGCAGCCTGCGGTACAGGATGCCGGCAACTTGGGCGGCCGTCGGTCCTTTCACGCGCCGCGTATTCCCGCGCAAGAGCACGGCTAACGCGATCTTCGGATGCGTTTCATCCGCGTAGGTAATGAACCACCCGATTTTCGAAGGCGTGGTGTGGTCGTCGCACGTTCCCGTCTTGCCGATGGGCAGCTCGTCCCCGCCCCGGTCGTAGCTCGACTTGCCCGTGCCGTAGAGCACTGCGGCGAGCATGCCCTCGCGGATTTCCGGGAGGATCGGGCCGATGTTCAATTCGCGCTTCACTTTCGGCGTGAAGTTCTCAATCTCTTCCTTGCTGTGCGGATACTGCAAATAATAAAGGGTTCCACCGTTCGCAAAGGCAGCGGCCAGCGCAGCAAGCTGCAGCGGGGTCACTTGAATTCCTTCGCCGTAGCTGGACATCCGCGCGACTCCGCCGTGCGGCGGCGGTGCCGTGGGAAACGAGCCCGGGTGCTCCTCGGGCAAGTTGTATCCGGCCAGCTCGCCGAAGCCCAGCAACCGGCCGTACTTCGAAACCGTGTCGAATCCCAGGCGCATGCCGAGCTGCTCGAAAAACTCGTTATTCGAGCGCGCCATGGCTTCGGTCAAATTCATGTACTTCCGCCGGTCCACCTTCAGCATGGTGTCCGGCGTGATCACGTTCTCTTCCAGCGCCGCCAGCGCGATGGTCGGCTTGATGGTCGAGCAGGGAATGTAGCCGTCGCCGAACGCCAACTTTTGATTCACGACCGTCAGGATGCGCCCGGTGTTCGGGTCCACCGCCACTACTGCCCCGTTGTACCGCCCCAGAGCGGCAACTGTCGCAGCGCGCACCTCGGGATCATCGAAGGTCGCGTCATCCGTGCTGGTGGAATCGGCAAACGTGGGAACGCCGGGATAGCGCGGATAGCGGTGCGAACGCGAGCGCGTCGACGCCGCTCCCGCCGGCAATGCCGGCACCGGCAGCGCGAAAAGCGCTGCCAACAGAATGGCGATACTCGATCTTCCGGACTCCTTCACCGTTCCCACCCTCAATTAACGGAGGTCGATCCCGCCTGCGCGTTCAACCCCGGATTACCCCGCCGCTCATCACGCCGGGGCCGACTTCTACCTCAGGCCGTTACTTAGCGTCAACAAACTTTGCCGGGAATTCTGTGCTGGCTGTTCGTCGATACAACGGGTCGGCCGACTTGTTTCTTCCCGGTCGGGGATAGCTTGCACCCCGCCAACCAATCAGTAGTTCTCTTGATTCGATGCCACTTAGCGCGACAAAGCTGGACCGAACCAGCCCAAACACTGCACCAAACGGGCACAGTCCTTCTCGTCTTGCCACATCTATTTTAGGAAGTTCCCCGGTGGTACCGCAATAGAGAATAAGCCCTAGTACAACGTTATGTGCTTTGTTTTCAATAGCTGACCGTTAGGTCAGCCGCCTGTCCTTTCGCCCGGGCGTCTAGGTGCACACCGCCGTCCTCCCCCATCTCACCTTGAAACATCGTGCGCTTCGCCGAGGCGGCCAGTCTTGCTCGTCCGGCCCTTCGTAGCATTATAGGATGCCGCGCCTGTCAGACTCAAACGTGCAAAACGTCGCTCCAGGAGTTTGGTCATGGGGAGATCGCTGCCCCTGTTCGGGCTATGTTCCCCGGCAAAGTCACGGCACAGACTAGCCCCGTTCTGCTCTTTGAAGAAGCGAACGTAATCGATGGTGTCTCGGCCGAACCGTCAGGAGATGTCACCGTCGTCGTTCGCGACGGCAAGATCGGTAGCGGCGGGCGCAACGATCCCGAATCTGCCTTCGTCCGCTCAACGCGCAATCCTTTCGAGGACAGGAACGCCGTTCGGGACGTGCGGCTCGTTGTGAATGACGGCAAAATTGCGGTAAACGCTCTGCAGTTCTGACGGTGGATCCCTAAACAAGCAATTCCTCCCGACAAACAGAATCCTCCGTCCCAAAGCAAGAAGGGCGCGTTCCTTCGCGCCCTTCTTAAGCCTCTTCTCAAGCTGCGATCAGTGGACGGCCGGCGTTGCCTTCCTTAGCGTGCGGGCCGCGCCTTCGTGGCGTCCGCTCCCGCCGCGGCGGTGGCCGTTTTCGCCGGTGGCTTTTCGCCATGTGTTGTAGCTGGAGCCGCCGCGTGGCCATTCGCTCCCGAACCCGCGCTGGAATTGCCCGGCTGCGGAATTTCGAGCTTCTTGCGCAGTGCATGTTCCAGCTTTTCGCGAATGTCCGTGTTTTCCTTGAGGAAAATGCGCGCATTCTCGCGGCCTTGCCCCATGCGTTCCCCACCAAAGCTCAACCACGTTCCCGCCTTCTCGATCAAGCCCTTGTCCACGCCGAGGTCGATCAGGTCGCCTTCGCGTGAAATGCCTTCGCCGTAGAGAATGTCGAATTCGGCTTCGCGGAACGGCGCCGCGACTTTGTTCTTCACGACTTTGCCGCGCGTTCGCGAACCCACTATTTTGTCGCCTTCCTTGATCGACTGCACGCGCCGGATGTCCACGCGCATGGATGCATAAAACTTCAGCGCGCGCCCGCCCGTGGTCGTTTCCGGGTTCCCGAACATCACGCCAATCTTCTCGCGAATCTGGTTGATGAAAATCAGGCAAGTGCGCGACTTCGAAACGATCGCCGTTAGCTTGCGCAGCGCTTGCGACATCAGCCGCGCTTGCAAGCCCATCTGCGGCTCGCCCATTTCGCCTTCCAGTTCCGCCTTCGGCACCAGCGCCGCCACCGAGTCCACGACCACCACGTCCACGCCGCCCGAGCGGATCAGCGTCTCCGCGATCTCCAGTGCCTGCTCGCCGTTATCCGGTTGCGACACCAGCAGATTGTCCACGTCGACGCCCAGCTTCCGCGCATACACCGGATCGAGCGCATGCTCCGCATCGATGAACGCGGCTTGCCCGCCGAGCTTCTGCGCCTCGGCGATCACGTGCAACGTCAGCGTCGTTTTGCCGCCGGACTCCGGCCCGTAAATCTCGATCACGCGACCGCGCGGGAAGCCGCCCACACCGAGCGCTGCGTCCAGCGACAGGCATCCGCTGGGAATCACGCTGACGGGCACCAGCACGTCCCGGCTGCCCAGCCGCATGATCGAACCTTTGCCGTACGACTTCTCGATCTGCGATATCGCGGCTTCCAGCAATTTCTGTTTCTCGTCTGCCATCTCACACCTCGGTGGAAAAAAGTAGGAAATCCATACAATGGAGCCGCTGGCTTCGGCCACAAGCAATCAGGCCGCCGGGAAAAGCTTCGGATCGCTTCTCGGGTACGCCACGAAGTGTAGACCACTCCCTATACAATCCGAGCCTCTCCCGCTCTTCACAGCTTAGAACATTGCTCGCAAAACCGTGCATGGCACACCTGTTGAAAACGGCGAAGGGCACGGTAACACAAAGGCGAAGAAAAAGCAAATCTTAATAATTCGCCTTATGTTCGCCAGCGAACTCGTTCAACCACCGGTGTGACCGATCCGAACTGAGAACAGTTCCTGACGTTCCCTACCACGGATCTGCCGGAACGAGGGCCGGCGGGGCGCTCGCAGGAACAGACCTAGAACCGCTGGCGCGGCGGGAGGTCAAAACGAAAATCCGTAGGCCAAGTCTGCAAAGCGTGTGCTCTCGTGCTTCTCTCGCCCCGAGTCATAAAAACGCTTTGTCGTGCTGTCTCAAGAATACGTATAGAATCCGCGGCCGGATTTGCGGCCGAGCCAGCCCGCGGCCACATAGTTCTTTAACAGCGGACACGCACGATATTTGGGATCGCCCAAGCCTTCGTGCAAGACGTGCAGGATGTCCACGCAAACATCCAGCCCAATGAAATCCGCCAGCTCCAACGGTCCCATCGGATGATTCATGCCCGTCTTCATCACCGCGTCGACGGCCTCCGCGGTGGCCACGCCCTCCATCACGCAATATGCCGCTTCGTTGATCAGTGGCATCAGCACGCGATTCGAAACGAAGCCAGGCGCATCGTTCACCGCCACGGGCTTTTTCTCCAGTTTCTCGGCAAGCTTCATGGTTGTTTCAAACGTCGCATCGCTCGTTTGTAGCGCGCGAATCACTTCCACCAGCACCATCACCGGCACGGGGTTCATGAAGTGCATGCCCACAAAACGGTCCGGCCGCTTCGTCATCGCTGCGAGCGTGGTCATCGAGATCGATGACGTGTTGCTCGCGAAAATTGCTTCAGGCCGCGCCAGGCGATCCGCTTCCGTCAGCACTGCGCGCTTGATTTCGATTTTTTCCGGCACGGCCTCGACAATAAAGTCCGCCGCCGCAATTGCGCTCATTTCGGTCGCGGGGTGCAGACGCTTCAGAACCGTTCCCTTGTCCCCTTCTGGCAGTTTCCCTTTTTTGATTTCTCGATCGAGGTTCTTCGCGATGGTCTCCAGCGCGCGATCAAGAAAGCGCTGCTCCACGTCGCGCAAAATCACTTGGTAACCCGCGCGCGCAAACACGTGTGCGATTCCGTTCCCCATCGTTCCCGCACCCAGCACCGCCACGGCCTTGATCGAATCGATTGCCATTTCGCCTCTCCGTTACCAGCCACCCTTCGCGAATTCTGCGGCAATTAACGATAAGCGGAAACCGTCGCTTCGTGCTCATCGTGGTTAAGAGCAAGCCGGTCGCTTTCTTCCACACCACGGGCAATTTCCCAAGCCTGAGGCATATCCTGCTGAAAGACATCCCTGTGGAATTCCCGGGCCGAGCGCGGGTTCATGAACCTCCCCAACATGATCGCGACCCACGGCCAAAGATTTGCCTTCCGCAGTCCCCTGGAAGGAAACGCCATTTTCGCGGGCGTCAAAGACGCCCTCCAGAAAGCTTCGGTTGTCGCCCGTCCCCAAACGCTCGCGTGCGCAACGGTCAGGGGCGCCCTCACCGGTGGCAACCAGCGTGACCGGGCAGTCGCTGCAGTCGTAAATCCCTGCCTAAACTCGGTCTTGCACCAAGGGCAAACATTTCGCGCGGAAGCTTACTACACCCCGAGGAGGGGAAAAACTATGAATGGTCTTCTCGGCTGAAAAATTGCGCGCTCTTTGCCGGCCTCGGATTGTGGTGTGCGTTCGTTGGGTAAGCAAGTCGGAAGATTCTCAGTGTGCCTCGGCGCACGTCCCGATCTCTGAGTGCTGCGCACAAAACTCCACGACGCGCGATTCCGCCAGAAGCGCTCGCGTCCGCCGCTCCGCGAAATAAAAGCGCAGTGCCCGCCGCGTTCCGGCGCCACCAGCGTGATGCACCGGTTTCCAACAATGGCGGGGTGCTGAAACGATTCGAAGGGGATGAACGGGTGTCCTGCGCCGTCACGATGAGCGTAGGCACGCGGATCTGGCCCGCTACGCGAAGCGCGCTCGCCTCTTGGTAGTATTCGGCGGCATTCCGGTAACCACCCGCCGGGGCGGTCACCGCTTCGTGCCACTCCCGCAGGCTCCGGACCCTCGGCACCGCCTTGACCCGGTAGCGTTCCGGGAACAGCTTGACTTTCTTCTCCAGCGTGTTTCTGAGCCCGCGAAGGAAATACCATTCGTAGACGAAATTCCGCGCCAAACCGCTGCCATTCGAGCACGACGCCAGATCGACACAGGGACTGACGGCACACACCGCGCCACCGTCGCCGTGTATTTTGTCGATTCCCCGTTGAGTTGCACCTGGATCTTCGTCGCCCCGTTCACCGCGTGGTCGTTGGTCAAGATGTAACCGTTCTTGTCGACAATCACCCCGGAACCCAGGCTGGGCTCTGCCATTGCTCCGGCGTCGGGGAAATCGAAGAAATGGTTCCAGAAGTCCCCGAAGGGTCCTTCCTCGAACCCGCGCGGCAGCCGTGGCCGTTGCGGAGCGCGATGCACCTGCGTCGTGGAAATGTTTACGACCGCGGGCTCCACCGCTTGCACAATCGAAGCGAATGTACCCGAGAGATGAATCGGGTCCGTCACAGCCAGAGGCGTTGCGGAATCTTCGCCTACGGCCCCTTGGCTACTTCCCTTAACCCTCGCATATCAGTTTTCATGGCTACATATCTCCAGGCCGTCTCCCGCCCGGCATTTTTTTTCGGTGAGGCGAAGCCAGACCTCCGGCAGAGCCGAGCGGACTAGAGTCGGGTTTTTCGCGCTGCCGGTGGCGACCGAGGGACTTCCTTGTAGGCCTAGAACCTCCAAAGAAGGTTCGTTGCCGCGAGCAAGCCCTCAGGCCTTGGACATCGGTGCGGTGTTTGCGGGAATGCGGCGTGGCAGCCCAGCGGCCGCCACGGGCGCCGTCAACTCCAGAACGCCGTCGTGAAGAACCTTGTTCGGGGTAGTAGTTTGTTGCAAGACCTGTTCGATTACCGCCGGGAGCGTGACCAAGTTTTTGTGGCGGCAACCCGGCGCGGGCCGGCAATTTGCTCAAGGAAGTCCCTGGGCCCTTTTCGGGATGCCACGCAACGCGAGCCACGCGGCAAGCGTGGCGAATTTTTCATCCTGCGACCACGGCGAACCGAGAGGCCTTCCCAGGTCCGCAAGTCGGCGCACAAGAGCGGCAGGCTGGGTGCGCAACGCTTGCTGCGCGATCTCCAAAAGTTGCCGCTCTTTTATTTTGACGGTGGCCAGGCCGCAACGTTTCGCGGCGCGCGAAAGTGCTTCGCGGAAAAGTTCTCCGTCGGCGGTGTGAATCAGCGCGTGCGAAGCGAGGATTTTCTCTAAATTCGGAAGCGTTTTCGCAGAAGCCAGCAACAAGCTCGAGCGCGTCGCCTGGCTGCCCTGCTTCTCCAGATCGGATTGCAGCTTGTGAATCGCGCGATGGGCGAGCCGTTCCGCTTCGGCTTCCACGAGCGCGACAAATTTACGGGCTTCGCCGAGCGGCAGTTTTTCGGCGGTGTGATACGGCTGCCGGAAGCGGTAGGTAAACGTTTCGACGAGTTGCACGCGTTCCCGCACAAGCACGCGCGGCGCACCTTTGTCCACGCAGACCGCGACCATCGCGGCCCACCCGGAATGCGTACGAAAGCCGACAGCGGCTTGCTTCACACTTTGCTCCGTGCCTCGTTCCATGCGCGCAGGGACCTCCGCGCGACGATGGCGTCTTCGGCGCACAACATTTTTCTCACTCCGGCGGCACCCCTTCCACAACCTCTTTTACGATTTCCCGGGCTTTCGCTTGCTGTTCCGAACAAACCAGCAGCGATTGCTGGCCATCGGAGGTCTCACGGTGGACGCGAATCTTGTTTTCGAGGAGCGAGGCGATGAGCATCACGCAGGGAAGTGTCTTCGCCGGACCAGACTTCGATTCTGTCGCCTGCCAATTCCCCCTCGGCTTCATCGCCGACTTCCGGCAGACCTGGAATGTTCTCTTCTACCGACGGCGTGAGCATTTCGGGAAGCCTGCGCATGCCTCTTGAAAGATCCGGAATAAGAGCGGGCGCGTCGAGCGACTGCACGTCATCGGTACCGGAAGCGTCCGCCTCGTAGGCGTCCTTCACCGCGGTTTCTGCTTTTTCGAACAGGGAAAACGGCACGCCCATCTGGAAGGCCGGAAAGTCTCTCAAATTGAAAAGATGGTCTTCGCGGCGAACGGTTTTCTGCGGGATTCCCGCTTCGTCGAGCACCGCGCAAAGCTCGGCGTGCAAGCGCGCATCGTCACCCTGCCAAAACGCACAAAAGGGATCTCCTTCGTCGCCGGGCAA
>Ga0307475_10001703_pt1 | contig 13140 bp, 14 predicted proteins | sample atmos_gasesECM1C_FD_203317 | JGI IMG/M metagenome (GOLD analysis project Ga0307475, IMG submission 203317) | Hardwood forest soil microbial communities from Morgan-Monroe State Forest, Indiana, United States - atmos_gasesECM1C_515 | ecosystem: Environmental > Terrestrial > Soil > Temperate... | reverse complement strand
TACGCCAAGGACTGAAACTGCGGCGAGGATCGACAAGAAGAAACCGAACTAATCTTTTGCAACTTGGAGGCATTATGCAACAATTGTTGGTAGTTGCTTTATGTTTTGTCGCGTTGTTTGCAGTCTTGATGAATTTGCCAGACTATCCGCAAGCTTCCGCACCGATCGTGCCGGGGCCAGCTTACAATGCGACCCCCAAGCGCTCGGCAGCGATTGTAAAAGCGAAAACTCCGGATCCATTTGATATGGGCGCGTTCGATCCTAATATTGTGATTCCGGAACCGGGGATGCCGAAGCCAGAAACTCCTCATACCATGAACGATCTGTATTCGGGATATTCGCAAGGTCAGCGGCTGTTAGTTCGGGCGCGCTTGATAGCTAGCGGATGGCAGGGCAATGTACCGCAAGTTGCCTTTGGTGACAAAGGTGGATACATCAGTTGCTTGGTTAGTCCTAGTGAGTTCTATGCGGTGACCGAGTATTACGTCATGGGCGACGTAGTAACTTTCATGGAATCTTTGAAGGAGCAGAGCGCCGCAATGGGCAGGTCGTGATGCGGCATTGCCAGCTATCGGAACGATAAGGAGGATTTATGCAGGTTGCATATTGCTGTGCGCCTATTGTAGCAGCCGCGGGCACGGCCTGCTCCTTCGCCAATTGCGAAACCATCTCCGGGGGCAGCGCATGGAGTAACGCCAGGAAGGCCCCGTTGGTCCAGCCAAAACCCACGACGTTTTGCTGATAGCCTGCGGCAACGTGCGCTTCTGACGAGCGCGTGACCACGTTGTATTTTTCCCGAATGGTCCCGTCCCGGCGGAAATTTTCCGCCACCGTGGACAAGAACTCGTACGACACCCGATCTGCATCCTTGTTATAGCCGTACCGCCGCAGGCCTTCGATGGCAAGCAACTGCGTGGGCGCCCAGCCGTAGGGATAGTCCCACTGCACACCGTTGTCGCGGTTGCTCATGGCCAGGCCACCGGGCCTTTCAAAAATAGCGAGATTGCGCTTTACCGCCTCCGCCTGCTCCTGGGTCGCGAGCCCGGACCAGAGTGGATAAAACGTGGTGATGAACTCGTAAGTCGAACGCGCGGACGACTCGAGGTTGTAGTCGAAGAACATGCCGCGCTGCGCATCCCACAGATATTTCTGGATGCGCTCCTTTCTTTGCTGAGCGCGTTCCTGCCAGCGCTCCGCGTCCTCCTCGTGTCCTAGCAGTTTGCTGATCTGCTGGAGATCCTTCTCCGTTTTGTAGAGCAGACTGTTCAGACACACGGGCGCGTAGTGGTGCGTCGCGGCGCCGTATGGCCCGAACCGGAAAGAGATATCGAAGCCCGACTCGCGCATGGCGCGATCGCCCTTGTAGTAGTCGGCCACGAGCGCGACGTTGTGGGCCACTTCGCAATCCGGGCTTGCCATGGTTTTCGCCACGTCACAGACTTGCACCGAGTAAGGCTTGCCCACAACTTGAGCCGCGTTCTTGGCCCGGTCGAGTTCCTCGAGATAGTTGCCGCCTGCTCCGTGAAGCAGAAAGAAGCTGGTCACCTTGCGGTAAAAATTGGTCTCATCCTTCAGGCTCTCGGGGGCGGGCCCGTTGCCGAAGTCGTAATAGCGCGACAGGCCGGTGTCGCCGGCCAGATGCGGTTCGCGATTCCACATTACATAGTCGTGGCTCGCAAACCGGTAGCCCTTCTCCAGCAAGTCGCGGTCGTGCTTTCCCGCGGCTTTTTCGGCGTCATAGACGGCCATGATCATCGAGGTCAAGAACGGCGGCTGCGAGCGAGTCAAGAAGTACGTGCGATTGGCATTCAGGACGGTGCCGTAATGTTCGATCTCGAAGAAGAAGTTCTCAATCATCCCGCGCGCCAAGTCGAGCCGTTTGTCCTCAACCAGGCCGCGCACGATGAAGTAACTATCCCAGCCATACATCTCGTTGAAGCGGCCGCCGGGTACCACATAACTGTTCTCCAGATAGAGCAAACCGGGAGGCGTGATGTTGGTGGTCACCTGCCCGGGACCGGTGATCACAACCGGCAACTCCCGTACCTCTACCTTGCACCGCTTTTGGACATCGCGCAGAGTTTGGGGCTCCGGGAAGTGAGCTGGCAGATAGAGAACTGACACTTCCGTGAGCTTGGGATCCACGACCGTGTCGCAGTCATTCATGGAGCGCGTAAGGGTGTTCCATCCCTTGGAAATGTAGCTGAGGATCGGATTGAGCCCCTCGGCGGCGTCCGTTGGCTTCGGTTGGAGTGCAAACGGAGTGGCGGAGAGCCACACAACCACGAACAGAAGGGCCGCAAGAAAACGATCAGGCAGTCGGCGCGCAGGCGCTCGTCCAGTCTTGCCGTTGTGCATACGTTGAAAAGAATAGACCAGCAGGTCCATAAACGAAAGACAAGCTTCGCAGGAATTTTTCGAGGTGCGTAAAGGGAGACCCACTTGACAAAAAGAGGCAGGTCTCGCGGCCCGCCTCTCATTTCTTTGGTTACGCCAACGCGAACGTCAATCTGTCGGGTGCTGCGGGATCCGGCTGGCGGCTGCGCGCCCGAATCACACTCCCCACAAGTAGTCTTCCTGCTGCTCGCCATCGTGCTCGCGCACACAATGAAGCAAGGCCCCATCCACGCCGACTCCGACGCTTTTCGCCAGATAAGACAGCGGGAACTGGCTGGGAAGCGACTCGTGGCAGGGCTCACCAACGCTTTTGCCTGGCCCCTCCTGGGGCAGAGCCGGAACGTCGGGTGGGCGAGAGCTCCGCCCTCTCGATATGAGTTCCAGAATCTGGCGATCATCCACAGATTTCGTACTGTCCGCGAGCGACAAGAACTGACGGTAAACAATGTCCAGTTCCCGTCGGTCCATCGGGAATCCCAGTTCCGCGCAGCGCAAGCCAAGGGCATGGCGGCCGGAATGTTTGCCTAGCACCAATCGAGTTCCCGGAACTCCTACGGACTCCGGGGTCATGATCTCGTAGGTCAGTGCGTTCTTGATCACTCCATCCTGATGGATACCGGCTTCATGTGCGAAGGCGTTGCGTCCGACGATCGCCTTGTTCGGCTGCACCGCGACCCCTGTGATCTCGGTCAGCAACTGGCTGGCAGGAAAAAGATGTTCACTGATCACTGCTGTCTGATAAGGATAGCGGTCGCACCGAACCCGCATGATCATCACCAACTCCTCCAGGGAGGTATTCCCAGCGCGTTCGCCGATCCCGTTCACGGTGCATTCCACTTGTCGCGCCCCTGCACTGACGGCAGCCAGCGAGTTGGCCGCTGCCAGACCGAGGTCATCGTGGCAGTGCGCGGAAATCACCACCGACGCACCGCGCACCTGCTGCCGGATCCTCAGGATCAGATCGGCAAACTCGCCCGGGACGGTATATCCGACGGTATCCGGAATGTTGATCGTGGTCGCGCCCGCTTCGACGACTGCCTCCAGAACCGCACACAGAAAATCCGGGTCCGATCGAGTGGCATCCTCCGCCGAGAATTCCACGTCCCCGCAGAAAGACTTGGCCTGTTGCACTGCGTCCCGTGCCTGTTCGAGGCACTCCCAGCGCGAAATCCTCAGTTTGTGCCGCAGGTGAATATCGGAGGTAGCAAGAAAGGTATGTATGCGCGGATGGGCGGCTCCGTGGAGGGCTTGCCAGGCTCGCTCGACGTCTTCGCGTTTGCACCTGGCCAAGGCCGCGATGACCGGACGGCGGACCTCGCGCGCCACTGCCTGCACGGCGTAAAAATCGCCGTCAGAGGAAACCGGGAATCCCGCCTCGATGACATCCACACCCAGGCGGTCGAGCTGGTGCGCCATGCGCACCTTCTCATCCGCGTTCATGCTGCAGCCCGGGGACTGTTCCCCATCTCGTAAAGTCGTATCGAATATCGTTACCCGCTCGCGTTCCGACAAGTCGTTCCTCCTTCGCCCCGCAAAGGCGTCAAATAAATGAACCGCTTGTGGTGCTGAAAATCAAAAGGGCCATCATCCGGTTGCGGATAATGGCCCTTTCAGAAACTAATCACGATGTGATGGCTATATCATCCGCTGAATCCTAGGGGTGCAAGCACCAGGCCAACCATGGCCACGCTAAGGGCGAGGAGACGCAGTCGCTCCTCCCGTCCAATCCGGTTCGCGTTGGGTGCTGATGGATTCATGCCTGGGAAGCCTCTAGCAAAGCAAACTCTTACTCTAGGGGATCAGAGCATGCTGGTCAACGGTGTAGCAGGTCGAGTAAGACTCAAATTAGTGCTTATTGCTATCAGCATTTCTGATAGGCGAAGATGTGACGTTTTGCAACAGGTGGCTTACGAAGCCACTTCCTCGTGAACCGTGTCCTTGGACACCTCTTGGATAAGGGCTTGTACTTCCTCAAGCGCTTGATAACACTGGTGCTTCTGCTTGTCGCGAAATTCCTGGAACGCACCGCTGCCCGCCAAATTGAAGAGGGCGCACTCGGCACACCGCAACTCGACCATGGCCTCCGCCAATCGATTCGACGGCGCCTGAGGCTCGCCATCCCCGATGGTCCACCCAAAGCGCAACACTTCTCCTCGCATCCCCGAAGACGCACTCGCGGCGGCTTCGATGGTCGGGCGATATCCGGTGTACATGGAAAACATAACGCTCAGGATGTTGATGACTACGCTGACAACGGCGATCGCCGACGCGGCGACAATTCCCCAAAAAAACGCCCAGCCAGATGAAATGTCGAAGATGTCGAAGATGTGGGAAGAATCCAACGAGTGCAGCAACGACGACGGCCGCTGATATGAGCACGTAGACACTGCGCCGATTCACGTCTTAAGCGTACTCCTCCACCCCACGCGGAGAGCTAAGTCGCCCCTTGGTCTGAGCCAACTCCCAAAACGGGACTCAGAGCCCTATCTCGCCTCAACCCGCAACGCTTGGCGTGTGGCTTCAAGGGTCTTGATCAGGGACTCCTTTGGAAGTTTCTGAATGATCGGCTCGATGACCCATCCCAGCCCAAAGGGCACGTCACGCGTCAACGAGACGGCTCGACACTCAACGTAGACGCCACCGTCCCGCTCCTGAAATCGCCAGTCGGAGACATGGTGGTTTCGCTACTTGCGGATGAATCCCGGACGAGGCAGTTGCCCACTCCATCCCCAAGGAATGCCCGTTCAGGTATGGGCCACCTGGTTTCCGCGCGAAGGGAAACCGCAAAGCTTCCTTCAAGGGTTCCCGTTGGACGGCCTGCACCTCAGCGCCAAAGGGCAAAGTCCATTCCACTTTAAGGTCGCCAACAATGGCATTGGAGAGGATTTCTGCCGTGGTGCGTCGCAAGTTGAGGGACACTCGATTTCCTGGGATCTGCGCTATCGGTCCACCTTCCGCATCGCGCTGAGCGCCAAGGGCTGGATCGGTTTCTCGCGCACTCCACACTCCGACGCGGCATTCTCTGGAAGGGTCACCCTCGATGACCGGAACTTCGAGGGAAGTCCCCTGGGATTCGGAGTGCAGGGTCATAACTGCGGGTACCGGCATCGTGACTTCTGGACTTGGACACACGCCTATTTCCTCCGACCGAATGCGCCAGCCGAGCACGCTCGAAGCCTTGGTCTACGAAATGCCATTCGGTCTGCTGTTTCGCAAAGCCGTGCTTTGATCCCTCGCTCCTCGGTCAGGGCGGTGATCGGGGGCGTGGACAGCGGTCGAATCAAGCGTGGCACGCGGACTCCGCGCAGCTTGGGATAAAGATCCCGCGCTTCAAGTAACGTCTTTTGCTCGCGCGCAAAGTTCACCTCGTGCCGCAGCAGCCGCCGTACTTTCTTGAACGTATCGGGAATCAGGTGCGGAGGAAATCCGTAAGTGTGGTGGCGGTCTCCGAAGTGCTGCGCCAGCCCCTGCAAGTAGTCCATGTCTTCGGCAAAGTATTCCGGGATGTGCGGCTTCAGTACCTTAAACACGCCGCGCTTACGGCGTCCGCTCGCCGGATCCCGCCACGTAAAGCGCACCACAGCACTCACGCTGGCCTCGGACAGAATCGTGGGCGCGACTCGCACGTCGAAGGTCTTGAGCCGCGGTCCCAGATCCCGCCCGATGATGGCGCGAATGTCTTCGACCTTTACATCCCGAATTCCATTTTCCAGCCGGGCCAGCGCATTACGCAGAGCAGGGCGCAGGTGCTGGTTGCGAGCTATGACCTGCCCGAGTTTCTGCAGGCCGGGCACTATTGTGATCAGCCGGGTAAGCGCGCTTCCGGCGAGGTGTCCCTGGGAAGTTCAAGCTGTTCGAGGATCTTGGGCGCAAGCCGGGCAGGCGACAACCGGGCCACCACAAACATCATCGCGTCCCGCACCGGCGGACGCCGGTTCTCATAGGCTTCGGGAACCAGCCGGTTGACTGGAACGATTTCATCGACGATCCATTCCGCCATCGCGCCGCGAAGCGATTGTCCGCCCAGGCTGCGCAGCCCAGCTCCAATCGTGGCGATCCTCTCGGACCTTGATCCACCCTTAGGCAGGAAGTCTGCAACCGCCGCGCGCAACTGCTCCGGCGTCAGTTGGCGAATACCCGCTTCGATCACAGACGTATCCGGCATGGAAAATGCTCCCCTTGAAACTATAGCGCCACAGGGCAGGCTGCGCAGTGATGAGAGTCACGATAAGAACGCGCAAACAGAGGTGGTTCATTCTGAAACTGCTGCAGAAGAAATCACGCCAGGGTCGAATCCGTATTTCTTCTCAGCTCTCGGTCGTTACTCGAGCCATTTGGCAGGGATGAGTATCGCCTGGACAAGTTCATCCAGGAAGAGGGCAGCACGCGCTCCGTCGATCACGCGATGATCGGCCGAAATCGTCAGCGTGAATGTGGGTCGGATAGACGGCTTCCCTTCGAACGGCACGACTCGATCTGTAATGTGTCCGATTGCCAGGATGGCGGCTTGTGGCGGGATGATGATCGCGCTGAACGCATCGACGTTGTACATGCCCAGGTTGCTGATGGTAAATGTCCCACCCGCAAGGTCCGCAGGGTGTAACTTTCCGGCGCGCGCTCGCTCGCTCAGGTCCTTGCGTTGCCTGGCAATCTGCCCGAGATCCATACGATCCGCATTCTGGATCACGGGCGCAACTACGCCCTCTTCAACCGCCATCGCGAGGCCAACATTCACGTCCGGATTGATGCGAATCCGGTCGCCCGTCCAACTGGCGTTCACCCGCGGATGCCGGGCGAGAACGCGCGCCACCAACGCCACGAGTAAGTCCGTGTGGGTAAGACGCAGGCCGGGCCTGTTCTCCAACGCGGCAGCGCTCTGCACACGAGCACTGTTCAGGCCCCCGGCATCGACCTCGCGCACCACGAAAAAATGCGGGACGGTGGTCCAACTCTGCGCAGTGCGTTCCGCCATCAAACGCGCAATCGGACTCAGCGCCGCCGCTGACTGGAGCGCGGGTCGTGAAACCTGCGCACTGGCTGATCCCGCGGCCGCCTGAATATCCGAGGCGAGGATCTCTGCTCCGGCCCCCGATCCCCGAACCTGGTTCAGGTCCACGTTGAGTTCCTTCGCCAAGCGCCGAGCCTTAGGCGAGACCTTCGCCGACGATGCCGCGGGCTGTGCCTGAGCCTCTGTAACGGCCGGAGCTGCGTGTGCGCTCGTGTGTTCCTGATGGCGCCCCGACTGCGCAGTCGGTTGATCGTGGGGAACGCCTTCCCCGGGCCGCAAGATCCAGGCAATCGTTTGCCCGACTGGAATTTCCGCTCCGGCCTGCGCCTTGACGCCTCCCAGCACACCTTCACCCGGAGATTCGATCTCCATCACCGCTTTGTCAGTCTCAATTTCAAGCAGCGGCTCGCCCTTGCTGACACTGTCGCCTTCCTTCTTCAGCCAGGCAATGAGCTTGCCGGTTTCCTGCGCCATTTCGAGAGCGGGCATGACAACGCTGATGGGCATAGTGGTTGGGGAGGCTGAACCCGGTCGTCTAGTCTCCCACGGTGACGCGTTCAGTTTTCGCGCTGGCTTCGATCATCTCTTTCACGTGCTGGCTCGGTTCCGCTTCACTTTCGCGCGTAGTCGGCAGCGGACCGTTCACCGTGTAGTAGTGCGCCCCAGCCACCAGCAATTGCTCCGCCGGGAAGCGTGTGATGACCTCATGGCCGGTCTGGGTGACAACGATTTCTTCCTCAATTCGAGCGGCGCTCCAACCATCCGTCGAAGGCCAGAACGTCTCCAGCGCAAACACCATCCCCGGCACGATCTCGCAGGGATGATCGAAGGAAACCAGCCGGCTGATCACCGGTTTTTCCCAGATCGCCAGCCCGATGCCGTGACCATACTGCAGCGCAAACGCAGCCTCCTCGTTCGGGAAGCCGAAGTCGGTCGCCCTCGGCCAGACCGCTGCGATTTCCGCGGTGGTGCGGCCCGGCCGCACAAGGTCGATGGCCGCATCGAGATAATCCCGGCACCGCTTGTACGCGTCCACCATCGCGTGCGAGGCGTAGCCGATCGTGAAACACCGATAGTAGCAGGTGCGGTATCCCATGTAGGAATGCAGAATGTCGTAGTACACCGGGTCGCCCGGGCGCAGCACGCGATCGGAAAACACGTGCGGATGCGGGTTGCAGCGCTCTCCCGAAATTGCGTTGACCGCCTCAACGTATTCCGAACCCAAATCGTAGAGGACCTTACTTACCAGCCCGACCGCTTCGTTCTCGCTGAATCCGGGCTTCATTGCCCGGTACAACTCGTCATACGCCGCATCCACCATCATGGCCGAGGTATTCAGCAGCGAAATCTCATCCTGCGTCTTGATGACTCGGGCCTCCGACATTAGCGCTTGCCCGTCGACTACGTCGATACCCAGTTTTTGAAGCGCAAAGAGCACAGGAGGCTCGATGATGTCGATGCCGAGGGGCTCTTTGTGCAATCCGCGCATTTCCAGCTCAAGGTGGATTTTCTTCGCCACGTCTTCGGCTCGCCCCATCTCGGGGGTCATCGCGCCGCGCAGCATCGAGATGCCTGGCCGCGAACGCTCTCCCAGCCACGGGCAATGCAGTTGATGATGCCGGGCCGCCGATCCGAAATCCCAGAGGATGGGTTCGTCGTTCTGGGGAAGAAGTGTAAACCGGTTGGCCTTGTCCTGAGCCCAGGTGCCAATGTGCGTCGAGGTCAGGTAGCGCACATTGTTCATGTCGAAGCAAAGCAGCGAACCCATGTCGGACTTCGCCAGCAAATCTTTCACGCGCTGCAGCCGTTCGCGGCGCAGGCGGTCAAAGTCGATCCGTTGTTCCCAGTCGACCGCCATCGTTCCATGAGTGGGCAGTGCCATGACACGCCTCCTTGTGCAGGATTCAGTTTCGATTACAAAGCGCACGCGCCACTTCGAATACGGAGTTCTCGGTCGGGACTGTGGCGTCTTCGAGCGGTGGCGAGAACGGGATCGGCACATGCATCGCTCCCATTCGCTTGACGGGCGCATCCAAATCGTAGAATGCCCCCGCGCCAATAACCGACGCAATTTCCGCGGTGACCCCGTACCGTTCATACCCTTCGTCGATCACGATCACGCGCGATGTCTTCTTCGCCGATTCAATCAAGGTCTTCTCATCGAGCGGCCAGGTGGTGCGCGGGTCGATCACTTCCGCGCTCACCCCGGCATCCGACAATAACGCCGCCGCACCCAGCGCCACCTGCACCATGCTGCTCGTTGCCACCAGCGTGATGTCGCTCCCTTCGCGCTTTACGTCGGCCACTCCCAGCGGGATGGTGTAATCCTCGGTCGGCACCGGTCCCTTGAGTTTGTACATCATCTTGTCTTCGAAGAAGACCACCGGATTCTCATCTCGAATCGCCGCCTTCAGCAAGCCCTTGGCATCGTACGGAGTCGACGGCAAGACGACCTTCAGCCCGGGCACATGGCTGAACCAGGCATGCAGTGACTGCGAATGCTGCGCTGCCGAGCGGCGCGTGGCGCCCAGCGTCGTGCGCATCACCATCGGAACTTTCCACTTTCCGCCGGACATGTAATGAACTTTGGCGGCCTGGTTCACCATCTGGTCCATGGTCAGGGTGATGAAGTCGCCGAACATAATGTCGACGACCGGACGCAGCCCCGTCATGGCCGCGCCCACCGCCAGCCCGGTGAACCCGGCTTCGGAAATCGGCGTATCGAGGACGCGGTCCTTCCCGAATTCCTCCACCAGCCCGGACAATACCTTGAACGGTGTCCCCGCCTCCGCCACGTCTTCGCCCATGATGCAGACCGTCGCGTCGCGGCGCATCTCCTCCGCCAGTGCTTCCCGGATCGCCTGTGCGAATGTCAGTTGCCTCTGCGCGGCCTCAGGCATACACGTCTTGCTCCACTTCTTCGAGAGCCGGATACGGTGCGGCCACAGCGAACTCTACGGCTTTATCCATTTCGGCCGTGAGTTCAGATTCAATCTTTGCGAGTTGCGCTGCATCCGTAAGCTTCTGCTCCAGCATCCAGCCCACCAGGTTCCTGATCGGATCGCGTTCGGTCTTCCACTTCTGTTCTTCCTGTTTCGACCGATAGTATTCCCGATTGATGTCGCCCACATGGTGGCCGGTGTAGCGATAAGTGTTGGCGAGGAGAAACCCCGGACCCTGGCCGCGGCGCGTGCGCTCAATCAGGCGTGACGCGGTCGCGTTCACCGCGCGCACATCCTGGCCATCGACCGCAGCCGCTTCCAGGCCGAAAGCGGTTGCGCGGCTCAGGATTTCGCCGGCCGTGGTCTCGGAAAAGTGGGTGTACTCGGTGTAGAGATTGTTCTCGCAAACATAGATGACCGGCAATTTAAAGAGTTGTGCCAGGTTCATCACTTCGTACAGCGAACCTTGCCCCAGCGCCCCTTCCCCAAAAAAGCACACCGCCACGCGCCCGTTGCCCAGACGCTGGGCCGAGAACGCCGCCCCGGTCGCGATTCCAACACTCCCTGCAACGATGGCATTCGCTCCCAGGTTTCCGGTGGCCGGATCCGCAATATGCATGGAACCGCCCTTGCCGCGGCAGTAGCCCGCTTCCTTGCCCAGCAACTCGGCGAACATGCGATCGGGGGTGGCGCCCTTCGCCAGGCAATGACCATGCCCGCGGTGCGTGCTGGTGATGTAGTCATCGGATCGCAGCGCTTCGCAGACACCGACTGCCACAGCTTCTTCTCCGATGTAGAGGTGCGCCAGCCCAGGCATCAGCGCCCGCGTGTAGAGCTCGTTGACCCGCTCTTCGAACAAACGTATCGCAAGCATCTGCCGGTACATGTGCAGCACCTGCGCCGCTTTCGTGGTGGAAGCTCCTGAGCGCTCCGTCACGGTTGTCATTTCGCGACCCCCGACATGCGCGCCAACACGTCGAACACGACTGCGAAATCCTTCTTCTCCCACCCCATGCCGCGCGCCGCGGTCAGAAATTCATTGCTGATCGCAGTCGTGGGCAGCGGCACATTCAGCTGCCGGCCCAATTCCATCGCCAGCAGCATGTCTTTCTGCATCATGTTGCAATCGAACCACGCCTCTTCCGGCTGCTCGAGGATGAAGGGGCCACGGTACTGAATCATGGGGGAGGCTACTGCGCTGTGCGTGAGGACATCGACGGCAACAGTACGACGGATTCCGCTCTTCTCCGCCAGCAGCACGCCTTCTGAAAACGCCATCATCTGCACAGCCAGGCTCAGGTTCACCGCAATCTTCATCGCGAGCGCGAGCCCGTTGTCACCAACGTGCGTCACTTTTGGGCCGATATCGAGCAGCAAAGGCTTCACACGCCCGAAGGTTTCCTTGCGCCCGCCGACCATCACCGAGAGCTTCCCTTCCTGCAGCGTAATGACGCTGCCGGAGACCGGCGCGTCTACCATGTCCGCGCCCTTCGCGCGAACCTTCGCGGCGGTAGCGCGGCTGACCTCGGGACTCACCGTGCTCATGTCGATGAAAAGTTTCCCGGCGCCGAGGCCCGCAATGATTCCGTCCGGCCCATCCGTGATGGCGCTGATGGCGACGGCATTCGTGACCATCGCAAAGGTAATGTCCGCGGTTTCGGCCACCGCACGCGGGGAGTCCGCCCACTTCATGCCCTTATCGATCAGCCACTGCGCCTTGGTGCGGGTACGGTTGTGGCCCGTGACCGTGTGTCCCTTCCCCAGCAGCCGATTCACCATCTGGCTGCCCATTACGCCCAAGCCGACGAATCCCAGGTTTGCCATCCGCCCCAGCCTCCGACTACGTTCTGGATTTTGATGAAGGAGGTTCTTCGGCGGAAGAGCTCCTCGAATCTTCTCTTACTTGTCCTAAGTGTGCCCGCATTGCGGCCCGGGCCCTTTCGGGATCATGCGCCTCGGTTGCGGCGAGAATACGCTTGTGATGAAACTGCCCGCGCTCCGGTCCACCATCAATGCGGAATATACGAATGCGCTGCTCACGAAGAAGTCCAACGATGGAATCGAGCAGCGAAAGCACCAGCGGGTTCGCCGCAGCTTCGGCCAGCGCCAGGTGAAAATCGAGATCGGCTTCGATGTACGCGTCCGGATCGTGCAGGCTCCGGTCCATTGTGGCCACTGCCTCGCGCATGGTCGCCAGCAGTTGATCTTCAATCCGCGCTGCCGCCAATGCAGCGATCTCGGGTTCGAGGATTTGCCGCAGTTCGGCCAGGTGCGCGAGTCCTTCCTGCTGTCCGATCCGGCTCATCAGGTCCAGCGATTGCCGGATCGCCTGCGAAGTCCCATTGGTGATGAACGTTCCGCGTCCCGAGTATGCCTCGACCAGTCCCTTTTCCCGCAGCGCCTTAACCGCCTCCCGAACCGCCGTGCGGCTCACGCCGAAGTTCTGGGCGAGTTCGCGTTCCGCCGGAAGCTGATCTCCCGGCTTCAGCGCACCCTTCAGAATCGACTCCTCGATTTGCTGAACGATTTGCTCGTAAAGGCGAGATGTCCGAACCGCTTTGTACACGGGTTTGTCCCCCAGAGGGGCGAGAGATTCGTTGGTCATAGCCCGCTGTGCATCTCAGAAGTCGGGTCCTCGAATTGCAAATCACGCAATCGAGATTCTCAATTGGTCAAGCTGTCATACCACTTTACCAAATACCACTTTCATCTTGCAACGTCTTTGTCAGACACTCACTGAATCCAGACCGTTTTGATATTTGTGAACTCGCGAATGCCGTGGACGCCCAATTC
>Ga0307475_10001702_pt1 | contig 13141 bp, 13 predicted proteins | sample atmos_gasesECM1C_FD_203317 | JGI IMG/M metagenome (GOLD analysis project Ga0307475, IMG submission 203317) | Hardwood forest soil microbial communities from Morgan-Monroe State Forest, Indiana, United States - atmos_gasesECM1C_515 | ecosystem: Environmental > Terrestrial > Soil > Temperate... | reverse complement strand
GCCTTTTCAATGTTTTCCACAGTTTTGCTCAACTCGAGCAGAACTTGTAATCGTCCACACCATGGCATTCCGCCGGACCGTAATCCGGTCGAAATTATCGGCGTGGACTTGCCAGCCTTTCTGTTGTCAAAGAGCGTTTACCCTGATCCCGTCAGGGCCTCAGCTTTCCGCTGAGATTTCCCGGATTGCTCCGGAAAATAAAAAACCCGGCGTCGAGCGCCGGGCTAAGCCACCACACTAGTGGCTTTGCGCGAAGCTCGACATTTTTCTAGCCTGTGCTCGTAAAGAACCTCACTATAGGATCTACTTCTGGCCTTCGCTTGATCTTACGCTGGGAAGAACCTTCTCTTCGACCCGACTGTGATGCCCCTGCAACAGCTTGGTCTACCCCCAAGCCGTCAATAAGTATACCCAGTTCTCCGAATTCGTCAAGCCCTCTACCCAAGAATTTTAGAGGCTTCTGTGTAAATCCAGGGCTCGCTGTGCAAATCCACGATTCTTAAGGTTTTGAGGGCCCGATGTTTAGATGCCAGCCCGACCCAAACGATGCCAAAACTCCCTCAAAATTAGGCCCTAAAGGCGGTCTTCTTACACGGTTTGATCAGCGCCCGGGCTTTTTCGAGTGTGCCCGAATTTCCTTCGCAGAGCCCTCGCTCGTGTCCATCTCACCTTGCGCCGGCGGCCTAAGTATCGCCACAAACTTACCCCTCTTCGTGATTCCGATAATCTCGCCACGCCCAACTCGCCGGACTAACTCCGAGAACCTTTGCCTCAACTCATACATACCAACTTTGTCCATACGCTATTCTCCTACAATTTTCGCGAGCGTTCTTTTCTTAAGCGCCGTAGGTGCGCCACAGGTTAGCCCTGTCCGTTAGCGCTGGGAAAGAGCCTTCGTTCTTGTGCAACAAGTTGCATCCCATCTTTGTTCTCGGTTTTTTTGCTTGTCTTCTTGCCTGGTCCGACGTAGCGTTAGCCCAATTTCGCGTTTCCAAGGAGTCCCCCCATGGCGAGGTGGTCATGATGAGGCAGTTCCTGGTCTTGGTCGGTGTCATTGCCGTCGTCCTCTGCTCGCTCCTGCTCAGCATGTACGTGCTCGATTTCATGAAGTTCCCCGAGCTCCGCGAACACCTAAGCAAGATCCTACGCCTCCTCGGCATCGCCGCCGCCGCCGGCCTGATCATCATGCTCCTCGTCCGCGCCGCCGAAAAGAAATAGCAACGGAAAATTCGCAGCGCCCTAGGTGCAGCACACGGGGGTCGGAGCTTTAGCTCCGACATAAACCGCCACCCACCCATATGTCATTCCGAGCGTAGCGACCCGGCATTTTCTTGCGCACGGTTCTTGTGCGCCGGGTCGCGGAGGGAGGAATCTCTCTTCTGTCCTCTGGTCCATGTAGCGTCCGCCTCACGCCACAATCTCGCGCAGCAGTCCGCTGCTCACATCGTAGACAAACCCGCGCACCGCCACCTCCTTCGGAATCCACGGATGCGTGCGCAGCTTCTGCAACTGATGCCGCACGTTTTCCTCGACGTTCGCAAACGCATAGAAAAATGCCGGTGCCACCGCCGCCGTCCCCGCGCGATTCTGGATGCGCGTGCGCAAATCCTGTTCCGTCGTGTGCATCAACCCGCAATCAGTGTGATTGATCACCATGAACTCTTCCGTGCCCAGCAAATAATGCGATATCACCAACGAGCGCAGGCTGTCGTCCGTCACGATGCCGCCCGCATTGCGAATAATGTGCGCATCCCCCGTTTTCAGGCCCAAGGTGCGAATCGAAAGCCGCGTGTCCATGCACGTCAGCACCGCCAGCTTCCGCTCCGGACGCGGCGTCAGCCGCCGTAATTCATGCGTCCGCGAATAAATCTCGTTCGCCTGCAACACTTCATCAATCACGCTCATGCCCAGCAGTCTAACAAAACAAGTATGGCTTCTGAGGCTGGGACCATTCTGAAATCTGTCATCCCGACTGGAGCGGGCCGGCTTCTTCCTGCGCACGGTTTTTGTGCGCCGGCCCGCGCAGCGGAGGGATCGTGGCAAGGCCGCACCGTCACCTAGGTCGATGGAACCCCACTGCCTGTCAGGCCACAGGCTCCGTCCCTGCCCGCTTCCTCCGCACCCTGCGCCACAACCTGACCAAAAACCACCCGCCCAGAACAATCACAATCAACCACGGAATCACCGCCACAACCACCGTAATCAATGACGCCAAGCTCTCCGACAGTACCGACGCCGACTCGCGCACCGCCTCGCCAATCGGCTTAAACGCGCTCACGCTCGTCGTTGTTCTCTCCGCGCGAAACTCGATTTCGATCGTTACCTTTTCCGTCTCATTCGCCAGATCTTTCCTCCGCGCCGTTTCGCCATCCAACTCCGCTTGCACTTCCTCCAGTTTTTCCTGAATCTCCACCAGGTCCTTCACGCTCACCGCAGGCCGCGCCAGCATCTTCCGCAAATTGTCGCGAAACTCCGTGAGATTCTTGATTCGCGCATCGGTATCCACAACGTTCGTGGTCTTATCTTCCGTCTCGGTAATGTGCTGCGCGACCTTGCCCTGCTTCCGCACAAACACAAGCAGCTTATCCACGTCGCCCGGCCGCACGCGCAGCGATACGCTGCCCGAAGGCGCCAACTCACCCGTCTGGCTGGTAATGTTGGAAGAGATCACCTCGCACTGAATCGTCCCGCAAAAGGCAACCACCGCCTCCACCGATTTCGCCAGCTCCGCCCCCGCCGCCACAACCACCAATTTCTGCCGCACCGCCAAGTACCGCGAACCCGCCAACGCCGTTCCCGCCACCATCTTCGCTGGAGGCACGGCCATTCGGGATATGGCGTCGCCGCCGGTCGACACCTTGTCCATTGGCTGCGAACTCCTGTACATGTCCGGCGCCGCTTTTTTGGCGCAACCTCCGCCAATCAGCACACCCAAACAAATCAAAGCGATCGTTTTTCGCAACATGAAAGGGCCATCCTCACGGCGCCAAATCGCGCCTCAGCATACCTTAGAACGCGCCAGACTCCCGTTCTTGCACCAAAGGGCTCCCGTCTTCTTCTTCCCGCTCAATTGTCTCGTAGCACTACGGATCAGGGCTGTCACGTTAGGATAGATAGAGAACAGTAGTGGAGAACTCCGCGGCCATCTGCTATAAAGCAAAGCAGCGGTTGCGTTCCATTCGTGGGACCAAAATGGGAATTGCACCACGGAAACCTCAAAGGCCTCCCCTTACGCTTCCGCTGCTGAAAACGGAAGCCAAGAAGTTCATCGCCGCTTTCGGCAACAAACATACTAAATTGTATGGCGTCACGGACGGCAAGGCAGTTGGTACATATGTCGAAGCTAAGTTCAACATTTACTTACAAGAACGGTATACATACAACGAGGGAAATGCTGCGAGTGGAATAGATTTTCCCGAGCTCGAGGTTGACGTGAAAGTGACCTCGATGGAGCAACCGCAGTCATCCTGTCCCTTTAAATCCGCCGAACAAAAAATTTACGGTTTGGGTTACAACTTGCTTGTCTTCGTGTATGACAAAGCGGACGACGCGGCCGCGAAAGCAGCCCATCTTGAGTTCAAACATATTGTCTTCGTCTATAGAGACCAAACAGCAGACTGGCAGACAACGAATGGTCTTCTCGGCATCCTTGAGCGTAAAGGGAACAAAGATGATGTCGTGGCGTTCCTAGAGGAACGGAGGATCCCCCTCGACGAGATTGGCCGTGAACGTCTGGCACAGCGTATCTTGAAAGAAACGCCAAAGCAAGGCTACCTGACGATATCAAATGCACTACGATGGCGGCTGCAGTACGGTCGTGTGATCACGATTGCAGCCGGCCCAAAACAGAAGGGAATAGAGAACCTCCTTGCGTGAGTTCGGTGATTTCCAGACACCTGCTGACTTAGTTCAGTTGATAATTCGGGCGCTGTATCGCCGCGGCCCGCGATGGACGCGGGCACTTGAACCAACTTGTGGTCTGGGCAGTTTCATTCGGGGGTTAAGCTCTCTGCCAGACCCGCCGCGAGAAATCCAGGGAATTGAAATTCAGCCTCACCATGTTGAAAGGGCAAGGGCCTCGGTCGAAAGTTTTTCTACAAGACCTGCAATCCGCATCCATGAGCAGGACCTGTTCAAGACCAACATGGCTGAACTGCGTTGGAACGACCACGGTCCGCTGCTGGTAGTGGGAAATCCGCCTTGGATTACAAATGCCGAACTGGGTTCTCTAGGAAGCGCAAATCTCCCATCAAAGACAAACCTTAAGGGATCTCGGGGCCTGGCCGCCGTGACCGGTGAGGCGAATTTTGATATCGCCGAATATATATGGATCAAACTAATTAAGGAACTTGCGTGGGCCAAACCCACGATTGCACTGCTCTGCAAGACGGCAGTCGCGAGGAACATTCTCAAGTTTGCGAAAACCAGCAATTTGCCGATCGCCGAGGCTGAGCTTTACCGCATCGATGCTAAGAGGTGGTTCGACGCTTCCACTGATGCTTGCCTCTTCAGAGTTGACGTTGGCTGCGGAGCCCCGAATTACACAGCCAAGGTTTACCCTAGCCTCGAGGCCACTTCGCCAGAGAGCGTTTTGAGTATTGCGAACGGTGCTCTGATTTCCAACACCGAGGCATACAACAGACTCAGTTTTTTGGATGGGGCATCTGCGCTAGAGTGGCGCCAAGGTGTGAAACACGACCTTGCTGAGGTGATGGAGTTACAAGAAACTGGAGGAATTCTCAGGAACAAGCGCGGGGATACGGTTGAGATTGAAGACCAGTATGTGTATCCGCTCTTGAAAAGTTCGGACCTTCACGCAAGGAACGAACCCGTTCCAAGATACCGCGTGATCATCACCCAGAGGCAACTTGGCGACAACACTGCGGCTCTCTCTCGCCACGCGCCTCGGCTCTGGGCTTACCTGACGGAACACATTCACGAGTTTCGGAAGAGGAAGTCGTCCATTTACCAGGGGCGTCCTGACTTTGCAATCTTCGGAGTCGGCGAATATTCTTTTAGCTACCACAAGGTTGCCGTATCCGGCCTCTATAAGAACATTCGATTTCGCATCTTGACGCCGCACGAGGATAGGCCTGTGATGCTCGACGATACCTGCTATTTCGTCCCCTGTGAATCGGTACAGCAAGCTTGCGTTTTAAACCAACTACTAAACCACGAGAGCAGTCTCGCTTTCCTCAACTCGATCGTATTCAAGGACTCGAAGCGGCCGCTCACAAAGAAGGTACTTCAAAGAGTGAGTCTGGAATCCTTGTTGAACTGGGTGGACAAACCACAATTGCTGGCACAGACCAACGAGCGGTTGGGCCAGCTACAAGCTGCTCCAATCGGGGGTACGACGGCGCTTGAGTCGCATCTATTTTCTGCCAACGAGCAGGGTTACCAGATTCCTCTCTTGTCGTAAGTCGGATACTAGGACCGAACAGATCACGTGCTAATAGAACCGGACATCTCGATGTGCTAACAATGCATCTGCAAAAACCGCTTGACAAGCGGTATACCGATATGATAACGTCCGTCATGTTAGCTCGACAGATAACCCCTCCTCGACACTCCCCGAACCAGGCTAACTCCTTTCCCCATATACTGTTGCAAGGTGATTTTTGCCTTGACACAGTAAGCGCGAACCTGCTATATTTGGCTCATCGAGGAACGTACCTATGAGCCTGATAAACGTCAACAAAGTCTACGGGACGAAAGAAGCCTGCCTCGACAAGCTCGAACAGATGCGCTGGCCGAACGGGAAGATTTGCTGCATCAAGTGCGGCGTGTACGAAGATGAGAACGGCAAGCCCCTAGTCACGAAGTTTGTCACCAGTGAGACTATTCGCAAGGGGAAGAACGGCAAGCCGGACAAGGTTATCCCACCGCGTCGCCTGTACCAGTGCAAGGGTTGCGGCTATCAGTTCAGTGTGACAGAAGGCACGGTCTTTCACCGCTCCCACATCCCGCTCGAAAAGTGGTTCGCGGCAATCGCTCTGATTCTCGAAGCGAAAAAGGGAATCAGTTCCCTGCAAGTGGGGCGACATCTTGGCGTGAACGAGAGCAACACAAAGTCTACATGGTTCCTTTGCCATCGAATTCGCGAAGCCGCAATAGAGGCAGGGTTTCAGTTCCTTACTGGCGTGGTCGAAGTGGACGAAACTTACCTGCATCCGCGCAAGCCGCGCAAAGGACAGCCGAAAGTTAAGCGGCAAGAGCCGATGATCGTCCTCGGAATGCGTCAACGTGGCGGTGATCTGCGGCTGATCCCGATCAAAGATGCGAAGATGTCGATAATTGAGCCGGAAATCCTGAAGCACGTCGCGCCGGATGCCACGCTGCAAACCGACAAACACATGACTTACGAAATAATCGGCAGACGGCGATTTGTGAATCACCGCATGATTGACCATATACGGACCTACGCGGAAGGCGAGAACCACACGAACACCGTCGAGAATGCGTTCTCGCTTCTCAAGCGCGGAGTCTACGGCACGTTCCACAAGGTTTCGATAAAACACTTGGGGCGCTACTGCGATGAGTTTTCCTACCGGTTCAATCGTCGCGGCCAGCAACAGCGGATGTTCGAGGAAACGCTGAAACGGCTAGTGAACGGAAAGCCTCTGCCATTCAAGACTCTGACTTCCGCGCCGGAATTATTGGAGATTTAGGCCCTTTCCGGCCCCGCGTTTTAAGGGTATTCATCGGCATAGGTGCCTTTTTGAGCATCTGCGCGAGGACCGCGTCGAAGTTTTTCTCTTCGACCATCAATGGCTCACTCTCCTTGCGTTTGTGTTTTCGCGCTTTCATTCGACACCTTTTCTGTGCTATCTAGTAGGAGCGGCCCCGGAAGGACTCGGACCTTCGCGACGTGCTGTCACACGTCGACCGCCGATTATAAGTCGGGTGCATTTCCACTCTGCCACGGGGCCACCGTGGTAGGACAAGCCGGGGGCACGATCTTCGTGGTCCGCGCCCCCGGTCGCCTCTCCGATAGCTGTCACCTACCGGAAACTCATGCGGTCATTTCGTATAGGCTGTGTTCCCCGCCAGACCCCTGTTTGAGGCGGCGAATTTTTTCGTCTCTCACCAGACCCGATAGTGAGTCGCGTACTTGCCGATGATCGAAATTGCGATTCTTTGCTCGCAGGGCTTTCACCGCGTCCTCTACGGTGAAAGGTGCTTTGAAAGTCAGCTCTAGGAGTGCGGCCTTTAGGCCTTTGGGTTTCGCTGTATATTGCGTCACCTGCTTCTGTCGCGGCGAGCGCGGGGAATCACCGTTCTGGGCGTGTTTCTCGTAAAGCGCAATCAGGGTGTCCAGCTCTTGCACTTCCGATGCTTTGATGGCCCGTTTCTTTTTGAGCTGCGCGAGGGTTAGAGTGGGATTAGACATGCTGCTCGACCTCGACCAAGAGTATAGCTCCATGCTCGCGCAGCTTGTCAATAACAAAATGGCACTCGACATCGAGCAGTAGGCTCTGCTAGGATTCGCATGCGCCCGTAGCTCAGATGGACAGAGCGCCCCCTTCGTATGGGTGGGTCGAGGGTTCGAGTCCCTCCGGGCGCAATTGTTTGAAAAACCCCAACAAATCGGCTATTCTCTAGCTCCCATACGAAGGGGAGCTTCCAGTCCATCTGAGCGAAGTTTCCATTAGAGGCCGGATACGCGAGTGTCCGGCCTTTTTCTTTAGTTTGTTAGGGTTATCCTGTCACGGCATGGGCAGGGTATCACGCTACTGTGTCAACGTCCAAATCACCGTTGCAAACTCTTTGTCGCTGCGAAAAACGTCAACTCCTTTGGAATCAAGCAAATCCGAACTCTTTTGCAAAAACACTCGCGGTGGGTGTACTCCCTCCCCAAAGCGTAGAGCATCCGCTCGTACCAAGTCCTTTCCCTCCTATCACATCCCTGCAACCCCTGCAGCTTCAAGCGATTACGCACTCTTTTGCGCAACGGCGCTCCGCTATCCCCTCTGCTCTCAATAGCTTGCGCACTCTTCCTATCGCCACGGGGGTGGTACCCCTCAGGGTCTTCTCTTCTCTGTGTCTCCCTGCCTCTGTGGCTATCCCGATCGTCCGTTTCAGTTTGGGAAAGCTTTTGCGTCTATCCCAGGCACTAGCTTCAGGGCGTTCTTGTAATAGATCTTTTTCAGGACTTCGTCGGGAACCTGGAAGCCGTAGATGCGCCAGAACGCGTGGCGGCGCCGGTAATACTCGAAATATTCGTCGCGCGTTTCCAGCGCGCGGAAATACCATTTGTATTCGTTCACCTCGTAAATGTCTTTGCCCATCAGCACGCGGTCTTGATACTTCACCAGGAAATCGTGCGCCGAATACGGCTGCCGGCCCAGTTCCGCGAGCACCGCGGCGATATCCACGTACATGTTCGGCAGCGTGTCGAACAATTTTCCGAGCCGCTCGAGATCGTTCCCGTGAAAGGCCAGATGCGCCGCGATGAAATTGACCTTCGGATGCTTCGCGAACAAATGGTTGCGCTCCGCCATCAGCGTCTCAAACGGCGGATATTTCGAGGGAGGCCGCGCGCGCTGCGGAAATTCTTTCAACTCCTCCCAGCGCTCGTTGTTTTTATCCCAGGGATCGAAAAACGCGGAAGGCTCCGCGATATGGATGAGCACCGGGATTTTCAGCTCCGCGCATTTTTCAAACAGCGGATCGAAAATGGGATCGTCGGCGTGCACGCGTTCGCCGTTCGCGTATTTCACGTCCATGCCGAAATTCTTGAAGATTTTCAGGCCCTGCGCTCCGTTGCGGACGTCGGCGGCAAGCCGCTCTGCCGCGCGCTGGCCGTATCCGGGAGTATTGATGTCGTCGTAGCTCGGATTCGCGAAGACCACGAAGCGATCAGGATAGCGGCCTTTCATCGTCGCCACGGTTTTGCGCAACTCTTCGCCGGTGCCGCCGCTGAGGTTCACCAGCACGCGGAGATTGATGGTGTCCATCTCCTTCACGAGCTGATCGACGTGCTCGGGAGTGGGGTTCCAGTGATGGCTGTGAATGTCGATGAACGGATATTTCGCGCGCTGGATCTTGTGCTCCGGCACGACCAGCGTGGATTTCGGATTGTAGTCCTCGATCGTCGGCGTCTGCTGCGCTTGCGCCCAGGGAGCCGCCAGAGCGAAGGAAGCAGCGTGCAGCCTTCCGACCACACGCGGCGACAGCAGCACAGCCGCGCGCGGCCACAGCAGCGCAATAGAAAAAATGCACGCAAGTGCCGCTGCAGAAACAGAAACCGCACGCCAGGATTTCATCGCCCGCTCCTCAGGAGAACCGCGAATAGTTTCTCACAGAGCCGCGGGCGAGCCGAATGTGAGAGTTTGAGCGAGCGTCAGATTTTTACGAGGCACCACTCCTCGCTCCACGGCAAGCGGGACATCTGGCGCGCGGGGCCATCCGGCTGCACGATGAAGTTGTCGGAGAAATTCGACCCGATGCCGTTCGCGGGATCGTACAAACCGGGTTCGACGGAAAAAGCCATGCCCGGTTCGAGCATGGTGTAGTCGCCGAGCGAAAGATACGGCCGCTGGTGTCCTTCCCAGCCTTCGCCGTGCGCCGGCCGGTGATAGATGTAAGGAGCGACGCCATTCTTCACCTGGTACTTGTGAATTTTGTACGCCACGGTGGAGCAGGTGACGCCTGCGATGGATTCTTCTTTTTGCATCAGGCAGCAATCGCGGCTCACGGTCCAGAGTTTTTTCATCTGATCGGTGAGCGGATGGATGAAGAAAGGACGATACAATTCGCCGCCGCAGCCGGCGATGTGCACGCCGCCTTCGATTTGCAGCGCCTGGCCGCGCGTGATTTTATTGTGCAGAAATTGATTGGGATGCGGATACGCGGTGGAGCGGCCGACGCGGCAGCCGATATCGATTTCGATGCCCACGGCGGTGTGCGGCGCGCCGTCGCGTTTGATGTCGGCCATGACCAGATCGGTGCCGTATTTGGTGGCGGCAGCGGCGATGTCGTAGTCGGTGAGATCGGTGCCGTGCTGGAGCAGCATATCGCGCGCGAAGGCGTGCATCTGATTGAAATAGTTATACGCGCGGCGCGTCAGCGCTTGCTCCTCCGGAGTTTTGTGCACGCGCATGTTCATGCACGCGTCGCCGGCGGAGCCCATTTCGCGGCCGAGCACGGCGACAACTTTGCGTTGGATTGAGGGAGTAAGCTCGGTGTCTGCAACGAGATTTTTCTCAGCGAACCCGCGCTTTTTTAGGGCTTTGAAAACCCATTCGTTGAGATCGACTTTCGCGCCCATTTGCACTTTGCCTTCTTCCGGGAAAGCGCCCTCGGCGTGCGGAAAATCGAAATACATTTCGCTGTCCGTGTTCCACCAGGTTTTCACGAGGTCGCGGTCCAGCGCTCCGAAAAACCAAACCGGGTCGCCCTTGGTGGGAAGGAAAACCTGCACCAGCCGCTCCGTGGTCGTGTGCCAGAGTCCGGTGAAATAAATAATGTTCCAGCGATCCGTAAGCAAAATCCCGTCGCGGCCGTCTTGCGCAAGTTTTTCTTGCAGTAATTTCGCGCGCTGCTTGTGCCAGTCGAGCGACAGACGATCGTAGGTCGCCGGTTTTAGATCGTCGTCGGGGAGAAAGAGCCGCGCCGATTTTTCAGGCGCAGCCGCTGACGCCGATTCCGAAAGCGCTCCGGATATCGCGGATTCCGGAAGCGCGGTTCCGGCTGCGGCCGATTCCGGAAGCGCCGCGCCGGCGACACTGGACACAGTTACCGCCGCACCCGTTGCTGCAATAAATTCTCGCCTGCTAATCATTTCTCCCCCTTTAACTTTAGACGTAGTTATCTGGGGAACGCTCTTAACACATTTTCCGAGTGCAAGGAAGAGCGGCGTCACTCAGCGCTGGCCGCGCGAAAGCTTTGTGTGACTTACCTTGCGCGAAGGAACGTTGCGGAATCGGGCATCAGCTGCGTTTGAAACGCGGAGCTGGGCTGTGCAGACTGATAGGATAGAGTCTTGTGAGCACTCGCGTTTTATTTCGGATTGTGTTGCCTGCGGTGGTGGCGCTGCCGCTGGGATTTATTGGGTTGGCGCTGGCGGCGGAAAATGAACCTACGATTCCGGGACCGGTGTTGATGTTGTTTTCGCCGGGGCTGAAGCTGGCGGAATTGATTACGCCGGGCGAGCATGGCTCGCTGGGCGCGACATTTGGGTGGTTCTTACGCGTAGGAATTGCAGCGAATGCTGCGTATTACTTTGTGATTTTCTTTCTGCTGGCGTATTTGGTTACTCGCCGACGCGCGGCTCAATAAAGACAGAAAACCTCGCTTCGCTCGCTGGGACGCGCTAAAGCGCAGCCCCTACATCACCTCGACAGTATTTGTTGCCATACGCTGCCGGATAGGGCGCACAGCCAGAAATGGCTGTGCCACTTTTAGGCGGTGGCTTTTTCGCTTGCTAGCGCGCGGAGGGATTGGGTGTAGGGGGGGTTGGCTACGCCGCGTTCGGTGAAGATGGCGGCTATGTAGCGGGCGGGGGTTACGTCGAAGGCGGGGTGGGCGGCGGGGACGTCGGGGGCGATCCGAACGCCTTGGATGTGGGTGACTTCGGCGGCGCTGCGCTCTTCTATGGGGATGTGGTCGCCGTTGGGAATGGAAAGATCGAAGGTGGAAACCGGCGCGGCGATGTAGAAGGGGACGTTGTTTTCTTTTGCTAAGACAGCGATTTGGTAGGTGCCGATTTTGTTGGCGGTGTCGCCGTTGGCGGCGATGCGGTCGGCTCCGGTGACGATGGCGCCCACTTTTCCGGTCTTCAGGAAATGACCCACCATATTGTCGGTGATGAGCGTTAGGGGAATGCCGCCGCGATGCAGTTCCCAGGCGGTGAGGCGCGCGCCTTGGAGATAGGGGCGCGTTTCCGGAACCAAGACGTGGATTTTCTTTCCTTGTTCGAATGCCACGCGAATTACGCCGAGGGCTGTGCCGATTCCGGCGGTGGCGAGTGCTCCAGCATTGCATTGGGTCATGACCTGGCCTTCGCGGGGCATGAATTCGGCGCCGTAGCGGCCGATGGCTTCGTCGATGGCTTTCTTTTCGAGATGGACTTGCTGGGCTTCCGCGACTAAGGCCTGTTTGATTTTGCGCACGTCGGAAGAGTGCGCGGTGAGTTCGGCGAAACGGGATTTCATTCGCTCTAGCGCCCAGAAGAGATCGACCGCGGTTGGCCGCGTTTTCGCGATGACTTCGCAGATTTGTGGGAATTCGGCGCGCAATTCTTCGATGGATTTCGCGGGGGAATGCAATACGCCCAGGGCTACGCCCATGGCTGCGGCTACACCGATGGCGGGCGCGCCGCGGATGACCATTTCGCGGATGGCGCGGGCGACTTCGCGGTAGTCGGTGTAGGTGTGGGAGATTTCCTCGCCGGGAAGGCGGCGTTGGTCGAGCATGACCACGCCGCGGTCGGTCCATTGGATGGGTTGGGCTACGTACATCGGCCGTTTTCCTTGGTGCGATCGCGAGTGGAGCTAATAATTTGGCCACCTGAAGGTGGCCGCTACAACTTTCGATGTAACAGCTTGTGGCTCGGCTCGACCGTGAAAGCGGCGGCAAGACCGCCGCACTCCACAAAATACATTGTAGCGGAGGCGGTGAGGGAAAACGAATTCGGCTAACGGGTGGGGATTTGCGTGAAGCCGTGGGTGCCTACTATGGTGGCTACGGCGATCATGGAGTTGTAGCCGAGGTGGAGGAGGAAGCTGGCTAGGACTGTGCCGGTGTGGGCGCGGGCGAAGGTGAAGATGATGCCGACGAGGATGAGCAGGCCGACGATGCCCCAGGTCCAGCCGAGTTGCGCGCCGTGCATCAGCCCGAAGAGAACTCCGGTGAGCAGGATGCCGGGAAGGATGCCGAAGGATTTTGCGAAGAGGGGATAGAGATAGCCGCGGAAGACGGTTTCCTCAACGAGGGGAGCGACGAAAACAGCCATGGCCATGAGCAGCATGGCGCTGTTGCGGTTTTTGAGGACCTCTTGAATGGGCATCTTGTCGTCGGTGTGGACCTGGGAACTGACGACGAAAACGAAAATGGCCAAGCCGCAGCCAGAGAAAAAGTACGCCCAGGGATTTGCGTTGCCGGCGGAGAGATTGGATTTGAGTTTTTTCCAGCCGAG
>Ga0307475_10001698_pt1 | contig 13157 bp, 11 predicted proteins | sample atmos_gasesECM1C_FD_203317 | JGI IMG/M metagenome (GOLD analysis project Ga0307475, IMG submission 203317) | Hardwood forest soil microbial communities from Morgan-Monroe State Forest, Indiana, United States - atmos_gasesECM1C_515 | ecosystem: Environmental > Terrestrial > Soil > Temperate... | reverse complement strand
ACACGCTGTGCCGCCACCGAAGCAGTGAGGATTGCCGGTTGGGTGATCTCCGTGAGCTTCAGCTTGTCTTCTGGGCCTTCGAAACAGAGCTGTGAAAGCGAATAGCCTAGCGTAGCATCGGCCTCGGAAAAGACGTCTCGCGCGACCGCATATTTGCCGGACAATTCCTTGCCCATCCCGACAGCTTGGGATCCCTGGCCGGGAAAGAGAAAAGCGATGGTCTGAGTCATGCCGGAACAATGACTCTAAACAGGGAATTGCGATTCGAGCAAATGCGCGGAAGACTTGCTCTCGTCAACGCAACCCGCAGGTTCCCTTCGGCGTAAAAGGCAGTCCTAAAACACATCGACCTCGGGAGTCGCCGCAAGCAGAGTCTTGGTGTATTCGTGCTGAGGCCTCGACGTGATCTGATCGGAGTCGCCTAGCTCGACGATCTCGCCCTTTCGCATTACCGCAATCCGCGTCGAAAGATAACGCACGATAGGCATGGAGTGCGAAATGAAGAGGTAGGTTAGATCGAACTCTCGCTGCAGACGGGCGAGCAGATTCACAATTTGGGCGCCGACACTCACATCAAGCGCCGAAACAGGTTCATCGAGCACCAGGAACTTCGGCTTTAATGCGAGTGCTCGAGCAATGCCGATACGCTGTCGCTGTCCTCCGGAGAATTCATGGGGATAACGAGACACGGCGCTTTCCTCAAGACCCACCGCATTCAGGAGCTCGCGCACTCGGAGGCGATGAGCGGTGCGGCCCTCGTTTTCGGCAGTACTGCTCTTGTGAATGATCCAGGGTTCCCGCACAATCTCAAATACAGTCATCCGTGGATTGAGCGATGCATAAGGATCCTGGAAGACGATTTGCATGTCCCTCCGCAGTCCGCGTAATTCCGCATTGGACGCGCTGAGCACATCGTGTCCGGTGAAGCGGATCGTGCCCGAAGTAGGCTCAATCAAGCGCAGCACCATACGTCCCAAAGTGGTCTTGCCGCAGCCTGATTCGCCCACCAAGCCCAGCGTCTCCCCGGGCGAGATATCGAGTGAAACCTGATTCACTGCGCGTAGCTCTTCAGTAGGGGAACGCGAGAAGAGTCCGCTGTCCCGCTGATAGATCTTTGTGAGTTGCCTGATTTCGAGCAGCGGCGCAGCCATGTTGCGATGCTAGCAAATGCGAGCCGCGATCAGCAGACAACTCGTGGTGGGCAGTACAATCCTGAGAATGGCTGATTCTCCCACTCCGCCGCCCTCTCTGGGCGCGCCTGCCGATTCCGGCGAATCCGGCCCACCGCTTTTACCCATAGGTATCGGTGCAGCCGCAGTCTTGATCGTCATCGGTATCTTGATTTTCTTTGGCCGGAAGGGAGCCAATGAAAATGCTGCACCTGTAGCCGCCGACCCGTATGCATCGAGCCTCTCGATCTCCGGTCTGGCGATGAGCACAGCCGACAACTTTGCCGGCCAGCAAGTCACGTACATCGAAGGCAAAATCATCAACAATGGAAACAAGACAGTAGACAATGCGGTAGTACAGATCGTCTTTCGTGATGCCTTGGCCCAGGTAGTGCAGAAGGAAGCGCAGAGGCTGATGGTGATCACTACGCGCGAACCTTACATCGATACCGCTCCGCTCAGCAGCGCTCCACTCAAACCGGGGCAGACCCGCGAGTTTCGTCTTACCTTCGAACACGTAAGCGCCGACTGGAACATGCAGCTCCCAGAAGTCACGATTGTGAAGACCTCGACAGCGTGATTAGCTGCTGCTCCCGCGGGGATCGGGCACGTGCGAATTCGCATAGTACATATCTTCGATGGCCTGCTGTGTCTTGGCGGCGAGCCCATCGACCTGCCGCAGGGTATGTCCCGCCGGTGAGATCGGCTCACCTGCGATCAGCAGCAACTCGCGAGGGCGAATGTGAAAGCTGTTCATGGGCAGCGCCTCAAAGGTATGAACGATGGCTAGGGGCACAACCGGGACCTGCGCTTTGATAGAAGCGTGGAAGGCTCCGCTCATGAAGGGCATGATGTGACCATCGGCGGCGCGCCCGCCCTCGGGAAAGATGACGAGCGGCATGCCCGTTTTGAGACTCTCGATCGCCCGGACGAGGCTGCGAACGGCAGCGCGGGCGTTGCTTTGATCTACCGGAAATTGTCCGGATCGCTTGAGATGGCCACCCACAAAGGGATATCGAAACAGTTCCTGCTTGGCCAGAATGCGAAAGTGGAATGGCAAGTTGGCATAGAGCACGGGAATGTCGAGCGCCGAAATGTGATTCGCCGCATAGATGGCTGGACGCGACAGATCAATCCGCTCCATGCCAATCACTCGCACCGGACACATGGCAGTGGCGAGAATCCAGCGTGACCAAATGCGCGCCAACCGGTGCTGTTTCTCGCCGGCAGGATCGAAGGACGAGACGGCGAACGATGCCGTTCCCAGCAGGCAAGTATAGAAAAAGATCAGCGGATCGAGAATGAAGTAGGCCCGCAACCGGCTTAGCCAGTCGCGTATGCCATTCTTGGAGCCAGCGGTAGCCGCGCGTTGAGGAACGGCCTCAATCAGACTGGAGCGATCGTCCACCAAAACATTGTAAAGAAGCCGAGGGGAGTCAGGGCTGCAGAGACTTAGTGAGAATCATTCGACACCGCCTTTGCAGCTCGTGCCCGAATCAAAGGAACAACCAACCCCGGCTCTGCGTAGAACATGGGTAAGGAGGCCATGATGTTTTCGCTAATCGCCTTGATCTGCGGGATTGCGATGTACTTTCTGCCGGCGATCATTGCCCATCATCGTCAGCATGTAAGCTCGGGAGCGATCTTCCTGGTCAACCTGCTGCTGGGATGGTCGATCATTGGCTGGATCATCTGTTTTGTTTGGGCCTGCAGCGGCAGTACGCGGCAGCAGGTCGTAATTCTGCCTCCAGTCTATCGCCGCTGAGGCTGAGAGGCTTCTTCAACTCCTACTGATTTTGCCGGCTGGCCGCTGCGCTGCATTGGAATCATCTTCCCATCCTCCAGACGAAATCTCTCTCCACTCCAGCTAACTTTGTCGCCGGCGAAGCTCCAGAACCAGACTGCCAGCCCGAGCAGGTCGCGTAGGGGAAGCAGCCAAAGATCTCCGATGATCTGAGGGTCCCCTAACACCTTTCGGCCCGTTGTCAGCGCAACGGCAATTCGCGTAAGCAGCAGGCCAACCAAGAAAAGCCATGTCCTTGAGCTTTGCGGGTTAACTAGTGCAAGAAAAATTGCCCAGGGAAGGCCGAACGTTAATGCCAATCCGAGATATCCCAAGGGACGCGAGACGCGCATGGTTCGCGCCCAGCGCACTTGATGTTGCCAGAATTGTGAAAAGGAATACGGCGGAACAGAGGTTTCAACCACTTCGCGTGCGAGCACGACCTTGAAGCCAGCTGCCGAGATGCGCTCGCCAAGCTGGTAGTCATCGGCGAGATAATCGACTACCGCGGCAAAGCCGCCGATCCGTTCCAGGGCAGTTCGAGTCATGGCCAGGGTTGACCCGAGCGCAAACCGCAGTCCACCTTCCAAGTAGTTCGCGGTCAAAACGCCAGGAATGAAATCTGTGGCGATACCCAGCGCTTCGAGTCGAGAGCCTAGAGTAGCGGCAGACTCCCCTCTGTAAAGGCAAGTAATCATTCCCACTTCGGAATTGCTAAAACTTGACGCGATTTCTCGAAGATAGCCGCGTGCGACCTTGATGTCGCCATCGTTCACCAGCAGATGCTCATACCGGGCCTGGCGTAAGAGATGTATCAGATTGCTGACTTTGCGATTGGCGCCAAAGACTTCAGAGCAGACGATCAAACGAAGATCGAGATGGGGAAAATCCGCGATAAGACTCTGCACGATGGGAATGGCGTCGTCGTGTTCATCGTTGACCCCGAAGAGAATTTCATACTGAGCATAGTCCTGGACGCAATGGCTGCGCAGCGCTGCGTAGGTTTCGCTGTCCGCGCCCTTCAGAGGCTTCAAAATGGACATCGGCGGTGAAACACTCGAAGTGGGCTTCCGCTTGAGCGTGCGCAAAAAATGTCTTGCGCTCACGAGTGCGATCGCATAAAACGCCAGCCCGCACAACGCGAGAAGAGCCAATGCGACTTCGATTGCGGGGCGCAACATATGCGAGTCTGGCGCGGCCTCGATTATCGCAGGTAACATTCGAGTAGGCGTACGATGAAAGACTTTCTCGGCGATCTACCGCTCGAATCGGGATTCCTGCTGGCTGGCCAGTGGACGAAAGACGGCCAGCGCATCGAAGTCTCATCTCCATTTGACGGCAGGATTGTTGGTACCACGTGGAACGCCAAGCGCGACCACTTGGAGAGGGCCATCGCTGCGGCAGCGAAGAGCTTTTCCGAAGTGCGGCAGCTCGCGGCCTACGAACGCAAGAACGTTCTGTTCAAGGTAGCCGCAGCGATTCGCGAGAATTCAGATGCCTTTGTGCGGCTGATGGCGCTCGAGGCGGGCAAGCCGGTCAAGGCGGCGAAGGTTGAAGTAGAGCGAGCAGTACTTACATTTACCACCGCTGCAGAAGAGGCAGTAAGGATTTATGGGGAGTATCTACCTCTCGATTTCATTCCCGGAACCGAGGGACGCTGGAGCATCGTTCGCCGATTTCCCGTCGGACCGATAGCAGCGATCACGCCGTTCAATTTTCCTTTGAATCTGGTAGCGCACAAGATGGCTCCAGCGATGGCAGTTGGATGTCCGGTCGTGCTGAAGCCCGCACCTCAGACGCCCTTCTGCGCGCTGCTGCTGGCCAGACTGATCCTCGATGCCGGCTGGCCTGCTTCAGCTTTGAGCGTGCTGCCGCTGAGTAACGATGATGCCGCGGTTCTGGTGGCCGACGATCGCATCAAGCTGCTTAGCTTCACTGGAAGCGCGGCAGTCGGTTGGCAACTCAAGCGCAACACGGGAAAAAAGCGCGTGGTGCTCGAACTCGGAGGCAATGCCGCGGTCATCGTGCACAAGGATGGTCCGATAGAACAGGCAGTGGAGCGCTGCGTTTCCGGAGCGTTTAGCTATGCCGGACAGAGCTGTATCTCCGTGCAACGCATCCTGGTTCACGCCGACATATTTGATGAGTTCACCGCAAAAATGGTGGAGGGTGCAGGAAGACTGCGTGTCGGCAATCCATCGGAAGAAGCCACCGACGTAGGTCCGATGATTCGAGCATCGGATGTAGAACGAGTGCAGCAATGGGTAAAGGAAGCAGTCACAGCCGGGGCCAAGCTCCTATGCGGAGGCAAAGCCACAGGGTCGCTTCTGGCGCCGACGCTTCTGTCAGCTACGACATCGCAGATGAAGGTCAACTGCGAGGAGATATTTGCGCCCGTGGGTACGATCGAACCGTTTGAAGATTTTGAGGCCGCGCTCGACCTCGTGAATGGGTCGCGCTACGGATTGCAGGCAGGATTGTTTACACACGACGCCAAACTCATCTTCCGCGCGTTCGAGAAGCTTGACGTGGGAGGAGTCATCGTTGGCGACGTACCGACCTTTCGTGTCGATCCAATGCCCTACGGTGGCGTGAAAGATTCTGGTCTAGGCCGCGAGGGTATTCGTTACGCGATGGAGGAACTGACGGAGCGGAAGCTGCTTGTGATGACGGGATTTTGAATGGGCCGCATTATTCACCAGCTTCGCGGTTTCATCAGTTTGTCATCCTGAGCCGGCCGTTGGGCGAAGGATCTCCCGGAATATTTCGGACTCATTTGCCCAATCCCTGCTCTTCCACCAGGATTCTCGTGAAAGAGCCAGGACGGGGCATTTCGTCGTGACGGATCGCGGGAGATCCTTCGCGCAACAGCACTCAGGATGACAAATCTTAAACGAGTGTCTTTTTGTAACCGGCAATTTGAACGAGTTCCGGCCTCTGAATTTTATTTTCCGCAAAAAAAATTCTCATCTGCACTTCGCAGAAAATTCTCGCCTGCTATAATCGTGCGTTTTATCCCTGAGTGTTGCAACTGTTTGAAAGTTCAACCGGTGCACTCCTTTGGGCTGGCGTCAGTCGTGAGCCGCCACGTGCCCCTTACATGAGATTCAGGACACGTTTCGATGCCACAAGTTTTTAACCGAGGAGCAAACGGCCTTGCCCGGATGAGCCTCGTCATTCTTGGGTTAGTTGTCACTAGCCTGGCGCTGACGCTGAATGAACTGCAGCGCTCTCCCTATGTCACTAAGCAGGGCGAGCGTCTGGAGCAACCGGTGCCGTTCAGCCATCAGCATCATGTCGCCGGTCTTGGACTCGATTGCCGCTACTGTCACACCTCTGTGGAAAATTCCAGCTTCGCCGGGATTCCGCCTACCAAAACGTGCATGAACTGCCATTCCGAAATCTGGACGAATGCCGACATTCTCGAGCCGGTGCGCGCCAGCTACCGCAATAACACCCCGATTTGGTGGACCAAACTGCACGACCTTCCCGATTATGTCTATTTCAACCACGAGATCCACATAAACAAAGGGATCGGTTGCGCGTCGTGCCACGGTCCCGTTGATGAAATGCCGCTCACATACGCTCACGCCAGTTTGCAGATGGAGTGGTGCCTGGATTGTCACCGCAATCCGGCGAAAAACATTCGTCCCACTGGCGACCCTATTTACAACATTGGCTGGAAAGGACCAAGCCGCGACACCCCTGTGTATTGTGAAGACGGTACGGGGAATTGCTCTTTGCACGGCCCCTATTTCCAGGAGACCGGCCTGCAGATGAAAAACCCGAAAGAGTTCATCGATCAGATGTCGATGGGCAAGTATCTGGTGGCGCAGTATCACGTGCGCACTCCAAACGAGATTCAAAGTTGCGAAACCTGCCATCGCTAACGCGGGGCACGAACCGACGTGAGACGCTGAAGAGAAACATGGAGAATCACCCCGATCAGTTGGTGCAGATCAAGGAATCGACACCGCGCCGCGCCAAGCTGACTCTGCAAGAGGTCCGCGAGCGCCTTTCCGCGAGCGCCGGCAAGAAGTACTGGCGCAGCCTCGAGGAATTGGTTGACGAGCCCGGTTTCGGAGAGCTGCTGGAAAACGAATTTCCCGCAGGCGTCGCCGAATACCAGAGCGATGGAGTATCGCGTCGCAACTTCCTGAAGTTGGCCGGAGCTTCCATGGCGCTGGCCGGACTGAGCGCCTGCACTCGACAGCCTGACGAGCCCATTGTTCCTTACGTCAAGCAGCCGGAAGATCTGATTCCGGGAATTCCCAAGTTTTTTGCCACTACCATGCCGTTCCCGACCGGAGCGATTCCGCTTTTGGTCCGGAGCAATGAATTTCGCCCTACGAAGATCGAGGGCAATCCGCAGCACCCTGCTTCGAGCGGCGCTACTGATGTCTTTGCCCAGGCATCGTTGCTTGATCTCTACGATCCTGATCGCTCGCAGAATTCCAGTTTCCGCGGCGAACCGCGCAATTGGGGGGATCTCCACAACGCGGTCGACCAATACAAGGTGAAGACAGCCGGCTCGGGCGGCGCAGGACTGCGGTTCCTCTCTGACACCGTGATCTCGCCAACGCTGGCCTGGCAGATACAAAACTTGCTGAAGCAGTTCCCCGCGGCGAAGTGGTATCAGTGGGACCCGGTGAATCGCGACTCCGCGCGCGCGGCTTCGCAGACGCTCTTCGGACAATATGCCGAGCCGATATACAAGTTTGACGCCGCGAATGTCGTTCTCTCGCTCGACGCCGACTTCCTCTCCGGCGCTCATTTCCCCGGCTTCCTACGTTACTCGCGCGACTACATCGGCCGGCGCAAGCTGATGGGAAACAGCGCGATGAACCGGCTATATGTGGTTGAGAGCTTCCACACCACAGCGGGCGCTCTTGCAGACAACCGCTTGCCCATGCGTGCGTCGGACATCGGTCCTTTCGCGGCTGCTCTGGCTGGAATGCTGGGTGCCGGAGGCGGCGCCGCTCCGCAGGGGGTCACCGACGAGGAGCAGAAATTTCTTCAAGCGCTGGCTAAGGATTTGAAAGCAAACGCCGGCGCTTCCATCGTTCTTGCCGGCGAACAGCAGCCGCCTGAGGTGCACATCCTCGCGGCGCAAATCAATCAAGCGCTGGGCAACGTCGGCAAGACGGTCGTCTATACCGATCCCGTGGAGATCGTGCCTTCGGATCAGGCGGCCGGACTTCGCCAATTGGTAGCAGACATGAATGCCGGCAAAGTGGACATGCTTGTCATTCTGGACGCCAATCCCGTGTACACCGCGCCCGTCGATCTGGATTTTGAAAGCGCGATGAACAAGGTGGCCACCAGCGTCCACCTGAGCTGCTATCGCAACGAGACGACCCGAGTTGCGCAATGGCACATCCATGGCGCGCACTACCTGGAGAGTTGGAGCGATGCGCGCGCCTACGATGGAACTTGTTCGCTGGTGCAGCCGCTGATTGCTCCGCTGTACGGCGGGCACAGTGCGCACGAAGTTGTCGCGCTGTTTTCCGATACACCCGAGATTACTGCCTACGAAGTGCTGACCACATATTGGCGCCAGAACGGCAAGGCCGGCGGAGACTTCGATTCCAACTTCCGCAAGTGGCTGCACGACGGCATCATTCCCAATACGGCATCGCCAACTCGCTCTCTGAGTCCACGGGGCGGATCGCCGGCAGTGAAGCCGCTCGACAAAAACGCCATTGAGATCGTTTTCCGTCCCGATCCCACGATTTACGACGGCCGCTACAGCAACAACGGCTGGCTCCAGGAGTGTCCGAAGCCGGTGATCCGCCTGGAATGGGACAACGCCGCGATGATGAGCATCGACACCGCGGCGAACCACGGCTTCAATCAGGAAGACATCATTCGCATCACCGTCGATGGCCGCACGCTGGAAGCGCCCGTTCTGGTTGTCTATGGCATGCCCGACAACAGCATTACGCTGCACCTGGGCTATGGACGCGAATTCGCCGGTCGCGTCGGCAATGGATACGGCTTCAACTCCTACGCCATCCGCAGCAGTACGGCGCCGCTGATTGCGACAGCCGAGAAGATCGAAAAGACCGAGGACACTTACAAGCTGGCGGTCGTGCAGAATTTCACACTGATCGACCCAAAAGAATCGGATCCGAACACCCAAAATCGATCGGTGCAGGGCTCGGAAGCTTTGCGGCGCGACATCATCCGCGTGGCTTCGTACGACGAATACAAGAAGGATCCCAACTTCGTCCATGGCGAGCGCTACCTGGAGAGTCCGGCGTACGACGAATCCCTGTACGGCAATTACGACTACACCAAGGGATATCAGTGGGGAATGGCCGTTGACATGAATTCGTGCGTGGGCTGCAACGCCTGCGTCATCGCCTGTCAGGCCGAGAACAACAGTCCCATCGTGGGAAAAGAGCAGGTCAAGATCGGGCGCGACATGAAGTGGCTGCGCATCGACGCTTATTTCACTGGCGACCTGCACAATCCCCGCGCCTTCCTGCAACCGATGTTCTGCCAGCATTGCGAGAATGCGCCCTGCGAACCGGTATGTCCGGTGGGCGCAACAACGCACAGCTCCGAGGGCCTGAACGTAATGGTCTATAACCGCTGCGTCGGCACGCGGTATTGCCTGAACAACTGTCCTTACAAAGTACGTCGTTTCAACTTCCTGCTCTTCTCCGACTATGAAACGCCCAGCCTCAAGCCGATGCGCAATCCCGATGTCAGCGTCCGGAGCCGCGGCGTCATGGAAAAGTGCACCTACTGCGTTCAGCGCATCAACGCCGCGCGTATTCAAGCCGAGGTACAGGAAGTCCAGCTTCAGCAGGCCGATCCAAATGCCAGGCGCGTGATCAAGGACGGAGAAGTGCTCACCGCCTGCCAGCAGGCGTGTCCCACGGAGGCATTGGTCTTCGGCAACGTCAACGATCCGAACAGCAAGGTCAGCAAGATCAAGGCGCAGCCGCGGAATTACAGTGTGCTTAGCGACATCAATACCCGTCCGCGCACCACGTACATCGCCAATGTAGTGAATCCCAATCTGGAAATTGGCGATCGTACCGGCGCGCCGGGCAAGAGTTACATCACGGGAGCTGAATCGTAATCATGGCAACCAAGGGCCTTACCGGTCTGACGCCAGCGCAGCGAGGATATCTCATCGATCCACCGGTGATCGCTCCGGGGCACACCTTCGCGTCGGTCACGGAAAAGATCATGCGCACCGTGCTCACCGGGCGTACCCCCCTGGGCTGGATCGGCGGAGTGCTGATCGCGTTCGGCATCGTCAACGTCCTGATGGTGGCTTTTGCCTACCTGTTCTGGAGAGGCGTCGGCATTTGGGGCATTACTGTGCCGGTGGGATGGGGTTTTGCCATCGTCAATTTCGTCTGGTGGATCGGTATCGGACACGCCGGGACGCTGATCTCCGCGATTTTGCTGCTGCTGAAGCAAAGCTGGCGTACTTCTATCAATCGCGCTGCGGAGGCGATGACGCTGTTCGCCGTGATGTGCGCCGGCATGTTCCCGCTGGTGCACACCGGCCGTCCGTGGCTGGCATGTTACTGGCTCTTTCCCATCCCGCTGACCATGGGCGTGTGGCCCCAGTTCCGCAGTCCGCTGATTTGGGACGTTTTCGCGGTTTCGACGTACTTCACGGTTTCTCTACTCTTCTGGTTCACGGGATTGATTCCCGATTTAGGCACCCTGCGCGATAATGCCAAGCATCAGGTCACGCGAGTGATTTATGGCGTGCTCTCCATGGGCTGGCGCGGCTCGGCGCGGCATTGGGCGCGATACGAGACTGCGTATCTTCTGTTGGCTGGTCTCTCGACGCCGCTAGTGCTGTCCGTACACACAGTAGTGAGTTGGGATTTTGCCGTGTCAGTGATTCCCGGATGGCACACGACAATTTTCCCGCCCTATTTCGTGGCTGGTGCAATCTATTCCGGATTCGCCATGGTGCTGACGCTGCTGATACCGATTCGCGCAGCTTACGGCATGAAGGATTTCATCACCATGCGCCACCTGCAGAACATGTCCAAGGTAATGCTGGCGACCGGACTGATTGTGGCCTACGGATACTTCATGGAAGCCTTCATGGCGTGGTACAGCGGCAATCGCTATGAGCTGTACACCTTCAAGAACCGGGCTTTCGGACCGATGGGCTATTTCTACTGGATGCTCATCACCTGCAACATCGCATTGCCGCAATTGATGTGGCTGCGCAAGTTCAGAAGTTCGGCGGTGCTGCTCTGGTTCATGTCCATCATCGTGAACTCAGGTATGTGGCTGGAGCGCTTTGTGATTGTCGTTACCAGTCTGCATCGCGACTTCCTGCCGTCGTCATGGGGCACGTATAAAGCGACGCGCTGGGATTATGCGGTTTATATAGGCACTCTCGGCTTCTTTACTATGGCGTTTCTGCTATTCATCCGCATGTTGCCCATGATCTCGATCTTCGAAGTGCGCGCCTTGCTGCCTCAGGCCAGGGTCAACGCGCTGGCGGAGGAGAACCTGCAATGATCGACCCGGGCATCTACGGATTGCTGGCCGAATACGATACCGTGCCCGGTCTGGTGAGCGCGGCGGAGAAGGCCCATCAGCAGGGCTATCGCCGCATGGACACCTACTCGCCTTTTCCCATTGAGCCGGCTGCGGAAGCGATTGGTTTTCACAAAAATCGGGTTGCGCTGGTAGTCCTGATCGGCGGATTGCTTGGGGGGCTTGGCGGATATTCGCTGGAATATTGGGTCTCGGTGCTGGCCTACCCGATCAACGTTGGCGGCAAGCCCTGGCATGCATGGCCGGCGTTTATTCCCGTGACCTTCGAATGCACGGTGCTGGGCGCAGCGCTGTCGGCGTTTATCGGCATGTTGGCGATGAATGGTTTGCCCATGCCCTATCATCCCGTTTTCAACGCTCCCAATTTTGCTGCGGCCAGCAAAGATAAGTTCTTTCTGTGCATCGAGGCGGCCGACCCGCAATTCGATTTGGCCAAGACGCGGCGGTTCCTTGAGCAGACGAGTCCTCGCGTGGTGACGGAGGTGCCGAATTGAATAGCCGCCTCCATCGGCAAGCGGGCTTGCGGCGCTTGGCACTTTTTTGTCTCGCTGGCGGACTGCCGCTGTTTATCTCCGGTTGCCGTCAGGACATGCACAATCAGCCCAAGTACGTTACCTATCGCAGCAGCGAATTCTTTCCCGACGGATTGTCGGAGCGCCAGCCCGTGGTCGGTACCGTCGCCCGTGGCGAACTGCACGAAGACAGCTACTTCTATTCGGGCAAGATAAATGGTAAGGAAGGCGACGTTTTTCCGTTTCCCATCACCCAGGCTGTGATGGAACGCGGGCGCGAGCGCTTTGACATCTATTGTTCTCCCTGCCATTCGCGGGTCGGCGATGGCGTTGGCATGATCGTAAAACGCGGTTACCGCCAGGCAATCAACTTCCACGATCCAAAGGTCGTGGCTGAGACGGTAGGGCATTACTACGACATCATTTCCCATGGCTTCGGCGCCATGCCCGATTATGCTGCCCAAATTGAACCGGCGGACCGCTGGGCCATCGCCGCATATATCCGCGCCCTGCAGTATGCCCAAAATGGAACTTTGGCCGACATTCCTTCGGATCGGCGCGGCGAACTGAAGGACCAGTCGCAGATCATGGTGGAAGGGGTTCCGCTGCCGCAGGCGCTGGCCTCCGGTGGAAAAGGCAGCAGCGAGGAAGTGTCGGCCGCAGGGGCGAATCCGGGCGAATCTCAGCCGTCGCAGGAAGGAGCTCACAAGAAGTGAGCATGGAAACTCACGTCAGACATTTGCCGGAAGATCGCATGGCGCCGGCCTGGCTGCTGGACCGGTACCAGGGCCGTGCGCTGATTGTGGGCGGTCTGTTCACGATCCTGCTGATTATCGGCGCCTTCCTGGGTCCGGATTCGTCTGACCACTTCTTCCGCGCATATCTTGCCGGATACATGCTATGGGTAGGCGCCAGCCTGGGATGCATGGCGCTGCTGATGGTTCAACATCTGTCAGGCGGGAAATGGGGTTTGATCATTCGCCGCGCGCTTGAGGCCGGAGCCGCACAGTTCCCCCTGATGGCCATCCTGTTCATTCCTATCGCGCTTGGTATGAAGCATCTGTTTCCGTGGATTCCCAACACTCCACTTTGGGATGCGCAGAATTCCGATGCGCATACCGTAATGGCGCACAAGGCTGCGTT
>Ga0307475_10001697_pt1 | contig 13159 bp, 12 predicted proteins | sample atmos_gasesECM1C_FD_203317 | JGI IMG/M metagenome (GOLD analysis project Ga0307475, IMG submission 203317) | Hardwood forest soil microbial communities from Morgan-Monroe State Forest, Indiana, United States - atmos_gasesECM1C_515 | ecosystem: Environmental > Terrestrial > Soil > Temperate... | reverse complement strand
TATCTGCGGCACAGCCGATACCAACCTTTTTGGGCAGGTATACTTTCGCGTGAGGACTTTGGACGTTGCGGAGCCAGGCTCCGGGCCGAATGGGCCCGACAGGTTCGGGATAGAACTTACAGGTATCAGTCCCCCCTGGACTGGTGTCCATGCCGTGGTTCTTTCCACGCGCTTCCTGAGGGGCGGGAACATTCAGTTGCACAAACCCAACAACTCTACCACGGGGCCGATCATGACCGAGGATCAGATCACCATCGCCTGCGGTGGGCAGACAGGCGATGACTTGGGGCAATGATCCCTCTTTGAAAGAGAAGGAAGCGCGGCCGCTGACTGTCCCAGCGGCCCGCCCGCCCCTGCCGGCCAGGTTCCGCGGCGCTAATCCGTGCCATAGCAATTCGGAGAATACCGGCTTTGCTGAGGGAGCCTGGGGCCATGGCTGCGCTAGTCCGCAAGAACTCCCGCCGGCTCCAAACCAGATGCTATGCGAGTTCTTTATGCGGATTAGTTGCTGGAGATGCCGGCGCGATTCTTTTTGTCCGGGAAGAGGTTTTCGACTGGCATTTTGGCGTCGAAGACCAGGTTGAAGAAGCCGACCATCATTTCGTCCCAGGTTTGCTCACCCCAGGTGACTTCCTTTGTGGGGTCAGCGTTTTCAGGATTGCCGGCGGAGTTGTCGAAGTGCGCGACGCAATCGATTTTCGCCCCTTTGGGCAAAGCGATGGGCTCTTCGAGGTTGTACCAATTCTGCCAATGCCAGTCGTAGCGCGGGACGCTGAGAAGTATTTTGCTTTCGCCCGAGGGATACACCACGCGATATTCAAAATCTTTGCCGCGGCCGTGCATGTGAGGATGCAAGCCGGAAACCTTCACGTCAGTTGCAACTTCAAAACTGGCGTCGACACGATAGTTGGGATGACCGGGTGGGATTTTGAAGGTGCCGTTGGTCGCGGACAGAGTAAGCACGCGCTCTTTCGGCGGTTCTTGCGCGAAGATAATACCGAGCCGTGATTGATCGCGCGTGGCATGGCCGTGCGGCGTGTAGTGGACCTGAAAAATAAAGTCCGAGCCGGCCTTGATGAGCTTAGCCTGCCCGGGCCGCAGAATTTCGGCGGGTTGGCCTGGCGCGTAGCCGACCAGGAAGTCGCTAGGAAGAGCGCTGGTGTCGGGCTGCTCTTTTGTTTTGACCTGAGGCGCGGTGAAGAAGACACCGGGTTTTTGTCCGCGGAACCAGTTGGAGCCGGGTTCGCGAACGAAAGCAATGATGTGATGAACCACCATGCGATCGGTGGGCCGGACCTCGGCGGCCTGAATCCATTTGTCTTCCGTGAAGCCGGTGGGGACGATTACATGCTGGTAGTCGATGACGCCGGAAGCAGGAACATCGAACGGCAAAGGCAGTTGGTAGACAGCGTCGGGTTTGCCGATCCCCCAGCCTTCCACCCAGTCGACGGGCGGAGGCATGTCCTTGAGATCACCCCGCGGCGCGCCGGCGTCGGCCCACTTTGCCAGCGTTTCGATTTCGGAGGAATTGAGACCCATCGCGTTGGAAAATTTGCCGTAGCGGGGGTCCGCAAACCAAGGGGGCATCTTTCGCGATTGCACATCCAGTTTCATGGCCATGGCCCACGGCCTGGTCTCCTCGTAGGTCAACATCGAGAATGGACCGGCTTCGCCCGGTCGATGGCAGACCTGGCAATTCTTCTGAAGGATGAGAGCTACGTCTTTAGTAAAGGTTGGAGCCGCGGACGTTGAAGGCGAGCCTCCAGATTGGCCCCACGAGAATGCTGCAGACAAGAAAATAACGAGCAGAAGTGAGAGGCGGCCATTCATTTGCAGAGTGCTCCGAAGTGGACGTAAACAGCGAGAGTATAAGCAGGAAGATGCGCGCCCACAAGGTCGTCTTAACGGTTGGGTGCGGCCAGGTCAGCGGGGCGGGAACTTGCCTTGACTTAGGTACTGGCGCGTCGAGGGTGTGCCACCTTCTAACGCATTTACTCCTGCGGACGATTGACTCGGCGGTTCGTCAGGCTCTACCCTTTACAACCCGAGGAATGGGTGATACGCTTGCTGTTGTAGCTTATAAGCTACACACGCTGTCGGCTCGCCAACCTGCAACGTGGGAGCACGCGAACGAAGCGTTCAATATTATCAGCAGCTTCCAGGACGATCTCCATTTCGCGACTGGCGTGCGGAAATCACCGATCGTAACCTCAAAGGGGCGATTGACGCGCGGATTGCCAGGTTTCGGGCCGGAAATTTCGGAGATTCTAAGTCTGTCGGCAATGGCGTTTTTGAATCGCGGATTGACTTTGGCCCAGGCTACCGAATCTATTATGGCGTGTATGGCGACGACATTATTCTCCTTTGTGCTGGTGACAAATCTACCCAGAACACCGATATCCAGAGTGCGAGAACCTCCTGGGAAGACTACAAACGGCGCATGAAGCAGGAGCGCGGAAAAAAAGATGCAAAAGAAACTCGATTACAAAGCAGACCTTCTCGACGACCTAAGAAATGACATAGGTTATGCCGCCAAATACCTTTCCGCCGCGATCGCAGACTCCAAAGATGCATTCCTCGTGGCTCTCCGGGACGTCGCGGAAGCAAACAAGGGAATCGCCAAGGTTGCCGGCGAAGCCGGAGTTAACCGGGAAAGCCTCTATAGAATGCTTTCCGTGGACGGCAATCCTCGCCTCGCCAGTCTAATCCCCGTCCTCAACACTCTTGGCCTGAAAATTACCGTCCAGCCGAAGAAGACCGCAAGATCCGGTCGTAGCCGATAGAGCCAGCGCCAGCTTGACTTAGTTACCACGGCGTCGTACTTTCTCTCCACCGCGCACATTTCTTATGAATTCTTACTTCGCATCGCCGGGGGACAGGGACCGGGCTTGGCTTGGGGTCGGCGCTACGCGCCTGGGATCCGCTAAAGCAGCCCCCTGCACCGAAGTGGCGCAGCGGCTCGCCTGGAGCCGGCGGGAGTTCTTGCGCACAGGCGCGGCGATGGCACTGGGTAACACGCTGCTGCAGAACCCGGTCGCACTGGCTGGAATTCCCACTAATAAGAGGAAGGTTGTGGTCATCACCTTCGGCGGCGGCGCGCGCGATCAGGAGACGTTTGCGCCCGAGGGGCAGGAAAATATTCCGCACCTGATGCGCGAGCTGATCCCGCAGTCAACGTTTTTCACGCAGGTCGTGAATCGCGGAATCCTCGGACATTATGTCGCGACAGCCAGTCTCGCCACGGGCGTCTACGAGACGATCAACAATTTTGCTTCGCTGCCGCCGGAGCATCCCACGGTCTTCGAGTATTTCCGCAAGGACCTGAAACGCCCCTCAACCGACGCCTGGGTCGTCGCCCCCAGCAACGGTTTCAACCGCATCGGCGAGAGCAATAACCGCTCGTACGGGCCGGGCCTCGGCGCCAGCGTGATTCTGCCGAAGCATCTGCTGACCGCGGCAATGTCCGGCCGCACCACTGACTACGAGCATTTGCTGCGCGACAACTACGAAAGCCCGCTGTTCGCTCCAGATCTCGGCGGAAACGAATTTCAATTGCAGCAACTGGAAATGATGCTCAAGCTCTCGGTCGACGACTTCAAATCCCACGCCCTGACGTTGTCGAGCCCCGACGAGCTTTCCGTCTACATCGCGCGACGCCTGATGCGCCAGCTTGCGCCCAGCCTGCTGTGGATCACCATGCATGACATCGACATCGCCCACGCCGGCGCGTACTCGTTGTACATCGAAGGCATTCGCCGCACCGACCGCCTCTGCGCAGAAATGTGGAAGGCCATCCAGAGCGAGCCCGAGTACGCGGGCAACACCTCGCTCTTCATCCTGCCGGATTTTGGCCGCGATTCCGACGATGACTCCGGCGGCAACGGCTTCCAGCACCATCGCACCGGCGACGCGCTCTCGCGCACCACGTGGATGATGGTGCTCGGTCCCGGCATCCGCGAAGGTGTGGTTTACGATCGCCTTATGCAGTCCACCGATCTGGTCCCGACGCTCGGCTCGCTGCTTGGCTTTTCTCCATCGCTTGCGCAGGGCAAGCCGATCGCGGAGCTTTTGTAACTCCGATGTTGCCGCACGACCTCAAACCCGAGCAATTCCGCGGCTACCCGCCGGAAGCCAGGAAGCTGGTCACCAATTACATCGCCGCGCTGCAACGGCTGCCGCTGAGTTTCCTGCCCAGCCTGTTGCGCGAAGCCATCGAGTTCGATTACAAGTTTCCGCCCGAGCGCCGAGCGCTGGAAAGGGAACTGGCCAACCTGAATTCTCTCTCCGCGGAACAGTTGAAGGATTGGCTGCAGGGCTTCGCGGAAATCCGTCTCTCGCCTGCGCTCGAGAATTTCGATTGGATCAACGCGCCGGCGCAATTTGTCGAACAGCTTTCCTCCCATCTTTGGACCACGCACCAGCTCGACGCTTTTCGCACCGCAGCCATGACGTATGCCGACCGCTTGCGCGCCGCCGTTCCGCCGGAGCCGCCGGCCACGTCGCGACTCGGCATCGCGGTAGTCGGCCAGGGCGTCGCCTCCTACGACGCGCCGCTCTTCCGCAAGCTGCGCCCGCATGGCGCGTACTACAGCCGCGTCAATCCCGAAAATGGGCTGCGCGTGATGCTCGATGCCGTGGCGGCCAGAGCCAAGGCGCATCCCGCGCCCTACGCGCACTGGTACATTGATGCTGGCCAGCAAGCCGAACACGACGCCGCGCTAACCTCCGTTTCCTACGCAGCACTCGGGCCCGCCCGCGCAGCCTTGCTCGGCAAAATGCGTGCCGACATCGAGCGCCCCGGCATGGGCCCCGAAGCGCTGCGCACGCATCTCGCGCAGTTGCGCCCAGCTGATTTCGGCCTCGACAATGGCGGCGACGATGTCCTCGACCGCTTCCGCATCAAAATGCTTACCGAAGGCTCCGGCACGCAAATCTTCAGCACCACCTTCGCGCAGTGGACGGCCCGCGAAGCGCTGCGCCGCGCCCAGCCCCTGACGCTGCTGGTGCGCTTCGCGCCGCGCCAGCGCCAAAGGCCCATGAACGAGCTCCTCGCCGCCACCGCGGAGAGCGCCGAGCTCGATCCCGTCGGCTCGCTGGTGGACGCCGACATGGGCGCTTACTACAACTGGCTGAACCAGCAGCGTCTCCCCGGCGCCAACCAGTCGTCGTTCCTGGTCTGGTTCGAAGGCCACTCACAAGCCGTAGCCATCGGCCCCACCACTCCTCGCGGAACGGCTTCGGCCTCCGCCACCGATCTGGGCCGAATCCTCGCCTCATTAGCCTAGATTTCCAAGGGCCTAACTTGCGAGCCTGTGTGCTGTCGCATTGAGGCCACGCTCATTTCTCCGGGAGTGCCCAGGCGAACAACGCTCCATCACTTGCGACAACGACGTACTGCCGACCTGTAGCAAATCCCGAATCGCTAAATTGGATTATTTTGTTCACCCACGACATTACATCTCGCGTCATTTCCTTGTACAGAAGCAACTTTACGATTTCGGCCTGGGCGTTGAACTTGCTTGGGAGGAGTGCGTGGCTACTAGCATGGTGCCGGGGGCCAGAATCGAACTGGCTACGCCCGCCTTTTCAGGGCGGCGCTCTACCAGTGAGCTACCCCGGCACGCTGGAGTCTGTTAATTTTAGGGGTGCGCGCAAACTGTGTCAAATCCTTGCAACTCCGCCGTTTTTGGTGGCGTCGTGAGTTCCACAAACATGACAAAAGCCGCAAAGACCGCCGGCAAACGCGCCGCTCTTGCGAAAAGTGATTCCGCAGCGGCTCCGACCAGTTTGGCCGAGCGCGCCGTATCCAAAGTAACTGTGCTCACCATCGGCCATTCCACGCGAACGATCGAGGACTTCCTGGCCATGCTCGCCGCGCAAGGCGTTCAGCGGCTCGTCGATGTTCGCACCATTCCCAAATCGCGGCGCGTTCCCCAGTTCAATTCCGATGCTCTTGCCGCGTCGCTGCGCAAGCATGGAATCGATTACCTGCACATGAAAAGTCTTGGCGGCCTCCGCCACGCGAAAAAAGATTCCGTGAACCTCGGCTGGCACAACGCTTCCTTCCGCGGCTACGCCGATTACATGGCCACAAAAGAGTTTCGCGACGGCCTCTCGCATTTGCTGGAATTGGCGCGCGAGAAGCGCACTGTAATCATGTGCGCGGAAGCTGTGCCCTGGCGCTGCCATCGCTCGCTCATCGGCGACGCCCTGCTCGCGCGCGGCGCGCATGTCGAAGACATCATGAGCGCAACGTCACGCCGCGAACACGCATTGACGCCGTTCGCGCGCCTCGACGGGCCCAATGTTGTCTACCCAGCGGAGATCGAGCAAACCCAGCTTCCTCTCTCGTGAAGGCTTCGTAGCCTGCTCAAAAACTTTTGATTGGCGTTACTGCTGGGTGTCGTCGAATTCCTTCATCCAACCGCGGCCTTTCAGCACTTCGCGGGGCTTGGTTCCATCTGGCGGGCCGACGATCCCGTCCTTTTCCATCAAGTCGATCAGCCGTGCGGCGCGTCCGTAGCCGATGCGCAACCGGCGCTGCAGCGTGGACGTCGAAGCACGGCCCATCTCGCACACCACACGCACCGCGTCCTGATACAGATCGTCGTCGACTTGCTCCTCTGCTTCGCCCTCGCCGACCGTCTCTTCGTCGCCCGCCTCGGCATTTTCATCCTTCGGCGTTTCCAGGAGCTGCTCGTTGTATTTTGCAAGCGCTTGCTCGCGCCAGAAATCGCAGACCGCCGTGATCTCATCTTCCGTGACAAGCGGCCCGTGGATGCGGTGCAGGCGCGCGGAGCCGGCCGGCAGATAAAGCATGTCGCCTTTTCCGAGCAGCGATTCCGAGCCGTTGGAGTCGAGAATGGTGCGCGAATCCACTTTGCTGGCCACGCGAAACGAGATGCGCGCCGGGAAGTTGGCTTTGATCAAGCCGGTGATGACGTCGACCGAAGGTCGCTGCGTAGCCAAGATCAAGTGAATGCCCACGGCGCGCGCCATCTGCGCCAGCCGCGTGATCGATTCCTCGACATTGTTGGTGTCCACCATCATCAAGTCGGCCAATTCGTCGATCACAATCACCAGGTACGGCAGCGGTTTGTGCTCGGTCTCCTCCACGTTGTCGAACAACGAAAGCGATTGCGTCTTCTGGAACGTGCGGTTGTACTGGTCGATATTGCGCACACCGCGTTGCGCCAGCAGCTTCAGCCGATTCTCCATCTCCCGCGTGGCGTTGCGCAGCACGTTGGAAGCGATCTTCGGATCGGTCACCACCGGCGCCAACAGATGCGGAATGTTGTCGTAGAGGTTCAGCTCCAGCCGCTTTGGATCGACCAGCACCAATTTCACATCGTCCGGGCTCGCCTTATAAAGGATAGATATCATCAGCGAGTTGATGAACACGCTCTTGCCAGTCCCGGTCGACCCGGCAATCAGCAAGTGCGGCATGGCCGCCAAATCGGTGACGCGCATGCGACCGTGCAAGTCGCGCCCCATCGCCAGCGTGAGCTTGCTCGTGGAGTTGATGAACTCCGGCGCCTCGATAATTTCGCGCAGCGCGATGGTCTGCCGGTTGATGTTCGGCACTTCAATCCCAATCGTCGACTTCCCCGGAATGCGCTCGATCAAAATCGATTCCGCCTGTAGCGCCAGGCAGAGATCCTCGGTCAAACCGATAATCCGGCTGTACTTGATGCCCGCGTCCGGCTTGAACTCGAACGTGGTCACCACCGGTCCAGGATTGATCTGCGTGACGCGCCCCTGAATATCGAATTCCAGGCACTTGTCTTCGATGGCGCGCGCGCGAATTTTCAGCTCATCTTCATCGAGCCTATGGCTGCGCTCGCCTTCGCGCAGCAATGAAATGGAAGGCAGTTTGTAATTCGCACCGCCTTTCGCGATTTTCGGCTCGCCCGCCTTTTTGGACGCAACCTTTTCTTTCTTATCCGAATGCAGAAAGAGAATCGGGGGCCTGCGCGAATCGCGTGACCTCTCTTCCTCTTTGTCTCCCTCGAAAATGTCGCTTTCATCGTCGACCTGAATCGAACCTTGCGGCTCAGGCGGCAGCGCGCCGGATCCAAACTGGTTCACCGGTTTGCGGCCGGAGATGCGCGTTTCCTCCACGCGGCGCCGCATGCGCTCTTGCTCGCGCCGGTCACGCCAGCTCTGCCATCGCGCCTGCGCCTTCTGCAGCAAGCCCAACTTTTCCACCGCGCCGAGCGGACCCTTCGGACTCTTAGCCCACGCGTGCGTTCCCGCAAAAGAAAAACTGGTGGTCATGAAGAGCGCGGTGAGGAAGAACGCGAACGCGATCAGGCTCGCGCCCCAAAAATTAAATCCCGCCTGCAAGCTGCCCGATAGCAGCGAGCCGAGCATCCCACCCGCGGGCAACCCGCGAACTTCCGGGAAGTGCCATAGTGAAAGCAGGGAAGGCAGGGAGAGCAGAAGCAGCATGTAACCGAATATCGTGGCGAGCTGCGAACTGATCGCCCGGCTGCGAGACCACTTCCACCCAAGAATCAGGAGCGCCGCGGGAAGCAAAAACGCCGCGAACCCAAACAGCTGGAAGAGAAGATCGGCTCCATACGCCCCGACGGGCCCGATCCAGTTGTGCGCCAGCGGGCCATCCGCGGGCGGCGCGGAGACGTTAAACGCCACGTCATGCGGAGAATAGGAAATCAGCGACAGTGCCAACAGCACTGCCAAAATCATGAATAGGAAACCAATCAGCTCATTGAGCCGCTTGTTCGCGGTCGGAGTCAGAAAGCGCACGAAGTTCTCCTCAGCTTTTGGGGAAGGCTGAGAGTCACGGGATGGGCGCGTTGGCGCTATCGCGCACCCACCTGGAGAAACGCCAAAACCAGTACGATGATACCAAACACAATTCGGTACACAACAAATACTTTTAGCGTGCGTGTTTGCAAATACCTCAGAAAGAAAGCGATGACCAGGTAGCCGACCACTCCCGAAACCAGGATGCTGATCGCCAGCGTGGACAGCGGCAAATCCAGGCCGCCTGCTTTGTGCATCTTGATCAGGCCTGGGAGTTTAGCCGCCACCGCTCCCGCGATGAGTGGCGCCGAAAGTAAAAACGAGAATCGCGTGGCCGCTTCCCGCGTGAAATTCCGGAATAATCCCGCCGTGATGGTGATGCCCGAGCGCGAAACGCCCGGCCACAGCGCAAGCGCTTGCGCCACGCCAATTCCAATCGCATCGCCCCAGTTTGACTGCTCCAGCTTACGCGAAAGCGTGGCTCTCGAATCCGCCCACCACATCAGCAAAGCCACCAGGATCATCGACACGCCGATGATCGCCGGCGTGCGCAAGTGTTCTTCGATCTGCTTGTCGAATAGTTTGCCGAGGATTCCCCCCGGGATTGTGCCCACCACCATGTACCAAAACATCCGCCGGTGCTGCGCGACTTCTTCCGCCGGAGCATTCGCAGGATAGCTGCCTCCCAGCCCGCAAACCAGCAGCGTCAGCCAATCCTTGAAAAAATAAAGAATCACGGCCAGCAAAGTCCCCGCGTGCAGCGCCACATCAAAGGCCTCGCCCGGATCAGGCCAATGCAAGAGCCACGGAAAAAGAACGAGGTGCGCGGTGCTGCTGACTGGCAAAAACTCCGTGAAAGCTTGCACTAGCGCAAGGATAACGGCCTGGAAGAGCGGCATGCGGGCTAAATTTCCTTCTTCGCCGCCCCGTGCGTCGCGGGGGCTGGCATGATTTTGCGCATTTCATAGGCGTCGAGCCGGCCCAGGTAATAGCGCTTGAGCGTAGCTTCGATACGATAACCGTGCCGTTGCCAGAAGGCAACGCCCACGTCGTTGTCCGTTGCGGTTTCCAGCAGGATGGTGCGCACTCCGCGTAGCGCCAAATTCCGCTCGCTTTCCGCCAACAGCGCGGAGCCAATCCCCCGCCGCCGGAATTTTTCCGCAACGTCCAGCGTAATAACATGCGCCAGCGGCGGATTTTCCTCGGTAAGGATAAATCCCGCGATGTGCGTCTCTTCCACGGCCACCACGCAATCCGCCGAGCGCAAGGAAAGAAAGTAGCGCAAGGTAGTCTTGGAGTAGGAGATCCCAGCAGGGAAGCAAGCCTGGTCCAGCCGGTATAGCGCGGAAAAGTCCCGCGGATCGTAAGAGCGCAGCACCGCCGTCATGCGCAAGATTCTACCGTAGGGGCGCAGCAAAATGATCCAGGGCTAAAGCCCAAATATCCATGGGAAATCTGACGCGCCGCCTTGAAAGGCGGCGCTCCCCCGACTGAAGTCGGGGGCTTCCACTACTGATGATGCCCTTCCATGAAACGAGTTACCGTTTCCCTCGTCTAAGCGAGGGCGCGGCTCCGTTCAATCTGTGTCGACCGTCTTGGTCTCGCGTGCGTGTGTTTTTCACAGTTTATTGCCGATCCAAAGGAGGAATTCCACATGAAGGCGTATTCCCTTGCGCTGCTTGCGGTCACTCTGCTCCCCGTCGCCGGAACGAACCTTTACGGTCAAGGCCAATCGCAAAATCAGGCCCCGCGCCCCGCGCGCTCTCGATCCGATGAGATGTTGGACAGGTGGAACGACATCGGGAATAAGCTCATTGCCATGGCACAGGATTTTCCAGAAGACAAGTACGATTTCAAGCTGCAGAAAGACCAACGCACCTTTGCACTAAATCTTCTGCACGCCGCCGCACTGGATTTCGTCCTGATACGCAGGATTTCCGGATCAAACCTCGGTCCCGACTTCGGCGAGGGCGACAATCCTACGCGTGACGTTTTCAAGACCAAAGCCGACGTGGTCAAGTTCGTGCAGGAGGCCGTCGCGGACGGAGCGCAAGTGATTCAACAGCAGGGCGACGCGGGGCTGGACAATACATCGAAATTTTTTGGGAACCGGCTGGCCCACAACTCCTCCATCTGGACGTTCGCCATCGAGCACAGCGGCGAGCACTACGGCCAGTTTGTGGTCTACTATCGCGCGAACAACCTGGTCCCGCCGGACTCGCGGCGGTGATTACGCGGCAGACCTGAAGCAGCTGGCTCAAAGCGAAATACAGAGGAGAATCATGCGAATGAAACAACTACGAATCTTCTTGCCGTTGGCAGTTCTCATCGTTGCCGTGGCCGCCCCGGCGCATAGCGCAAAGAACGCCGCAGCCGCGAGCGCGCCCCCGCCCCAACAATCGCAGCAACCGTCGGCGCCAACGATTGCTTCTGCCCTGGACCGCGAGATTAGCAGCGTCGAAAAACAGATTGTGGACGTTGCCGAAGCCATGCCGGAAGACAAATACAACTTCTCGCCTGAGACGTTGAACATTCCGGGCGCCGACTACAAGGGTGTGCGCACCTTCGCCGTGCAGATCAAGCATGTCGCCGCTTCCAACTATTTCATATGGTCGCCGCTTACCGGCGATAAGCCGCCGGAAGGCTTAAAGGACGGGAACGGTCCGGAGAACTTGAAAACCAAAGCCGACATCATCAAGTTCCTGAAGGATTCTTTTTCCCTCGGTCACAAGGCCGCGGCCACCTTGACTGCGGAAAACATGTTGCAGAACCCGGGGAACAGCAAATCGACCCGCCTGCGCTTGGCCGCATTTGGCGTCGCCCATGCCTACGATCATTACGGTCAGATGGTCGAGTATTTGCGGATGAACGGAATAGTGCCCCCAGCCAGCCGCGCAAAGTCCGACTGATTGGCTTTGCCACCCCCATGCCGCGCCTAGCCGAGAAATTGTCATCCCGAGCGAAGCCGAGGGACCTGCTTTTTCCTCCACTCCTACGTCAGGGCACGGTTTCAACCGTGCCGCCCCCGTAGCTCAGGTCCGCCCTTTGGACCTGAGGCCTTTCGTACGCCACACCGCATCCGCCGCAATGTGCGCCGATTCCAAGCCGTTGTAGCGGCCGCGGACCGTCGCGGGCGCCTTTGTTCCGAGATCGCGGTCGTCGCGTACCCGCGGCGAAATTTGTAGAGGCCAGGCTTCAGCCTGGCTAGCGAGCGAAAGCAAGCGCTCTTCGCCGTCTCTTTAGGAGGCGGGAGCTTCAGTTTATCCTGAGCCTCGAAGGGCCCCCGCGTTGAGTATCGATAACGTCGGGCTTCAGTTTACTCGCCGCAGGAGAGCCCCTGAAGGAAGCCTCTACGAATTGTCATCCTGAGGGCATCCACGAAGATGCCCGAAGGACGCCTACGTCGCCCTTCTGTACCGTATATGGTACACTCCCCGTGTGCCGAAGAAACCCGCCCGCCGAAGGAAAATGGACCACAGCGGATCAACCTTCGATAGTTTCCTCGAAGCCGAAGGCATTCGTGAAGAAGTCGAGGCCGTCGCCATCAAGCGCGTGCTGGCATGGCAACTGCAGCAAGCCATGCGTCAAAAGCAAAAAACGAAGCGCGCCATGGCCAAGCAACTTCACACCAGCCGCTCCCAACTCGACCGCCTCCTTGATCCGCGCAACATCTCCGTCACGCTGGATACCGTCGCTCGTGCCGCCCGCGCACTCGGCAAGCGCCTAATCATCCGCGTAGCCGACGCAAAGCGAGCAAGAACGTAGGGGCGCAGCACTGCTGTGCCCGATTCGGCAACGTCTAAACCACATAACACTTTCGGCCTTCCTCCCCCATCGCCGCGCCCCCATAAAATTGTCATCCCGAACCCGCTCGCGGATTTTGTGAGCGGTGTGATTGCCCCTGCTCTTCGCTTTACTCCTCTCGATCCCCCTGCTGACGCGAAACGCGTGTCCATCTGGGTGTTCTCTAGTTTGTTGCAGCTTCGTCACAGCTCCGATTACGCCAAAAACGTGTGAACCGCCCATCCGAGGCCCAGTGTCAGGCTGTTATCGAGTATTTGTCCCGCTATCATAAGTCCAATCTTGAGGGGCAAGCTTTTCTCTTCGCTTTCAATTTCCTCTCGGACTTCCGACCTCTTTTCCTCGGGAACGCATGCGTTTAGAAGGATACCGAGATGTTTGAAGCCCGCCTCCTCTTTCTCCTCGTTTCTCTTAAAGACGGCATGAATCAACATCGCAAGGCCGTACATCATCCAAAACGAGACCTCCGAGACGTGGAGCGCGCCGACCGCGAACCAATTCCAGAGGTTCTGAAGCACAAATGTGGTATAGAGCCCGACGATCATAGCGACAGCCCACATGACTGCCCATTTCTTCCAGTTCATGTCGC
>Ga0307475_10001696_pt1 | contig 13160 bp, 7 predicted proteins | sample atmos_gasesECM1C_FD_203317 | JGI IMG/M metagenome (GOLD analysis project Ga0307475, IMG submission 203317) | Hardwood forest soil microbial communities from Morgan-Monroe State Forest, Indiana, United States - atmos_gasesECM1C_515 | ecosystem: Environmental > Terrestrial > Soil > Temperate... | reverse complement strand
CCGCCGTTGCCGTCTCTGCTGAATGCTTTTCCTTCGAAACCGTAGGGGATGAAGGAGCTGCCGGCGGCGGAACCGGCGGTGCCCACAGTTCTGCTGCGGGCGGTCTGCTCGAAACTGGCACTTGTTCTTGCAACGGCGCTACGGGAGCCCCTGGCACGTCCGGCACACGACTGTTTGCCACTGGCGCGGCTTCCGCGGGCGCAGGCGTTTCTTCCTCCGGCTCCCACCCCGTATGTCGAGACTTGCTGGCGGCAAGCTGCTCGAATCCGCCCATTCGCCAGTCGTCTGCGCTGCTCTTTGACTTCGACTTCTTGGCCTTTGCCGCGGGAACCTCTTCCTCGTCTGCGGTGCCTTCAGGCCTCCAAGCCTGCGGTTCTTCGTCTTCCTCTTCCTCGGCAAGCTCTTCGTCGTCCCGGTCGCGCCAATCGTGTTCCATCGTGAATTCCGGCGAGCTCGGCGTCGTAAAACTCGAATCGCCTGCGGCTTCATCCGTCGGCGTTTCCAGCAGGCTTCCAAACGCGACCGGCTGTGAGCTCGAATCAATCTGCAGCGGTTCCGACTTCGGAGGCACTTCTTCCACAAAGCTTTCGTTGGTTGCCTCCAGGGCGCTTTCCATGTGGAATTCCGGTACCGGTGTTGCGGTCACTGTCGGTACGCTCGCGGCGCCTGCCATCAACATATCCTTGGCGCCATAAGCGGCTTCTCGCTCGGAGGCTCTCGGCGCGGGCGCGGTCGCGTGTCCTGCTCCGGAACGTTGCAACGCGGCCTTCACCATCGAAATCAACGGGTCGGGCGGAATAAACGGCTTCTTCAACACCCCGTCCGCTCCCACTCTTTGCGCTTCCTGTTCATCGAGAGGATCGAACGCTCCCACCAGCAGGATCACGGGGATATGTGACAGCGCGGAGTCCATTTTCACAAACTGACAGACTTCATAGCCGTTTCTGACCGGCATGAACACGTCGGCGAGCACCAGGTCCGGCCGCACGTCGGCGATCTTTCGAACTGCCGCCTCGCCATTTCCAACGGCGACAACGTCAATGCCCTGATCTTTCAGTGCAAGACCGACCATCTTCTGGATGTTGCTGTTGTCGTCCGCAACCAGAATCTTCGGCACTAAACGCCCTCCGCCGATACTTCACCGACGCACCCACTCCGGCTGCACCGCAGCCCATAAGGGTGCCCTGCCTCGTTTTATTGGAGCATTCGCAAGGCGTACGCGTCAATCATCCTAGGGTAGGATTGTGTCGCAAAGCAATACTGCCCAATTGTACATTACTACCCCGCTCGGCCCTGCGAGAATAGCGAAGGGCGCGGCCTTTTTACCGCACCCCTGCCACCCTTACAAACTGGTTCCCGTGGGCAAAAAAGGGATCACCACGGAACGATTTTTTTTAATCCTTTCTTTTTCTTGCTGCTCGACTCTTTCTTGCTATCCTTCTTGTCAGACGGACTTTCCGTCTGGTCCCCGGCCGCTTGTGCAGAGTCTGCCTTCGTGCTGCCATCGCTGGTTTGACCATCCGCGGCAGCCGCCCCATCGGCTTTTGCCGCTCCGTCGGTGGTTCGAGTAGCCTCGCCGGTTCCTTCCGTCTTCGGCGGATCGCTACTCCCTGCCACCGTTGGCGCCTTCGCTGGATCGCTCGCTGGCGCCGACGCTGCCGAATCCGGCGGCTGCGCCTGAGGTTTCGCCTCGCTGCCATCCGAAGGCGGCGTTACATTCTCTGCTCCGCCGGTCGTCTCCGCGGGGCCCCCCGGTACCACGGTTGCCACGATTCCTGTTCCAGTCGAGCCAATATGGGATTGCCCACCGGCTAGGATGTCGATTCCCTCGTTGTTGTCGGACGCCGGCGTCATTGTTGGCGTTCCCGATTTAGCCGCCGCGGACAATTCCTGCCGCGGGTTCGTATGTACCAGAGCCAAGGGTTTCAAAAGGAGTGGATCATGTTTCCGCGGCGCATGCTTCTCTGCCGTCATCCACGCCACCGCTTGCGGGTCCGGCTGCGGCACCGGCGCCTTCAGCGCCTTCAGCTTTTCCTTCGCTTCCGGAACCAGCGGCGAAAGCGGATACTCGCGCACGATTCTTGCGTAATACGGCGTCGCCAGTTCTTTCTTTTCCGTGCCCTCCCAGATATTTCCCAGCATCCACAGTGCGTGATCCGCCTTGCTGTACAGCGGATACCGGCTCACGAGGGAGGCCAGTCTCGAAGCGGCTGCCCTTTTGTCCCCTCGCGTGGTGTAGTAAAAATAGCTGATCCGGTAATCTCCCTCCGCCAGCACTTCTTGCACTTCCCGCAAATACTGCTCCGCTTTCGGCGCCAGTGGATCTTTCGGATACTTTTGCAGGAAGGTTTGGAAGGCATCTTCGGCCTCGAGCGCTTGCGTCCGGTCGCGGTCCGGCTTTTCCATCTCACGGAAATGCGCCATGGCCACCTGCAACTGCGCGTACGCCGCTTCCGGCAGCATGGGGAAGAACACGCCGAAGTCTTGGTACGCCTGAATCGCCTGCGTGGTGTTCGCGGTTCCGCCCTCTTTGTAATACGAATCCGCAATCGCCAGCTTCGCCTTGGCCAGGTACTCGCTGTCAGGGTACGTATTGATCAGCGTCTGCATATTCAGCCGGCCCACTTCGTGTCTTCCGTGCTTGATGTCGTCCAGCGCTCGTTCGTAGAGAAGCTTGTCGGGCTCTGCGGTATTGTCCACGCTCGTGGACTTGTTGACCTTTTTCTTCTTGTGGAAGGGAAGCTGTGCATGGCTGGGTGTGGCCGAGAGCAGTAGCATGCCGGCGATGATTGACCCGGCGAGCCATTTCGCCCCCGCTTTCGCGCGCCGCGTGTTTACCTCGAGTGTTTTTTGCCAGGCGCCGCTCATCTCTCGCCACTTTTCTTTAAGGCGCACTCCTCACCTCTCTCACGAATTTAGGATTCCCCACGGCAGATCGGGAAGAGCAGCGAGACCCGCGATCCTCCCAATTTTAATCCTTTGATTATACCTGAACGAAAGGCCAGGTCGCGCCACATCTTTTGGGATTCTGGATAGGCTGACGCCTGGCTGTTCCCCTTCTCTCTGATGCCGGCGTAGTCCGCCTGGGGTTGCCTTGCCCCTTTTTGTCGCCTATTCTTTGAGCTTCTTGCTGGGCGTCGCTTGTTTGTCGCTTCGCAGCTGGATGACGTCCGCTCCGGTGTCCGTGCTGCCGAGCAACCACTTGCTGAAAAAGTCCCCCCGCGCCACAATGACGTAATTCTGGATGGGCATGTAGCTGTGCCGCATTCCCGGGAACACCAGCATCTCGAATCGTTTGTTTGCCTTAATCAGCGCGTTCGCCAACCGCATGGTGTTCACCATGCTTACGTTATCGTCCATATCCCCGGTTGTCAGCATCAGGTGCCCTTTCAGGTTTTTCGCTATATCCGAGTTCTTATCGATCTCGTAGACGAATTTCTCCGTGCCATCCTTTTGCTTCTCTTCCCGCAGCCCGTGATACTTCTCGCTCCAGGTGTTGTTGTACACGTTGTTGTCATGGTTCCCCGATTCCGACCATCCTGCCTTGTAAAAATCCGGATACTGCAGCATCGCCGCCGCCGTCATGAACCCTCCGCCGGAATGGCCCCACATCCCCACGCGGCTCAAATCCATGTACGGATGCGCCGCCGAGAGTCGCTCGAGGGCCGCCTTTTTGTCCGCCAGGCCATAGTCACGCAGATTCCCATACCCATGGGTGTCATACCATTTGTCTCGCTGAGGACTTCCGCCGCGGTTGCCTACCTCAATCACGACAAACCCCAGTTGCGCCAGGGGCACATTGGGACTTTTCGGCGAAAACGCCTTGCTTACCTGCTCCACCTGCGGCCCGGGATACACGTATTCAATCACCGGATACTTCCGGCTGGCATCGAAATCGAACGGCTTGTAAATCACGCCGTAAAGGTCCGTCACGCCGTCATCCGCCTTCACTTTAAAAGTCTCGGGATATTTGAACCCTGCTGCCATCAATTGCGAAACGTCCGTCGTCTCGAGCTCACTGACCGGCGTTCCTTGTCCGTCCAGGAGCGCCGACTTGGGCGCCGTATCCACCCGCGAATAGGTATCCACAAAATACCTGCCCGAATCCGGCCAGCTCACCGCGTGTGTAAAGTTCCCCGGCGTCAGCAATTTCAGCCCGCTTCCATCCAGGCCGACGCGGTACAGGTGCGTGTAATAGGGATCTTCACCGGCGTCGCGCCCGTTTGCCGTGAAGTACAACGTCCGCGTTTTCTCATCTACCGACAGAATTTGAACCGTCACGTATTCGCCTGAGGTGACCTGGTTTTTCAGCTTCCCCTGGCCATCGTACAAATAAAAGTGGCCCCATCCGTCTCGCTCCGACCACCACAACATCTCCTTCCCGTTTTCCACTAGCCGCAGCGGCTTTTGCGTCATCCACACGTTCGAACGCTCGTCGATCAACTTCTGCACTTTGCCGGTGGCGGTATCGGCAACGTCCACCTCCACTTGCCGGAAATCCCGGCTCCGGCTCGTGAAGTACAGCTTGTCCGAGGTGTCCGCCACCCACTTCGGACTCACGCGCGAAAGCGGCGCCGGATTCTGGCGGTTTTCCTCTTGTTCTTCCCGCAGCTCTTCCCGGTCCCGCTCGGTTTGCGCGGCATCGGTGATGTTCAGAACCTCGTCGACAAAGCTCTTCGGCTGCACTGCCACGCGCTGCTTGCTCGCCACGTCAAAGATGTCGATTTCGCCGATCGGCACGTTGGCGTCGCCGGGCAGGGCGTAGCTGCGCGTTTCCAGGATCGGCCGCGGATTGGTAAGCGAATGAATCACCCAGTAATCGCCCACCTTGCGGTCGTCGTTGCGTTCCAGAGCAAGTTTCTTGGAATCCTTCGACCAATGAATGGTCACCGCCGGTGTCCGCGGTCCGGCCTTGTTTGTGTCGCCCTTGTCCTGTTTCTTCAGTTGCTCTTCCTGCTCCGGCAGCAGCACGTGCGCATAGCTGTATTTTTCCACTCCGTCGGTCGTCAATTGTGCCTCCACCACGCTCGCATCGCCCGCTTTTTTCAGCGCCTTCGCGTAGTTCTCGGCATCCATGAGGTAAAGGTTATGCCCCCGCGCGAACACCACGGTCTTTTCATCCGGTGACACGGAAGCCCACATTGGTTTTTTCTTCGGCGCTTCAAAATTGTCGAGCCGGGTGATTTTTCCTGTTGCCTGGTCGTATTGAAAGTAAATCGTACGTGTTTCTTCCGGTTTCTCCGTCCCCGGGCCCGCGGCTTGACCCTCCTGCTCCCCCTGCTTCAGCTCTCCTTCTTTGCCTTGCTCCTCGATGTCCTCCTGGCTCTTTTCCCTTTTTGGTTCGTTTGGCACGACGGCGTCTTTTCGAATCTCCACCTCAAACCGCATCCGCGTGTCTTTGTCGACCAGCTTCAGCCGCTTCACCGGGAGATGTTGCGCGTCATACGGGAAATTCGTCAGCATCGAGAGCGCCGCCGCCACCTTCGCGTTGTCCCACAACGGCGTCTTAGCCTTCCGTACCGGGTCCACCACGTAATACCGCGTCCCCTCCGGCGTCTCGTAGCTATACCAGAATCGGTCGGATTCGCTGAACCAGTGCGGGGTGACCGCCAGGTCAAACACGAGCTTGCTGACCTGATCGGGAAGAAACCGCTCTTCGAGGCCGTAGTTCGGCGCTACGCGTGCCGTCCGGTCTCCCGAAGACGCCTCCGCGTTGGCCGCCGACACCGCGTTCTCCTGCCCAGCCCACGCACGCGCTACCAGCAAACTTGCGGCTGCCAAGCCCGCATAGACTCCCACTCGCGCGATCCGCTTCCCTCTGCGACACACCCCGGGTGCCGATTTTGCCCCTCTCATCGTCAATTTCCTCCACCCACGAATCATTTCCACGCCCAAAGGCCGCACATTATAGTCCATGAGAGTGTTTTCGTGGCTTTCTGGAGAGTGCGGGCCCCGTAAGACATAAAATCTGTCGGCACCAGGGAATATTCTTGCCCTTTGCCTGGTCCTGTAGAAAAGGCTAGGCGTGATTCGCCGGGTGGGGGGATCTCAGAAACCTTATGATGAAACGCGCACTCGTTGCTGGCTTACTTTTGATTGCCGCTGCTGCTGCTCCACCGCTCGCCCACCAGGTGCACAAATCCCAGGTGGCGCGCATGTCCCTCAGAGTCGGCGACCTGGCTCCCGACTTTACGCTTCTCACCGATGAGTGGAAAACCGTCAAGCTCAGCGACTACCGCGGCAAGAAAAACGTTTTCCTCGCTGTCTATGTCCTCGCGTTCTCCGAGGGTTGCACCAAGCAAATGCGTGCCGTGCAGGCCGGCATCGATTCCGGGCAAATCCCCACGGTCGACACCGCCGTGTTCGGCGTCAGCCTCGACAGTCCCGCGGCCAACGCCGCCTTTGCCGAGCAGAACGGGCTGCAATTTCCTCTGCTGAGCGACATGAACCACAAAATGCTCACCTCCTACGGCATCTTGAAAATCTACAGTGTCGAAAACGAAGACTATCAGTGGGCTCTTCGCGCCAACATCGTCATCGACAAGCAGGGCATCGTCCGCCTGATAGACGAAGGCGACGACGCCGTCGACCCCAACACCGCCCTCACCCTGTGCACCACGCTCCACAAGCAGGCTCCCTCGGACTAGTTCATGCCTCCGAGCGGGTCATTTCAAAACGCTCGCGCGCGGGGCCAACTCCACTCTTATACAAAGACCGCGAGAGGGCGTACCGACACCGCTGACCGATCACCGATTTCAGATCTGGAGACAGGGCCAATCGGCTAGTTCGAAGTGACTGTGGCGGCGTAGCTATCTTTAGCGGCGTCGCCATACAGGTGCAGGAGCTGCGACGCGCGTTTCAGCAAATCCGAGGGCGTGTCCCCTGGCTGGTAGTCCACCCAACCGGTGGTGTAGGCAAGCGAAATCTTCTTTCCGGCACATTCCAGGTCCATCGAACCCATGCGGTTCAACACTTGACTCACTTCGCCGACATTGCATTTCGGCAGCACCAACATGAAATCGTCGTTGGCCAGCCGCACCGCATAGTCCGACCCGCGGCTCGCTTCCTTCAGCCGCCGCGCAAACTCTTTGAGCGCCTCATCCACCGCCCTCTTGCCGTACTGCCGGTTCAGGTCTGCCAAATCTTCCAGGTGAATGGTGGCCAGGCTCAGCGCAGTATTCTGCCTTTTCGCGCGCGCGATTTCTTTTCCGAGATGTAGCAGCGCCGAAGTGCGCGTGTACAGGCCCGTCACCGGATCCACGGCCGCGGTTTCCTCCATCCCTGCTGTCGGATCTTCCGATCCGGCGCTCGGTGGCGCCGCCCGCTCGCGCAGTTTGCGAAACATTCTCTGTCGGTACACCATCCAGAGGTTGAAGAGGAGGAGCAAACACAAAATTCCCCAGCGCGCCTGCTCTGGACTCATGTCATAAAAATCGTCTTTGTGCCGGAATAGTCGCGAGAAAGCGGTGAGCAGCAACGTCAGCGCGGAAAGGGTCGTCACCGTGAGTGCGGAAAACCACAGCCACCACTCGCGTCGCCCCAGCTTCTTTAAGTCGATTTCCGCCGTCTGCCGGTAGTAACTCGCTGGCCCTTCCAGCGGCGAGGACTTGGCCGATAAGCTTACCCGGTCTCCGAACTCAGATACGGTGGCTCTGTCAGGCCGGCCGAACATAGCCTTCAATGTAGGCTGCTGCGGGAAAGTGAAGCAATCCCCAATCAGGACAGGCTCCTCGTTTCAGGAACCTGCACCAAGGTACTGTTCCCGAGGGCTAAACGCTTCGCAGATCTCTTGGGGCTGCCGTATAGCCCCATATCCGTGCCGTGCCTTTTAGTTTGCAACACCTGATACGCCCCAATTGGCTTTGTGCCATAGGTCCTGCATGGCTTTGAAGCGGGAACGGCTCTTTTAGTTCTTCTTGAGCTTGTTTGGCAGCTTGCCCGACCTCGTCCAATCTTCGGTCGAGGGATACAGCTCCAGACCAATCTCATAAGAGCCATCGCCGCGCGTTTCGCAGTGCGCAACGCGGCCGCGCGAAGAGAGGCTTCCGCGGATAGGCTGGACACAGAGATCATGGTTCGTATCCCAGAGGCTCTTGGTCAACACGCGCGCGCCGTGGCAACTCACATCAATCGTTGAGGTGATTTCAAACGCCCCCGTTGCAGGATCTGACAGCTTCACAAACATCTTGAAGGGGATGCGGCTTTCCGCCCGGCGGAGAAGAGGAGCGTCCACGAATATGATCCTGTGCAACGGTATTGTTTCGGGGGAAATCAGGCGGGGCTATCTTCGCCACTATCTTCCTGCCCCGTCGCGCTCGCCGTCAATAGTACTTTCCGCTAAATTCGCTTCCCTCTCATGCGGTGCCGCTTGAGTTGCAGTCCCGGTGCACGATCCGGTTTTAGAAGCCCGTGCGCTGCATGTTGGCCTTGAGCGCTTCATCGATCCGCGCCACGGATTCGCTCAAGTGCGCCCGCGTCTCCACAGACATCTTGATGCCCGGCTTATTAAGTGCGCTTTGCAACTGCCCTCGCAAGCTGATCAACCCTTGCCGTGACAGCGTCTCGGCATCCTCCGGCACGGAGGAATCTCGCACCACCATGCCCACCATCTTGCGCAGGTGCGCTCGCTGCAACGACCTGCGGTAGCTGTTGATGTTCAGCGAGTCGCCCGGCGCTTTGGTCTCCGCCCAGATGGAGTCTTGCAGTTCGGTGAAAAGCAATCCCAGGCTGAACGGCTCTGCCGGCGGGGTCACTTTCACTTCCGAATCCAGAATCCGGCTCAGCACGAGCGGATGGAACAAGCGGTCCATCACCTGGTTCTGCAGGGACAGAACCAGGTCATGAATGGGCACGTCGAAACGCGTGCGCATCGCGAGAAAGTCGACGACGTTCGAATGCCGCGGGCTGGCCAGCTTGTTCAGCAGTTGTGGAGCAAACTGGAACGCCGTTGGCGAGAACAAATGCGCGCGCAGCAGTTCGAGCGCCTCCTTCTGCTTTGCCACCGGCACCGGTTCAAACGGCAGCCGGCTTCCCGGATCGCCCACGTGAGAGCGGTAATGGTAGACTCCGCCGATGTATTTCGAGGCGAGATACAACGAATATCCTTCCTGCCCCAAGGCGCTATTAAAGCTGCGCCGCAGCACCTGGTAGCCTTCCCCCGGCTTCTCCAGTTTTTTCTCCATGTTGCCGCGGATTTCCTCCGCCAATTTCACGCGCAGCGCGTAGTACTTCAGCGGGTCGCTGCCAAAATCGAAGCGGTTCACCACTGGGTCCATGTCAAAGGGCCCGCCGCCGATTCCAGCATCTTCATCGGTGTCGTAGGCAAGCTGCGGTTCTGCCGCACGCGAAGCGATTTTGGCCAACTCTGGCAATTCCTCGTCGGGCGTATTTGCGGCAATTGGCTTGTAGGCATATTCGATGGCCCAGTAGTCGTAGGGACCAAGCGTGGTCTGGTGGAACTGCCCCTGCTTCTGTCCCTGCGCGGAAATATTGGTCGGGATGTAATCCATCACCGAGCCGGTCAGACCTTCCTTGGCCGTTAGCGTCGCATCTTGCGCCTGGTCCAGCGTGTGGATGGTGCTCGCGCGGAAGTTGTGGCGCAGCCCCAGGGTGTGTCCTACTTCGTGAGCGGCAATCTCCACGAGGTAGTCGTGGACGAACTGGTTCGCCTCCGGACCTTGCGGATCCATCCCTCGCGCGGTCAGCAGGTCGAAGGCGAACTCCGCATCCCGCACCGCGCCCTGTACCAGGTCGCAGAATTCCGCGGGCCGGTTATGCCAAGGAGCAAGAAACGGTTTTCTTGGCTCTTCCATCCAGGGCATCCAAGGCGTTCCCACTGGATTCACGTATTCATTGATCTCCCGCCGGAAAAAGCGCGTCATCCCCGCATCGAACCGTATATCCGCGTCGTAAATTTCTCCGGTGAGCGGATTCACGCGGGACGGCCCTTCCGCGAATCCGGGGTCGGGATAGCCCGTGAACCAGCGCAGCGTGCTGTAGCGCACATCCGCAGGATCCCAATCGGCGTTATCCGGCTGCTGTTTGACCTGGACCGCGTCTTTGAACCCGATACGCTCGAACGCTTTGTTCCACAATAAGACGCCTTCACGGATGGCATCGCGGTATTCCACCGGTATTGTGTTTTCCATCCAGAACACGATGGGCTGCTTCGGCGGAGAGAGCGGCGCGGACGGATCCTGCTTCTCCAGCCTCCAGTGGTTGATGTACCGACGGCTGGACTCGAAATTCCTGTCGCTGTTGTAGTCTTCCACTTGCGTGAAGAAGTGTCCCACGCGGTCGTCGGCCAAACGTGGACGGAACCCCGGCCCGGGCAGTTCGGAAATGCTGTAGCGGAAATGAAACAGCACGCTCCGGATGTCCGGTACGTTGCGAGGGGGCTCCGGGGAGGGTGGCGGTGGAACGCCCGGAGGCAACAACGGAGGCAACGGTGGCTGCTCCGCGGCATAGTGGTTGACGGTTTCAATTTCGATGTTGCGGTCGAAGCCCGTCAGCATGCCGAAGTTGCTGTTCTTGGCATCGTAGCGATACCCGATACGGAAGACGTCGTTTAGTTGGTAAGCCATCATTGGTACGTCGGTCAGCAGGACGGCTCCCAGGTCCATCAACTCGCTCTTTCGTTCTGGATGCGGCAGGCTCTCGCGCTTGGTGGACCCGAGAATCGAATCGCTAAAGGAATGTGCGACCGCGCGCGCCATCGGAGAGTTGTCCCCGGCGGCGAATCGCGTGTTCTTCAAAATCACCTGCAGGTTTTTTCCTTCTTTATGAAAGACAATGGGCGTTTCTCCGCAGTCACTATCCGCATAAAATCCCCCCTCACCCAGGCCGGATTCGCAGGTGAGCGAGAACATGTACATTTTGTCGAACTGATTCGGCTGAATCTCCAGAAGGACTTTGTCTTCCGTCTTGTAGAAGGTGAACAGGCCTCTGATCACCTCAGCGTCTTTCACGACCTCGGCAAAGGGTTTTTCCTTTGGCGGCTCCGCTTTTTGGTCCCCTGCGCCGGGCTTCTTGTCGGCATCGGCTTTCTGGTCCGCAGGGGCTTGCTTCTTTTCTCCGTCGTTTTTACCTGGCGGCGCCTGCGCGGAGAGTTGCGTGCTTTCGAACAAAAACAGTGCGCCGACAAACAGGGGGAAGATTGCTTTACGCATGTAGGATCACTCCTGGGATTGGCCGCTTGGCGGCCAAGCGCGTTCCGAAGGAATATGCGGCTGATACCGGACTTTTACGGTAAAGTCAAGTCAAGCCCCGCGCTCTCCGCGCTCTGTCAAACCTCGTTAGAAATGTCCCCTCTCTTACCTCATTAGAAGTGTCCCCTTTTTCGATTTCACTTGGTTTTTGTGTTGGTTGTTGGCCTTGCCCGGAGCGAAGCCCGCAGCGCGCGCCCGCGGTATTCGATGGCCATGATGTTGCCTTGCCGCCCCTCGCACACCAGTGCTTTGTTCTGCGCTCGTGCATAGTCGCGGCTCTGCGGCTCGAGTTGAAAAAACCGATTGTCGTACCGCACCACCCAGTCCTCGCTAATCGTCAAGCCCCGCGCTCTCTCGCGCTAAGGGCAGAGTCCGATTGAGTAAGGGGTCATCCCTGCATTTTCAAATCTCCCGTTGGTCTCAGGCTTCGACGAAGCGGAAGCGCTGGCCAGGCGCAAAGCGATAGCCTTGCAAGTATTCGTAGGCGACGCTCCACACGGCCCCTCCGGACGCCGCGAACATCAGCTCCTCGAGCGGAACGCCAAGGAGCCGGATTCCCGATATGTTCGAGAGATTGTAGTAGAGATCGACAAAGTTGCGGTACAGGGCCAGAAAATACAAAAACAACCCGAAATACAAGATCGTGAAAATCACCGCGCCCGCGATCATGGTCAGGATCAAGTCGCGGCGAAGAAAAGCGACGATGAGCGCGCAGACCGCAAAGGCGATGCCGGTGTTGTAGATATTCTTCTGGGGGTGCCAGAACCAGAGAATCAGAAAAACCACCACCATAACGAAAAAAGGGAAGTAGTGTTTCTTGCGCGGCTGCCTTCTGCGCGCGGCAAGCCTTTCCTTGAGAAAGATTTCGCCTACGACGGAGGCAATCCCGCCGACCGCGCCGGCCCAAAGAAAGTCTTCGAAGCCCACGCGAAACCGCGCGTTCAGGTCAAACAGCGACGGAGGGGTCCAGTATTGCGGAACGAACAGGAAACTGGTCAGCGCCAGCGGGACGGTGACGGCCGTACCCCAAATCATCTGCGGGCGATACTTCTTTCCAAGGAGGTAACAAACCGCCCAGGCGGCATCGAAAAGGAGCGCCCCGACCAAGTACGCGAAGTGGTAGTTCATCTTCAGTTCCCCCACCGCTAGGTTGTGCTCTTCCTCGTAATTTCGTTGCAGCCTGGCGCAGCTCTTCTGGCTGTCACCATCACCCCCTCCGGCGACGGGTCGCGCATCCGAACCGAGTGTCCTTTGCCGCCGGACATCCGCCTGTTTGTCCAATCTTTGCAGGGCAAATTGCCGGCACGAGCCAGAGTAGTGTACTGCCAGACACTTTCCGCAAGGACTTTTGCACCTGAGGTTGGAGTTCCTGGTGAGGACCGGCGAGTGGATGACGCCGAGGCGAGGGGTCTCGCTTGTTCAGCAATTGAAGCGAATCAGTTGGCGACGGCGAGTTCGATGGTGGCGGTAGAAGGGATTTTTGAGCCGGCCATAGGCGACTGGTCAATCACCGCGCCACGGGGCCATTGGGGAGCGGAGACGTAATTCACTTTGCGGCGCATTTGCGCCTGGTCCAGGCGTCGCTGGGCCTCATTTTCGTTCAATCCCACCAGATGGGGCATGACGTAATCGGTCTCGCGCGGTCCCTGTGAAACCAGCACGTCCACGCGAGGTGTGGCCGCGCCCGAGCCAGGCTTGGGGTTTTGCAGCACGATGGTATCAGCGGACTGGTCCGGCATGTTCATGGCGGAGACTTCGCCGACTTGCAAGCCCTGGCGAAGCAATTCGACGCGGGAAGCGCGCAAGGAATTTCCTTCGAGCGCGGGAATCTGCAACTGGCGCTGGCCAAGGCTGAGGACCACATGGGCTTGCTGGGAAACCTTCATGAGAAGGCCAGCGGGGGGAGTTTGGCGCAAGACAACGTTGATGGGCTGGTCGCTGTAGATGCGGTCG
>Ga0307475_10001694_pt1 | contig 13162 bp, 11 predicted proteins | sample atmos_gasesECM1C_FD_203317 | JGI IMG/M metagenome (GOLD analysis project Ga0307475, IMG submission 203317) | Hardwood forest soil microbial communities from Morgan-Monroe State Forest, Indiana, United States - atmos_gasesECM1C_515 | ecosystem: Environmental > Terrestrial > Soil > Temperate... | reverse complement strand
CCCGACCGCGCGCTTTCCGATGGTATGCAATCCATCCTGCCGGATGAGTTCGAGCAGCTGATGAAAGAATCGCGCCAAATTGCCGGTGTCTTGAACCGCACCATCAATTGAGCTGTGATGAATCGGCGGTTGAACATTCGGTTGATTTTCCTCCTCGTAATTCTAGTCGGGCTAGCAACGCGCGAAGTGGCACTCGAGCTGCGGCCCTCCTTCTTGCGCCCTGGGCTCCACCTGATGGCCTACGTCGGCAACACAGCCGACGGCACACTGACAGTCGTGGACCTCGTGAAACTCTCACCGGTTGCAACACTGTCCGTTGGGCAGGGCCCAAGCGGCGTGCGCGCACATCCAACGCGAAATGAGATTTGGGGATTGAGCTCGGCGGGCGGGTACGCCTGGGTGCTCGACGTAAAAACAAACCAAATCGTCGCGCGCATCCTGGTGGGCGCCGCGCCGTTTGCTTTGGATTTTTCGTCCGACGGGCGGCGCGCGTTTGTGGCTGCATCGGGTGCGAATGCGGTAGTGGCCATTGATTGCGCTTCCCACACGCCAATTGCCCACGGTCGCGCGGGGCGGGGACCCTGGATCGCCCGCATGACCCCAAATGGAAAAACAGTCGTGGTGTCGAACCGCGATGATGGCACCGTTTCGCTGCTTGATGCGGATTCGCTCGCATCGCTCGCGACCATTTCCGTCGCGCCGCAGCCCGAGCAAATCACAGTGCTTCCGGACAGCTCGAAGGCCTTCATCAGTTCCGGCGCGTCGAACCAAGTTTCAGTGGTGGATCTGCGGCAAAAAGTACTGCTCGCAAATCTCTCGCTGGGTGGCACCCCTGACGCTCTAATCTTGAAACCGGATGGCGGGGAACTCTACGTCCCAGTGAGCAATGCGCACGGCTTGCTGGTGGTGAATACCACGACGAACGAAGTGGGGGACTTCTTGATTTTAGGGATGTCGCCCTCAGCCGGGACGCTTACTCCGGACGGCGCCACATTATATGTTTCAGATTCCGGCGCCGGGCACATCGTGCCTGTTGCAATCCCAGTGAGGCAGGTGCAGAGGCCGATCACGGTGGGTCAAGATCCGCGTACGACCATGCTGACTCCCGGCGGCGACATGCTACTGGTGGTTGATGCCGCGTCGAACGACCTTGCGGTGATTCGCGCAAATACGCCGACGCCGCGACTTGTCACACTGATTCCTGTGGGGCAACGCCCGAGGGATCTGGCGATCAAAGTTTTCTGAACTTCCTCGCACCGGGCCCCTCCGGCGCACCGCGCTGAAAATCTCGCAACGCTTCTATGGTTTTGCCGCGGGTTTTTGAGCAGGCTTTTGCCCCGGGCTTTGCGCGGGTTTCGCCGGCGACTGGGTGGCTTGCTTGCCGCCGAGTTCGTAATCAATGTACTGCTGGAGCGTGGTTGGGTCGCCGCCAACGACTGGGCGGCCGTTCACGAAAACAGTCGGCGTGCTATTAACGCTCAAAACTTTGGCATCCTCGATATTCGCTTCGATCCCCTTCCCAGCTTCCGGCGAGGCAAGACAAGCCTTGAACACATCCTTGTCCAGTCCAGCCTGATCGGCAAGCTCGACAAGCCTATCCCAGATATTCGCCGCTGAAATAAATTCCTGGTTCTCGAACAGGGCATCGTGAATTTGCCAGAACGCGTCGGGCGATTGCATGTAGGCGCAGCGGCCGCCGAGCGAAGCAGTCTCGGCCCAGGGATGAATCGCGGCGATGGGCAAATCCTTGAAGACGATGCGAATTTGCGGGTAACGCGGGCCGAGCGTCTTCATCGCTTCGTAGAGCTGGCGGCAATGCGGGCACTGAAAATCGCTGAACTCGACAAGCGTGACTCGCGCATCGGCAGGGCCCCTCGATGGATTGCCATCGGGATGCAATTTCGCCCGGTTCCCTGCAAATGGATCGGCGGAGGTGTCGAACAGTTCGCCGCGCAGGAGGGTCTTGCCATCCTTGCTGATGTAAAGCACACCGGTATCCGACTGCCCACCGAAGGTGATCTGCACAGGGACCAGATAATAGCCAGGCGCCTGAGATTGCGAGGCAGGGCCGAGTTTCACCTGAAATTCAGGGCCCCAGGCAAAAAGCTTGCGCACGAATGCTTCCGAGTTTTTCAGTAATTGCGTTTCGTCGGCCGGTGGATTCTGTTCCGGAGCCGCTGACTGGGCGAAGGCCGGGAATATGACCGTCAAGAGCGCAAGTGCCACGAGTAGGTATGAAACGCGCCGCATCTGGGTGAGCCTCCAACAAAATGTGATTCTAAGCAACCAGCAACGTTAGCTTAAAAACGTTCAGGGCCGAAATGAACAAGCACAGAACAGACCGCCCGCGAGCTTCAATTAAAACTAGCGCACTAATCTGAGAATTTCTGAGCCAGCGGGAAACGCCGTCCGACGCTGAAGGCCTTCGACGTCACTTTCAATCCCGGCGGCGCCTGCTTGCGCTTGTACTCATTCTGATCCACGCGCCGGGCCACTGAGCGGACCAGGTCAAGCGGGAACCCATAATGATCGGCGATTTCCTCGGGGCTGCGCAGGTCTTCGACGTATGCCTTCAGGATGCGGTCGAGCACATCGTAGGGCGGCAGCGTGTCCTGGTCCTTTTGATTCGGACGCAACTCGGCGGATGGCGGCTTGTCGAGTGTGGCCTGCGGTATGCGCATCCGCTGGCGATTGGCGAATTTCGAAAGCTCATACACCATGGACTTCGGAACGTCGGAAATCACGGCCAGGCCGCCGGCCATGTCGCCATAGAGCGTGCAATAGCCCACGGCCATTTCGGATTTGTTTCCGGTGCTCAAGACGATCGAGCCGAATTTATTCGAGAGGGCCATCAGCAGATTTCCGCGGATGCGCGCCTGGATGTTTTCCTCGGTCACATCTTCCCGGCGGCCGGCGAAGACGGGCGCGAGCGACTTGCGGTAGCTATCGAAGGTCTCGTTGATGGGAATCACCTCAAGCTCGATCGCCAAATTCTTGGCCAGGCATCGCGCGTCGCGCAAGCTGCCTTCCGAGCTGTATGGGCCCGGCATGGCGACTCCCAGGACGTTCTCGGGCCCCATGGCGTCCACGGCGATGGCCGCTACGAGTGCGGAATCCACGCCCCCGCTCAGCCCCACGACCACTTTGCTGAACCCACACTTGCGCACGTAGTCGCGCGTGCCCACCACCAGGGCGTGATAGGCGGCGCCGAGCTCGTCGAGAGGCTGCGGGCGAATGTCTCCTGCGCCGGTCACTGAATCGAAGTAAACCAGGTCCTCTTCGAAGGAATTTGCGAGTGCCGCCACGCGCCCATCGGGCATAAAGGCGACGCTTGATCCGTCAAAGATCAGGCTATCGTTTCCTCCCACCTGATTCACGTACACCACCGGTACATGATGCTCGATGGCGATGGCGCGCAACATGTCGTGCCGAAGCGAACGCTTATCGAGCGTGTAGGGCGAAGCGGAAATGTTGAGCAGCAGGCTGCTTCCCTGCCCCATCAACTCGGCAACGGGATCGCGCTCGTAGAGCCGCTGCGACCAGAAGTTCTTGTCATTCCAGCAATCCTCGCAAATGGTGATGCCCAGGATTTCCGGATTCAGCTGGAAGATGTGCTGCGTGTGGGCGGGTTGGAAGTAACGCGTCTCGTCGAACACGTCGTAGGTGGGCAGCAGCATCTTGCGCTGCTCGAAAACAATTTTTCCGCCGGCGATCAGCGCCGCGGAGTTCGCCACCGGCTTGCCAGTGTCGTCCTGGGCCTTCCCAACGTAGCCAACGAGCGAGGGAATCGGTATGGCGCGCGCGAGTTGGGCCAGCGCCTTCTGATTTCGGGCTGCGAAGGAGGGGCGCTCGATGAGATCCTGCGGCGGATACCCGCAGAGGCACAGCTCGGAAAAAACGGCCAGCTCGGCGCCCTTCAACCGGGCCTGATTCGCCAGATCGAGAATACGGGCCGAATTGCCGTCAAAGTCGCCAACCGTTGGGTTGAACTGGGCCAGGGCGATCTTCATCTCAGCCGTCTAGCATACGAGAGGCCGACCGGAGTGACAAGCGACGAGTGCCTGGTGGATTGCGGTTCGCGTTTTCCGGGGGACGTGAATAGGGTTCGATACTGCGCACGAAGAAAAGCTCCCGGAGGCCATAAACCTCCGGGAGCGGAATCCCGCGCGAACTACATCTTGCCTTCGTCAGCCGAGGGGCCATAAATGGCCGGCACGGAAATGTTGTTGAGCCGCAGATAGACGCCGAGCTGGGCGCGATGGTGGATGACGTGGTTCATCACCCATGTGCGCAGGCAGGCGATGCGAGGCATCGAGAAAAGCACCTGGCCGTTGTTGAGGAAGGACCATTCCTTGAGCAGATGCGGATCACTCGCGCCGGCCAGCGCTTTGCGGGCCTTGGCCACATGCTTGTCAAACAACTCCAGAAGTTCCTTGCGCGTTTTCGGTGGAGGGGGCGGCTGCATCGGAACTCCGTTCGGAGCCATATCAAGGCTGTCCCTCTCAATGATGTCGGCCATCCATTCGGGAATCGACTGCAGATGCCCCGCTACCCACCCCATCGTTCCGGACTTCTCATGCGGCTTCCAATCGAACTTCCCGTCGGGGACACGTTCGAGCGTCTTGCGGGTGTTTGCCATTTCCTGATCAAACTCGGGTAGAAGCGATTCGCTGAGTGCCATAGATCCTCCAAGGTTGTGATTTGCCGTCACCGGCTTTGGCTCAGCATCCTAGGCGAACAAAAGGCGAACGTCAATACACAAGGCAACGTGGCAGTGGGTTACTTTGAATTCCGCTTTCTAAGCAACAACCACACCAACACGCCGAATCCTGCGAAGCAGATTATCCCTAACCACCACGGGCTAAATGGAATTGGAATCAAGAACAAAACAATGAGCCAGAACAAGCGCCAGCCTTTGATGGAAGCTGTTTCGTTGCCGCCTGCTCTTTCCGGAGTCTCCATTTTGATCTAATTTACAACCGTTCTCTCAAAGTAGCCCACTGCCGGCAACGTCATCGTCGGCCCAGAACATTGGGACCTTCAGCGCTAAACCGACTCCTTGCGCGGCGTGCTCGGTCTCCGCATCGCGCACACCCCACCTGCGCTCTCTGTCGCCCCAAGCGATCAGGCAAACCTACGGACTACAGGGCGCCGTCGGGCACGAGCGGTATGTAACAGGTTTGCCTGGATATGGACAGTCACTGTCTTTGCAGTCGAGGCCGTAGGTGATGAGCACCTCGCCCGTGGTTTGGTCGATGTAAACCCGAAGATGCGTCTTGAGCAGGTGTTGCACTTGCTCCGGCGTGGCCGGCTTATAGCCCCCCGCGGTACCAGTTCCCGCTGCACTCATTTTCCCCTCCATTGGAAAGATTTACTCTAGGGCCTGATCGTGCTCTCACCCGAAGATGAGACCTAGTGAATGGCCGTGCCCATCCGCTCGCTCCGGGCGGCACGAAGGGAAGCAATATCAGGGTCCGCGCTTGCCCAGAGGCGCAAAAATTCATCGTATTGATGGAGAGACCCCGCGGTATCGCCCGCCCGGGCAAGAGATCGCGCGATCCAAAGATGCGTGAGGACCCAATCTGATGGCACTCCTTCATCCAGAATTTGCCCTCTAGAATCTAGATACTCCTGGTAAGCCTTGGCCGCGTTCTGCCAGTCCTTGCGGGCGGTGTACTCACCTGCCAGAGCGAGATAGGCCTGGTAAGAAGGGTAGAAGACTGCAGCACGACGCTGGCTCTCGATTGCCGAATCAGTTTGTCCGGAAGCATGTTCGATAGCGCCTCTCAGGTTGTAGAGGCAACTCTGCGTGAAGGCACTTTCTTTCGTAGAAGGAACCGTTTCCATTTTCGCCAGGATTTTCCGCGCGGCAGAAACGTCACCCAACTCGACCGCCAGCATACCGGCGCTCCGCATGTCTCCCGGATTTGTGCTGTTCAGCGCTGCCGCTTCCAGCAACCTGAGCTCCTCCAGCGCGCTCACCTTCTTTCCCTCAGTCTGAAGAACTTTGGCTAATAAATAGCGCCTCACTGGTATCCACGACTCACTGTGGAGTTTTTCGTCCATGACAAGCCCGGATCTGAGGGCGTCCACCGCTTCGCGCAGGCGTCCTTCGTAGATCAATACGCGCGCGAGATAAAGTGAAGCGAGATTGGCTTCGTACTCTCCGCCCTCACTGCGAAGCTGTTCAAATTCTCTTCGCGCCGCTTGAACGTTATCTTCGCCCAGGTAGGCGAGACCGGTCCCCCAGTGCAGGAGCGGGCTATTTACTCCGCGCTTTTGGGCCGATTCATAGGCAGCCAGCGCTTCCGCAAACTTATTGACCCGCACCAGCAACAGCACCAGTTGCGAATGATTGACAGCGGTGCGGGGATCGAGTTGGACGGCCCGTTGTTGAGCAACTACGGCGTCCTCCACGCGCCCCGCCCAAACCGACGAATTGGCCAGCCATCGGAATCCATCCACGTCATCGGGATAAAGATCCGTGAGGAGGTGGTACTGTTCGGCTGCCTTTTCATAGTTCCCCTGGTTATCGTAGTCGGCTCCAAGAATCAGGTAGCGTTCGCGCTCCGTCACCCGGTCGATTCCCCGCCGCGCGAGGGCGAGCCGGTCTTGAGCGTTTTTCTCATCTCCCAGCACACCATAGGTGCGGCCAAGATAGAGTTGAGCCATCGCGAAATCAGGGTCAAGCTCAGTGGCACTCTTCGCCAGTGGTATGAATCCCTGCAGATTTCCCGCCGCATAGAGCGCCATCGCACGGGAATACCGCTGCAGGGCCTCCAATGAACTAGTCGTAACCCTGGCAAGCGGCTGAGCGTGTTCCTGAATCTGCTTCATTGACTCGCCCAAATGACTTCGCAGACGCCGGGTCAGGTCGTCCACCGCGGGATACAGGTCAGCCGGAGAGTTGAACGATGCCTCCTCCACAAGAACCGCGTTTTCATTCCAGGGGTCAACAACTTGCCCGGTCACTCGATATCGCGAGCCAGTGGTTGTGACCCGCCCCGTCAACAGTGCGCGAAAATTTTCTCGTTGGCAGATTTCACGTCCCAAGTTGGCGTCGACGGGAATCACTCCGATGCGGCCCATCCGACGTTCCGCTTCGACGAGTTGAGAACGTGGGACGAGATGCACATACCGCGATTGTTCGAGTGATTGCCTCACGGCCTCGGTCACGGTGGTGTCAAAGATGTTGTTGCCGGTTTGGTTTTCGAAGTCCGCCAGAAGGATGGAATCGTGCTGGTTCAGGATCCGAATATGGTAGTGCCGGTAACCCAGGGTTCCAATCAGTGTGACAGCCGCAAGAACAGCTGCGACGGGCATCGCAAACCGCCAACGCGACTTCGGCGCTGTCTTAGCGTGCACCCTGGAAGTTTGGCGTGTGACCGGCGTCAGACCACGCCGGACTGCTTCGAGGTCCACGTGAAGGTCTGCGCTGGTCGCGTAACGCTCCTCGGGATTCTTGGCCAGCATTTTGCAAATAATGCGTTCCAGGTCAGCCGGCACCTCTGGATTCTGTTCCCGCAACGGCGGTGGCTCCTCGTGCGATATTGCCTCGCACGTCTCCAGAAATCCGGCGCGACGAAACGGGTTGCGGCCCGCGAGCGCTTCATAAAAAACTACACCGAGGGAGAATATGTCCGCTCGTGCGTCTGCTGGTTTTTCCTCCAGGATTTCCGGAGCCATATAGGGAAAAGTTCCCGAGAATCCCGCAACTTCACGCGTGTGCGTTGCCGTCGGGCCATCGGGGCCCGGTAGCTCTCGAGCCACGCCGAAATCGAGGGCTTTCACATCTCCGGATTTCGTCAGCATGATGTTTTCCGGCTTGATGTCGCGGTGCAACAATCCAGCGTGGTGGGCAGCGGCAAGCGCCACGGAGCATTGCGTCGCAATCGAGACGAACACGTCGATCCTTAAAGGTCTTGCCAGCCGGCGTCGCAGCGTTTCGCCTTCGACATACTCCATCACAACAAAGATTTCATCACCCTCTTCGATCACATCGTACACCGCTGCGATATGCGGATTATTTAGTCGAGAAGCCAATTCCGCTTCCTTCCAGAGCCGCTGGCGTGATTTCGTGTCGACGCGGGCGTTAGGCGCTATCCGTTTCAGCGCAACCTGACGTTTGAGCCCAGTGTCCTCCGCCAAATATACTTCCCCCATACCTCCACTGCCGAGCCGCCCGCGGATGCGAAACCTTCCCACCACCCTTCCGGCGAGGTCGGGCGCTGACTGTGAGGACAGATCGCGTTGGATGCTTCGTTCGGGCATAGCCGGATACCAGGAAACAGGCTCACTTCTGCACTTGCGACTTCGCGGCGATCCAAGGGAAGGAGTCATACCGCGAGTCCAGCTGCAGGGTCGCAGTCGCCTGTCTTTAGAGGGAGATGTTACTCTCGGCCAACATGGGAAGCAATCCACATCGATTTCCGGGCCAGCGGATGTCCCACGATCGGGTAGGGTAGTCCTCAAAAAAAGCTCCCGGAGAGGAGAACCTCCGGGAGTCAGGAGAAGCAAACGAAAGAGAAATCTAGTGAGGGAGCAGCACTACAAATTCATTACACGCTGAACGAGCTGCCGCACCCGCAAGTGCTTTTCACATTGGGGTTGTTGAACTTGAAGCCCGAACCCTCGATGGTCTCGATGTAGTCGATGGAAATGCCATCGAGGTACATCTCGCTCATTTGGTCCACCAGTACCTTCAGCCCTTCGAACTCGTACACATTGTCGCTAGCTTCATTAATCTGATTCTCGAATGCCATGTGGTAGCTGAAGCCCGAGCACCCTCCACCGACCACGGCCACGCGCAGGCCCGCCGGACTCGGCGTCTGCTGCGAAATAATCTCTTTCACCTTCGTTACTGCCACTGGCGTTAGCTGAACCATCTCTCAGGCCTCCACAAAATAGGGCGGCTTCGCCGCGCCTCATAATACCAACACCATTATATCAGATTCAGGGAAGACGCAACCGGAACGGCGAATAATGCGGCTATCGAGATACCCGTGCGGTGCTGGAACCAAAGGACTTCTTGTGAGCGCACGCTCGTGTACATCCGCTCGCAAATCCCTTAAAATGCTGAACTTCGCATGAAACACACCGTCACACTCATTCCCGGCGACGGGATCGGGCGGGAAGTCTCCGCGGCCGTGAAGCAAATCCTGGCCGCGGCGGACGCCGAAATCGCCTGGGAAGAAATCCCGGCGCGCGCAGAATTCGAGCGCCGCGGTATAAGTTTCCTGCAGTCGGGCGTGATCGAATCCATCCGAAAGAATCGCGTTGGGCTGAAAGGGCCGACGGAGACCGCGATAGCGGGCGGAGCGCCGAGCATCAACGTCGGATTGCGGCAGGCGTTGGACCTCTACGCCAATGTGCGGCCGGTAAAAAATCTCGAGGGGGTGCAGTCGCGCTATCAGAATGTTGATCTGGTCATCATCCGCGAAAACACCGAAGACCTCTACGCCGGCCTTGAGCACACTGTGGTGCCGGGCGTGGTTGAAAGTCTGAAAATTATCACCGAGCGGGCTTCCACGCGGATTGCGCGGTTCGCTTTCGACTACGCGCGCAAATTCGGCCGCAAGAAAATCCACGCCATTCACAAAGCGAATATCATGAAGTTGTCGGATGGCCTCTTCCTCACTTGCGTTCGCAAGGTAGCCGCCGAATATCCCGACATCGAATACAGGGAACTAATCATCGACAACGCCTGCATGCAAATGGTGCTCGACCCGCACCAATTCGACATGCTTCTGCTCACCAATCTCTACGGCGATATCATGAGCGACCTGGCCGCTGGCCTTGTCGGCGGCCTCGGCGTGGTCCCCAGCGGAAATATCGGCGAGCAAGCCGCCATTTTCGAGGCCGTCCACGGCACCGCGCCAGACATTGCAGGCAAAGGAATCGCGAATCCGACAGCCTTGCTGCTGAGCGCAATCATGATGCTCGATCATCTGGGCGAAGCAAACGCTGCGCGGCGCATCGAAAATGCCCTGCATGCCGTGTACCGCGAAGGGAAGTCGCTCACCCGCGATGTGAGCGGCAGCGCGACGACCGCACAATTTACGGACGCTGTGATTCGCGCGCTGAAATAGCTCGCTGCGCAGCGGCATTGACTTCCCTGCCCTGCGTGTGAAGAATAAAGGCAGCAGCAGATTTCATCCGGGAGGCCACAGTGGCCGAAGCAACACTGGAAGTCGCGAAATTCGTGAACGGCGAGATCACGAAGTCCTATCCGATTTCCGGAGGCGAGACCAAGCAGCGCAAACGCAAGCCGCACATTGTCGCCGTCATCAACGAAATGTGTACCGGCTGCTCCGGGTCGCCCGCGTGCGTGGATTACTGCCCCGTCGCCGACTGCATGTTCTGGGTGCCGGACGAGGATCACGCCCCATTCGGACGCATTATGGTCGATCCCATTCTGTGCATCGGTTGCAAGCTCTGCACCAGCAAAGGCCCCGACGGCGCGTTTCTCGAAGGTTGTCCGTGGGATGCCATTGATATGGTTCCGCTCGCTGAATTCGAGGCCAAGTACGGAAGCATGCCTTACTAGGGCCCTGCCAGGGCTCCCCTGGCCCCCCGGCATACACCTGCAAGATTTTTCCACACGCACTGCTGCGCGGTCGGACTCCGCGCAATCAGATTCAGGCTGAGGCTCAGGAAGCCGCAGTGTGCGGCCGCGGCCAGGGCTCGAGGAGTTGCTCTTTGCGGTAAATCAGCGCATTGATATCGTACGGCGCCAGATCAAGACCGTGCCCATGCGTGATTGCGTCCGTCGGGCAGGCCTCCACACAGTAGCCGCAGAAAATGCATCGTGAGTAATCGATGTTGTACACCTTCGCGTAGCGGTCTCCGGCTGAGATGCGATTCGCATCCGTGTTTTCTGCCGCTTCGATATAAATGCAATTCGCGGGGCAAGCAGCCGCGCACAGGAAGCACCCCACGCACTTTTCATACCCATCTTCGTCGCGCTGCAGCACATGAATTCCCCGGTAGCGCGGCTGGACGCTGGCCGCAACGTCCGGATACGCCTCCGTCGTCGTCTTGCGGAACATGGTCAAAAAGGTGACGCGGAAGCCCTTGAAGAGCGCGAGAAATGTTTCGCCAACTTCTTTGACGATGGATGCCATTGCCGTTCCACTCTAACAAAGTTGCAAGGGGCAGGCAAATTTGAGCTGGTGGCGTCGCAATTCCTTGACACGGTGCAGTTTGCAGAGTACTGTCATCTCGGTACGATTGCTGGTCGCGCCATTCCCAAGAAATCCCACATCAAGTAGTCTGCAACGAAATTTCTCCGCTCCGAGCGGACGCACCCAATTAAGGAGGAATCACCATGCACAGAGGTTTCTCGAAGAGTTTGCTCGTATTTGTACTCACTGCCGTCGCCGCGCTTTCAGCCGCTCCAGCCCGCGCTCAGGCGACGGACGATAAAGAAAAGGCGCCCGTGTACACCTACGTTTCTGAGTGGGCCGTCCCCCGAGCTGACTGGGCAACATATGAAAAGGGAATTTCTGCAACGAAGCAGCTGATGGACAAGCTCGTTGCTGATGGAACGCTAGTGGACTATGGCTGGTTCAAGAACTTGGTTCATCAGGAAGGCGCGCCCACGCACGGAGACTGGTTCTCCGCAACCTCCGTGGGCAACGTGATGAAGGCGCTCAATGCCCTCATGGCTCAGGGAGCCGCGGCCGGCCCGGACAAGTCGCTGATTGATTCGAAGCACTGGGACTACCTCTTGGTAAGCCGCCAGTATGGAAAACACTCCGGCACATTCGAGAATTCCTATCTCCGTGTCAGCTCGTACAAGACCAAACACGGCGAAGGCGAAACAGTTGAAAAGGCCCTGAATTCCTACATCATTCCAAGACTGGAGAAACTGTTGGCCGACGGCGCCATCCACTACTACGCTGTTTCCCGCGAAGCCATTCACACGGATGACCCAGCCGAGTTCGATATCGTGGTGATCACCAATGGAGCGGCCGGCCTCGACAAGTTTTATGAATCCCTGGAGGTCGCTGCCAAGGCAAATCCGACAGGCGGGCCGGCATTCGCAAGCGCAAACGAAGGATCCGCGCACCGGGATTTCCTGTCACTCGCCACCGCCGTGTTCAAATAACCATTGCCTGAATTTGGCGCAGTCTTCGCCGCGCGGCTGCGTCGGTCGCAACCGCGCGGCGGAGATTCAAATTTAGTTGGCGTCGTGCAGAACTTCGGTCGGTTTCTAGAAAAGATTCCAGAGGAACTGGTTGTAAACCTCGTGGTGGTACTGCACTTCGGGCGCCTTCACGAAAGTTCCAAGTTGGCGTGAACATCGGTCGGCGGAAGCCTGTTTCAACTCCGCGTAGCGGGTTTTCACATCCTCGCCCAGTAGCTTCGTGGTCCACGCCGCCTTCTTGAAATCATCAATCGCGGTGTAAATGTTGTCGGGCAAATAGCGTTCGGCCTGGCGCAGATTCTTGATCTTCGCAGTCTCTCCCTCGAGGCCGGTTCTGAACACCGCGTACATCACCATGTAGGGATTCGCATCCGGCGCCACCGCCCGAACTTCCACGCGCATGCTCTTCTCGTTGCCAATGGGTATGCGGATCATCGCACCACGATCCACTGGCGACGCCTTGAGCTGGTTCGGCGCTTCGAAATGCGGATCGAGGCGGCGGTAGGCATTCACGCTGGCGTTCAGCATCAGGCAGATGTCGTTCCCGTGCGTCAATATGCGATCCAGGAACGCCCACCCGACTTTGCTCAGTTTCTCTTCGCCCTTCGCATCCCAGAAGACGTTTTTTCCATCCTTGCTCACAGACACATTCGTGTGCATCCCGTTGCCGTTCACGCCATCCACTGGCTTCGGCAGAAAGCACGCCGTGAAACCCATCTTTGTTGCCACCTGGCGGCACACTAGCTTGTAAAGCTGGATGCGGTCCGCCGCGGACACCACTTCCCCGTAGCTGTAGTTGATCTCGAATTGAGAGGGAGCAACTTCAGGGTGATCCTTCTCATTTTGGAATCCCATGGCGCGCTGCACTTCCGCGGTGGTGTCAATGAATGTGCGCAAAGGGTCTCCCGGCAGAGAATGGAAGTAGCCGCCGGTGTTCACGTACTCGAACCGGTGAGTCTCGTAGTAGCGGCGCTCGGCATTCTCGCCCTGGAACAGGAATCCTTCGATTTCATT
>Ga0307475_10001693_pt1 | contig 13164 bp, 9 predicted proteins | sample atmos_gasesECM1C_FD_203317 | JGI IMG/M metagenome (GOLD analysis project Ga0307475, IMG submission 203317) | Hardwood forest soil microbial communities from Morgan-Monroe State Forest, Indiana, United States - atmos_gasesECM1C_515 | ecosystem: Environmental > Terrestrial > Soil > Temperate... | reverse complement strand
TGAAGAACTCTTCGAGCGGAATTTTCTTTTGTCCCTTGAATGGTTCCAGCTTGGGAAGCGGATAATCTATCGTTGCCATCGCTTGTAACCTCCTCGCCGATTGAGCGGCGAAAGTCCTATTCGCGAACTCCGATCCAGTGCGTCAAAGGTTGGGGTTTTCCTGCCGCCGCGTCGTACACGATTCCCGCGATCTTTTCTACATCCTGCACCAAAACCTCGCGCCCGCCGAGGCCGCAAATAAAGCCCACTAGCGGGGGTCGCTTGGCACTCGCATACAAGGCCGCGCGAACCTCCGTGGCCAGTACGCCGCTTGAATAGGGCGAGCCGAGAGAGAAATCGCGATCGATCACTCCGACAGCCTTGAAACGCGACAGGGACTTAGCCAAGTCTTCAGCGGCAAAAGGCCGGAACCAACGAACACGAACGAGGCCGACCTTCTTACCTTCCTGGCGCATTTTACGGATGGCCACCTTGCACGGCGTGGAGAGCGTGCCCATTCCTACGAGGACGACTTCGGCATCGTCGGTCATGTATTCCTCGAAAAATGGATTGCCGTAACCACGGCCGATGATCTTCTCGTAATCCTTATAGGCTTCGCGAATCACGCCCATCGAGCGGTCCATGGCCGCAGCGGTCTGGCGGCGAATCTCCATGAGCCAGTCTTCGTTTGCCTGGGGCGCGACGGTAATGGGGTTATCGGGATGCAGGAGCAAATCGCCGCGATCATAGCGGGGAAGGAAGGCGTTCACTTTCTCCTGCGCCGGAATTTTTACGAGCGCCTGGGAATGCGTCAAGAAGGCGCCATCGCAACTGATGGCGCACGGGAGGAAGATGCGCCGATCTTCAGCGACGCGATAGGCAATGAGCGCGGTGTCGAGAGCTTCCTGCGCGTTATCGACCCAGACAAGCTGCCAGCCCAAATCACGGACGGCGAGGGCATCATTGTGTTCCACGCCGAAGGCGCCGGGGTCGTCGAGAGCTCGATTACCCACCATGACAACCATGGGAACGCGGAGAGCAGGCGTGACCGTGAGGCATTCGAAGGCGTACATCCAGCCGACGCCGCTGCTACCGCAGAATACGCGGGCACCGACGGTGGATGCGTGCTTGACGACTTCAAACTGGGAGTGCTCGCCTTCCGCAACGATGTATTCGCAATCCATCTCTCCGTTGGAGATAAGCTGAGCGATATACTGAATCACCGTGTCATACGGACGGATCGGATAGCCGGTGATCACGTCCACGTCGGCCAATTTACAGGCGACGGCGATGGCCTCGCTGCCGGTGATGAGTGCAGTCTGTTCAGTTCCCTTTGGGCTTTCGGCTACTGCTGTCGGTGTCATGGAAGACTCTCCTCGCTGAACTCAGTCCCCGTCGGCGGCTGCGAGCGCCTCGGGGACCTGCTCTTCGTATTGACCGCGATATCGGAATCCGTGAGAACGTACGGGGTGGTGCTCGATCGTATTCTTCAGCCAGGCGATATAGCCATCTTTGTCTTTGCGCCACATCTCCCACTGGCTGGCATTATCACTGAAGCCGATCTCGTTGACCATGGTGACGCAATTCGCCACCGGGCAGACGGCTTCGCATACGCCGCAGCCGCAGCAGGAGTCCATGTTCGCGTCATAGAAGCCTTCGGGGGTTACATCGAAACAAGAGTCGGGGCACTGCAGCCAGCACAGGGTGCATTTGATGCAGGTGTCGAAGTTCAGCACAGGCCGCATGGTGCGCGTGGAATATTTCTTGAATGTGGTATTGCGCTCGGGTTGGAATCCGCCCGTTTTGCCTGTAACAGGATCCGTCATCGTATGGCCCTGAGCTATGGAGGGAATGGTGATGCCATCGCGCATCTCGGTCCACTTCAACAGCTCGAACTCGTAGGGCTTTTCCGGATTGCCCTGATTCGGCTTGACGGTAACGGTTTGCAGCCGGTCGTAGGAACGCTGCGCAGAAGTCGCCTTAAGGGGATTTTCGCCGTCGTCCAGGATCATCTGCTTCAAGGATTCGATGGTAAATAGATCTGGCAAAGCGCGTGCGATGGCCCCCAAAACGCGCACATCGGTGTGGTCATCCTTAAAAACCCAGAGTCCGGAGAAGCTCGGGATGCCTTTGACGATCGCAAGTTTGTAAGGGGTTTCCTTGCGATGGCACATGGCGATCAACTTTTCAGGCTCTTCACGCGAGGTGATGATCAGAGTGCCATTGGGCTTCACGAGTCTGTTGATGGGCTGCAAACCATACCAGGCCCAGGACTCCACGCCCTTGCACATGGTGTCGTCCAGGTTGACGCTGACATCGACTTCTTTAGGCTCGTACTTCGCCATTCCTTCTTCGAGCGTGATGTCGTCAGTGGCCACGATGGCGAAGGCTTTTGCAGGGATCCCGTTGCGTTCCGGGCTATCGCCGTAACGGCCGAAGGAGATGCCCGGCTTGCCTTCCCGGTGCGCTGCCAAAACGATGGCCCGAGTGATGTGCTTGGCCAGCGTCTTCTGAAAGATTCCGCGATAGACGATTTCGACTGCGAACAAACGGCCCATAGGACCTCCCTTACAACTACATTTTGTCTAAAACGATTCCTTCAACTTCGTCGATATGCTGCCGCATGGCCTTTTCCGCCGCCCGCAAATCATGCTTGCGAATTGCATCGAGGATGCGACGATGGCCCACAAATGATTTCTTCAGCCGGCCTTCCAACTGCAACGAGCGCTCTCGTGTTTCACGGAGCAGGTCCATAAATGCGTCGAGGACCTTCAGCACCACGCTATTCCCGGCCGCCTGAGCTATGGCGTAGTGAAACTCCGAATCCTCTTCGATGGCTAACTCGCCCTGATTTACCTTGTCCTTTTGCCGGCGCAAGATGTCTTCCATGTAGGCCAGTTCTTCTTCGGAGGCGTTCCGGGCGGCACGGCCGGCGAGGGTCGGTTCGATCATGCGGCGAAATTCGAGGAGATCACCGATCAGTTCGCGCTGGCGGAAAAGCACGGTAGCCAGCGGATTGATCAACGATTTGGCCGAAGGATCGCAAACTACAGTCCCTTCGCCCTGGCGCGGCTCGACAAGCCCCATCAACTCAAGAGTACGGATGGCATCGCGCAGAGAGCCGCGACTAACTTGCAGCATTTCCGCCAGTTCGCGCTCCGCCGGCAATTTCTCGCCGGGCTGAATCAGCCCGTCGCGGATCATCCGCTGCAGTTGCTCCGCGGCCTGTTCGTAGACCTTTGTTTTGCGGACGGCTTCGAACTCGGGTTTGGCTAAAGCCATAGATTTTCGGTTTGGCTCTGGTCCAATGATTGGACCATTCAACATCCGTCGGCAGACCGGTGTCAAGGCTTTTCTTTCCTTATTTGGTCTAGGTCAATACAAACCGTAAAAATGGCCCGGACGTCGGCAGAAGAGCCCAACTGGACGGAAGAAAATTGTGGTGGGACAGTACCAAAGAAGAAGCTGAACCGGGGTACCTGTTCCGAGTTTGTCCGCTTGGCCAGTAGTCTCCACAATCTATGGACTGTAGGCTTTCATTGTTCTTTTTGAATGGTATGCGTCGCGGCTACCGGAGGCTCCATGCTTGACCTTTTCGCTTTCAGGGAATTTCGAGAAGGATTGGCGATGATGCGAGATGGCGAAGCGGAAAAGGCGATGGGGCTGTTGCGGCAAGCTTCGGAACGCGACCCCGAAAATCCCTACTACCTCTCCTACTACGGTTTGAGTCTGGCTTACGCCGAAGGCAAGTGGGCCGATGCTGAACGGCTCTGCCATACGGCCGTTTGCCGCGGGAGACGTCAGGCGCAGCTCTATTTGAATTTAGCCGAAGTCTACACGGCTTCGGGGCGAAAGATGGCAGCAGCCGATACGTTGGCGCGAGGTTTGCATTACATGCCGGAAGATATGCGGTTGCAGAGCGAAATCGGCAGGCTTGCCGTCCGCCGGCCTCCCGTACTGAAATTCCTGCCTCGGGCCCATGTCTTGAACCGCGGGTTCGGTTTTCTTCGCCATAGTATCTTGAGCTATATCCCGCGGCGGCGATGGCTGGCCGTTAGAGAATCGGCAGCCTAGTTTCCTCTTTTCACTCCACATAATTACTGTTCTGCCGCGCGAAGCCCGTGCCGTGTGAGCGCTTGCATGCCACGGATATAATGGCGGAGCCATGCCGTCGTCGCCCGCAAAGTTGGTCCAGTGGCTCTTTTCTTCGGATCAGGCTTCAGCTAAGGCACAAGCGCCACGGCGGCTGGCGGCGCGCTGGCTTTTTCTTCGCGCGCTCGGCTTGATTTTCTTCTCCGCGTTCTACTCTCTCCTGCGACAAGTTCCTGGGTTGATTGGTCCCGACGGGCTGCTTCCCGCACAGGAATATCTGCAAGGGATTCGGCGGTTCGCAGGAGCGTCGCGATTCTGGTACGTACCCACTCTGTTTTGGATGAAGAGCGACTCGCACTCGCTGCTCCTGCTCGCCTGGATAGGGTTGATCGCCTCGGTTCTACTCGTTCTGAATTTCTGGCCGCGCGGGACGATCTTCGTTTGCCTGGTCGCCTATCTTTCCTTCATCAGCGCGCTCCAGGCATTTTCGTCGTATCAATCCGACGGCATGTTATTGAGCGCGGGGTTCATTAGCTTATTTTTTGCGCCGCCAGGATTCATGCCGCGATGGGGCGAGCGTCATCCGCCCTCGCGAGCGAGCTTATTCCTGCTGCTTTCGGTGTGGTTCACGATTTACTTCGAATCTGGAATAGCCAAGATCGCCAGCGGAGATCCCGAGTGGCGCAACCTGACGGCGATGGACGAGTACTATCAAAATGGACCCTTGCCAACGTGGATCGGCTGGTATGCGCAACACCTGCCGCATTGGTTTCACGTGGGAACGGCTGCTCTGACATTAGCACTGGAGTTGGTAATTGTCTGGATGGCGTTGTTGCCCCGCCGATTTCGCATCGGGCAGTTTTGGTTGGTAACGCCCTTACAGATTGGAATCATCATCACCAGCAACTATGCCTTCCTGAATTATCTCGTTCTGGCGCTCGGAATCCTGCTGCTCGACGACGAGTATCTCGCCAGATTTCTCCCGCGCCGTTTGCGTGAGGATGCAAGCAACCTCGCCGATAGAGCGCAACTTAGCGCCTCACCACGAGATGAAGGTGCAGACCATCGCTGGGCCACCGCGAGAAGGATATTTTCTTCCTCAGGTTTGTGGGGCGCGGCCTTTTTCCAGACATGGGTTTTTTACGTCATCGCGGCGCAGCTTGTGTGGATGGTGATTCCGGAGGTTCCGCTCCCCACATCGCCTGTGTCGGCATTGGAACCATTTCGGATTGCGAATCGATACGGGCTGTTTGCGGTTATGACTCGAGGGCGCTACGAGATCGAATTTCAAGGTTCGAACGACGGGCAGACGTGGATACCTTACCCTTTTCGATATAAGCCTCAGGATCCGCGGGAGGCGCCGGGGATTTACGCTCCCTACCAGCCGCGTTTCGACTGGAACCTTTGGTTCGCATCGCTCGATAATTGGGAACAGAATCGATTCGTGATCTTTGCCGAAGAGAGGCTCCTGATGGGCTCGCCTTCGGTGCTTACGCTATTCGCGGAAAATCCGTTTCCGAGCGCACCCCCCGCACAAATACGGGCCGTTGTGTGGCAGTACTGGTTCAGCGACCGATCCGAAAAGCGGCAGGGGCTTTGGTGGCGACGCGAACTGATCGGCCTGTATGCGCCGGCGATCGCGCATGGGCCGGACGGAAAGTTCGTCATCACGGAGATTCCACAGCCCGGGCAACCGATTCGGCGATAACGCTTGTGTTTTTAATGGCCTGCGGGCGTACGGATTCATTTGTCCAAACGGTTAACCCCCTCTTCTTCACATCGAGACATTCCCAACTGGAATCGGTTATATACTCCGCGCTCAAAAACTGCTGGCCGACGGATTCAGGATCGTAATGGCACGAAGGTCCTAGGACTGTTGGTAAGCAAATCTGAAACTGAGCGCCCATTGGAGCTAGCGGACCCGGCCACTATTCTCCTTCTCGCGCGGTGCGTGTCTGCCTTCCCGGAACGCTCTTGCGTAGAGGGGGTTTAAATGTTGCTAGCCGCGGCGGTGCTGTTACTCCAATTTCCTGTTTTGTCCGCGTCGAATCTTTCAACTTCAGCAAAAGCCAGCGAACCGGCGAGCGTTTCGAGAGTCGCAGATGAGGCTCCAGTCGTGAGTCTGGAGACCGGTGCTTCTTCCGCAAAAGCGGCTGCCAAGACCGAAGTCGCGTTTGCTGACGCAAATTCAAGTTCCATGAGCTTTGCCCCGGGACGGCTTGTTGCGGAGCCGATAACGTCATTGAGTTCAGCTGCGCCCGCTGCTGCCAATGCGGATCCTTCTCCTGCGGCGATCGAGCCGACGCCCTTCATATCCTCATATCGGCCGGTCTACGGCCCCCCGGTAAGAACGGTCTCCGATCGGTGGCAAAAGCGAGAATGGCTGGCCTTGAGCATCGCGGCACATGGCGGCGCTGGATTCGATGCCTGGACGACGCGCAAAGTGCTTTCCAACGTGCCTGGTGCGGAGGAAATGAATCCCCTGCTCCGCCCATTCGCAGGGAACGCTTCGATGTATGCCGCAGTTCAGGTGGCACCAACGATTCTTGATTACGTAAGCCGCCGAATGATGCACAGCCGATATGACGTCCTGCGGCATACTTGGTGGTTGCCACAGGCGGTAAGCGCCGTGGTGTCAGTGGCTAGCGGAGTGCACAACATAGGCGTGTACAACTCCCGGTAGCGATTTCTGAATTTCGGCGGATTCTAGCGAATGGATCTTAGTGGAAATCGTGCGAAGTCGTTTCCGCTTGGGTGATGTTCAGCGGACGGACGGATTCGACTTTGACCGAGACAACGTTATCCTGATTCTGCAACTTTCCCTCAATCACTAAAAATTGCTGATGCACAATCACGACATGGCTCAGCTCGAAAAGCTGTGGCGTGATAATGGCATTAGCGATTCCTGTCTCGTCTTCCAGACTTAAAAAGACAAAACCCTTGGCGGTTCCGGGTCGCTGGCGGGCGATCACGCTGCCGGCGACACGCACCGGAGTGCCGTCAGGAAGGCTGTGGAGCTCCGTAGCAGAGCGAATCCCTTTCTTTTGCAGGTCGCTACGATGATAGGCCATGGGGTGAGGCCCGACCGTCATTCCGGTTCCGCGAAAATCTGCGACCAGCCTTTCCTCCGAAGTCATGGGCAGAAGAGGTGAGCTTGTGCCAGGCCACAGAGCTTCTGACAGCGATTCTGGATTGAATCCAAGCTCATTATATTCCTGCAGCAGAGGGCCTGCGCTGCGGGCCGCGCGCTCGACTTGCCAAAGGGCTTCACGGCGATGCGAGCGGCCTTTTTTCGTTTTGGCAGACGCCGGCAGCGATTCGATAAAATTCAAAGCGCCAATTTCGGCCAGCGCCGTCAATTCGGATTTTTGCAAGGCAGGAACGCGCAGTTTCAGGTCGTCGATGGAATGAAAAGGCCGCAGGGCGCGCTGGCGGACCATTTCCTGCGCAACATCTTCGCGCAACCCTTTGACGTATCGCATTCCCAGGCGAAGAGCAAAGCCGGAGCCATTTGTTTCCAGCTTGCATGGCCAATCGGAGCAGGTCACATCGATGGGCCTCACTTTCAAACCGTGCAGCTGCGCATCTTTGACAATGGTGGCCGGATGATAAAAACCCATGGGCTGATTATTCAAAAGCGCGGCGGTAAATGCGGCCAAGTAATGGCATTTCAGATAAGCGCTGGCATAGGCAAGCAACGCGAAACTTGCCGCGTGCGATTCCGGGAAACCATACAGCGCAAAGGAAACAATCGATTGCACAATTTTTTCCTGCGTCTCGGGATCAATGTGATTTCGCTCCATGCCGCGGCGAAGCTTTATCTCCACTTCTTTCATGCGCGCTTCGGAACGCTTGAATCCGAAGGCGCGGCGCAATTCTTCCGCTTCGCCGCCAGAGAATCCAGCGGCAATCATGGCCATGCGTAGCAACTGTTCCTGAAACAACGGCACCCCTAGGGTGCGCTCGAGAACCGGTTCGAGCGAAGGATGAAGGCAATTGGGCGGTTCGCGTCCCTGGCGACGCTTCAGGTAGGGATGCACCATTTTGCCCACAATAGGCCCCGGCCGGATAATGGCGACCTGCACCACGATGTCGTAAAAACATGTTGGCCGCAGGCGCGGCAAGCAGGACATTTGCGCGCGGCTCTCGATCTGAAACATGCCGACGGTGTCAGCCTTTTGCAGCGCGCCATAAACGACGGGATCATTGGCGGGCAGGCGTCCCAAATCGATCTCTTCGGCATAATCTTGCTTGATGATTTTCAGCGAATCTTCGAGGACGGCCATCATTCCCAAGCCAAGCAGATCGACTTTAACGATGCCCATATCGGTGCAATCTTCTTTATCCCATTGCACCACCACGCGCCCTGGCATGGTGGCCGGCTCGAGCGGGACAACCGAATCGAGTTGTCCCTGGCAAACCACCATTCCACCGGAATGCTGGCCCAGGTGGCGGGGCAAATCATGGACGAGCACGCAGAGATCGAAAAATTTGCGAATCAGCGGATGGCGGGGATCGAGGCCGGCATCGTGAAATTGGCGCGCGAGAGTGTCATTGGCATCTTTGTATTCCCAAGCCCCTACCAGACTGGCCAATCGGTTCAGCATTTCCGGCTCGATGGATAGAGCTTTGCCGATTTCCCGAGCCGCCGAACGGCCGCGATAGGTGATCACGTTGGCGGTCATGGCAGCGCCCAATTGGCCATAACGCTCGTAGACGTACTGGATGGCGCGTTCGCGCTGATCTCCGCTGGGGAGATCGAGATCAATATCGGGCCATTCGCCGCGTTCTTCTGAAAGAAATCGTTCGAAAAGCAGGTCCATGCCGATTGGATCGACGGCAGTAATGCCCAACGCGTAACACACGGCACTGTTGGCAGCGGAACCGCGGCCCTGCACGAGAATATTATGGTCGCGGCAAAAGCGGACGATATCCCATACGATCAGAAAATAGCCGGGGAGATCGAGTTTTTCGATCAAGGCCAATTCGCGTTCAATCTGTTTGCACACGCGTTCATTGCCATCAGCGTCGGGTGATCCATAACGCCTAAACATCCCCTCGTAGGTGCGCTCGCGCAGGAATTGCATTGGCGACTGGCCCTCGGGCACGGGATATTTCGGGAACTGGTAGCCCAGATCCTTCAAGGTAAATTTCAGGCGTGAGGAAAGAGCCTGCGTGTTGGCGATGGCTTCGGGAAGATCGGAGAAAAGGCGCTCCATTTCGGCGGGTGATTTCAGATGGCGTTCGGAATTGCGCGCCAGGAGGCGGCCCGCGGTATTCAAATTGCGATGGTTGCGAAGGCAGGTGAAGACGTCCAGCACTTCGCGCTGGTGGGGAAGCGCATGGCACACGCCATTAGTGGCCAGCAAAGGCAAAGATAATTTGCGCGCGATTTCGATGGCTGCCTGATTGCGCGCTTCTTCTTCACGGCAGAAATGCCGCTGCAGTTCAACGTAAACGTTTTCGCGGCCAAAGAGACGGCAGAGTTGCTGAAGGCATTGCGTAGCCTGCTCCATTCCTCCTTGCCTGAGCGCGTGCGCCAGAGGACCTTCTTCGCCTCCTGTGAGGCAAATCAGGCCGGCAGTGCGGCCGGCGAGGTCTTCGGTTGCGATGCGGCCCTCGCCTTTTTTCGCGTGCAATTTCATGTGCGTGATCAGGTGGCAGAGATTTTGATATCCGGCGCGGCTCTTTGCGAGCAATGCATAGCGCCAACCGGCGGAGGATGTGACCTCCGCACCGATGTGGGCCTTTAAAGAAAGCTTTTTGGCGGCCAAATGAAAACGCGGAGCGCCATAGACGCCGTCGCGATCGAGGAGGGCCATTGCTCCCATTTCTTTTTCGGCGCAGATGCCGGCCAATTCTTCCGGGATGGAAGCGCCTTCGAGAAAGCTGAAAGCGGAGCGGGCGTGCAGTTCGGTGTACTTAGTCATACATTCCCGCCACAAACCAGGCCTGGCGTAGATGGTCGAAATAGATCCGGTAAACGCCGTTTTGCGGCTCCGCTGAAGGCGAATTTTCAAAGACGTTCGTGTTGGAGGCGGCGGGCCGATGGATTTCTACATCCCATTCCTCGCGATGCCAGGCATCTTCGCGCCACCATTCGCCGGAAGTGCGCCAGGGGCCGGAGGCAGCAACCACATCGCCATGCATATTGGGAAAGGAAATATGCACCGGGCGCTCTTCACGTAAAGTCACCATAGCGCGCGGCGCAGGACGGAAAACGCGGAAGGCTGCCACGGGTTCATGATCTTCTGGCGCGCTGAGACTTTTTTGACGAACTTCCGGCGCATTATGCAAGGCAATGAAGCGGCTCATCTCAAAGGCATCGGGGCGGTGGCTATCGATCAAGCGAGGCGAGCCGACTTGAGAATTGCCCACCAGGTTTGCAAGCCGCGCGATGGTGAGCTCCAGTTTTTCGGGATCGGGAGAAGAGGGCAGGAATAATCCTTCCTGTCTCACACGTGGCGCGGCAGATTCGGCGCCCAAATAAGTGCGAACAATCGGGGCACCTGGAGGATCGGATTGCAGATGGAGGCGGAGGAGCCTCAAAAGCATTTTGGAATCGCGCATCGGCACGGGCAGGGTGAAAAGCTTTTCGTAAACTTCATTTTTGTTGGGTTTCCCGTCCAGGTGCTCGTTCGGGATTTGGGCCGGCGAAGCTTCATTTGCTGAAGAATTGTCCAGCTCGAACCGCAGATGCAGGGCGCAAGCGCTTAGCGAGCGTGCCGAAAGCCGCGCACACAATTGATCGAGCAGGCGCCCGAGCAGAAAAGCCAATGGCTCGAGTTCCTCGACGGCATATTCGAGCGCCATCTCTTCTTCAAAACAAAGCTTTGGCTCGGCCAAAATCATGGAACGCACGCTTGTGCCACGCGCCCATTGATGAAGCTGAACGCCCTGCTGTCCCAGCCGTTCGGAGAGCTCCAGAAGAGGAAGCTTTGCAAGGGCTCCGCATGTGCGCACGCCCCAGCGCTCGAGTGTTTCCATCATTTCAACGGGCGGAGAAAACACATGGATCGGCAGCACGCCAAGGCGCCCGGATTCCTCGCCCGGCGGGATCACCGTTATGCCGGGAAACCCGCGCGCCGCGTGCAGCGCTACTTCGAGATTGGAAGAGACCGCTACCCGGACGACGAGACCAAAATCCAAAGCGCGCTGCGCAAGAAGATGGGCAATCGCTTTTTCCGAACCAAATAAGGAGGCGAGCCCAGTGAGATCGACCACAATCGAATCGGCGGCTGTATCTTCCACGCGCGGAGAAACCGACCAACCTAGGTCGAGCAAAGCCGCATGCGTGGATTGCTCTTCAAGCGGAGACCGCTGCCGGATTTCAATGGAAGGGAATTGCGCGGCTTGAGCCTTGGTCATGCCCAGATCGAGCCCGGCTCGCGCGGCAGCGGCGTTAATGGCAACAACGCGCTCGAGCGGCGGACACCCTTCTATAAGGGCTATAGCGCACTGACGGAGGGTTGGTTCGGTGCGCACCACGGCCTGAATCGAAAAATCGGGAACGTAAATGGAAGCAAAAGCCATAAAAAGCCGATAACTGCGAACGAAATCCCCGCGTTTTGATTGGGCTCATTTCGGTTCGATAAATGTTTCTCTGAAGTCACTCCACTTTGTTTTCGTTCTGAAATTAGCCACAGCGTTCGCCTCATCCACACGCGCGAAGCTCTGGATTTTGTGTCCCCCGGCTGCTGCTTTCAGGCGAGAGCGAACCAGTTCGACATGAAATTGCGAGCCATCGAGCAAACGGGCGTAGGAATTGGGGGAAGAAGGTGCGTGCTGCGTTTGAGGCGCGGACCAGCGGAAAGGTTCGAAGCCCAGTCGCAAAACGAGCGATGCGCAGCTTCCGGCGTTCGACTCCTGATCCAGCAGAAGCAAAATCGTGGGCGTATTTTCTACGGCGCGCCGGAAACGAAACCAGACGTTGAGCGGAACGTAACGAACCGTTTTGGGCGGGAGAATGCTCAGATCAAGAGCAATCAGGCCAAAGCCTCCGCCTTGCAAAAGAAGATCGGTGGCGCGCAGGCATTCGTCAATGTTGCGGCAGCGCACCCAAAGTAATCGCTCCAGCTTTACGCCGGCGGCTTCGGCCGAATAAGGGTTAAAGGTATCGCGGCCATCCACAAGAGCGCAGACGTGCGCATGGGCGGTTCTGGAAGCTAAGGCGGAGAGCAATAATGTGGCACGGCCGGAAGAAAAAGGGCCAGAGATTTCTGTCAGCGCACCTTGGGGTAAGCCCCCGGCCAGTGCGTCTATTTCCGCGATATTAAAAGGCGCGGTTTCGACCTGAACAGAACGGCGGGCGAAGGGCGCGGGAATGCGTCCGGCGAGAGCGGTTTCGACTTGGGAGCGCAAAACGGCAACGTTTACAGCCATGGTGAACCCGGAGGCGAGCGGGGACGAGTGAACTTCGCTTTTTATTCGCCTACAGAATTGTGGCAGGATTGATGCCCATTGTCAAGCTTATGACCTCATCAAAATCGGCGAATTCTCTGATTCCTCCACCCCCAACCCTGTGCCGCTACTCGGTCATCGCAGAAGTTTAAGCAGGCTGCTGTAATCGTCGGTCCAGGGCCGAACCACGACGTTGGAGCGGCTCCAGTGAGGCAATGCTGTATCGTCATCGGCACCTGACGAGGGCATTCCCGGGGAATAGAGCAAAACCCAGGTGGCTGTATAAATGTCGTTCTTCTCATCGGCCACATTGGTGATGGCTTTGGTCTTCGCACCGAATGACTGAGCGGCTGCCTCGACCACTGGCTTCAAATCGAGAAATTTGTTCGAAATGTGAATCGCCAGCAATCCATCCGGTTTCAGATGGTGGAAGTAGAGCTGGAAGCTTTCGAGCGTAAGAAGGTGGACCGGAATAGCGTCTCCTGAAAAGGCGTCGGCTAAAAGCAGGTCAAAGTTTTGACTCGGCTGGCGTTCGAGCGAGAGGCGCGCGTCCCCGGGAACGATATTGATGTGCGCTCGTGAATCGCGCAAAAAATCAAATTCGGAATCGGCCACCTGAATAACGAGGGGATTTATCTCATAGAACGTGAAGCGATCGCCCGGCTTTCCGTAAGCCGCGAGCGTGCCGGCGCC
>Ga0307475_10001691_pt1 | contig 13171 bp, 13 predicted proteins | sample atmos_gasesECM1C_FD_203317 | JGI IMG/M metagenome (GOLD analysis project Ga0307475, IMG submission 203317) | Hardwood forest soil microbial communities from Morgan-Monroe State Forest, Indiana, United States - atmos_gasesECM1C_515 | ecosystem: Environmental > Terrestrial > Soil > Temperate... | reverse complement strand
ACGCAGACCCTGGATGAACGGATCCTCGAGCAGCGTTTCGCCGTCCGATTCCGGTATGAAGAACCGGTTCAGGCCGACATTCAGCGCCTCGCTGATCTTTTCCAGCGTGCCCAGGCTCGGCGTCATCTGTCCGCTCTCGATTCGTGAGAGATAGGACCGCGACACTTTCGACCTGGACTGCAACTGGCTTTGCGTCATGGAGCGCGATTCGCGCAACTGGCGGATGCGTTGCCCGATGTTCTCCACCGTCTTCTGGTTGGCGAACTTGTCGGTAACCGCTTCCTCGCCCTGCACTTCCTCTGGCGGCGCCGGAGGAATCAGGAACTCCAGTCTCTGCGGCAATGCTCGCACACAGCGGCGGCAATTGCCCGTGCGTGTCCGGTATTGCACCAGGCCGCACGTCTTGCAGCGGATCACTTCCCTGTCCATCTCCAACGAGTTCATAGACTCTTTTTCTGTATTTGCAGACACCGGTACTCCTCGCTGACTTTGTCCGGCGTGCGGATAGGAGAGAGGAACGTCGGAACGTTCTCGGGGGAAGGCAGATACAGGCGCGAAGGGAGTCTCGCCGAACTGCCACTAGCTGTCAAGAATATTTTTTGAAAATGAGAAAAATTTAAGGAGGACTAGAACTCGATTTACGCCTGACTTTCGCCCTGTCCCTCCTGGTTTTCGCCGCTTTTCCAAACCATCACTATCCCTTGTGCTTCTCACGCCGATCAACCACAATCCCCTCGGTGGCATTTTCCGGCGAATTTCGGGACGTCGTGTCGTATCCGCCACCATTCCAGCCCGTAGCTGCGATACAGCCGCACGCGGGGATGCGGATTCCGCAGATGCTTCGCTTCGGCGCCGCTTAAGTTTCGCGGGCAAGATTTTCGATGGGCTGTCCAACTAAGAACCCACAGTTTCATCATCCCGCGATACCGGAGGGTTGTGTGCGTCACATTGATTAACGTGAGTAACTTCCGATTTCGGCGCTCCTGTGCTCCAATAAATATTCGAAATTCGCTCGGAGGAACTTCTCTTGCCAACTCGCGAGGATGCCTGGAATCTTGTCTGCGAATACACGCAATCGGAATCGTTGCGCAAACACATGCTTGCCGTAGAAACCTGCGTTCGCGCCTATGCCCGCAAGTCTGGCGCCGATGAAGAACTCTGGGGCCTCGCCGCCCTGCTGCACGATTTTGATTATGAGCGCTGGCCCAACGCCGATCACGCCCCCGACCGCGAACACCCCGCCGAAGGCGCAAGAATTCTTCGCGAACGCGGTTACCCGGAAGAACTCATCCGCGCGGTGATGTCTCACGCCGACTATTGCGATACGCCGCGCCAATCTCCGCTCGAACACACGCTCTTTGCCTGTGACGAACTCGCTGGATTCATCACTGCCTGCGTGTACGTCCGCCCCTCAAAAAGCGTTCTCGATCTCGAAATGGAATCCGTGAGAAAGAAACTAAAGGACAAAGCCTTCGCCAAAGGGGTCAATCGCGACGACGTCCGCAACGGCGCCGCAGAACTGGGCATCCTCATCGAAGAACACATCGCCTTCTGCATCGCAGCCATGCGCGAAAACGCCGACGCCCTGGGCCTCCGCGGCAACCTCTAAACCGGTCTGGCTGTAAGCGCTTGAAGGAAATGTTATAACTGAATCCTCGACGCGGGGCCACGCGGGGAACTGTACGCACAATTCGTAATTGTCTGGAGAGCGAAAACCCATAAATGCAACACCGGGTCAACGCAAGAACCTGCCATGTCAACGAAAGTCGATCTTTACAACAACGCGTACGGCAATTACTCCACGGAAGTGTACCGGGAAATTCGTGTCGAAACCTATGGACATGATCTCGGCCAGACCAGCTGGGTAACCACTCAAGAATCGGCGGAAATCATCCGCCTGCTGGAACTCGCAGGCACTTCGTATGTTCTTGAAATCGGCTGCGGCTCGGGCCGATACGCGATTCACCTCGCGGAGAAGACAGGCTGCCGCCTGCTCGGCATCGACATGAACGCTCCGGGCATCCACAACGCGAACCAACTGGCAGCGGTGCAAAATCTATCTGAGCGCGTACGGTTCGAAATTTGCGACGCCTCAAAGCAGTTGCCGTTTGCTGACTCCACGTTCGACAGCGTCTTTTCGAATGACGTGCTCTGCCACATACCTGGACGACAGGCTTTGCTGCATGAGCTTTTTCGTGTTCTCAAGCCGAATGCCCGTATCCTTTTCAGCGACGCTCTCGTCATAGGCGGCATCGTCTCGCATCAGGAAATCGCGGCTCGCAGCGCCATCGGCTACTATCTTTTCAGCCCTCCAGGCGAAAATGAACGCCTGCTCGACAGGGCGGGCTTTCGCCTGCTGAACGTGACCGATACCACCGCGAGTGCTCACCGCATCGCCGGGCACTGGCGCGAAGCTAGATCCAAACGAGCGGACACGCTAATCGCAATCGAAGGCCAAGCAAACTTTGACGGCCTGCAGCGCTTTCTCGCGACGGTCGAAACCCTCAACAAGGAACGTCGCCTGTTGCGCAGCGTCTACTTGGCTCAAAAACCGGGCGTCAATTGACGGCGGAGTGCAGCCGATTGAAGTTGGCCTCGACTGGCGCCCTACAAGCAAGTTGTCATCCCGAGGACATCGGACACGGATGTTTCGAAGGATCTCAACGTTGGAATTGACGTGCTCTCACCTGCGGCACCTCCCGGCAAAATCGAGTGCACTGCCCGGTGGTCTTTCTGGTTGCTATGGGATTCCCCTCTCTGTGTTCTCTTTTTCTCTTTCTTCGCCTACGCCACTCCGTGCGGCGCTTCCAAATACGCCCACCGCTCCGCAATCTGCCGCGCTGCAATTCTCCAAATCACAATTCCGCGAAACTCCAGCTTCTTTCCCGTCTGCGAATCGGTCGCCGTCCAGTGATTCCGCACCGCCACACGATCGTCTTCCGCAATCATGTCCTCGATCGTTATATGAAGATCCGGAAACCGTTTCAGCGCACCGCCGACGTAAGCGATTGCTCCCGCCGGACCGGGCGGCATTTCCGGCGGCACGTCCGAGCCATGATCCACAAAATCCGCCGCGAAATTAACATTCCCCACCTCGACGTTTTTCTTATTCACAAATTCTTCAAAGTGATTGCGTATAAATTCCCGCGCTTCGCTGTGTGTCATTCCCGTCTTGCTGTTCACAGGTTCCATCTGAGCGCCTCAAGCATTCGCTGCCTGGTCACGAAATTCGTTAGCATTTTCCGTCAGAAACTCCTCCATCGTAATCGGCGCCCGTCCCAGAAGTTTTTGCAGCAAGCCGTCCGTTTCCCCGCCCTTTCCGTTCAGATAGTACTGCTGCAAATCCAGCAGCGCCGTCACCTGCCACTCCGGCATGCCTTGCTCCAGCATCGCTTTTTTCTGCGCGTCCATCGGAATATCCACGTATTCCACTTCGCGTCCGGAGACTCGCGACATTTTCCGCGCCAGTTCTGTGTAGTCAATCGCTTCCGGCCCATTCAGTTCATAAGTTTTCCCAGCATGCTCACCGCCCGCAAGCGCCTTCGCAGCCACGACCGCAATATCCCTCACATCCAGAAAACTATTCTTGGCATCGCGCATCGAGCTGTAAAACACACCTTGGCTGCGAATCGTCGGCGCAAAAAACGCCACTACATTCTGATGAAACGAATTCGGCCGCAAAATGGTCCACGTCATCCGTGCGCCTTTCAATTTCTCTTCCATTTTGCGATGCCAGCTGGGAAACGATTTGTCGTAATCCCCCGCGCCCATGGCCGAATTCTGCACCACATGTTTCACTCCAGCCGTCACGCACGCATCAATCATGTTCGATTCCAGCTGCACCAGCTGCGGAATCGGGGAACACACCAAATACACGCTCGCCACACCCTTCAACGTAGCACTCAACGTTTCCGGTTTCGCAAAGTCCGCAATCACCGTCTCCGTTCCCGCCGGAGCTTTCGCCGCTTCCGCCGCCGACCGGTACATCGCGCGACGCTTGGCTCCGCTTTTCGCCACTTCCTGCAAAACCGTTTTCCCGACGTTTCCACTAGCGCCTGTTACCAAAATCATGATCGCCCTCCCAAACTATCGTTTTCCCGGAACTCGTTTCCTGAACTCGCGTTGCCGCACCTCTGCTGACACGCGAATCCCAACGAAATGGTATAACTCTGTTTAGGCCTGCTGGAAGTACGCACAATTTTGTAAGCCCGGAGCGCGTCATGAAAACCAACTTCGGCTGCCCCGTTCAAGGCACCATCAACGTCCTAAGCGGAAAATGGAAAGTTCTTGTGGTCTGGCATTTGGGCTTCATGCCCCGCCGTTTCGCGGAAATACGCAAACTCCTGCCCGGCGTCAGCGAGAAGGTTCTCACCACGCAACTACGCCAACTCGAAAAAGACGGCGTCATCCAGCGCAAAATCAGGCCATCCGTTCCGCCGCAAGTCACCTACTACCTCACCAAGGCTGGCGACGACCTCATCCCCATGATGACCGACCTGTGCCACTGGGGCACTCGCCACCTCGGAATCCCGCCCAATCTCCCCATGATCCGCAAAGCCTCGATGCACTCCAAATCCCGCCCCAGAAAATCCATCGCCGCCTGAAACGCCCTTAATCTCCCTGCTTCTCGGCGCATCATGAGTTATCGCACCAACCGGATCGCCGAAACTGTCTCTCTGCTCCGGCAAGCGATTGCTCGTAAGCCCGACGGCGAGGACTATCACCCCTCCCGCGCGCGCTAGCAGAGCTAAGGCGTTCGGAACCGGGTCGCTAGCCGCACGAACGATCGTCTACGCAGCGCCGAACCACTCATTATTCGCTTGGCCCATGCGCCTTCTTGACGTATCTTGCATGTACAAATTCCTCTGCTGTTAGGACATTCAATGGCTACCGTTTCCAGCGCGGCGATGCCTTTGCAACGAGTCTCTAGGCTCCGCCCAAAGTACTTACTCTTCGGCTTTATCGGTTTAATGATGGCGTACGTCCTGGTTCATAACGAACGCTTCCTCATCGATGGCAAGAATAGGGAATGGACTCACATCAGTTCCTTCAAATGGTATCTTTTGCCGCACGGCATCATGGCCGCATGCGCGCTCTTGCTTGGACCAATGCAATTCTCTGATCGCCTTCGCCAACGTTTTGCCAAATTTCATCGTGTTGTCGGACGCTTCTATGTCGCCGGCGTTTTCATCGGTGCGCCACTCGGCTTCTACATCCAGTATTACGAAGAGCGCATGGGCGGTACGCGTTCCTTCAGCTTTGCCGCGTTCACCGATGCCGCCATCTGGATGCTGACCACTGCCATCGCCATGTACTTCATCTTGAAAGGCAAGGTTCAGTTACACCGTCAATGGATGACTCGCAGCTTCGCCGTCGCCATCGTTTTTCTCGAAGTCCGCGTAGTCCTTGGTGTCACCGGATTGGAAAAACTGGGTGATTCTGTTGCCGAAACCGTGGTTTGGATGTGCGTAGCCTTCTCTCTTCTGTTCGCGGATTTCGTGCTGCAATGGCAGGATCTTCGCCGCTCGCGCCCCGCGCCTGCAAGAGTTCAGCCAGTCCCGGCCGTGCAAATCGCATCCGATTAGCACTCGGTAGCGCCAGCACTTCACGGGCGATTCCGTCAGCCCGATAGTCCTTTTTTCTCTGCGACTCTGTGCTCTCTGTGTTAAATTCCGCTGTCAAATTTGCTCGTCGCAATAAAGGAATAAACCATGACCGCTGAACTTGACAATAAAGTCGCCCTGATCACCGGCGGCACCACCGGCATCGGACGCGACACTGCCATTCTCTTTGCAAAAAACGGCGGCAAAGTTGTCGTGTCCGGCCGCCGCGAAACCGAAGGTAACGAAACCATCTCGCTTGTCCGCGCCGCCGGCGGCGATGGCCTATTCGTCAAGTCCGACGTTTCCAAATCCTCCGACGTTCAATCGCTCATCGAAAAGACCATCGAAAAATTCGGCCGGCTCGATATCGCGTTCAACAACGCAGGCATCGAAGGCAACTGGAAGCCGATCGTCGAGCAGTCGGAAGAAGATTGGGACGCCGTCATCGACATCAATCTCAAAGGCGTTTGGCTTTGCCTCAAATACGAAATTATCCAAATGCTCAAGCAAGGTAGCGGCGGCGCCATTGTCAACATGTCTTCGGTCGCCGGGCTGATGGGCTTCGCCGGTGCTGAACCTTATATCGCCAGCAAACACGGCGTCATCGGCCTCACCCGAACAGTCGCTCTCGGATACGCCGCCAAAGGCATCCGTGTCAACGCCGTCTGCCCCGCGGTAATCGAAACTGCCATGGCCGACCGCGCCTTCGCCCATCCTGAAGTGAACAAGCGCGCCCTCGCCTTGCATCCTCTCGGCCGTTTCGGCAAACCAGCCGAAATCTCCGAAGCCGTTCTCTGGCTCTGCTCCGCCAAATCCTCTTTCATGACCGGCCACTACATCGTCTTGGACGGGGGCATGCTGGCCGGCCCCAATCCTCAAGCCTAATCGTCTTGTTCTTCATGCAGCAGCGATCTGCCTACCGCAGGCCGGATTTATCGCGCTGTTTTTTTACTCGGTCCAATCGTCTCTACGCGACGCGGCTACTCGTTCTTCTCTGCGCCCTCTGTGCCCTCTGTGTTAAATTCCGCGTTACCCTTCAGTGGGGCCGTCCGGGCAATGGCAGCTAACGTTGCCCTACACATTTCTCCGTATTTCGTAGCCGTCAGTATTTATGGATGATAAGGATTTACGCGTTCAATCCAATCGATCTTGGAGCGCCTGATGGCCATTAAAGAAGTACTGGGGTTGCACCGCCCAACCGATGCTTCGCTTCCACTCCCAAATCATTCGGCTCACTCCGTCCAGTTTTACTTTGACGACCATCTCCTGACCGACGAACTCACCCGCTTGATTGGAACCGCACTGATGAGCGGCGACGCTGCTATTGTCATCGCCACCCAGGCTCATCGCGAGGCGCTGGCCCGTGAATTGGAAGCCCGCGATTTGGATACCACCAGAGCCCTGGCGGATGGCCGCTTTGCTTCTCTGGACGCCGAGGAAACCTTGTCACGCATCATGCTGAATCAGATGCCCGACCCTGAACGCTTCTCGAACATTGTTGGCGGCTTGATCGCAAGGGCCAGAGCCGCGGTTAAATCCGACCAATCCGGTGTCGTCATTTTTGGCGAGATGGTCGCTACCCTCTGGGCCCAGGAAAAACCCCAAGCCGCCATTCGCCTGGAAGAACTCTGGAACTCTTTAGCCAGGAAGTATTCGTTCTCGCTCCGCTGTGCGTATCCGATGAGCGGGTTCCACAAGCAGGAGCACGTCGAATCTTTCGGAAAGATCTGTGCCGAGCACTCTGCCGTCCTGCCGATCGGATCTCGCGCGCTGCTCCTCAACGACGATGAGCGGCTGCGTACCATCGCCGCATTGCAGCAGAAACTCGAGGTTCTGGAATACCAAAACAAGATGCGTGAGACCGAACGCCGATTCCGGATGCTTGTCGAAGCAGTGCAGGACTATGCTATTTTCACGCTGGATGCGGACGGCCACGTAAACACCTGGAATGTCGGCGCTGAACGCCTGAAAGGTTACAAAACGGATGAAATTCTTGGCCGGCATTTTTCCGCATTTTATCCACCGGATGACATTGCGGATGGTAAACCACAGCGCGAGCTTGCCATCGCCGTCAACGAAGGCCGCGTCGAGGATGAAGGCTGGCGAGTCCGCAAGGACGGCTCCAGGTTTTGGGCCAATGTCGTCATCACCGCAACAAAGGATGTCCACGGCGGCGTCATCGGCTTTTCTAAAGTAACTCGCGACTTTACCGAAAGGATGAAGGCCCAGAAGGCGCTCCAGGATTCTCAGCGCAAATTGCAGAAGTCCGAAAAATCGCTCCGCGAACTCTCATTCCACCTTTTGCGTACTCAAGACGAAGAACGCCGGCGCATTGGCCGCGATCTGCACGACAGCCTCGGGCAATACCTTTCGGTCTTGAAGATGAAGCTGGACTGCCTGTGCTCCGCTCCAGCGAGGCTACAGCCTGATGACCTCGAGGAATTGAAGCGCTGCGCGCAAATTACCGAAGATGCCGTCAAGGAAGTTCGCACCATTTCGTACCTGCTTTATCCTCCCATGCTCGAAGAGATGGGATTGAACTCCGCCATCTCCTGGTATCTCGATGGATTTACCAAGCGCAGCGGTATTCAGACCACATTTGAAGTTTCCCCGGATGTCGGTCGCCTGCAGCCGGATGTCGAGCTCGCCATCTTTCGTATCTTGCAGGAGTCTCTCACCAACGTCCACCGCCACTCCGGCAGTCCAACCGCGTCCGTCCGCTTGTCGCTGGACGACAACACCTTTGTTATGGAAGTTTCTGATCAGGGCAAAGGTCTCCCTCCCGTTGACACGCCGCTCGGTGACGTGGACGCGTCTGGGCAGGATTGCGTGAGCACACACGGTATTGGATTGCGTGGCATGCGCGAGCGCATGCGGCAGATTGACGGTGAATTGAAATTTCGCTCAAGCCCCAAGGGAACCACTGTTACCGCAAGAGTTCCCGTTAAAGGAACTTCTGCTGCTTACGCCACACCCTGAGGCTTCCTTCATGAATCCGAGAATTCTGATCGTCGACGACCACGAAATTGTACGAGAGGGCATTCGCAACCTTCTTGCCAGGTCCGGCAAGAATTGGGAAGTGTGCGGAGAAGCCTGCAATGGCAGTGACGCGATTTTGGCCATTGAGTCATTGCAACCCGACGTGGTCGTTCTTGATATCACCATGCCCGGAATCAGCGGACTCGAGGCCGCTCGCCTGATCGGCAAGCTCGATCTTGCCACCCGCATCCTGATTTTCACCATGCACGAATCCGCAAGGATTGCCGTGGAAGTTCGCGACGCCGGCGCACATGGTTATGTTTCGAAATCGCAAGCCACCCGTGATCTCGTGCTTGCTATTCAGACTCTCCTCGCCGGCGGAACTTTTTTCGGCACCCCTTCTGAGCCTCTATCGGGCGCCAACGAAAATCCCGACCACGGCGTAACGTTTCGCACCTCGCTCTCATGGCCTGGCAAGCTTCGCTCTCGCTTGGTCTAGCGCTGGCCTCTAACTCTCTGGTTTTCCTTGACTTTTTATTAACTAATAGTCCTGCATTTGTCCACTCAGCAGTTCGCTCGGGGAGCCTGCCCCTGGCAACCGCTTGTGTCTGCTTCGGCGCTTCGCCAACCAAATTTGCTAAACTATTCGTGACAACTCCTTATGCCGATATCCACGCTGAACCAGATCGCAGGCCATGACGCCACCGGCTCGCGCCATCCGCGTCGCAAAACTTACGGAGTGAATGTCGGACACGTCCGCGTCGGCGGCGGCGCTCCCATCGTCGTCCAGTCCATGACCAACACGGACACCGCCGATGTTGCCGCAACTCTGAAACAAACTTTGGAACTCGCCGAAGCCGGCTCGGAAATCGTTCGCTGGACCGTGAACGTCCCGGAAGCCGCCGCTGCGGTTCCTGAAATCAAGAAGCGTCTGCTCGCAGCGGGCTGTAACGTGCCCATCATCGGCGACTTCCATTACAACGGTCACGTCCTACTGACAAAGTATCCGGACTGCGCAAAATCTCTCGACAAGTACCGCATCAATCCCGGCAATGTCGGCGCCGGCCAACGCCGCGATGAACAGTTCTCGACCATCTGCAAAGTCGCGCGCGACAACGGCAAACCCGTGCGCATCGGCGTCAACGGCGGCTCCCTCAATCAAGAGCTGGTCATGCTGAAAATGCAGGAGAACACCGACAAGAATCTCGGCAAGGAATCCGAAGAAATCATCAACGACTGTATGGTGCTCTCGGCCGTGCAATCGACGGAACTGGCGCTCGAAACCGGCCTGCGCAACGATCAAATTATTATCTCGTGCAAAACTTCGCGGCCGCGCGATTTAATTACCGTCTATCGCGATCTCGCCAGCAAAACCGAACAGCCCCTGCACCTCGGCCTGACCGAAGCCGGCATGGGCACGAAAGGCCTGGTTTGGTCTGCGGCATCGTTGGGCGTGCTGCTCTACGACGGTATCGGCGACACTATTCGCATTTCGCTTACGCCGCGCCCCGGAGGCGATCGCCGCGAAGAAGTTTACGCCGCCTGCGAACTACTTCAATCGCTGGGTCTGCGCTCTTTTTCTCCCAGCGTCACCGCCTGCCCCGGCTGCGGCCGCACTACCAGTTCCACTTTCCAGGAACTCGCCGAACGCGTCCAGGACTACATCCGCGAAATGATGCCCGCCTGGAAAACGCAATACGAAGGCGTCGAAACCATGACCCTCGCGGTGATGGGCTGCATCGTCAACGGCCCCGGCGAATCCAAAGCCGCCAACATCGGCATCAGCCTGCCCGGCACCGGCGAAGCCCCACGCTGCCCCGTCTACATAGACGGGAAAAAAGACGTCACCCTGGAGGGCACCTACGACGAACTGGCTGCCGCCTTCCAAAAACTAGTAGACACCTACGTCTCCACCAAATACCCCCGCAAGACCGCGGAAGTCGTTCGATGAAAATCAGCCGCGAAGACGTGGTCCGCGTCGCCGACCTTGCCTACCTGGATCTCAGCGAGACGGAGCTGGAGACCTATCGCGCGCAGATTGACGAAATTCTGGAATACATTAGCAAGCTAAACGAGCTGGATACGGCAAATGTGGAGCCGATGGCGCAGGTCCTGACTGACGATCAGACCGTGGACGCTACGCTGCGCGATGACGTTGTCGTGCCGTGCGGAATCGCCGCCGAAGTCTTGAAGCAAGCGCCCGATCCGGAGCCACCGTTCTTCCGTGTGCCCAAGGTCATCGAGCGCTAGTCTTGCCTCCATAGTGGCCGGTCTTCAGGCACGATACATGGTGCCCGTTTGTGCTGCACCCCGGCTGTTCGCAGGTATTTTTTTCGATTGTAGTGCCGCCCTTCAGGCGGCGGTTTTGAAGCATCGAGACCAACGGCAGGCGGGCTAAAGCCCGGCACTACAGAGGCAAAGCAGGGCAAGAAGGGCACGATGTATCGTGCCCCTAGGAAAAACAGAGTGAGCACGAACTGGACCATCGACGGCGTAAAAGGGGCACTCGCGGCGAAGAAAATCTCGGCGCGCGAGCTGGCGGCAGACTTCTACAAACGAATCGGCGCACGCAATGCCGAGCTCAATGCTTACCTCGCGCTATCGCCGGAACAGGCGTATGCCCAAGCGGACAAAATTGACGCCTTAGTCGCGGCGGGCAAGCCCTTGCCGCCACTCGCCGGGGTTGCCATCGCCATCAAGGATGTCCTTAGCACCCGCGGAATCACGACGACTTGCGGCTCCAAGATTCTTGAGCACTACGTTCCGCCGTACGACGCTACCGCTGTTGCTCGTCTCGAAGCCGCTGGGGCGGTCATTCTCGGCAAGGCCAATTGCGACGAATTCGCCATGGGCAGCTCCAACGAAAATTCGGCCTATGGCCCAGTGAAAAATCCTGTTGCGCTGGATCGCGTTCCCGGCGGCTCGAGTGGAGGGTCCGCTGCCGTCGTTGCCGCAGGGCTCGCCGTCGCTGCGCTCGGAACCGACACCGGCGGCTCAATTCGCCAACCTGGTGCGCTCTGCGGAATCCCGGCAATGATGGGCAGCTACGGCCGCGTATCGCGTTACGGTCTGATCGCTTTTGCGTCCTCGCTCGATCGTATCGGCCCGCTCGCCAACAACGTGAAAGACGTTGCCACTATTCTGCAAACCATTGCCGGACGCGATCCCAATGACTCGACTTCGACCACGGCGCCGGTGCCCGTTTACACCGACGAAATCCAGAAGCCGGTGAAAGGTTTGCGTATAGGAATTCCACGAGACTACTTCGGCGAGGGTATGGATTCTGGCGTCCGCCAGAAAGTGGAAGCCGGCATCGAACTCCTGAAGCGCCAGGGTTGTCAACCCGTTGACATTCGTATGCCGCACACCCATTACGCCATCGCCACTTATTACATCATCGCGACTGCGGAAGCCAGTTCCAACCTCGCGCGCTACGATGGTGTCCGGTACGGTCTGCGCGTCGACGATCCGACGCTGATCGGCATGTACCGCAAAACGCGTGGCGCAGGCTTCGGTGCCGAAGTGAAACGGCGTATCGTTCTCGGCACGTACGTACTTTCTGCTGGCTACTACGACGCTTACTACCTGAAAGGGCAAAAAGTGCGTGCACTAATTGCGCAGGACTTCCGTGATGCGTTCACAAAAGTGGACGCTATCGTCACGCCGACGTCGCCAGTTCCGGCTTTCAAACTCGGCGAACGCACCAGCGATCCCCTGCAAATGTATCTCGCGGATATCTACACCGTTACAGGCTCTTTAGCCGGCGTTCCTGGCATCTCCGTTCCTTGCGGGCGAACGGCGGAGAATCTGCCGGTCGGCTTGCAGCTTTTTGGTCCAGCTTTTGGCGAATCGCGTGTTCTGCAACTGGCCCATGCCTTCGAGCAAGCCGGAGGCGCGACGGTTTAGGATTTTTTTGCTTAAAGTCGCGTTTTTTACCGTTTCTAGACCGAAAATTGTCGGGAAATATTTGCCGCGAAGATTTGCCCATGCCTAAGCTTCAATTCGCAGTGGAAAAACTGAACCGCGCTCAGCAAGGACTTCTCGCCGCGGCTGATTCGGTTTCCGCCGCCGAGTGGAGCGCGGCTCCGGGCGCGAATTGTTGGTCTGCAGCGCATGTGGTTGCTCACCTGTGCCAGGTAGAACGATCCGTCCTTGGCTATGCGGATCGAGTGATTCGCAAAGTGCCGTTTCGCGTTCCTTTCTTGCAGCGATTTCACGTGCCGTTTGTGGTCGTGGAAAAAAGGCTGGTTCGCCGGAAATCGCCTATCCCAGTTGATGCCGAGTTACTTACCAGCAAAGAAACCATGCTGGCCGAGTTGCGTGGTGTGCGGGAAAGGACATTATCGTTTCTGGACGAGACACACGGCCGCGATTTGAGCGTCTATTACTGGCCGCACCCGTTTCTCGGCAAGCTCAATTTTTATAACTGGTTTACATTCATTGCCGTACACCAGATCCGGCATACAAAACAGATAGTAGAGATTGCGAAAAATCTTCCAAAACACGTAGTTCCTTCGTAGAAGTAATAGCAATGTAACCCGGCATGATCTTTTGCCACCAACCAGGCAAAAGGAAAAGGCACTGCAAAA
>Ga0307475_10001690_pt1 | contig 13172 bp, 8 predicted proteins | sample atmos_gasesECM1C_FD_203317 | JGI IMG/M metagenome (GOLD analysis project Ga0307475, IMG submission 203317) | Hardwood forest soil microbial communities from Morgan-Monroe State Forest, Indiana, United States - atmos_gasesECM1C_515 | ecosystem: Environmental > Terrestrial > Soil > Temperate... | reverse complement strand
GGACGCCCCTGCAAGACGGGTATCACTTCGGCCAGACGCAGATCAATGACTTTGGCCGGCCCTATGGCGAAGGCTGGAATTCTGTTACCGGATTTTCGAGCTACGCCACCAGTGGGCCTTGGGTCGTTTACGTACGCGGAGAACTGCAAACAGCTCCGGGAACGCCAGCCTTACCGCTTTCCGTGCGGCAAGTGATTGCATCAGCCGATAGTCTCCCGCTCCCCCCCGCCACGCCCACAGACCCCGTGAACCAGTTTAGCTTGCTGGACTCCTACGTCGGTCTCAACCTGCGGAATTGGCAGGTTACTTTTGGCAAGCAGAGCCTTTGGTGGGGTCCCGGGGACGGCGGGCCAATGATGTTCAGCGACAACGCTGCTCCAATCACCATGTTCCGAATCAACCGCGTCACCCCACTTAAGCTGCCCAGCATTTTCGGTCTGTTGGGTCCCATGCGAACTGAGTTTTTCCTGGGCCAGCTATCGGGATATGAATTTATTTTCAGTCCTTATGGTCTAGTCGGGCAGTACGGCCAATCGCTGAATCCCCAGCCGACCATCCACGGTGAGAGGTTCAGCTTTAAGCCCACTCGAAACTTCGAATTCGGTTTTTCAGTCACGACCGTGTACGGGGGCCCAGGGTATCCGCTCACTTTTCACACCCTCTTAAACAGCTTTTTCAGCACTGGGAATACAAGATATTTGGGGGACCCAAACAAACCCGGGGATCGGCGATCGGGCCTAGATTTCAGCTATCGGCTCCCTGGCTTGCGCAGACGCCTGACCTTTTATGGTGATGGCTTTACGGAGGACGAGTATTCACCCATTGCCTACTCCGACCGCTCCGCTTGGCACGCGGGGCTCTACCTATCTCAATTTCCGGCCATCCACAAATTGGATCTCAGGGTTGAGGGTGTCTATACCGATATTCCCTATCCCACGTATGGTCCGGGTACGTTCTATTTCAACACCACTTACCGAAGCGGATACCGAAACGATGGCAACTTGATTGGAAGTTGGATTGGCAGGCAGGGTCAGGGTGCCCAAGCCTGGACCAGCTATTGGCTGACCCCCCGGAACAAAATTCAACTTAGCTACAGGCATCAGAAGGTCAGCCAGGCGTTCATCCCCGGCGGAGGCACGCTGAGTGATGTTTCTGCGTCCGCCGATTTCTGGGTGCGTCCCAGTGTACGGGTGGTCGCTTCCGTTCAGTTCGAAAACTGGACCTTTCCTGTTCTTTGGCCGGTTCCAAGAAACAATGTCATGAGCTCGTTGCAGGTGTCTTTTTCGCCGGGCGCTTGGAGAACTGGAGCCGCGAAGCGGGAGCCCTGATTACCGAATTCGGAGGTCGCGCGTCTGAATCCCGACCGCACAGAGTGAAAAAGTTCGAGGCGCAGAGAAAAAAAACAAAATGGCACAGTTTGGAACAAAACCGCAGACAGAAATGGCGCCAGCCGCAGATTTCGGTCGTGTGTCTGCACCTCAAGTATCAAGAGTGTCGATTCCAGGCATGCGCGAGAGAGCTGTCTCGAGGCTACGTCTCCTGTGGTGCGAGCGAAAGTTTTTGAGCCGAGCTGCGGTTGCAGGTTTGCTGCTAGGGACTCTGTTGGCGTTCCTGCTCCCGAAGAGATTTGAGTCAACGGCAGAGTTGATGCCTCCGGATGGCCAATCGAATTCCGGGATGGCCTTGCTCGCGGGACTTGCATCGCGAACCGGGAACGGTTTAGGCCCCTTCGCTAGCGATCTGCTTGGTATGAAGAGTTCCGGTGCACTCTTCATTCGAGTGTTGCGCAGCCGCACGGTGGAAGACCGCCTGATAGAGCGGTTCCAACTTATGAAAGTATACGGTGCGCGACTGGACGAGGGCGCCCGCCGCACGCTCGCGGAAAACACTTCTATTTCCGAAGATCGCAAAAGTGGAGTGATCACGATCGCAGTCATGGACGGCGATCCCAGTCGCGCCGCCGCTCTCGCGCAGGGTTACGTGGAAGAGCTCGATCGCGTCGTGGCACAACTTTCCACTTCCTCGGCGCGAAGAGAAAGGGAATTTCTCGAGGATCGCCTCAAAGCAGTGCAGGCGGATCTGGAAGCTGCCGAGAAGGAATTCAGCCAGTTCGCCAGTAAGAACACCGCGATTGATATCAAGGAGCAAGGCAAGGCAATGGTCGAAGCTGCGGCGAACCTTGAGGGGCAACTCATTGCCGCAAAGTCGGAGCTTGAGGGTTTGAAGAAGATTTACACGGAAAACAACATACGCGTTCGCGTAACCCGGGCGCGGATCGCCGAGCTGCAGAGCCAGATGGAACAAAGCGAAGGTAAAGGAGAAAGCACTTCCTCGACGGACAGGAGCGATTCAAGTGTTTCGCTCTATCCCTCGATCCGCAAATTGCCTTTACTCGGAGTCGCCTATGCGGATCTGTATCGCCGCACCAAGGTGGAAGAAGCGCTGTACGAGGCGCTCACGCAGCAGTACGAATTAGCCAAGGTCCAGGAAGTAAAAGAAACGCCCACCGTGAAGGTGCTCGACCCGCCAAAGATTCCGAAGCAGAAGTCGTTTCCCCCGCGCCTAGAAATTATGTTTCTTTGCACCTTCTTGGTGTTTGCAGGAGCTGCCGTGGTGACCCTCGCGAAAGCGCATTGGGACGGGCTCGACGCGCAAGATTCCGGCAAAGTCCTTGCGCAGGAAGTTTTGCAGAGTGCGAATGCGCACATGCCGTGGGCGACGCCCAATGGCTCGCGTTTGCAAGCCATGACGCACCGGATCTGGATACGGCGGGTTCGGCGAAACGGTTCTTCTAATGGGGCAGAAGACTTGCAGGATCGTCTGTAAGTTGTTGAAGTATAGGTAGTTAGACAGGATTTGGCCCTGGGAGTGACGGGGCGAAGCTGTATCTAGACTCTGAGTTATGGACCTTAATATATGGTAGCGGCCGCGAGCTTCCAGTGGATGAATCCTGCAGAGCTTAGCTTGCCGCTGGGCTACGCCGAGCAGCGTTGGTATGCCGCCTACACCTGCGCGAACCACGAAAAGCGCGTGGCCGCTGAACTCGGGGCGCGGGACGTCGAGCACTACCTCCCCCTGTACAGATCGATGCGGCGCTGGAGGGACCGCCGGGTAAGGCTCGACATGCCTCTCTTCCCAGGTTATGTCTTCGTGCGCTTGGCCCTGCGCGACAAACTTCGCGTTCTCCAGATCCCGAGTCTTGTGCACCTCGTCAGTTTCAACGGTCAGCCGGCAGCCCTTTCGGACGATGAGATGGAAGTCCTGCGCAGGGGTCTGACCGAGCAGGTGAGTGCTCAGCCGCACCCATACTTGGCGGTGGGGCGCCGGGTCCGCGTCGTAAGTGGTCCGCTGACTGGCCTGGAAGGCATCATCGTAAGGAAGAAGAACCGCGTCCGGTTTGTCATCTCACTCAATCTGATCATGCGCTCGGTTTCCGTTGAGCTGGACGACGCGGATATCGCGCCCGTCAGCTAGAGGACCAAATTATCTCCGGTTTTTTGACATGACTTCATCGGCACAAAATCGCGGCTTGCATCTGACGGGCGGTCGTCTGCTTGCCCGCAATGTAATCTGGAACATGATCGGAAATGTCGCGCCGATGATCGTGGCGGTTGTCTGCATTCCGATTCTCATCCGGGAATTGGGGAAGGAACGCTTCGGGGTGCTGGCCCTGGCGTGGGCGCTGATCGGGTACGCCAGTTTGTTCGATCTCGGACTGGGGCGGGCGCTGACGCAGCTGGTGGCAAAAAAATTGGGGGCGAGGGAGGAGCGCGAGGTACCCACCCTGGTGTGGACTTCGCTACTGCTGATGCTGCTCCTAGGCGTAGTGGGTGCTTTGGTCGTGGTCTCGCTTTCGCCGTGGCTGGTCCATCGCGCGCTCCATGTACCTGTGGGGCTCCAGCGCGAGACGCTGAATTCCTTCTACTTGCTGGGGCTTTCCATTCCCGTGGTGATCAGCACCGCGGGCCTGCGCGGGTTGCTGGAGGCTCACCAGCGATTCGGGATGATCAACGCATTGCGGATTCCGATGGGCGTGTATTCGTTTGCCAGCCCGCTCCTGGTGCTGCCGTTCTCGAAGAGCTTGTTTCCGGTCGTTGGCGTGCTTGTGGCGGGGCGGGTGATCGGTTGCATAGCGCATGGGCTGCTTTGCTTTCGAGTCGTGCCGGAGTTGCGCGAGCGCATCGCCTGGCATGGCGCCGCCGCGAATCCATTGCTGCGCTTCGGCGGCTGGATGACGGTGAGTAACATCGTTAGTCCTCTTATGGTTACGATGGACCGCGTCCTGATTGGCGCGCTGGCGACGATGACGGCGGTCGCTTATTACGCCACGCCGTATGAAGTGGTGACCAAGTTCCTGATCATCCCCGGCGCGCTGGTGAGCGTGATGTTTCCCGCGTTCTCCACCAGCTTTGCGCAGGACCGCGAGCGGACGGCAACACTCTATAGGCGGTGCGTGAAATACATCTTCCTGATCCTGTTCCCGGCGGTTGTGCTCACCGTGGGGCTTGCGCGGAGCGGCCTGACGCTGTGGCTGGGGGCGGATTTCGCGCAGCACAGTTACCGGGTGCTGCAGTGGCTCGCGGTGGGCGTGTTGCTGAACGGCCTTGCGACTATCCCGTTCGCGCTGGTCCAAGGAGTGGGGAGGCCGGACCTCACCGCCAAACTGCACCTGATCGAGCTGCCGTTGTATCTGCTGGCGCTGTGGTGGCTGATTTCCACGCGTGGCGTGGAAGGAGCGGCGATGGCGTGGACGGCGCGGGTGGGGGTTGACGGCGCGGTGTTGTTCGGGATGACGCATCGCTTTTTGGGGGCTAACGCAATGGAAGGGAAGGTAGTTGCGCCCGCAGGAGCGAGGCAGGTCCCGACGTCAGGCTAGTTTGGTTAACAGTGACACCCCCCCTCCCCCCTATTTGGCATAAGTGTTCATTCTAAAGGGAGTTAAAGTGGTTTGTCTTGATACACTTTTGCGAGTTTTCATTCTAAACAACTTACGGGCCGTCCGGTAGGCCGAAGGGCGAGGACGCTGTGGCTTAAGGTACACATACTAGCCCAGAACGATATCTATATTATAATGACAGTCTTAAAGTTAGTACCTATTACAAAAAGGATTGCGGGGAACCTGGAGGGGGGGTTGAAACGAACTCCGGGGAAATCTGACTTATGAACAGGCAGCGCTTATCAGTAGCCATGTGCACCTACAACGGGGCGCGGTTCCTTCCGCAACAACTGGAAAGCATTGCCGCTCAGACGAGGCTTCCGGATGAACTGGTAGTGTGCGATGACGGGTCCGTAGACGAGAGCCCAGAAATCGTACGAAACTTCGCAAGGAATGCGCCGTTTCCAGTCCGGTTGGAAATCAACAAAAAAAACCTGGGGTCGACTAAGAATTTTGAGAAGGCGATTGGTCTCTGCGAGGGAGAAGTCATCGCGCCAGCGGACCAGGATGATGTTTGGAAGCCGCAAAAGCTTGCGGTGCTTGAGGCGGCGCTCAGAAATTATCCGGGGGCGGGTTACGCTTTTTCAAATGCGGACTTGATTGACGAGCGAGGTTCGCGGCTCAGCCGGAACTTATGGGATTCTGTGCGGTTCCATGGCGCGCTTCAAAATGGGTTCTTCGCGGCTGGGCAGGTGGCTTCCCTGCTGAGGCGCGCGGCGGCGACCGGCGCGACGATGGCATTCCGCGCGAGTCTGAAGGATATTGTGCTTCCCATCTCTCCGTGCTTTGTGCACGACTACTGGGTTTCGTTGCTTGGTTCCTGCGTGGGGTGGTATGGCGTACCGGTATCGGAACTATTGATTGAATACCGGCAACACGAGGGCCAGCAAATAGGCGCCCTTCGAAGTTCGATTCTTGAGAAGGTGAGATCGGCGCGTCAGGTGGGTCCGGCCGAATACAGCAATAGAACGCGGGGATATCTGGATCTGAGAGAACGCCTTTTGCTCGCGACGGGGAACGGGTGGAACTGTCCGGCGAATCAAATAGCCCTTGTAGAAGAAAAGATCAGGCATTGTTCCCGCCGAGCCGCGGTGCATTCGTCGCGTGGGGCCGCTAAAGTGAGCGAAGTTGTCGCGGAAGTGCTTACTGGCAGATATGAGCGGTTCTCGAATTCGTGGGTGAGCGTCGTCGAGGATCTGTGTTTTTGAGGAGATGAGAGGCGCCACAGTTTCTTTACTCGTGCCTCCAAAGAGAAGCCGTAAATGTCGATCCTGGTTCTTCTAGCGCTTGGCGGGCTCACGACCGCTAACTACCGGACTTGCCGCGATGTACGCTATCCGCCATTTATTATGAGTGCGCTGTGGCTGCTGGCCGTTGCCGCCTATTATATCGCCCCGGTTGAGATCGACCGGATTAGTATCCTTACGGTCCTCATTTTTTTGTCAACGATAATAGCTTTTAGCGGTGGAGGGCAGTTGGCGGTTGCGTTGTTTGGGAGGGACCAAGGCGATCAAATGGTCCGGTCGACTGCGCTCAGCTGGCCCTCGGCTCATCCTCGTCTAAAGGTAATCTTCCTGACGTTCTCCGCGGCGCTACTTCCTTTCACTATTGAGAGGGCCTATCAAATTGTGTCCCAGTCCGGCTCTGACATCTTCTTTATCGGCCTGAGGTCAGAGCTTCTAGCGGAGGACTCAAGCGGCTACGGATTACTCGGCTACGCAGCGGTTCTGAGTTTCTTTACTACGTTTCTGTATGCGGTCGAATCGCGTACCGGGATCGCCGAGAGGCTGCAATCTTACTTATCTCTCGCCATCTCTGTGACGCACGCCGTTCTCAGCACCGGAAGGACGACGATATTTTTCATCCTGGCGGTACTCGTGGGTATCGCGCTCATGCAGGGTAGGTTTAGCCTCAAGCGGCTCATCGCTAGCGCGGTTGTCTTCCTCCTCTCTTTCGGATTCTTTGCCTTTGCGACGTTGAAGGGTGCAAATCCGGATGCGCCGTGGTCGGAGAATATGTCGTCCATCGCGGAATCTTTGCTGATCTATGACGTGGGGCCACTGCCCGCCTTTGACCACGTGGTGCGTGCAGATGAGCCCCTGGGTTACGGAGAAAATACGTTCATTGGGCCGTTGAATGTCAGCCGCAGGTTGGCTGGGAAGAGCCGCCTTTCGCCGATTCAAGAGGAGGTAGACGTGCCCTTCCCGACAAACGTGTACACAGGGATTCAACCGGTCTACAAGGACTTCGGGATAATCGGAGTCATTCTCGCGTTCGCCACGATTGGCACGGCGTCGACCTTCTTCTACCTGAAAGGTCTAAGCGGCGATCCTCTGCACATTTTTTTTTATGGGCTGACGCTTTTCCCTCTTCTGTTCGTGACATTTTCAGACCAGTATTTTGCTCCGATGCTGACGTGGGTCATGTATGGGCTCGCCGCCTATCTGTATTTCCATAAGAATAAGGTAGGGCAATTTCACGAAAAGTCTGGCACGCGCATCAGCTAACTTCGAGGGAGATTCCGGTGTACCAAAAGATCGCGGGAGTAGTCTTGAGATCGCGATCCTGTTTCCGCTCCGGGACAGGTTACTTGGGCTTAGAAGCGTCGGTTGGATTATCAATGATTATAGGAATTCTAGAGAGCAGGGCAAAGTTACCAGAACTATCCTTAGCGTTAACCCCGAGGAGATGCTTCCCGTTGGGGTACTGGGTTGTGTCCAGGACATATTGATATCCGACTCCCGTGGGAGCGTGGGGCCAGATGTTGGCGACGTCTGGCCTGGGAGATCCGTAGTTGGCGCGGCCGGCAACATGCTCGTCCACGAAGACATCCACCTCCGAGACTTTGGTGTCGTCAAAAGCCCAGCCGCCTACATTCAGGGGACCAGTGGCTTTCGTATCCGGTTTAGGATGTTCGACAAAGCCATAAGGGGGCAAAAAATCGCGGGGAGGAATGGATTTGTGCAAAGAATATACACCTTGACGGGCGGTCTGCTGGTCACCGGCAAACACATAGACATCTCCCTCCAGCGCGCTGTTGGGCCCGAATGAGAAAGGAACGCGAGGGAAAAAATAGCGGGCTCCAGAATTCTTGGCTGCGTCCGGAGGCCTTTGGAAACCGCTGACGTATGGGTATTGACCCGGGACAAAAACAGTTAGACCGATTCCCTGATCATTGACAAAAGCTCCCCACTGCTCCGAGTCATAAAGGGGAGGACTCGTCTTGGGCCGGTCTGGCATGGTGTAAGACGAAACTGGACCATTCGTCCACGGGGCTTCGCCACCATAATAGACAAACCGGCCGAATTCCCAATTAACGTAAACGGCGGGAAACTCTTGGAACGTATTTGTATGGAGTTCTTTTCCGGAATGACTGATCTTGTAGTGAAGCTTTACGGCGGATGGATACTCTGGCAACGTTGACACCCATTGCTCAATAAGGACATCGCTGGGGACTGGTTTTTCCTTGCTGCCACCTTTGTTCTCGGGAACCCAATGATAAGGGCTCGTCTTCGTATAAATGGAATCTTTTCCGAGGGTTTGCTCCACCACAGGACTTCCGTTTTTGTGGTGGTCGCCGCCCTGGACTGGGTCCCAACCATCGGCACCTGCACAATTACCGCAACGGGGGTCTGGATTACCGTCGTAAAGAGCAACCTGTATTTCGCGTCCATTGTCGAAGTCATTCACGAAGTTCATGCCATGCCAAACAATTTCCGTAATCGCCCCGCCCCACTTGGTTTCGAGGCCAACTTTGATTGTGCCGTTGTCGAGATAGAGGCGGGAACCTTGCCGGTAGGTACGGGTCTTCTCGGGAGCAGCGGCAAGAACATCGGAGTTGCCTTGCCCGCGCTGAAGGAAGCTGCGAGGCGAGAGCATAAAAGCAATAGCCCCGCCGGCGAGACAGGTGGCCAACAATGGCGCCGCGATCCGGATCTTGGCTGAGGTTAATGGCGAGTTCATGGGGACTCCTCTCATTTGGTAGACAGCATGGAGCCGAAAGTGCCATCACTGGAAAGGGAAGTCAAGGCACGTTGGGGTGCGGGGGCTCCGAATGAATAGGGCGTTTCTTGCGACGTGCGTCACAGTTTGTGTTTTTGGCCTCACCTGCGGCGCTTTTGCACAGGCTTCCCTGGCGCAAGGAGCGACGGCTTCACAACCGACAGTTGACGCCCCGCAAGCTCCAAGCTCCAGCGTAACGGTGCCCCGGCTGATCAAGTTCAGCGGGGTGTTGAAGGATACTGCGGGGCGGTCGAAGACGGGGATGGCGGCGGTGACGTTCGCGATCTACGGGGAGCAGGAGGGCGGGACTGCGCTGTGGATGGAGACGCAGAATGTAACGTTGGAGGAGGGCGGGAAGTACACGGCGCTGCTGGGAGCGAACAGCGACGGGGGAGTGCCGACGGAATTGTTTGGGGGTGGAAGAGAAGAAGAAGCAGGTCCCTCGGCTGCGCTCGGGATGACGACGGAAAGGTGGCTGGGAGTGGAGGGGGCGGAGATCCAGGCGGCGGCGCGGGTGTTGCTGGTTAGCGTGCCGTATGCGCTGAGGGCGGCGGATGCGGAAAAGCTAGGGGGTTTGCCGGCGTCGGCGTTTGTGCTGGCCAATCCGCAGACAAGGGAAAAAGCGGGTCCCTCGACTTCGCTCGGGATGACAACAGGGGCAGGTCCCTCGCCCGCCACAATGCAGCCGGTCGGGATGACAAGCGCACAGGCAGGATTCCCTGTGCCACTAAAGCCGGCCGTCGGCACGGCGACCGGGCCGGGCTCAAGCCCGGCCACTACATTGAATGCCACATTGACTACAGTGAAGCCGAAGGCCGCCACAACGGCCGCGACTGCCACGGTCGACAACGATTTTGTGGCGAAGTTTGATTCAACAGGCAGCCTGGTACCGTCGGCTATTTTTGAAGGCAATGGAAACGTGGGCATCGGCACCACCAACCCATTGGCGCCGCTGCACGTGAATGGGAATACCCTGCTGGTAACGAGTGCGACGACCGCGCAGACGCTGGTTAGTGGAGCAGCTACGAGCGGAAGATTCGGGCAGGACGCGGGTGGCGCTTTCATGGCGAGCGATACTAAGGGTTCGTCCGTGCGCTTCCTGACGAGCAACGGGAACCTGAACGAGTGGATGCGGATCGGCAGCACGGGGAGCGTGAACATCGGCAGCGCGCAGGCGGCGAAGTTTGGAGAAGCGGTGTTTGCGCCGGACAACGTGGACACGGTGCACTCTGTCATCGGGCAGGCCGGATCGCAATATCACTTCCGCTTGTCGCGAGCGATCCCGGACAACCGTGGCGCGCGTCACTTGCTCATCACGCCATACCTCTACGGCACGGCGATTGAATATCCAGGTGTTGTGGAGTTCTGGAACCAGGAATTCTCCGTGCATGCACACCCTTCGATTCCAAGCAGGGGAGCATTCTTCTGGGTGGGCGACGAGATTGATTCGGGTGGGCTCTTCGTGACGGCCATGGACAACGGCGGGGGCATCAACAGCAACGTGATACTCGCGGCGGATCGCTTCACGCATACGAGCCACGGTTCGTTGAATTTTGTGGTGCGAAACACGACGGACACATTTAGGTTTGATGTGGGGGCGTTCGGCTCCGAGGTGATGGCGGGGCAGATTTCCGGGACGGCTTCGGCGTCGAACATGGATCTATTCAATGGGCCGGTGCAGGCGACGTTGCGAGCGGCTAACGGGAGTACGGTGGACGCGGAGATCGGCGCCACTTCGAATCATCCCTTGAGCTTGTTTGCGAACAACGGGGCGGCGCGCGTGACGCTGTTCCCGAGCGGGAATTTCTCGATCGGCAACAACACGGACACGGCGGCGCTGGCGGTGGGGACGACGGCACAGTTCCAGGTGACGGCGGCGGGAGCGGTGACGATCGGCGGGGGGACGCCCATCACGCAGCAGGTGTCGACGACGGCGTCGCTGGCGTTTGCCGGGTTTGCGTCGCAGTCGTGCAATACGCTGAGCGTTGCGGTGAATGGGGCGGCGGAGGGCGACACGGTGGCGCTGGGAATGCCCAATGCGGTGGGCTCGCTGGACGGAGTGACGTGGTTTGGGTGGGTGAGCGGCCCGGGCGTAGTTAGCATTCGGGGCTGCAATGCGACGGTGAATACGGTGCCTGCTCCTCCTGCCGCGAACATCCGCGTGGATGTTTGGAAGCACTGAAGCTGGTTCGTCGTAGTTCTCAAATTCCAGACTAAATCTAGCGCATGCGAATCTTGCTTCTGCCGAAATATGGACCGCGGGGTGCGAGCAGCCGGTACCGCATTTGCCAATATGTGCCGCTGTTCGAGCGCGCGGGACACGAGGTTGAGGTGCAGCCGCTGGTGGACGACGGTTATCTCGGGGACCTTTACTCGAAAAGGCGGCGGGGATGGCGGTGGCTGGCGGCGGGTTATGGGCGACGATTGCTCGAGGCTTTCCGGTTTGGCCGGTTTGACGCGATCGTTTGCGAGCAAGAAATGCTGCCGTTCCTGCCGGCATTCGTTGAAGTGGCGATGCTACGGCGGAAGGCGCGATTTTTCTTGGATTATGATGACGCAGCTTACGCCAACTATGCGCGATGGCCGATGCTGCGAGGAAAGATCCCGCGGGTGATGGCGACGGCTGAAACCGTGGTGGTTGGCAACACGCATTTGGCCGGCTACGCGCAACAGTTCGCGCGGCGGGTGCGCGTAATTCCCACGGTGGTTGATCTGGCTGGCTATCCGAATCACCGGCAGATTGGGAATTCGGATAAGGTGCGTGTGGGATGGATCGGCACGCCGATGACCGCGCACTATGTGCGAGCGCTGATTCCGGTGATGGAACGATTGCAACGCACGCATCCGAAGCTGAACTTCCGGCTCATCGGGGCGGGGAACGGATTCTCGTGCAACGGGCTGCGGGCCGAAGTTGCGGCGTGGTCGCGGGAAACGGAAAGCGAGCTGCTGATGGGGTGCGACATCGGAATCATGCCGCTGCCGGATACGGAATTCACGCGCGGAAAATGCGGGCTGAAATTGATTCAGTATATGGCGAGCGGGCTGCCGGTGGTGGCGTCGCCGGTGGGAGTGAACCGGGAAATTGTCGAAGAGGGGAGGAATGGGTACCTCGCTTCGTCAGAGGAGGAATGGTTCGCGAAGCTCGACAGACTTATCCGGGACGCGGAACTGCGGATGAATTTGGGGAAGGCTGGGCGGGAGAAGGTCGAGGGAAGCTATACGCTGGAACACGGATTCTCGAAATGGCAGGAGATTCTGGAAGACGGCGGTGTGCGTAGGGAAGTTGCGACTGTGGGAGATCGTTGAGCTATGTGTGGGATAGCGGGATTCATCGATCTTGACGCGAGAACCTCGGAGGAGACCCTGCGAGCGACGGCGCTGAGCATGGCTACGAGCCTACGGCATCGCGGTCCGGACGACGAGGGAGTCTGGTGCGACGCCGGGTCCGGGGTCGCTTTCGCTCATCGCCGACTGTCCATCATCGACCTGTCGGCGGCAGGCCATCAACCTATGTTCTCGTCCAGCGGGCGGTATGTCATCGTCTATAACGGCGAGATTTACAACTTTCAGGAATTGCGAAACGAGCTGGAATACTCGGCCAGCGTGTCCTTCCGCGGGCACTCAGACACCGAGGTGATGCTTGCGTGCCTGGAACAATGGGGATTGGAAGATTCCCTCAAGCGCTGGAATGGAATGTTCGCGTTTGCGGTGTGGGACAAGGAAACGCGAACGCTGCAACTGGGGCGCGACCGGTTCGGCGAGAAACCATTGTATTACGCCTGGATGGGCAACACGTTCTTGTTTGGATCCGAACTCAAGGCACTGCGAGCGCACCCTGCGTTTCGCGAAGAGATCGATCACAATACTCTTGCCCTTTACCTCCGCTACAACTGTGTCCCGGCTCCCTATTGCATCTACAAAGGAGTTCTTAAGCTGCCTCCCGCAACCTTTCTTACCCTAACGAGCAGCAATCGGCATTCTGCCAAGCCGGTTCACTATTGGTCTCTCCGGAGTGTCGTGGAGGATGGCTTGGCCTGCCGGTTCAGCGGAACTATGGAAGACGCAGCCGATCAGCTTGAATTCCTGCTTCGCGATTCGGTCAAGCTTCGCATGGTGGCGGATGTGCCCCTCGGCGTGTTTCTCTCAGGCGGTGTGGACTCCTCCACGGTGACGGCTTTGATGCAAGCCCAGAGCTCACGTCCGGTGAAATCCTTTTCGATCGGGTTGCGCGAAA
>Ga0307475_10001689_pt1 | contig 13180 bp, 6 predicted proteins | sample atmos_gasesECM1C_FD_203317 | JGI IMG/M metagenome (GOLD analysis project Ga0307475, IMG submission 203317) | Hardwood forest soil microbial communities from Morgan-Monroe State Forest, Indiana, United States - atmos_gasesECM1C_515 | ecosystem: Environmental > Terrestrial > Soil > Temperate... | reverse complement strand
GCCCGCACTCACAACCCCTTTGCGAACGAGTTTTGCCAGGCCAAAGTCGAGCACCTTCGCCTGTCCACGCTTGGTCACGAAAATATTCGCGGGTTTAATGTCGCGGTGGATGATTCCTTCCGCGTGCGCGGCATCCAAAGCCTCCGCGATTTGGATCCCAAGCTTCAGCGTTTCTTCGAGCGGAAGCGCCTTCCCCTGGATGTGGCTGCGCAGTGTTTCGCCGTCAATGAACTCCATAGCGATGAACGTCCGGCTGTCCTGTTCGCCGATGTCATAGATCGTGCAAATGCCGGGATGATTCAGAGCGGATGCGGCTCGCGCCTCGCGGCGAAACCTCTCCAACGCCTGCGAATCTTGCGCCATGTTGTCCGGCAGGAATTTCAGTGCAACCGGGCGGTGCAAACGGGTGTCGAGGGCTTTATAGACCACGCCCATTCCCCCGGCACCCAATTTTTCAATGACGCGAAAGTGAGAGATGGTCTCGTCAATCATGGCGGAGCCCTCTCTTCAGAGAGCGGCGGTCCACGTCACAATGTCTGGTCGTTCAACGCGGCATCTCCATCCAGTTTTTTCCGCTCTACGTTCGGAGGCTTCGGAGATCCCAACATCCTCAGCACTCGTGAACCTTCTCCGTACACGCTTACGTCGGCCTGATGTTCCAGCTCAAACGTTACGTTCTTGTTGCACACGGAGCAAACAAGTACGCCGTAGGCAGCGCTGCCCTGTTGCGCGAACATGTTGAAGCGCATCACGCGCTCGCAACAAAGGGGGACCCAAAGATTTGGAGTTTGCGCAGTGCCCAAAGTTCACCGTCCAAAATCAAGTTGACCCGGATTATACACTGAAAAACTGCATGGCTAAGTGGTGAAGGGTTCGGCCGCGCTAAGTCCCGACTATCGATGGCTCGAGTTCGCGCCCACTGCCATTCGTTGACTTGCCTCACGCCCCAACCTAAGATGTGCAGCAATGCCCGGCGGCGATCCTTTCATCGGCAAGACCTTCTCCCACTACCGCATCCTGGATCACCTCGGTGGTGGTGGCATGGGCGTTGTCTACAAGGCGGAGGACACGCGCCTCGAACGCTTTGTCGCCATCAAGTTTCTTCCCGAGGCCCTTGCCAAGGATCCCGCCACACTCGAGCGTTTCCGCCGCGAAGCCAAAGCTGCTTCGGCCCTGAACCACCCCAATATCTGCACGGTTTACGACATCGGCGAGGAGGACGGCCGTGCCTTCCTGAGCATGGAGTTCATGGAAGGCTGCACCCTGAAGCACCTCATCAAGGGCTCCCCGCTCGAACTCGATCGCCTGCTCGATATCGGCATCGACGTCGCCGACGCTCTCGACGCCGCCCACTCCAAAGGCATCCTTCACCGTGACATCAAGCCCGCGAATATTTTTGTCACCTCGCGCGGCCACGCCAAGATTCTGGACTTCGGTCTCGCCAAGCTCAAAAACGATTCTCCGCAGAATGCAAGCACCACCAACGCCGCCGGTGAAACCCTCGCTCCCGAATTCCTCACCAGCCCCGGCAGCGCCGTCGGCACGGTCGCCTACATGTCGCCCGAACAAGCTCTAGGAAAACCTCTCGATGCCCGCAGCGATCTTTTTTCCTTTGGCATCGTCCTCTACGAAATGGCCACCGGCGTCCTTCCCTTCCAGGGCGACACTTCCGCCGCCATCTTCGACGCCATCCTTCATCGCGCCCCGGCTGCCGCGGTGCGCTTCAATCCCGATACTCCCAGCGAACTCGAACGCATCATTAACAAAGGCCTCGAAAAGGATCGCGACCTTCGCTGCCAGACCGCCGCCGAACTTCGCGCCGACCTCAAACGCCTGCGCCGTGAATCCTCCGGCCGCTCCGCTGCGCAGCCTGTTGCGGAGTCTTCGGATGGACCACCATCCTCCCCCAAGATTTCCAGTGGTCGTCAAAAGCTTGCGACTCCTTCGGAGCCACTGGCTGCGCCGCCCAATCCGACGCGTTCTCGCCGCTTCGCCTACGCCATCGGCACTGGCCTCGTTGTGCTTCTCGCCGTGGCTGGTCTCCTCTGGTACCGGAAAAATTCCGCGGTCGGCATCTCCGCATCCGCCGCTCGCCCCTCCATCGCGGTGCTTCCCCTGAAAAATCTCAGCACCGAGGCTGACAGCTCCTACTTCAGCGAAGGCATGGCCGACGAAATCTCCACTAAACTTTCCAAGATCAAAGGTGTCGACGTCGCCTCTCGCGACGCGGTCACCGCGTTCAAAACTGCCGACAAAACGGCAGCCGACATCGGCCGCCAGCTGGGGGTGCGGTATCTTCTCGAAGGCAGTGTCCGCAAAGCCGGCAATCAGGTCCGCATCAACGTTCAGTTAATCGATTCCAACACCGGTTTTCAGACCTGGGCCGACGATTTCACCGGCGACCTGCAAAATGTCTTTTCTCTCCAGGAACAAGCCGCGCTCAAAATCGCCGAAGCACTGAATCTCCATCTCAGCCCGCAGGAACAGCAAGCGGTTCTGCGCCGTTACACCCAAAATCCTCAGGCCTACCAGGAATTTTTGGTCGGCCGCTCGCTTCTAGCGCATGAAGATCAGCCGGCAGCACTCGAAGCGGGAAGAAAACATTTTGAGTCCGCTCTGAAACTCGATCCCAACTACGCCCCCGCGCTGGCCGGGCTCTCGCATATCGAGGCCTTATATTATCGCAATCTGGATTCCAATCCCCTCCATCTTCAGCGCGCCGAACAGCTGGCCAGCCAAGCCTTGGCCATCGATCCACAACTTCCAGAGGCGCACATTGCCAGAGCCGGGACTTTGGGACAGCACTACAAGTATATGGAGGACGTCAGCGAACTTCGCTTGGCCGTTCAGGAGGAACCCGACAATGCTCTTGCCTGGGACATGATGTCATGGGCGCTTGGTTACGCAACTCCCCCCCAAGCTGTCGAGTCGGAAAAAGCGGCTCGTGAGGCCATTCGCCTCAACCCCGCGCTCAGCTACGCGCAATACCATCTTGGCAGGGCTCTCTATCTTCAGGGCCGTTTCCCCGAAGCTATGGCCGCTTTCGACCGCTGTGAGGAGTTAGGTGGGAATCCCGATGCCGCTAACTTGGGCCGTTCCCAAGCCCTCGCCGCGCAAGGACGCTATGCCGACGCCATTACCACGATCATGAAGAACGGAGCATCAAAGAGCATGATCCACAACTACTGGCTGAGTTCGTACTACGCCGGCAACGGCGAAAAAGAGAAAGCTCTCGCCACTTTGCAAAAATCCTTCGCGTACGGCTTCCGCGATTTTCCCGCACTGGACGCCAATCCCGCCTTTTCTTCCCTCCGCAACGACCCCCGCTTCGTCACGCTCGTCGCCCACGCCAAAGAATCCGCTCCCGCCTCCACCAAGTAACCCACGTTTCGCCAAGCCTTTTGCTTTTAGTGGCACAGCGATTCCTCTTCACCCTGAGCTGCGAAGGGGCTGTCTTCTTGGGTTTCTCCGTGCCCTCTATGACCTCTGTGGCGAAGCTTTTCTCTTATCCTGTGGCTACCAAATCCTCACCCGTTCCGCGGGGGACAGGTACAGCTTCTCGTCCTCTTTCACCTGAAACGCGGGATACCACGCATCAATATTTCGCACCGTATCCGTGCGGTATTCCGACGGCGCGTGCGGATCCGTCATCACCTGTTGCCGCAGCGCACCCTCTCGTGGTTTGCCGGCCCGCGTTTGCCCGTACGCCAGGAAAAATTGCTGGTCACCGTTGAAGCCCGCTTGCTCGGGCGGCGTCTTCCCCGCCAGCGCCGCGTGATATGCGTCATACGAGGCGGCGATCCCCGCCACGTCGGCGATATTTTCGTTCAGAGTTTGCTTGCCATTCACCGCCAGGTCCGGAAACGGTTTGTAGGTATCGTACTGCTCCGCCAGCTTTTTCGTCGAAGCCTCAAAATGCTCCAGGTCCGAAGGCTTCCACCAGTTCCGCACGCGGCCCTTGGAATCGAACGCCGCGCCTTCCTCGTCAAACGTGTGGCTCACTTCGTGTCCGATCACCGAGCCGATTGCGCCGTAATTGAAGGCGTCCGCCGCCTTCGCATCGAAAAACGGCGGCTCCAGAATCGCGGCTGGAAAACTCAGCGCGTTTTGCAAAGGCAGATTCACTGCGTTCACCGTCTGCGGCGTCATCGTCCATTCGTGGCGGTCCACCGGCTTTCCGAGACGCGCGATTTGGTCGTGGTACACGAACAAGCTGCCGCGCCACAAATTCCCGAAAATGTCGTCTGGCTTGATCTCGTATGCGGAATAGTCCTGCCAGTGCTCGGCATATCCGATGCCGACGTAGAGCGTGCTCAGCTTGGCCTTGGCTTCCGCTTTTGTCGCCGGATCCATCCACGTCAGTGCGTCAATCCGCTTGCGGAACGCTTCCTCGATGTTCGCCACCATTTTTTCCACGCGCGCTTTCGATTCCGGCGGGAAATATTGTTTCGCGTACATCTGCCCGACCGCATCGCCCAGCCACAGATTCACGGTCGCCACGGCGCGCGCCCAGCGCGGCCGCTGCTCTGTAGTTCCCTGCAGAGTCTTCCCGAAAAACGCGAATCGCTCGTCGGCAAACGCTTTCGGCAACACGCTGCCATAGGCCTCGATCACGTGGTACGCCAGAAAGTCTTTCCACGTCTCCAGCGGCTCCGACGCCACCAGCGCCGATTCGCCCGCAAACGCTTCCGGCTGCCACACGATGAAGCTCTCCTGCTTCTCGAGTCCCGCACCGCGGAAATATTCCTCCCAGTCGAGCCCCGGCGCCTTCGCCGCAAACTCCGTCCGCTTCCACGGATTGTTGGCGTTGTGTATGTTTTCGTTTTCTGCCAGCGTCCGGTGCTTCTCCGCGATCGCATGCTCCAGCGCCACAATCTTCTCAGCGCGCGCTTCCGGATCGGGGAATCCCGCCAGCTTCAGCATCGCCGCCACATGCGCCGCATACGCTTCGCGCAACTTTTTCATTCGCTCGCTCTGCCCCGTGTAGTATTCGCGATCCGGCAATTGCAGTCCGCCCTGCATCAGGTACGCCGCATAGTGCTCCGAATCGCTGAAGCCCGGCGCCACCCACAGCCCGAACAGATTCGCGGTGTGAAAATTGGTGTTGTTCAGCGCGTCCACATCCGCGCGCAAGGTTTTTCCCAGCGCAAACGCCAGCGCCTTCTTGTCCTGGATCGCCGCGATCGCCTTCAAGTGCGGCTCCAGCGGCGCCGTTCCCCTCGCTTCAATTCCCGCCTCGTCCATGTACGAATGATAGAGATCCGCGATTTTCCGCGTGTTCGTTCCCGGTGCGGCGTTGGCCTTCACCGCGTCTTCCACCAATCCCTTCACCCGCTGGTCGCTCTTGTCCCTCAGAGTCAGGAAAGCGCCCACGCTCCCGCGGTCCGCCGGAATCTCCGTGTTCTTCAGCCACGCTCCGTTGCAATACCGAAAAAAATCATCGCCCGGCTTCACCGCCGGGTCCATGTTCCCCACCACCACGCCATGCGACTCCGCAGCCACTTGCTGGGCCTGCGCCAGATGCCCGCTCATCACCACCGCGCACGACGCCAGCGCTAACAACGCTCCGGCTCGCAGCATCAGAACGCTTTTCGCCCTAATCTTCATGTGCCTCTCTCCCGGTAGTGTATGGATTAACCCAAATGCAGCGCAGCCAGCCCTGCCTTCTTATACGCGGAAATCTCCCAAAGGGTAGCACACCCACCGAGGCCGGGCGCTAAGCTCCGCAAAGGCCAACTCTTACACTCGAATTCCACTGGATGCCGGGGAGCCTGCCGAGCGGTCTGAATGTCAGCTAGGTAGGGTCTGGCTAAAGACTAGTACTGCTGAAAGTCATATTCCGAAAACCTCAAATTTTAACTGGAGCGCGCACCCAATTTGCATTAAAGTTTTATGGTCCCTGATTGCGCAAATGGATCCAATGACTTCCACCGGTTTCCACCAGCCCACGCGGAAGTCGCTTACGCTCAGCCTTACCTGGCTGCTCAGTGCTCTATTATTTGCAATCACCATTGAAAATATCTGGCTGGATCCTTGGCTAAGAAGCCGCTTCCCGGACTTTCCTTCGCTGGCGCCACAGCCGCCCAGCGCTCCGTGGCTGATCACCTTCGCGATAATCGGCATCGTCTGCGTGGTGTTGGTGGTCGGTCAGGTTTTGCTGATGCGCCGTGCCGGGGTGACGCGCAACGCAAAAATTGTTGCCGGCGTTTCGGTTATCCTGGCGCTGCTGCTCTCCGTGACGTGGTTCCTCGTCACCAGCGGCATCACTGCAGCCCCGCGTTTGCCGATGTCCCGCCCGCCGCACACGGTGAAACTTACGTGGACTGCCAGCACAACTCCCGGCGTCACCTACAACATTTATCGTGTGACGGAATCCACCGGAAAAGTCGAGCAGCTTAACACTACCCCGATTATCGGATTGACCTTTATCGACCCGCATCCCGTGAACGGCGAGAGGTACACCTATTACGCCACCGCTGTCCTCGCTACTATTGAAAGTGCCCGCTCCAATCCGGCGAGCGCAACCATCCCTCCCACCTAAGAGAACACGCACTTTCGAGCGACCAGCCTTGCCATGGTACTGGCCGAACTCAGGAGTCGGTCACTCCTCTTGCTAGCGCTTGCCCAGAAAACGCAGGCGTCCTGTGAACGCCCGCCCCTGGCCGCCGGAAAAATTCAGGAATCCGGGGACGATTCCCGGCGTATTGGCATCGATGTTGTTCACCACTACATTTGGATTCTGGCGATCCGTCAGATTGATCACCGAACCTCGCACCGCGAAGAGGTATTTGCCGAAGCGAAATTTCTTTTCGAGGCTGATGTTCAGGCTGGCGTAATCCGGAAATCGCAGGCTGTTTGGCGCGCCAATCAGAAATTGCCGCTGGTCCACCACGCTGAAGGGATAGCCTGTGCGGTATTCAAACAGGTACGCGAAATCGATGTCCCAGAAGGGTGTCGGCACCGTGCCCCAGGAAAGCGCGCGGTTCGGCGCGTCCCACGCAAGCGGCGCGCCCTGCTGCGGCGAAAAAAAGAGTGCGCCCAGTTGCGGATCCAGCGCCTGGTCCGTGTTCGCCCGCGACCGCGTGTAGCTGCCGAAGAGCACGGCGCCTTTTTCAAATGTGTGCCGCGCGGCCAGCGTTGCGCTGCGATATTTGTCGCGCCGCGTGGATTGCAGCAGAAAAACGCTGCCAATCTGCTGGGCCGGATTCAACGTCTCGAAAGCCAACTCGCGGTGGCCGTTGCGCGCCAGCAGTTCCACGGAAACGATGGTCTTTTTCCAGATGCGCTGCTGCCAGCCGGCGCTGGTGATATCGAAAAACGGCTGTTGCAAACCATGCGTGGGCAGCGCGAACGTGCTGGTTGCCGGACCCGCAATCACCGCGCCCGTGGCGGGATTATAGAGCGTGTCCACCTGGTGCTGGTCCTGCGTTTGGCCGAGCACGGAAAGACTCAGCGGGATATTGTAAATTCCCCAGCCGAGGGAAAACTTTCCGCGGCCGTCCGAAAACGGCAGATAGTTCACGGCCGCGCGCGGTTCGACCATTGCTTGGCGCACGAACTGGTCCCAGTCACCGCGAAGGCCGACCTGCGCCACCCAGCGCGAACTGAGGGTCCAATTATCCTGTACGAATGCGCCAGCCAGCGCGTTTGACACATCGATAATCGCGTTCCCCGTGAACGTCGTCTGCCGCACCTTTTGTGATTGTGGCGGCGTATTTTGCGTCGGCGCGTCGAAAGCTTGAATTTCGCCGCGCGTGCTCGACTGGTTCAGCACCACCACGGATATATTTGTGCCGGCGGAAAACGTATGCAGTCCGTGCCAATGAGAACCCGGACGGATGGCATCGGCAAAAAATTGGTGGCGGCGGCTCGACTGGTCCGAGCGCTGAAAGAAATTCCCCTGCGCGCCATTCAGGTACAACAGATACGGCGCGTTGCCCTGCGGATCGAAATCGCGGACGATGCGGTCTTCGGCGAAGCCCACTTCAAAAAGCGTGTGGTTCCACCACAATTGATTTTTTACCGACGCGAAGATCCTGTCGCTGGGCTCGTCCAGTGTGGTGGATTGAGGATGCAGCGAATCGAGTCCCACGCTGGTGTCGCTTTCGTTGTTATAGAGCAAGGTGAAATGCAGGCTGTCGTTCGGCGCCACGTGCCACAACAGGCGCGAAAAAGAGTCGCCGCTCCACTGCTCGCTGGTGTTGCCTGCCTTAATGTCGCGCTCGATGTTCAGCGTGTGGTCAACGCTGAACGACTGCAGGAACCAAAGTTTTCCCGCGATCAGAGGCCCGGAAAACGTGATGCGCGGATAATAATTCCCAAGCTCAACGCCCTGCTGCGACCTGAACCCCGGAATGAAGTCCGTGGCGTTGAATCGCCAGTGATCGTCGCCTTCGGGTGTTTCAAACTTCAGAATGGCCGCGCCGGGATGCGCGAACTCCGCGCCGAATCGCCCGGTTTCCACCTCGGCGGTGCGCAACGCGTCCACGATGATCGGAACCGTCAAAGCGCCGTTGACTGGGTCGCCGACCTCGAAGCCGTCCATCAGATATTGCGCCTGTGTGGCACGCGCGCCCGCGATATGCAGCAAGGCCTGGTTGTCGCGCACGATCTGCGGCAAGGCGATCAGGCTCTGCTGGTAGTCGTGGGAGCTCGGGACCGGAATATAGAAAAATTCGGTGGAGGTCAGCGTGGCGGATTGCGGCGTTTCGGTGGGCTCGATGCGGTTCGGGTCCGCCACCACGTCCACTTTTTCGTGCACTTCCTGGATGTGGTTCAGGGTGAACGAAAACTCCGTGGCGGCGGGAGCGACGTGAATGGTCTGTCCGCGCAGGATGAAGAAGTCCACCTTCTCCAACTCGACGGTGTAGTCGCCCGGAGCAAGATTCCGAACGGAAAAGTATCCGGCGTCATCGGTCAGGGTCGAACTTTTCGATTTTCCCAAACCTTCAAGTATTACTTGAACCCCAGCGATGGGCAGGCCGTTCTCATCGAGCACCCGCCCATGCAGGGTAAGCGGAGTGCCTGTCTGTGCAAGCAGGTCGGCGGCTCCAAAACTCCAAGCGAGCAGGAGCGCCACCGTTGCAGCCGCAGCTCGCAGACCATGGAACACGAGGAACCCTTTTGAGTGCGGAGGCGAAGCCTCCGCTTTTACGGTCTCACCTTCTAAACCAACTTATCATTTAGTCTTCAAGTATCAACCGCAAAAGCGGCAGCTTCGCTGCCGCACTCAAAAGTGCTACTTGCGCTTGCTCTTCGCGGCCTTCTTCTCTTCGACAACGGCTTGCGCCGCCGCCAGTCGCGCGATCGGCACGCGGAATGGCGAAGCGCTGACATAGTCCATGCCGACTTGATGGCAGAACTTCACGCTTTCCGCGTCGCCGCCGTGCTCGCCGCAGATGCCAATCTTCAGTTTTGGACGCGTTTTGCGGCCCTTTTCGATGCCCATGCGAACCATCATTCCCACGCCCTTAATGTCCAGCGTCTGGAAGGGATCGCCGGGGAAAATGCCGGCCTTCTTTTCGTCCACATAGTCGGGGAGGAAGCGTCCCGCGTCGTCGCGCGAGAGGCCCATCACGGTTTGTGTGAGGTCGTTGGTGCCGAAGCTGAAGAATTCGGCGACCTCGGCGATTTCGTCGGCGAGCAAAACGGCGCGCGGCAGCTCCACCATGGTGCCAACTGTGTATGGAATTTTCATGCCGGCAGCCTTTAGCAGGTCGTCCGCAACTTTGCGCGTGGCTTGATCCAGGATTCCCAACTCTTTTTTGTCGAGAGTGAGCGGAATCATGATCTCAGGTATTACTTTAATCTTTCTCTTTTGGCATTCGATCGCCGCTTCGATGATGGCGCGCACCTGCATCTCCAGAATTTCGGGATAGGTGATCGCCAGGCGGCAGCCGCGATGGCCAAGCATGGGGTTAGCTTCGTGCAGTTGCGCCACGCGGCGTGTCACGACTTCTACGGGAATGCCCAGGTCCTTGGCGAGTTCCGCCTGCTTCTCGAGCTCGTGCGGCACGAACTCGTGCAGCGGCGGATCGATCAGGCGAATCGTGACGGGCAGACCGTTCATGGCCTCGAAGATGCCGATGAAGTCGCGCCGCTGGAACGGCAGCAACTTGTCGAGCGCTTTCACCCGGGCCTCGCGGTTGTCCGCGACGATCATCTCCTGAATCGCACGCTGCCGCTCGACGCCCTTCTCCGGAAATTCGAAGTCGGTGAAGAACATGTGTTCGGTGCGCGTCAGGCCGATGCCCTCCGCGCCGAACTCGACTGCCTTGCGCGCGTCCTGCGGCGTATCGGCGTTCGTGCGTACGCCGATTTTGCGGATGCTGTCGGCCCACTTCATGATGGTTTCGTAGGCCTTTGGGAATTGTGGCGTCACCAGCGGCAATTTGTCGGCGTAAACCACGCCTTCGCTGCCGTCGAGCGTGAGCCATTCGCCTTCTTTCACGACCTTGCCGCTCTTGCCGTCCTTCATCGTTTTCGATTTGTAGTCGATGTCCAGCGTTTCCGCGCCAACGATGCAGCACTTGCCCCACCCGCGCGCGACTACTGCGGCGTGCGAAGTCTTGCCGCCCGTTGCGGTAAGAATGCCCTGTGCGACGGCCATGCCGCCCACGTCTTCGGGGCTGGTTTCGCGGCGGACGAGAATCACTTTCTCGCCCTTCGCGGCCCATTCTTCGGCTTCGTTCGCAGAGAAGCAGACTTTGCCGACTGCGGCACCGGGAACGGCGTCAATGCCGTGCGCTACGATCTTGCTGCTCAGCGTCTTCTTGTCCACCTTGGAATCGATCACCGGATAGAAGAGGCGGTCAATATCTTCGGGCTTGATGCGAAGGACCGCTTCTTCTTTCGTAATGAGTTTTTCGTTGGCCATGTCCATGGCAATTTTGAATGCGGCAGAGGGCGTGCGCTTGCCGGTGCGCGTTTGCAGCATGTAGAGCTTGCCCTCTTCGATGGTGAACTCCATGTCCTGCATATCTTTGTAGTGACCTTCAAGTTTTACTCGAACCTTTTCGAGTTGCGCGTAAGCCTTGGGCATAATCTTTTGCAACTCGGTCAGATGCACGGGAGTGCGGATTCCGGCCACGACGTCTTCGCCTTGCGCGTTGGTTAGGTAGTCGCCGTAGAAAATCTTTTCGCCGGAGCTCGGGTCGCGCGTGAAGCAGACGCCCGTACCGGAATTGTCGCCGGTATTCCCGAAGACCATCTGCACGACATTGACGGCGGTGCCGAGCAAACCGGTGATTTTTTCCACGCGGCGGTAGGTGACGGCCTTCTCCGCCATCCACGAACCGAACACGGCGCCGATCGCGCCCCAGAGTTGCTCCATCGGATCATCGGGAAAAGCCTGGCCGGACTTTTCCTTGAAGTACTGCTTGTATTCCGCGACCAACTCCTTCCAACCGCTCGCGGGAACCGCGGTGTCTTCCTTCACGCCGAGGCGCTGCTTCATGGCGCGCAGGCGATGCTCGAGATCTTCCTTGGACATGCCCATGACCACGGTCGAATACATCTGCACGAAGCGGCGGTAGGCGTCGTAGGCAAACCGTTCATTCTTTGTGGCTTTGGCCAGGCCATCGACGGATTTGTCGTTCAGGCCGAGATTCAGAATCGTTTCCATCATGCCCGGCATGGAGCGGGCAGAACCGGAGCGCACGCTGACAAGCAGCGGGCTTTTCGGATCGCCGAGTTTCTTGCCGGTGACTCGCTCGAGCTTCTTGACGTTGTCAACGACCTGCTTTTTCAGTTCACTCGGATACTTCTTGCCATTCTTATAGAAGTAGTCGCAGGTTTCGGTGGAGATGGTGAAACCCGCAGGAACGGGAAGACCGATGCGGGTCATCTCCGCGAGTCCCGCGCCCTTGCCGCCCAGGAGATCCCGCCATTCTCCGTCGCCTTCCGATTTGCCTGCACCAAAGAAATAGACCCACTTTTTCACGTTACGCCTCGCTTGAGTTTTGCCTGCATGTACTGGCGAGTGAAGCAGCGCCCGATTGGGATTGGAGCGCCGCGCTCATCACGCCGGAGAAGCTTCGTTTACTGTAGTGGCCGACCTTCAGGTCGGTTCCGGCAAAAGGCTGACCAGCCTAAAGGCTGGCCACTACACTCCAGCCGGTTGCCGCCTCAAAAATGTCGGCGCGCCGACATTTAAAGTAAAACCTTAAGGTTTGGTTTCATCCTCGTCCGGGTTAAGCATGCTTGCCTACAGCTAGCAACAGTAGCTTCGCTAACCCCGCACCGAGAAAAAGTGAAACGACTATCCACAAACCCAATCCAAAATACATTGCCCGCGCCCACCACTCTCGCCCCGATTCGGAGTACCCCTCAGATCGTGTGTATAAGGTAAAACCCACACGGTATGCGGCCAAAATATTTAGCACCCCAAAAATCAGAGCGATCAAGGTGATCGTCGCGTACCTCCCATGTCCGACGCGTTCGGTCGACAGATAGCCGATCGCTCCCGAAACAACACTTGTCCCTGCCAGTACTTCAAATAGCAGCCCAAGAGTTGGACGAGAGCCCAACCCGAAAATAGGAGCCTTATGCAAACATGGCCTCTACACCTCGCCGCCGAGTTCGGAGAAGTCGGCGATGGTAGTGAACTCGCGGAGGATTTCGGCGAGTAAAGCTAGGCGGTTCTTGCGGACCGCTTCGTCTTCCGCCATCACCATTACTTCTTCGAAGAAGCCGTCAACCGCTTTGCGAAGGCCGGCGATCTCTTCGAGTGCTTCCTGATACTTCCCCATCCGCTTGTCTACGACGACGCTGGCCGCGGCTTTGCGTACAGCTGCGTACAGGCTCCGCTCGGCATCTTTTTCGAAGAGTTGTGTGTTGACGGGCTGCACATCGCCCGCTGGGAGGTTCGCCTTCTCCAGAATCTTGCGAATGCGCTTGAAGGAAACCGCCAGCGGCTCGAAGTTGCGCGTCTTGCGGATGGCTTTCAGTGCCTTGAGGCGCTTCTCGACATCCACCAGGTCGTCGGAGCCTGCGCGGAAGACGGCGCTGACTTCGTCGTAGGCGTAGCCGGATTTTTCCTTGAAGACGAATTTGGCACGGTCGAGGAGGAAGTCGAGGACCTGCTGTTCCTGCGCCGGGGTGACAGTTTTCTTCGGCGGGTTGGTGAGTAATGCTTTGGAGGCTGCACCAACAACAAGCGAAAGTGAAACGGGGAGCTTCT
>Ga0307475_10001688_pt1 | contig 13182 bp, 10 predicted proteins | sample atmos_gasesECM1C_FD_203317 | JGI IMG/M metagenome (GOLD analysis project Ga0307475, IMG submission 203317) | Hardwood forest soil microbial communities from Morgan-Monroe State Forest, Indiana, United States - atmos_gasesECM1C_515 | ecosystem: Environmental > Terrestrial > Soil > Temperate... | reverse complement strand
GGCAGCATCATCGACGCGCGTGTTTTGTGCAGCAAATCCGGAACAGATACAAACTGGTAGCCTTGGGCGCGAAGGCGATCGATTATTTGAGGCAAAGCCGCGACCGTTTGGGTACGATCACCTCCGCCGTCGTGAAAAAGGATAACGTTGCCTTCGCTGGCCTGGGTCAGGACGTTATCGACTATGTCGGAAGCGGGAATTTGTTTGCCGCCGGGCGATTTCCAATCATGGGGGTCAATTTTTTGGCCCACGATCACATAGCCCATGTCCTGCGCGATGGGCAGTTGCGCGACTTCCTCGGCGTATTCCGGTTCATGATCAATGCCGTAGGGTGGGCGAAACAGAATGGATTTAACGCCGAGTGTGCTTTCGATTAATCGCTGGGTTAAATTCAGCTCCCAACGCAACTGCGTGCGGGAGATATCGTCGAAGTTCGGATGCGTATAGGTGTGGTTTCCCACCTCGTGGCCTTCCGCATATTCACGCTTGAGCAATTCGGGCCACTGGCTTCCGGCGACGCCGACAATAAAAAATGTAGCGGGCACGTTTTTGGCTTTAAGCACGTCAAGAATCTTTGGAGTCCAGCGAGTGTCCGGACCATCGTCAAAGGTGATGGCCAGTTTCTTTTTGGCCGAGCCGAGCTGGTCGATGTGATAGGAAAGCGGATAAGTTTCAAACTTTTCTCCGGTGAAGAGATCGGTTGAGGGATCGTAGGTAAAACTGCGGCGACCGTGTTTCGGCGTATCGATGAAATGCCATACGTCACCATCCCCCTCGAAAATCAGGTCGGGTCCCGGCGGAAGATCGGTGATCTTGTTGCGAATGGCGGCGGTTGGACGGGTGGCATCCCAGATGGGCCACATGGAAGTATCCGCCGAACCCAGGCGCCACAACGCTGTGCCTTGAACACCCATGCGTTCATTGGCTCGCAGCTCGTTGTAAGCCGTAAGGGCATCGAGCATCCACACTTGATGGACGTGATCGTGATCGTCATTGTAGGAATAATAAGGGTTGAGAGAGACGGGATCGAATTCCACGGCAGTTTCGGATTCGGAAGCGCGAAGCAAGGCTTCCTGAATGGTCAACGATTCGGCAGTTTCCTGTTTTTTCTTGGGCGCCAGTGACCAATCGTAAGCATAGTTGCCGATCGCGGAGATGACTTTTTGTGCCGGGACGATTTTTAGTATCTGCCTGAGATTTTCTACATACCAATCTTGTCCAGCGATGGGTCCGGGTGGCGATGTCAGCCAATGCTGATCGTAATTCATCAACACCAGGGCGTCGCATTGTTTGCCAAAGAAGGCGTAATCGTAAGCGTCGTCGCGTGCGGGAAGCGCGACCATCAGCTTCAGGTTCGCGGAATGTAACGCGCTGGCCAGCTCGGCGGCAAATTTCTTGAAATGCGCCTGGCTCTCGTCGGGCACTTCCTCAAAGTCGACCACGATTCCGGATTGGTGTGCTTTGGTGGCGTATTCCACCATGTCGCGCTCAAGATTGTGCCTGGCGTTCGCGCTGGCGAGCATCTCGGCCATTTCCTTGGTGTGCCAATTGACGCCGTCGTAGTTGTTGACGAGGCCCATCACGGGAATTTCCACGTTTAAGGATTTCATCCATTGATGAAGCTTGTCTTCTTTGAGAATGGCGATGGCCTGGTCGGGAGTAGCCTTGGCGGTGTTCTGCCCGTTTTCATAATCGACGATGGTTATGGCGCCATCCGACGTTACGGAGTGAAGCTGCTCGGGAATGAGCAGGTCGATGTCTTTGTAATGGCCCTTTAGCGAGGCCATGCTATTGGGATCCCAGCTTACAAAGAATGCGGCGTGAAGAGGGTCATAACTAGCCGGCACGGATCCGATGGAGGCCACGCGACGCTTGCGTCCTTCGCGCACGGGCAGTAATTTGGCAGTGGGCTTTAATTTGAGCGGATAAAACTTTGGCTTGGTGTCCGGCAGCAAGCCGGCGGGCAGGTCGACGCTGACAGCCACGGTCACAAAGAAATAGGTAAGCGCTACGGTGAGCAGCACCGCGGAAATCTCCATGGCGCGCCTGGTGCGGCGCCAGCGCACACGCTCCGCGTCATAAAATATGGGCCCGCGTTCCTTCATGAAACCTTTCGACCCAGGGGCACGGCAGGGTTATCTATGCGCTCCGGTGTTGGAGCGCAATGCTCGAATCCGTCTGCTCTATTGTAAGATGCGTTTCATTCATGCGGCGAAATTTCTCCAGTGCAATTACCGCGCTTGCGGCAGGCGCGTGCCTGCGTTTTTTCTTCGTGCTGAAATATCCGGCCGGTTCCGGGGACTCGATACTTTACGAGCAGATCGCCACGAACTGGCTGAAGCATCACGTTTACGCCATGAATGTAGGCGGCGCGATTACTCCGGTGGATATTCGTGTGCCGGGGTATCCGGCATTTCTTGCGGTGATTTATTGGTTGTGCGGCAAGACCGGGCCGAATGCGCGCTTTTGGGTGATGACCGCGCAGGTCGTGGTGGATTCGCTCACGTGTGTGGTAGCGGCCTGCTTAGCGACGACGCTGTTGGTTTTGGCAAGCGGGAAAGTACCGCGGTGGCGAGTTTTTTTGGTGGCTTTGTGGCTGACTGCGCTGTGCCCCTTCACCGCGAACTATGTGGCCGTTCCGCTTACTGAAACAGTGGCCACATTTTTTACCACGCTAACCATTTTGTTTTTATGCCTCCTGTTGTTGCGGTTTCGGGGTCCGATTTTTTTGATGGAGGACCACCCTGTCAATTTGCTTTTCAAGGAGGAGTGGTTCGCAGCATTAACAGGCATTTCCGCCGGCTTCGGCACACTCTTCAGGCCAGAAACCCCCTTGTTGCTTATGACCGCCTGCGTAGTGCTTGCCTGGTATTTCCTTCGGGGAGGCCAATGGTTCGCTCGGTGGCGTCAAATCACTCGAATAAATGCCTTGATGGCGGTTGGGTGCTTACTTCCGCTCACACCGTGGGTCGTTCGGAACGCTATTACCTTGCGTGAAGCGCAGCTTCTAGCGCCGAAGAACTCGAATCTGCCCGGTGAATTGGTGCCCTTTGGCTTCATGGCGTGGGAGAAAACGTGGCTATTTCGGGTTCGCGACGTTTACTTGGTGGCCTGGAAGCTGAATGATCAGCCGATAAATCTGGACGATATTCCTGCGCGGGCGTTTGATACGCCAGAGGAAAAAGAACGAGTGGCCGCGTTGCTCGAGCCGTATAACGACGAAGTGACGCTCACGCCGGAAGAGGACGCGGGGTTCGCACAATTAGCTAGGGAGCGGAGCGCACGACATCCGCTACGAACGTATTTGTGGCTACCGGCGGCACGAGCTTTTATGTTGTGGTTTTCTCCGCGCATCGAGTTGTTGCCATTGTCAGGACAGGTATTTCCATTAGCGGAGGCATGGGAAAACGATCCGGTGGACCAGGCGGTCACAGCGGGATTCGTATTGCTGAACGCTCTTTACGTTTTGTTCGGAACTTGGGGAGCACTGCGGTTGTGGCGTCGACCACCGGCGAAAGTCGCGGTGGCGCTAATCGTGGGCTACATCGTGGTGCGCACGGCGTTCCTCGCCACCATCGAAACGCCCGAGCCTCGCTATATGCTGGTGTGTTTTCCGGCGCTGGTGGCTGTAGTAGCGCAAGTGTTTGCGGGTAAGGGTGCCAGAAAAGAGGCTTCCTCCGCGGCGGCCGAAGATCGTCTCCAGGCAGCGGGCTAAGGCTCTTCGAAGGGCTCGGGGTGGATGGTCACGCGATGTATTTGCGGAAATTTTTCTTTCACACGGTCGACCAATGCGGCGGTGACATCGTGGATCTTATTGATGGGCAAATCGCTTCTCATGGTGCAGTGGCAGGAAACCAGAATGCGATGCTCCACTTGGCGCACACGCGCATCGTGACAATTTACGAGTTCATCGTATTCGGAGGGCAAGGAGTTCAAAAATTCTTCCACTGCTCCCGCCAACAATTTCATTTCACCCAGACCGGCATCGGGCGTGGCAATGTGCGTTCCTAACGGCTCGATGTGAATATTCACTTCCGTAGGCGCGTCACGTAAAGCGCGAATGCCTTCTTCGAGCTTGGTGGCCTGCCGGTGAGCCTCGCGCAGCGGTATATTCTCGTCGACTTCGAGATGCAATTCGATAAAGAGCTTGCCGCTTTGCTGCAGAGCGGTTACGTCATGAATGGCCAGTCCCAGGCGTTGCGCCAGCGCGCGGATGGATTCGAATAGATGCTCGCCCTGAGGGGCGCGCGGCTCGGCGTGCACCATGACGTCGGAGGGCACAATTTCGCCAATACGTTTTTCGATGGCGTCGCTAAGGGCATGGACCTGTTCGAGACTTGTGGTACGAGCCACGCTCACGGTGGCATCGACGAAATGACGATTCCCGGCGCGGCGGACCCGCACGCGATCTACATCCAACACGCCTTCCATGCGGGCCACCGCGCGAGCGATCTCTTGACGAAGGCCTTCAGGCGCGGCGTCCACGAGAGCGTCGAGGGTGCGCCTGCCAAGTCGCGATCCGACCCACAGAATGACGCCTGCGACCGCCAAACCCGCGATGGCGTCGGCATACACCAGCCAGGGAACATGCCAGGTTTCACCAGCCCACACCAGTCCAATGCCGGCAATGACGACTATGGTGCTCCAGACATCCGTTGAAAAATGTAGAGCGTCCGCTTCTATTGCTTCGCTATGGTATTTCCGGGCGACGTGCCCCAGCGCTTTCGCGCGGGTTACATCGATCGAGAGAGCCACCAGCAGGATCAGCACGGCAATGACGCTAGGTTGAATGTGAACATGGTGGAAGAACAAGCGGTCGATGCCTTCGTAGATGATGAACACCGCAGTAATGAGAAGCAGGGCGGTCTCCACGAAGGCCGAAAAATTTTCAAACTTTCCGTGGCCGTAAGGGTGACCCTCGTCAGCAGGCTGATCCGACATGCGCACGGAAAAATAGGTGATAATCGCGGCCAGAAAATCGAGGCCAGAATGCAGCGCTTCGGACAACACGCCAAGGCTGCCGGTGCGAGCGACCAAAAAGGTTTTAAGAGAGAGCAACACCACTGCCGAGCCCACGCTTAACAGCGCGGCACGCTTCTTTTCGCGTACTTCCAGGTTCTGCAGAATGGCCATCAGGTTTGCCTAGACTATCCTAACTTTAAGCGGTTTATGGGTAGAGCTTGCGGAGAGCGTGCTTCAGATAGGTGAGGAAAGCCTAAGAATCGACGCGCTAACCCTTGCGGGGGATAAATCGCAGTGCGGCGGAATTCATACAATAACGTAGTCCTGTTGGCGGCGGTCCATCGGTAAAAACGTGGCCAAGATGGGCCTCGCAGAGGGTGCACTTTACCTCTGTGCGCACCACACCGAAGGAAACATCTTTTTGTTCGCGGACGTTCTCCTTGGCGACGGGCTCGAAAAAACTTGGCCAACCGGTGCCAGAGTCAAACTTGGTGCGGGAATCAAATAGCGCGTTGTCGCAATCAATACAACGATAAAGACCGGCGCGGTGCTCGTTGTCGAGCGCGCCTGTGAAGGCCCATTCCGTGGCGGCGCGGCGGGTAACGTCAAATTGCAAGGCACTAAGTTGAGACTTCCACTGGGCGGCGGTCTTTTGTACTTTTGCGGTGGTCAAGGCGCCGAGAGAAGTGCCGTCGTCCGCAAACTTTATGATTTTTGCCGGCCCGGCGGTAGTTGCTTCAACGCCATCGGCAAAAGCGGAGGAACAAAGCCGTTGTACGCCCATGAGCACGCCGTAACCGCCGAGCGTTGCCGCTGCGTACACGAAAGCGCGTCTGGTGAATTCTTTCATGGATGCTGGCTCAAAAATATCCGCTCTTACTCTTCAGTGGAAGGAGATCGCCACCAAGCTTACTTCGACGCGGTCATCGGCGGCGGAGCCACAAGTGGCAACCGCTTTGGTTCGCCGCGCGCGCCGCGGACTTCCACTTCTTCAAAAAGAAGCGAGGGCGCGACAATCGATGCTGGCAAACCGTTTTGAGCGGAGCCAAAAGCGCCGAGAGCAGTGCCTGCGAATCCGTTTATCTGGCTCTGCATGTAGTTATAAACGTAATTGTCGTTGCCGATTCCCGCGATATTGCGAATCGCGCGGGAGTTTATACCGATGATTCGCGCGCCGCGGATAATCTCTTCACGGCCGTCTTCCGGGTACACGCGATAAACCACCAGGGGCAGGCGATCGCCTGTGCCCGCACCGCCGCCGTAGCTGGCCAGCAAAGTCTGAAAATCATCCTGGTGCAGCAGGCTGATGGTGGGATTATCCATCTCGCGAACAATCATGCAGGACGCCAGCTTTTGATCGCGACACTCATCCAGGAATTTCTTTTTCAAGTCCGCTGGTGACATGGTCTCTTTGGAGGTAAAGAACAGATTGCTCATGGTCGGTTTGGCGTCGCTCAGAAAAGCAGAACGGCCGTGTCCGTTGGATTGATCGAAATCGGGACCAGGTCGGCGAGACATCAGTTCGCTCTTGAGCGTGCCGTTTTCCACCAAGGTCACTTTTTGCGCTTTCACTCCTTCGTCGTCGACGGCGTAAGAACCAAGTAGTGGAGTGCCCTGAAATTCTTTGGCGCTGGGATCGTCGACCACCGTCACGGACGCCGGCAAAACGCGCGCTCCGATACGAGTAATCCAGTCACTTTTGCCGCCGAGTCCGCTTAACAGTTGTTCCATTACAGGAGTGAACGAGACTGGAGGTCGCGCGCCATTTACGGCTGGGCCGAGAATCTGGGCCAGTAGTGGAGCTGCGGCGCGTGCCTCAAAAAGCACCGGGCCAGTGTAGTCCGGCGCCGCGGGAGCAGATCGCAGCGCCATCAATTCGCTGCCAGTAACGTTGAGGCTTTTGCGCACGGCATCAGGCGTGGGCAAATCGGCCGGACGCACTGCGTAGGTGGCATAAAAATGGTTGATGGGCATGCCGTCGTCGGCTAGGGCATTCATGCCAGACTCGAGGGCCGCAAAGCTGCGATTGGTGCGAATCTCGGTGCCCTCACTGGTAACGAGGTATTCGGTGGCGAAGACCAGGTAATACGTGACGCGACTTTCGTAAATTTGTGGAAAGGCGCGCAGCGCAGCCGAGGTGTCACGGGCTTCCTGATCCCAGTTGCGATTGGTCCAGTCGGCCATGACCAGCGGCTCAATGAGGTGCACCGGCTCGGCCTTGGAAAAATCATTGATGTCCGATTGACGGGCGAGGCTGCTGAGGTAGGCCTGTTTGCGTGAATAAGTTTCTACCGCTTCCTTGAAAGCCTGATCCGTGGCGATCCAAAGATCCTGGCGAAGGGAATCGTAATCGCGATCTATGCCTACAGAGCCGGTTGAGCCGATGAAGCCGCGGAAACCGTCATCGCTTATAAAATTGGAGCTGTCCAACTTGTAATTCCCAACACGTGCCTCCACATTCATGAACCGGCTGCGGGAGTGATTGCTGTTTAATAGGGTACCGAACTCTCCGCTGATTTCGCGAAAATCCAGATCAAGCAGACGATATTCCACGTAGTAGGGGCGAACGGGTTGATCGGTTCCTGGTATTTTCAGTTCCAGACGGGTTTTGGAGCGCTCCATTTCGTCACGCATGGCTCGCAACGTGTGGTCGTTGTCTTTCGGATCCTGGGCACTCTGATCTGGGGGCGCCGAGGCGAATGCGGATGTGCCGCAAACGATGGTTGACGCGAAAAAGAACAATGCGAAAAACAAGCGCGCGCGCTTCATAGTTGCCCGCCCGTCTTGGCCACAGCAGTGTCGTGCGCCGGGGCCGGGAGAATTGGGGGCCTATCCGTGGAGCTTTCTTTCTTCTGCACTTCCAGCTCGGAGGTCAAAATCGCGGGAGAAGCCGCGGAAACGGGCACGGAACCGGACTCAGCGCCACAGTAGCCATTAAAAACTTCAGTGGTGTCTCCGGTGGCTACGATCTTTGTCAGGGCAGCCAAGGGAGTGCCGACAATGTCGACACCGCGCACCAGTTCGTCGGGCCGGCCGTCCGCAAATACCTTGTAGACCACCAGCGGCAGCACTTGAAAAGCCTGAGGCTGGCCGCGGCCGGTGAAGGTGAAACCGCCAGCAATGTCGTCAATCAATAAGCCGAAAGATTTGTTCTGCGCTTTGATTAGCTCGATCAGCTTGGCGCGCAGTTCCGCGTTGCTGACCACTTTGTTACTTTCCACGATAAGGTTACCTTGACGTGAAACGGGAGTAGCACCCAGTTGACGCCTGCCGTGACCATTCGAATGCGGAAAGTCTGCCAAGGGCGAGCGCGACATTTCAAAGTTTTTCAGCACGCCGTGATCCACCAAAGTAACGCGCTGCGCGGGCACGCCCTCGTCATCAAACTGATAAAAGCCCAGCAATTCCTGGGAGCCAAGGCGTTTCTTGGTGGTGTCGTCCACGATGCTCAAAAAGCTGGGCAAAATCTGTTCGCCAACCTTGTTCGAGAAGGTCTGGCCTTCTGTTACGTCCTTCTGGCGGTGCCCCTCGTCGCGGTGGCCAAACACCTCATGGAAGAAAACCGCTGCGGCGCGTCCCGTAAGCAAGGCTGGACCGACGGTGGGATCATTAATCGGCGCCGCGACCAGGCCTTCCAACTCTTTACGCATGGTGGTTTCCGCCGCGTATACGGCTTTATCGTCCGGAGCGTCGGAAGGATTAACCCAGTCAAAATTGTAATAACGGTTGATGTCCATCCCGTCCGGAGCTTTACCCTGGATAAATAATTCGAGGCGATAACGAATCTGGCCGAACTGCAGTTGGGTGCCCTCGCTGTTAACCTGGTAATCGTTTTGGGCTTGCCCGCTAAAGGTCACGATGGAATTGATAACCGCGGTGGAGTCCCGGAACGCTTTGGTGTAGGCGCGAACTTTTTCTTCCCAGGGTTTGCGATCCACACTAAAAGAAACTTGTGGACCGACATAGGTGTGAGGCTCTTCACGAGAAAAATCGGGGGCCTTGCCTTCGACCGTTTCTACTTTCACCTCTTTGCCGGTCTTGATCTTGATTAGCGCTTGAGAAGAGGCCTCGTATTGTTTGTTGGTTTCGAGCCAGATGGCACGCCGCAGCACCTCGGCATCGTCATCGATGGGCACGGAGGTGCCGGGGCCGCCATTGGCTTGCTGGCGCTCGCCAACTTTATGGGAGTTATCCAGCGTGTAAGTTCCGGTGCGCACGGAAACTTCCAGCCAGCGGTTGCGGCCCTCGGTGCTGTTCAATAACGCGCCATTCGAACCGGAAACATCCGCGCGCTGCGTGTCCGTAACGGTGTAACCGAGAAAATAGGCCGGTGGGTCTTGTGCTTTCAGAGCTTTGAAGGAGCGCTCCATCTCTGCTTGCAACGCGGCCAACACGGGCGAACGCTTCGCCGCTGCGTCGGGAGGTGCAGCAAACACGGCAGGGCTGGCGCCGCAGAGCGCGGAAAATACACAAAGAACATGAATCCATCTGTTACGCATCCATAAGATCAAAGGGAGCCTCACAAGCGATTAGACGGGAGCAACGACTATTAAGTGTAACCGAGCGTCTGCGAACCGTACAAACTGGCTAGCTGAGCCGCACTGTATTGGATGGGCCAGCGCCCTGGACCGTTGCACTCATCAGTGAAGTTGGTGTTTCCATCGCAACTGGCTCGCGGGCGATTCACTGCGGGCGGTAATCTGAAACAACTACAAAATGCCGGCTGCCGCTGGCAATTTCGGTGTTTCATGGCTTCCGAGGCGAAAGATCACGGCAGCCATGTCATCGTGCTGACGGATTACGTCTGTGAAAGCGTGCACCGCCGAAAAGATGCGTGCCAAGAGTTCTGTGGGCGAAAGAGTGGAGTTCTCGTTACAAACACTCATCAACCGCGCAATGCCAAAATCATCGTAGCGGGCATTCTGAGCTTCGATAATTCCGTCTGAGCAAAACAGGATGGAATCACCTGGTTCTAATTTCAACGTTAAAGTGTCGTATTGGGCGTCCGCAAACAAGCCCGGAGGGATGCCTGATAGATCGATGACCCTGCAGCCCTTTTCGGAAAAGTAAAGCGGACCGGGCATTCCTGCGCTGGCCAGGTGCATCTCGCAAGTGCGTGGATCAAAAACGCCGTAGACTATCGCGGCGTGTCGTTGCAGCCCGCCACGGCTCATCAACCGTCTGTTGAGCTCTGATAGGATGTCGCTCGGCGACTGGTTGGTTTTATGCACGCTGCGCAAAATTCCCACCGTCAAGGCGGCGTACATTGCGGCGGGCAAGCCTTTGCCAGAAACATCGCCGACATAAAATCCCACGTTGCCGTTGTCCATCGAAAAATAATCGACGAAGTCTCCGCCTACGATGTCCACCGGCTGAAATTCATGAGCGATGATTACCGGCCCAGCGCAAAGAACTTCCGCGGGGAGCATCAGGCTTTGGACTGCGCGCGCTTCTTCGAGCTCCTCCTGGCGGAGTTTTTCGATAGCACGAGCTTCGACTGCCGGCGAAATGGTGAGCATATAGAGTTTGGAGCGTGGATCACCGCGAAGGGGGTTCGAACGGTAAATGGAGTCTAGCAAAATTCGCGTTCGCGCTGATGACCAAAACTTGAGTTGTTTCCTGCGCAATTCCCAGGCAAGCAGAGCTTGCCGCCACGCTTTTCCGGGATGAAAATTACGGCATGCGAGTTCTGGCCATGTTGCTGGTCTTCTCCGGGTTATTGTTAGGCGCATATGTGTTTTATTTGAAGAAGCTGCCCACCACGGACAGTGGTACCGCAGCTACCCAAGCTATCAACCTGACCGGGGTGCGCAGTGATCTGTTGCAAATCGCGCAAGCAGAGCGCGCCAACGTGGCCTCCAGCGGGAGTTGCGCCGCGCTGCCGGATCTCATCTCCTCGAATATGTTGGCGATGACCAGGACCGAACGCGATGGCTACAGTTACTCCGTGGAATGCGCCAGCGCGGAATTCGATGCCGTAGCGCGGCACGCGCCTGCGCCCGCCGGCTCACCCATCCGCTACCCGAATCTGGCGGTGGATCAAAATATGCAGGTTCACGAAGTAAACTAGCCGCCTGACAGGCACGGTGCATCGCGGCAGATATTCGCGGAACATTCCTCGTAATCTCTCCGTACCATGCAGTGACTTCGGATAAAGAACGCGAGCTGGCTACCCTCGAAGATTGCACTTACCGAAAAGGAGATGGTATGGACAACACAATTGGGCTAGTGGCGGTCATTCTTTCTTTAGGATTTCCTCTGGGAGCTATGTACACCTACTACTGCGTGCGCAAACTGCGCAGCCAGGAGCGTCTGGCGGCCATGGCGCGGGGCGTCGAAATTCCCATGGAGCCGGAACTTTCTCAAGGAGCCCGTTCGCGTCGTTGGGGCATTCTGCTAGTCTCCGGCGCGCTGGGTTACATGGCAGCGACCGGCGCTATCGCTCGCTTTGCGGAGCCGGATGCCTGGACCGCGGCGGTTTTGGGCATCATTCCGTTCGCTCTCGGCTTGGGGTTTTTCGTTGACTGGAGGCTGATTCGCCGGGACGCTCGAGCTTCGAGCTAGCGATTCTTGAGTGCGGGCGCGACCGATGTCCGCGAGAGCAGCCGTGTTAGAATTGGGCCTCAATGCACCCTGCAATACCGCATCTCATCGAGCTGCAACGGGTTGACCACAACATTGGCGCGTTGCGCGCCGAAATCGAGAGCTACCCTAAACGGATTCAGGAAGCGGACGCCAAGCTGAGCGACGCGCGTGCGGCTGTCGCGGCGGCCAAAGAAGCTCATACGAACGCGCTCAAAGAGCGGAAAAAATTTGAGCTGGACGCCGATCAATGGAAAGACCGCGCGCGCAAATATCGTGATCAGAGCGGCGCGGTCAAAACCAACGAGGCGTACAAGGCGTTGCTGCACGAGATTGCCAACGCTGAATCGGAAGTAGCCAAAGCGGAAGATCGCCAGCTCGATATGATGATGTCGGGAGAAGAATTTGAGCGGCGCGTGCGGCACGCCGAGGCCGACCTCAAGGAAGCGGAAACAAGCGTGGCGGCCGATCGCAAGGGAATACATTCACGCTACGATGAAAAACAGAAATTGCTCAAGGTGGCATTAGAGGAACGCGAGCGCATCGCTGCTCCAGTGCCAGAAGATTTACTTGAGCTTTATGAGCGCATCGCGAAGCGGCACAACGGAACGGCCATGGCTCAAGTGCGCGATGATCAATGCCGCGGATGTGGGATGCGTGTGCTCCCGCACATCATTCAAGGGCTGCGCCAGGAAACTAACGAAGAGGTCTATCGCTGCGAAATGTGTGGCCTGATTTTGTACACGCTGGATCCTATTCCAGTGGCAAACTCCGGCTCAGGCCCAGGCAGCGACGAGACATCGGCTAGCTCGGCTACAAATTCCTGATGATTCGTCGCCCGAGCTCCTCACGTGAAACCGGTTTGTTTGCAGGTTCTGAGCCCGAGGCAAAACCGCGTGCCGCCGCTTTTCAAGCCAACATCGACGGTGGCTCTCGCGGGAATCCAGGACCGGCATCCTATGGCGTGGTGGTGCGCAACGAGCGCGGCGAGATCGTCGCGAAACTAAAAAAATACATTGGGCGCATGACTAACAATGTCGCCGAGTACTACGGCCTGATTGCCGCATTGGATTATGCGCAGTCCCACGGCGTGCGGGCGTTGCGGGTAGAAAGCGATTCCGAGCTGCTGGTGCGGCAGATGCGCGGGCATTACAAAGTCAAGAGTCCCGATCTGCGTCCGTTGTTCGAACGCGCCAAGAAGATGTCGCAGACCTTTGAATCATTTCGTATCGATCACGTCTACCGCGAGCAGAATGCCGAGGCTGATGCGCTTGCGAATGAAGCCTTGGATGAAACATCGGGCAAGGCAAACCCATCCGTTACGACTAAACCGGAAGTCCGCGCGAAGTTACCTCTAGACATGCAAAGCGCTCCGCGCAAACTACGCGCGCAAGTGCGCAATGGTGCGTTGCATCTTTTTGAGCCCTTGGATTTGCCGGAAAATACGGAAGTCGAGATCCTGCTCCGCCCCACGCCTAAGAGTTAAATCGCGCGACTATTTCAAAGCATACGAGCGGTACAGGGTATCGCGCTGCGCGGGCACGAAACCGGCGTCGGAAACAATGCGGCGCAGTTCGCTTTCGTTGGTGCGATTTTTAACGCCCGCGGCGAATACTACGTTTTCTTCAATCAATATGC
>Ga0307475_10001687_pt1 | contig 13187 bp, 12 predicted proteins | sample atmos_gasesECM1C_FD_203317 | JGI IMG/M metagenome (GOLD analysis project Ga0307475, IMG submission 203317) | Hardwood forest soil microbial communities from Morgan-Monroe State Forest, Indiana, United States - atmos_gasesECM1C_515 | ecosystem: Environmental > Terrestrial > Soil > Temperate... | reverse complement strand
CAGGTGAATACCGGCTTGTCGCCGGCCGGACTGCGCCTTAGCATCCCGCTATTCGACATAGCCGGCGAGTCCGACCTCGCCGCCCGACGGGTGCCCGCCTCCAAGGGCACTGCAGGGCACCCGTCCCTCTGTCGTCCAGCCGAGCGGACAGAAGTGTCAACACTCCGACGGGTGCATGGCCACTGACTGGCTAAGGAAGGGGTCAGCTAGACGCATCCCCTGTTCTGCCAGCGGCATCCTATTCAATTGCGCCATCTACGCCTCTGGCACAGCTATTGCTTAAGTTTTTTCGCTGCGCGGTGAAACCTTTTTCGCGCGGCCGGGGTTTCATACCCAGACTTGCTTAGGGTTGCCTACGACAGGCGTGGACGCCAATAGAGCCAATAGACAGGTATAAATAAATGCTCCGTCACTCTTATTCTCTCGTGCTGATACTGCTGTTGAGCCCCATCGCCGGTTTGGCGCGGGAAGCGGCAGCCGACGCCGTCTCCCCGTCCTTCACAACCGACCCTGAGCTCAGCGCGGGATTCGATCTTCTCTACCAGCAGAAATTTACGGAAGCGCGTGAAGGCTTCGCAAGCTGGGAATCGCGCAATCCGGAGCAGCCTTTTGGCGAGGTGGCGGTGGCCGCCAGCTATCTCTTTGAGGAGCTGTCGCGCCAAGGTGTGCTGACCAGCGATTTTTTCCTGAACGAAAAGAAATTCCTGCATGGGATTGACGGCAGCCCGGACGCGGAGCGCATGAGCCATTTTCGCGATGCAGTGGCGCGCGCCCGCGAACTTGCCATGGAGCGCCAGAAAACAAATCCCGAGGATGGAGAAGCGCTTCTTGCGCTGACGCTGACCGCCGGAATGGAATCGGACGCGGAAGCGATTCTGCAGAAAAAACATCTCGCCGGCTTGAAGCGCATGAAAAAAGCCAATGGATATGCGAAGCAATTGCTGGAGCAGCATCCGGAAGCGACAGACGCGTATATCGCCCCCGGCATCGCCAATTACATTATCGGGTCGCAAAGCGGCGGTACCCGCTTCACGCTCTGGTTCGGCGGAATTCACGGCGACAAAAAGCTGGGCATGGAGCAAGTCGCCAGGACCGCGGAAAACGGCCGCTACCTCCGGCCGTTCGCCAAAATTATCCTGGCTCTTGCCGCGCGCCGTGAAAAACAGGATGCCCTGGCGCAAAGATTGTTCCGCGAATTGAGCGAGCAATATCCGGGTAACGAACTATTCGCTTCGGAATATGCCAAAGCGATGGACCGGTCTGTACCGGCGGGCCAGGGTCGCTGACTTCTCGATATAGGCTCTCCCTCCACAGTCAAACACTGCGTCGCCTCCACATCGGCTCCATCCAAGTGTTAGGCGGCATCGGAATCAAGCGCGGTTCGTACGCTTGGCCACCATCGGCTGACTTGGCGGCAGTATGCATCGTAGTCTTGGCCGAAGGTTCGCCGCAGAGTGGGCTCTTCGTACAACAACACGAAGACGTGCGTTGCGAGAAGGAATAGGGCGGCATAGCCCAGGAGGGGCCACGACTCGAAGAAGAGCGCGGCGCTGGCGAGGGCGAGTCCTGCTCCGATGTACATGGGATTGCGCACGAAACGGTAGGGACCGCGAATCACGAGACGGCGAGGCGGATCGAAAGGCGCCGGAGTGCCTTTGCCGATGGTTGCGAATGTGAAAATGCACCACAGCGCGATCGCCGCACCAACGGCCCCGAGAACCATCCCAGCTACCTGCGGCGCCGCAATCGATGCGGGGCGAGCAATGCCCGTGCGAGATAACAGGCGCTCCGGTAAGTAGATCAGTACGAAGCCGATAAACAGCGCAGCGTAAGTGACCGCACGGGCAAAAACAAACACATTTACCTCTGGCTGGTGGATCAGTTTCCAATCATCCGACTTGTCGGGACCTACGTAGGCAATCGCTCATCAGGAAATGTATGTCCATTTGACGCGTTAACTGGCCGGGACCAAATAGCCGCTAATCGTGCAATTGAAACTAAAGTTTGACCCTGAGCTAGCGCTGAGTTGGACGACGCAAGCGGGTGTCGTAACCATTGAGAAGTGGGCGCCGATGGCCCCCGTGAAAAAGTCGGCACCCTGCGCGGAGGCCTGCTGAAACATAGGGACAAAAAAGGCAATGTGACACGTATTTTCCGTGCAGAGATACGCTTGGGAGGGATCGGCGCCAGGCGAGGACGCACTAGAAATGGAGAAGGCCTCGGCGATCAGGGTTTTTCCGGCCGGGACCGTCGGGAAAGAACAGGACGCGGAGGAATTACCGCCGTAGTTGGCAACACAGGTATAGACATATAGCTCGCTAGCGGATGGTGCGTGCACAGCTGGTATCGCGGTCGTTGGTGTATTTGCCACCTGCACTAACGTTGCCACGATGGCAGTCGCCGTGCGCGGCCCGAACATCGCACCTACGACTAGCAGGAGCCCAGCACCAAGGATTACAGCCGCCATCTTTCCAATTCGCGTCATGACCGTTCTCCTTGTCGAAGGGCGGGGTTGTAGAGCGATCGGAGCGAGAGCGGGGCGCGCCCACCAGCCCTCTCCGCCCAGAGAAAGCCCCCGATGCCCGGTTTAGCTCTGCTCTTTCCTCAGCCCCGCGAGATTTGACCGAAGATGCTTGGCCGATGTGCTGCGGACGTACCTGTGACTAGAGCGAGCGCACGTTGATACCCAATTAGCAACCCACTGAAAAGGCAGGACTTCGCCAACATCGCGCAAAGCTGAGGTTGCAAACTTTTCCCCATATTTTTCACGATTTGGGAACTACGCTGCACATCGGCCGCTACTCCCCACCACCTAGCTTCCGGCTAATGCGTACTCGCCGAACTATCGCATAATGACTGCGTGGATGCAGCACAACTTTCTACGGCTCCCCAAATCCGGCGCCGCATTCTCTGGATTCAAACGTTCACGGTCGTGTGGATGACTGCGGAGGCTGGAGTTGCTCTGGCTTCGGCCTGGAAAGCGCGCAGCCCGGCGCTGCTGGGATTTGGCGGCGACAGCTTGATCGAGCTGTTGTCGGCGGGGGTCGTTTTCTGGCGTTTCCGCGACACGCGCGTGGACGAACGCACTGAGCGACGGACTGCGCGCATCGGGGGAATCCTGCTATTCGCTCTGGCGGGCTTCGTGGTGATGGCCTCGGCGGCTGCGTTGCTTGGGTACAGTGAGGCGCGAACGAGCCTCGTCGGGATCGGGCTGCTCGTGCTTGCGGGTATTATCATGCCCTGGCTGGCTGCGGAGAAGCGCCGTTTGGCGGCACAGACTGGGAGCGGAGCACTACGCGCGGACGCCGCGGAGTCTGCCCTGTGCGGCTACATGGCTTGGATTGCTTTGGCGGGGCTGGTTGTCAATGCGGTTTGGGGGAATCGCTGGACGGATCCGGTGGCGGCGTTGTGCCTGACGCCCCTGATTGTGCGCGAGGGCTGGGAAGCAGTGCGCGGTAAGACTTGCTGCTAGCGATGGCACGTCACTACCCACCACCGGTTGCTGACTCTCTTCCCGCTTGACTTTGCCCCGCGAACAAAGTAATTGCACCAGAGCGAAAAGCCCAGTTCGCCCACAGCTCCCTTCGCTGGAGGCTTGCCCGTGACGTCTATCACCTGGACGCAGAACTACGATCCCTACGGACATTGGTGGGTCTCGGCGTTGGTCGCCGCGCTGCCCATCATTGTGCTGTTTACTTTGCTGGCGGGCCTGCGCGTCAAACCGCACTGGTCGGCGCTGGCCGGAGCGGCGACTGCGATCCTTGTCGGAATCTTTGTCTTCCACATGCCGGCCTCCCTCGCTGGAGAGAGCTTCCTCTACGGTGTCGCCACCGGCCTGATGAACATCGTGTGGATTGTCGTTGCTGCCGTCTTTCTCTACGACATCTCGGTCAGCACCGGCGACTTCGAGATCATGAAGGCCTCGGTCGGCGGCATCTCTTCGGATCGCCGCCTGCAATTGCTGCTGGTGGCTTTTTGTTTTGGCGCGTTCATCGAAGGGTGCGCAGGATTCGGATCGCCGGTGGCTATCGCCGGCGCGTTCATGATCGGACTCGGATTCAAGCCGTTCCATGCTGCCGCGCTGAACCTCATTGCCAACACCGCGCCAGTGGCTTGGGGCGCGATCGGCACCCCGGTGCACATGCTGGCCGCTGTTACGTTGCTTCCCGAGGCGGATATGAACGCCATGATCGGACGCATCCTGCCCATCACCGCCATTATCGTGCCCTTCTGGCTCGTCCGTGCTATGGTGCCGTGGAAGGAAACATTCGAGGTGCTGCCGGCAATTCTCGTCGTCGGAATTTCCTTCGCATCCATGCAGTTTTTTTGGTCCAACCACATGGACAGCAATTTGGTGGATATTACCGCGGGGCTTTTCTCGCTGCTGTGCACCATAATTTTCCTCCTCTTCTGGAAGCCCAAGCGCATTTGGCGCTTTGCCGAAGATGTCGAGGCGCCCGTGGCGGGAGCGGCCGTGCCCGCGGCTGAGACTGCGCGGGCCATGTACTCCGCGCAGCCCGCGCTCACCTCCAGCAGTTCGTACACCACGGGCCAGATTTTCAAAGCGTGGATTCCGTTTCTGATCCTCTCCGTCTTTGTTTTTCTTTGGGGCTACAAGCCTGTGAAAGACTATATGAACGTGCACACTACTCCCGCGTGGCTCACCGCGGAAGGAAAACCCAATGGAGGATGGAACACGCCGCTGCATCGCAAAATTTCTCGCGACAAGCCCGTGGTGCCGAAACCAACGCCGGAAGGCGCCAAGTTTCCGTTCATCTGGCTCTCCGCCACCGGGACCGGGTGCTTTCTCGCGGCGATTGTCGGCGGATTGATTCGCGGCGTGAAGCCGGTAAAGCTGATTCAAGTTTTCGGGCACACACTCTTCCGCATGCGTTTTGCGGTCTTGGCCATTTCAGGCATGCTTGGCCTCGGATTTGTCACACGATACTCGGGGACCGATGCCGTCTTGGGCCTGGCGTTCACCCATACAGGATGGTTCTACCCGTTCTTCGGAACGTTTCTGGGATGGTTAGGCGTGGCTCTGACCGGCAGCGACACCTCGTCGAACGCTTTGTTCGGGAGCTTGCAGCGCATCACCGCCGAACAGTTGCACCTGGATCCGATACTGATGACGGCGGCGAATAGCGCGGGCGGCGTGATGGGCAAGATGGTGGATGCGCAGTCTATTTGTGTGGCCACCGCGGCTACCAATCAGCTCGGGAACGAGGGCATGATTTTCCGCTTTGTGTTTTGGCATTCGATCGCGCTCGGCGCAATTGTCGGCGTTATAGTGATGCTGTACGCCTACGTGTTCCCGTATTTGGTTCCCCACGGTTTGACCTTCATGCACTGATGGGGCAAGCTTCCCTTCGAGGCCTTGCGCCGTGGAAAGCAGGATTTTCGAGGAGCTGCGCGAAATTGTCGGCCCGCGCGGCCTGATCACTTCGCGCGAAGAACTGCACACCTACGAGTGCGACGGCTTGACCAATTTCCGCGTCCTGCCGCGCGCGGTTCTGCTGCCGGATTCCACCGAACAAGTGCAAAAAATCGTGCGGGTGTGCCACCGCGAGAAAATGCCATTTGTGGCGCGCGGTTCCGGAACCGGCCTGAGCGGCGGCGCGCTGCCAGTTGAAAACGGAATCGTGATCAGCCTGACGCGCATGAACAAAATCCTGGAAGTGGATTTCGCCAACGCGCGCGTGGTGGTGGAGCCTGGAGTGATTAATTTGGATGTGACCGGCCGCGTCGCTGGGCGGGAATATTTTTATGCGCCTGATCCTTCCTCGCAATCGGTTTGCAGCATCGGCGGAAACGTGGCGGAAAATTCCGGGGGCGCGCACTGCCTGAAATATGGATTCACCACCACGCACGTTTTGGGATTGGAGGTTGTGCTCGCGGACGGCTCGCTGGTGCATCTGGGCGGAAAAACTTTGGATGCGCCCGGATACGATTTGATGGGAGTGTTTGTCGGATCGGAAGGCACGCTGGGGATTGCCACGAAAATAATTCTGCGCGTTGTGAAGCGGCCGGAATGCGTGCGGACGCTGCTGGCGGCGTTTCCTTCCACGAATGAGGCAGGCGCGGCAGTGAGCGACACGATTGCGGCGGGCATGCTGCCTGCCGCGATTGAAATGATGGATAATCTGGCGATCCAGGCGGCGGAAGCGGCGGTGCATGCGAATTACCCGAATTGCGGCGCGCTGCTGCTGGTGGAATTGGATGGGCCGGTGGCGGAAGTGGCCGCGCTGATGGCGCACGTGGATGAAATTTGCAGGAAGAATGGCGCGTGGGAGATTCGGGTCGCGCAATCGGAAGCGGAGCGCGCGCTGGTTTGGAAGGGGCGCAAGGCGGCGTTCGCGGCGATGGGAAGAATATCGCCGAATTATATTGTGCAAGACGGCGTGATCCCGCGCACGGAGTTGCCGAACGTGATGCGGGAGATCGGGCGGTTGAGCAGGGAAGCGGGATTGCGCGTGGCGAATGTGTTTCACGCGGGGGATGGGAATTTGCATCCGCTAGTTTTGTATGACCGCAGAATTCCGGGACAAGAAGAAACGGCGGAAGCGCTTTCGAGCCGGATTCTGGAGTTGTGCATCGCGGCGGGCGGATCGATTACCGGCGAGCACGGAGTCGGCGAAGACAAAAAGAAAATGATGTCGAAAATGTACAGCGAGCCTGATTTGGAGACGATGCAGCGGGTGCGGTGCGCGTTCGATCCGCTGCAGCTTTCGAATCCGAGCAAGATCTTTCCGCGCCCGCGGCTCTGCGGGGAAAAGCCGGGCGAGTATGTAGCGCATCCTCTGGAGACGGCGGGAATCGCGGAGCGATTCTGAATGGACGCCAGCGTTTCGGCAAAAGAGACTGCCAGCACATTTGAAGCCGATGTTCGCGAGATTGTGACGGCGAAGTATGTTCGAGCGGCCGTGGCGAGCGACGCGGTTGCCGGAGTGCAACCGAGACTTGTGGTGGAACCGGGGAGCGAGCAGGAGCTGGCGAAAGTGTTGAAGCTGGCGGACGCAGCGGGGCTGGCTGTTATTCCGCGCGGCGGAGGAACGAAACTGGAATGGGGAAACCGACCGGCACGCGCGGATGTGATTTTGTCGACTGTGCGGCTGAATCGAGTGATTGAGCACGCTTGGGCGGACTTGACGGTGAGTGCGGAGGCGGGCTGCACGATTGCGAAATTGCAAGAGGTCCTTGCGAAGCATGGGCAGCGGTTGGCGCTGGATGCGCTGTGGCCAGAGCATGCGACGGTCGGCGGAGTGCTGTCGACGAATGATAGCGGGGCGCTGCGCCTGCGATTTGGCTCGCTGCGGGATTTGGTAATCGGCGTAACGCTGGCGCTGGCGGACGGGACGGTGGCGAGCAGCGGCGGCCGGGTGGTGAAGAACGTGGCGGGCTACGACTTGCCGAAGCTGGTGACGGGGGCGCTGGGAACGCTGGGCGTTATTACGCGCGCGTTTTTTCGGTTGCACCCGTTGCCGAAGGAGACGAGGACGGTTTCTTGTGTGACGACGGATGTACGGGAGGCGCAGCGACTGGTGACGGCAATTCAGAATTCGAAGCTGGCGCATTCGGCGCTGCAGATTTGTTGCGGCGCGGAGATGCAGCCGCGAATCGACGTTCTGTTCGAAGGCACTGAGGCGGGGTTGACGGCACAGATGGAGCAGGTGAAGGTTATTATGGGCGCGTCGGCGATTCCCGAAGTCGGCGGAGATGTGTGGAATGCGCGGCAGGAAATTTGGTCGTCGGGGAAGGGGAATGCTCAATTTGCGGTCGCAAAGTTCGCCAGTTTGCCGGCGCGAATAGCGGAGGCGATTGAAACGATTGCGAAGTTGTCGAGCCCGAAGTCGCGCTGGAGCGTTGTTGCGCAGGCGACAGGGATTGGGTGGGTGCGACTGGAAGGAGCAGTCTCGGCGGTTGAATCCGCGCTTCGAGAGTTTCGTGCGGAGTTGGAACGCGCCAGGGGATCGTTGCTGATTGCGCACCGGCCTGTGGGGATGGCGGAGCTTGACGCGTGGGGGGATGCGGGTGATTCGTTGGGGTTGATGAGGGCAGTGAAGCGGCAGTTCGATCCGCAAGCCACTTTGAACGCGGGGCGATTTGTGGGCGGGATTTAGGGAATGAGAAGAAAAAGATAACGCAGAGGCGCAGAGACGCAGAGGTTTCGCAGAGGAACAGGAATGATGAGCGAAGCAATCAAAACATCCGATAGCGCTTTTGATGCGCAGCATCCGCCTTCGCGGGAGATTATCGACCAGTGCGTGCACTGTGGATTTTGCTTGCCGGTTTGCCCGACGTACGCGTTGTGGAACGAAGAGATGGATTCGCCGCGCGGGAGGATTTACTTGATGAAGCTGGCGGCTGACGGGAAAGCGGACATTAATTCGCAGTGGGTGGGGCATTTCGATACTTGCCTGGGGTGTATGGCGTGCATGACGGCGTGCCCTTCGGGCGTGGATTACGGGAAGCTGATCGAGGCGACGCGAGCGCAGATCGAGCGGAAGTATGACCGTGGATGGCTCGAGAAACTTTATAGGCGATTGATTTTCGGGATGTTTACTCGGCCGGATCGCTTGCGCCTGATGCGGTGGCCGCTGCTGTTATATCAGAAGTCTGGGCTGCGGAGGTTGGTGCGAGGCAGCGGAGTGCTGCGAGTGTTGCCGAAACGCTTGCAGGCGATGGAAGCGCTGTTGCCGGAATTAGGTGCGGGGGAAGCTGTTGCAGAGGTTACGCCAGCCGTGGGCGAGAAGCGGCGGCGAGTCGGGATGCTGCTGGGGTGCGTGCAGCGGGAATTTTTCCCACAGGTGAATGCGGCGACGGCGCGGCTGCTGGCAGCGGAGGGATGCGAAGTGTTCAGCCCGGCGGCTCAGCCTTGTTGCGGAGCGCTGCTCGTGCACGCGGGCGAGGAGGAAGGCGCGCTCGCGCTGGCGCGGCGTTTGATCGATGTGTTTGAAAGAGCTGGAGTCGACGCGATTGTCACGAACGCGGCAGGCTGCGGGTCGAACGTGAAAGAGTACGGACATTTGTTGCGCGATGACCCGCAATATGCCGCGCGGGCGAAGGAGTTTTCCGCGAAGTGCAAGGATGTGAGCGAAGTGCTCGCAGAGTTGCCACAGCGCACGCCACGAAATCCCCTGCGGCTGAAGGTGGCGTTTCACGATTCGTGCCATTTGCAACACGCGCAGGGCGTGCGCGCCCAGCCGAGAGATTTGCTGGCCGCGATTCCGGAGCTGGAGCTTCTGGAGATCCCGGAAGCGGCCATCTGCTGCGGCTCTGCCGGAATCTACAACTTGGTGCAACCAGAGGCAGCGAACGCGCTGGGAGACCGCAAGGCGGGGCTGATAGCGTCGCTGGACGCGGACGTGGTGGTCACCGGTAATCCCGGCTGCATTTTGCAGTTGCAAGCTTCGCTGGAGCGCGCAGGAAAGAAAATTCCCGTGCTGCACACCATTCAACTTCTAGACGCATCGATTCGCGCACAGTCGCTGGGTGTTCTTCAGAAGTAAGATTTGGGCACCTTGAGGGTGCGCCCATTCGGATTGTAGACCTCCTGCATGTTCTTGAGGCGTGAAAGCGGCGGCAAGACCGCCGCACTTCAAAGCGGATGATCCTTGCGCCATCTATCTGCGAGCCGGTTGAAAATGGTCTCGCCTCCAGATGGAGTTACTTTCGCTCGCCGACGTACCAGGGCGCGGTCACAGTAAAGATGTGCTCATTGCCGTAGACCAGCAGCATCCATTCCAGAAGGCGGCCACGCTGGTTGTGAAGAAAATATTCGTACCAGCGGTCTTCCACAAGCTCGGGTATCACGACGATGATGCTGCGATCGGGGTGCTTCTTCGAAAGATCGAGAATGAACTGAATGATAGGAATGATGATGAAGCGGTACGGCGAGGGCAGGAGTTCTAGCTTGGGCGGCTCCTTCCCAGCCGCGCGGAACGGCCGCTCCACGTAGCGCTCCCAGTCCTCACGAAGCAATTCGGAGTTCTCTTCGGGGTCGACGTGCAGCGCGATCACTTCCGGAGACAGCCGGGCCGCAGTTTCGATTCCCTGGCGAGCGATGTTACTCCAACGGTCAATGGGAATGATGGCGATGGGAGCCTGGTCAGGATTTGGCGGCTGGACAGGAACCCTCGTGGTGGTGAGGACCCTAATAGTGTGGTAGTGGCGGCGAACGGCGCTGAACAAGACAATCGTCGAGGGAATGAAGAGCAGCGTAATCCAGGCGCCTTCCACGAATTTCGCAACCAGCACGACGATGGTCGTGATGCCGGTGACGAATGCGCCCAAACCATTGACGAGCGCGCTCTTTACCGAATGCGGACCGCGCTTTCTCCACCAATGCACCACCATGCCGGACTGCGAAAGCGTGAAGGCCAGGAAAGCACCGACGGCGTAGAGCGGGATGAGCCGATCGGTGACACCACCAAAAAGAATGAGGAGTCCGCCACAGAGCACCGCCAGGACAACGATGCCGTACGTGTAGACAAGGCGCCGGCCGCGGTATCCGAAAACGTGGGGAAGATAGTTGTTTTGCGCGATGGCCCGGCAGAGGCGCGGAAAATCGGCAAAGGCGGTGTTGGCGGAGAGCGAAAGAACGATGAGGATGGAGGCGATGGTCAGATCATAGAAATAGCCCTTGCCGAAAACAGCGGCGCTGAGCATAGAGAGAATGCTTTGGTACCCGGGCCGGCCCGGATCCGTTGCAACGATGCCGTACGCCTTCACGAGATAGGAAATTCCCGCCAGCAGGACAGCCAGGATAAAAATAATCACGGTGAGAGTGCGCTGCGCGTTTTTCACGGCAGGCTCGCGGAAGGCCTTCACGCCATTGCTCACTGCTTCCACGCCGGTCAATGCTGTGCAACCGCTGGCGAAAACCTTCAGCAGCAGCCAATAACTGACGGCCGCGGTCATAGGCGGCGGAGTCGGAAGGGGAGCCACCGGCGTAGGATGCCCGCCGCTGAGAAGAACTCGGACGACGCCGACGACGATGGTAATTAACAGTGTGCCGACAAAGAGATACGTAGGTACTGCGAACAAAAGACCAGCCTCGCGCACGCCGCGGAGATTGATGATGGTGATGACGATCAGAATGCCTACGCAGATGGACATCGTGTGAGGCAGCAAGGAAGGAACAGCGGAGACTAAGGCACCAACTCCGGCGGAGATGCCCACGGCGGCCGTGAGGGTGTAGTCAGCGAGGAGCGCGGCCGCGGCCAGGAGGCTGGCGGGTGCGCCCAGGTTGAAGCGCGCCACGGTATAGGAGCCGCCGCCAGCGGGGTATGCTTCGATGGTCTGCCGATAGGAGAAGTACACGATCACCAGCAGCGTGATGATGGCGGCGCTGATGGGAATGATGTATCGAACGCCGAGAAGGCCCAGGGGAATCAGAAGACTGAGGGCCGCCTCCGGGCCGTATGCAGCGGAGCTTAGCGCGTCGAGACCAAAGATGGGGATGCCCTGCGCCGGGCCGATTCTCTCGGCGCGTTCGTCGCTGGTCTTGATGGGCTTGCCGACAAGGACGTCGAGTATGTTCATGAGCGGACGGATCTATGGATGGCTTGCACAAACACGAGATCGAGTAGGACTCCACAGAGATGGGAGCATTGGGTGGCATTCATCGCTCATTCTATTGACCCGAGACTCGTCCGCGCGGACCCACGATAACATTGGTTGGACTTGCAATCAAAAATCGACGGCGCGATTCCACTAAGGCGAAGCGGAAACTGCGCCCACCGCAGGCGAACTGGGTAGTGGACCGGGCGGCTGAGCATGGCCGCCTAGCGTACTACGCGATGTAATACAATATGCGCCATGAAATTCGCCAAGATCGCGTTCCGAGTGGCGGCGATTTGGGGCGTGCTGGTGATTACGCCGCTGTATTTCATGTTTGATTTGATCGGCCGCGACGACCCGCCGCCAATTACGCACCCTGGATTTTTTTACGGGTTTGTGGGACTGGCAATGGCCTGGCAAATCGCGTTTTTCTTCATCGCCAGCGACCCCGTGCGCTATCGTCCGCTCATGATCCCTTCGATGTTTGAGAAATTCAGCTTCGCCGGGGCGGTCGTCATTCTCGTCCTGCAAGCGCGCATGCGCAGCTCGGACCTGCTCTTCGCCGGGACGGACTTCTTGCTCGGCGTTTTGTTCGTGCTCGCTTACTTCAAGACGCCGACTCGCGCGTCCTAAGGCGCAAATCGCTAGGGCGCGGGGGTTTCGTGAGAGTAATGTTGCGCCAGAGCGTGCCGTCCGTCAGGTTCATGGTCCCCGTCATTTTGTTGGCCTGAATCGTGAAACGGAAGACGCCACGCGGGAATTCGCAGGTAAGGGCTCGCTTCGCAGAATCGTAGCTGCACTCCGTGGTGCCCATGGTTACCGGCTTGCCGTCGACAATCTTGTCGAGCTTCATGGAAAACCAGCCAGGTTTCGCGACCATCTTGGTAAGCTGATAAAGAGAATCTTCGTCGCGGCACGCGCTATCCCGCACGACACAGACTGATTTGCCGCGCCAATCCCCGACCAGACTGGAGTCGTCAGCCGGAACTTGTTGCGCCGGTCTTGCATCCCATTGCGGCGCCGCAATGGAGTTTAGAGGCGCCACAACCATAGCGAAGAAGAGCAGTTTTGCGGATTTCATCGTCCATCCGTGAGCCGGTAGAAACGGCTCGCTATGCTCTTTGACGAAGCGGAAGAAGAAATGATTACAAACAACCGCGGAGACAAAAAAGGCGGGCCGATTGCAATCGGCCCGCCGGACAATGACTCGCGTTTGCGAATCAGGTTTAGTACATGCCGCCCATGCCGCCCGGGCCTCCGGGACCGCCGGCTGCCGCTGCGCCCTTCTTGTCGTCTTCCTTGAGTTCGGCGACGAGCGCTTCGGTGGTGAGCATCAGGCCCGCGATGGAAGCTGCGTTCTGCAGCGCCAGGCGGGTGACCTTGGCTGGATCGATGACGCCCATCTTGACCATGTCGCCATACTCACCGGTGTCCGCGTTGAAGCCGTAGTTTTCATCCTTCGACTCGCGGATCTTGCCGATGACCACAGCGCCTTCAGCTCCGGCGTTGTGGGCGATCTGGCGTGCGGGCTCTTCGAGAGCGCGCTTCACGATGCCGACGCCAACCGCTTCGTCATCATGCAGCTTGAGCTTCTCGATCGCGCCGAGGCAACGCAGCAGCGCCGT
>Ga0307475_10001686_pt1 | contig 13188 bp, 11 predicted proteins | sample atmos_gasesECM1C_FD_203317 | JGI IMG/M metagenome (GOLD analysis project Ga0307475, IMG submission 203317) | Hardwood forest soil microbial communities from Morgan-Monroe State Forest, Indiana, United States - atmos_gasesECM1C_515 | ecosystem: Environmental > Terrestrial > Soil > Temperate... | reverse complement strand
GCCGCCAACGCCTCTTGCGTTATAAGCGGGTGCGTTTCGCGGTGCCCCAGATATCCTGGCGGCGAACCAATCAATTTCGCAATTTCGTGGGAGTGCTGGAATTCCGCGCAATCCACTTTGATTACCGCCTGGCTGTCTCCGAACAGAATCTCGGCCGCGGCTTCGACAGTGCGCGTTTTCCCTGAACCGGTGGGTCCCAGAAACAGCAGATTCCCCACGGGGCGTCCGGGAGAATGCAGGCCGGCGCAGAACACTTGATAGATATCAACAAGCGCTTGCACGGCCTCGTCTTGCCCAACGATTTTCTCCCGCATCGCATGCTCAAACTGGCAAGCCGTAGAACTTCGTTTGTCAGTGTCCAAGACTCCCGAGAGCCCGTGATCTGCGCCTTTCCCTAAGCGTGCACCGAGTTCTCTCTTATGGGCCGATTTTGTTGCCGTGACCATAACTGCTCCTTCTACTGCACAAGCTCAACTCAGCGAGACCCGTTTGTTGCTCATTTATCCGAACTCTGGTCTGATTCTCTTTCCAGCCGCTCTCTCCTGATCCACTCTCGGATGTAAAGGCCGCAGTTCTTCAGCTTGATCGAGTCGGCTTCGCAGTTCTCCAGAAACTTAACGGCCTCGCCGTCTACCGACCTCAAATCTGTACAGTCCAAGACAATGCGGCTCCCCTTACTTTCTGCCGCAATCAGCGCCCTCACCTCCGCCACGTTTTCCGCATTCAATTGACCGCTGACCTTTAAGACCACTTCTCCGTTTGCCTTTCTGGTGATCCTCAGCATCTGGTTCCTCGTCGCAATCACAACTTGCGTTGCTTGAATGGCAATTTAGGCGCCAATCGTAAGTAGTTGAAAAGATGACTCCGCTATTGCCAAAGCAACGCCGAGATTTCGACAATTGGCGGACGGTTGAACAAACCGACGAGGATGAGAATCCTCGACTTGGGCGGTTTCTTGGAGTTGATGCTTCGCAAACACGCAATTGCCGCTGTCGGAGATCGCGGTGGCAATGGGATTTGCTGATCAAAGCCACCTTACACGCCATTTCCACCTTCTGACGGGGTCGCCCCCAGCCTAAGGCGTTGGAACGCGCGCTAATAAGCCAAGCTATTACAAACAAATTACTTAGATCGCCAACGAACGCTTTGCAAAGCCGATTGCCGCGCCGCAGCTGCCCTCGGGCTTTGCGCAAAAACGTTCCAACGGAAGCCGATTTGTTCAAGACGGCTGGATTCCGGCAGTGCCACAATCCGCCCACACCATGGAAAAGGAGGGCAAGCCAATGGAGAACGCCGAGGCCATTCACGTTCAACCAAACTCAGGTGGAACAACGGGGTCGGCCGCCGCATGCAGCTTCTCTGGGTGTATCATGCCCGTCATGGCCTCCTCAGGACAGGGATCCGAGCGTTTGAATGCCCAACTCCTGGTCGACTCGATTCCTGGGCTGATTCACACGGCCAGGCCCGACGGTTACCTCGATTACTTCAATAAACCTTGGCTGGAATACCTGGGCGTCACTTTGGACAAAGTGACCGGCTGGAATTGGACGGCTTTCGTTCACCCTGAGGACGTTGAGGGGATTGTGGCCAAGTGGCGAGCCTGCCTCGCGACTGGAGAAATCTTCGATTACGAAACTCGCGTCCGCAAGGCGAATGGAGAATACCGCTGGATGTTCCATCGGAAAGTGCCACTTCGCGATGCGAACGGCAACATCGTCAAGTGGTATGGATCGAGTCTGGATATTGAGGAACGCAAAACGGCGGAAGAACAGTTTCGCCGCAACGCGCAGGAGCTGCAAAGAAGCGAGTTTTATCTCGCTGAAGGGCAGCGTCTTGCCCATATGGGAAGCTGGGCCTTCGATCCGGACGGCTTCTACTATTGGTCTCCTGAATTATTTCGAATGCACGGACTCGATCCGGCCAGCAAACCACCTAGTGTTCAGGAATACCTGGATTGTGTTCACGCACAGGATCGCGAGTCGATGGCGAACCTGATCAAGGGAATCTTGGCGAAAGCTTCGACCTTCGATGCTACGAAGCGCATCGTTCGTCCCAACGGTGAGGTCCGGTACATTCGCTGCGTCGGTGCTCCTATTGTCGAAAACCAAAGCCTGAAAAAGTACATTGGCAGCTCCATAGACGTTACGGAGCACGAACTCCTGACCCAGGAGCTCCGCCGGCGCGAAGCGTACCTGACGGAAGCTCAAGGGCTCAGTCACACGGGCAGCTTCGGGTGGAGACCTGACAGTGGAGGGATTGTCTGGTCTGATGAAACCTATCGCATTTTCGAGTACGACCGCTCTGTCAAGCCAACAATAGATTCAGTGGTGCAGCGCGTCCATCCCGGGGACCGCGCCGACTTCGAAGAAGTCACTAATCGCGCCCTTGCGGGAGCGACAGATTTCGAGCATGCCTATCGCCTGCTACTGCCTGATGGGCGAGTCAAGCACGTCCATGCCATAGCTCACGTTTTACAGGATGCATCCGGCAATCGCGAGTTTGTCGGGGGGGTGACCGATATCACCGAGCGCAAGGCGGCCGAGGAGGCCCTCCGGAGAAGTGAAGCCTACCTGGCAGAAGCGCAGAGACTCAGCCACACAGGCAGTTGGGCCTGGACTCCCGACTCCGACGCCAGGCATTGGTCGGAGGAATGCTACCGCGTTCTGGGTTTTGATCCACGGGATGGTGCGCCCCGAATCGAAGAACTCATCCAGCGAATTCATCCCGACGATCAACCGGCGTTCCGGGAATCTGTCGAGAGGGCCATGCATAACAAGTTCGACGAAGAATTGGATTATCGCATTGTGCATCCGGGTGGCGCCGTTAGGGACATTCACACCATTGGTCATCCTGTTTTCAGCCCCTCTGGCGATCTCATTGAGTACACCGGTACCGTGATCGACGTCACTGAACGTAAACGAGCAGAGGAGGAACTGCGCAGAAGTGAAATGGAGCTCCAGCAGATGCTCGACCTTGCGCCTCAACATATTGTGGTATACGGACCTAACCGTGAACGTCTTTATGCCAACCGCGTTGCGCTCGATTACCACGGTTATAGTCTCGAAGAGTGGCAACAGTCTTCTGGCAAGTACATTCATCCTGATGACAACGGGCGGCTCGACGTTGTTTTTGGTCACGCTGTCGCTCGTGGCTCTGCTGACGAGTTGGAGTTGCGACTACGCAAACGTGATGGCACTTACCGCTGGTTCTTGGCCCGTTATAACCCATTGCGCGACAACAAAGGTCAGGTCATGCGATGGTATGCTGCTTGCACCGACATTGAGGATCGCAAGCAGGCCGAAGACACTCTTCATCGCGAAAACGTCGCTCTCCGCGAAGAAATCGACAAAGCCTCGATGTTTGAAGAGATCGTTGGAACATCTCCGGCTTTGAAAAGCGTACTCTCGCGCATTTCCAAAGTCGCGCCGAGTGATTCTACGGTCCTTATCACGGGCGAAACGGGAACTGGCAAAGAGCTTGTTGCACGCGCCATACACCGACGATCAGATCGGGCCGCGCGTCCGTTCGTCAGCGTGAACTGCGCGGCAATCCCCCGTGATCTTATCGCTTCGGAGTTGTTCGGCCATGAGAAGGGCGCCTTCACGGGCGCGACTCAGCAGCGCCTGGGTCGGTTTGAGCTAGCAAATGGAGGCACGATTTTCCTCGACGAAGTCGGAGAACTTCCAGCCGAGACTCAGGTTGCCCTCCTGCGTGTTTTGCAGGAGCATGAGTTTGAGCGTGTCGGCGGCACTCGTCGAATCCGCGCTGACGTCCGAGTGATCGCTGCCACCAACCGTAACTTGCAGGCCGCCATCAGTGCTGGGTCTTTCCGCAGCGATTTGTTTTATCGGCTGAATGTCTTCCCGATTGAGATGCCGTCGCTTCGAGAGCGAAGAGAGGACATTCCTCTGCTGGTGGAATACTTCATCGATCGCTACGCGCGAAAAGCTGGTAAGAACATCACGGGCGTGAACAAGAAGACGCTCGAATTGCTTCAATCCTATCCTTGGCCGGGAAACATCCGCGAACTGCAGAACGTCATCGAGCGTTCGGTCATACTTTGCGAAACAGAGATTTTCTCGATCGACGAAAGCTGGTTACCAAAGCAGCCGTCTCTGACAGAACCGAAAAACCAAATGGAGCTTCCCCGAAAACTCCTGGCGCAAGAGAAGGAAATGATTGAGGCCGCCCTGAAAGAAAGCCGCGGCCGGATATTCGGACCCACGGGGGCTGCGGCCAAGTTGGGGATACCGCGGTCGACGCTGGAATCGAAGATTAAGTCGCTGAAAATCGACAAGAACCACTTCAGGACTTTGTCAGGAATTTGAGGGCTCACGCTCGCGGCTCGTATTCCGGTCAGCAGGTGAATTTTTTCAAGAGCACATAATATCGTGGGTTGCTGTGCGGGTTCTTGAATCGCGCCCGCGAAGTCTGATTAAGATTGTTGCGAGAAAACGTCGGCACATTTGCAAAAGGCGAGAAGAATTGGGGAACAGTTTGTGGAACAAGTGTTTCCGAACAAGAGCTCCAACGCCCGAAAACTCACAGAGCAACCGAGTTTCGAGCGGCTGCTCTCGCGTTGGCGGATTTTCCATGGACCGAGTACTCCTAAAGTGACACTGAGGTGCTACGTTTCGCGGCGACAGTCAGTAAACATCTATCGTCGCGGTTAAAATGGAATTGTCAGAATCGCCTCCGTTTGTTGTGGAGGTTTTTTCGGGCCACCGGCAGTTAAACGCCCCGTTCGAAGCCAAGAGCCGTAAAACTCAAGAGCTTGCGAAAGGAACCAGACAAAGCTAAAATCACTTTGCTGTCTTTCCTTCATCCGGCGCGCGATCTGATTCTCTTGGGCACGTCAGGAAATGCGTGAGTGTTTCGGAAGCGGAAGCGTGGTGTTCGCCGGTCTGCAGAACACAGGATGGTTCGGAGCACGGCTGCGTTTCCGAGTAGAAGTGATGTAATCCGGTGCCGGACTCAGAGAGGAAGAACGCAAGTTGAGCATAAGTCCTTTATTATCAAGGGCCGAGGTAGCTCAGTGGTAGAGCAGCCGATTCGTAATCGATTTCCAATCTAATCATTTTAGATGGAATCTAACTATCCCTAACGGATTTAATGAGATGGTAATTCTGCGTGTTTGCCCCACCTTGTCTTTCTTAGTCGTCATTAGGGTCCGTTGATGGCAGTTTGATGGCAGGTAAAAGGCGCACGCATCGCTTAGAATTCGGGTGCTCTCGTCGCTGACCATCGGCTGCTGCCAGTCACTGACTAATCGGCAAGAAGTGAGTGAAACGCCCCGATGGTCCCTTCCGGGCTCCCGCACTACACGAGATTATACAGTCGCCGTCCGTAACCCCCGCAAAACTCCCATGATCAATTTGAAGCCTCCGCGAAGTCAACTGGTTCACCGATCTCAACCTTCAGTTCTTTCAACCAAGCCCGTGCGTTAAGATCATGGATGAGGCGACCCAAGAAGCCGAGTCTTTCACCTACGTTCCCGCGGTTTTGACGAATGTCTTCCTTCGTGACCCTTCCATAGATGGCTAGAAACTCGGGCATGCTCGTGGGCTTCGAGAATACGTAAGTCGCGTGACCCAGCTGAGGCGTTTCCACGATCACCACCTTCTCAAGGTCAAAGATGTATTCCGACCGAAACAGGTAGAGGCGACGAGCTCGCTTGCAGAGCTGCTTGTAATAGAAAGCGTCGTAGTCCGGCTTCCATGTAATTAGCGATATATCGAAATCGGCCGGGATGCCCAACTCAATGCAGTGCTTTTGCAGATCAGCTCTCTCAACCGGCCCGGATTCGATGCGCGCGCGAATCAGATCAAGGGCTTCGGCAAATTCGCCGAAGCGGTGGTGGGTCTTGCGAGCATCGGCGATCTGCTCAACAATGTTTGAGGGCAGCGCGACTTCGATGCGGCTCGGAAGTGCGGTCTCCCACTGCGCCAGATGCCATGCCCCGGCGTGCTGTTGATATTTGCCGCTCTGAACGAAGGTCCCTTTGATGCTGATCTTAGTGCCCAGCAGATGCTTCCACTGATTCCAACTCGAATCCCACAACAACGGTAACGATGTTTGGTCGAAGAATATCTCCAGTTTATGACGTGAGTTTCGGAGGATTGCGTGATCAGCGCAAAAAGTGACCTTTCGCAATGGTGCTCGGAATTGTTTGAACTTCTGCTCCGGGAGAAACGAAAGGATGCGCGAGGCATAAAACGTCGATCCGTCGCGTGAAATATCGCCTGCAACAACCAGGGAACCAAAGCCGGCGTACGGGAAAAGTGCGGGTGATGTTGGATCATTTAGGAGAGCGTCATAGCAAGCGCGCAGCTCCAAACGCGCGAGGATGTTGAAGGCGCGATTCAGAGCACGAAGATCGCCAGTCGATGCGTGTGCAGCGCTGAGCTCCAACGTGCGGAGTTTGAAGGCGAGCCGCAACTCCGCGGGTGACACCTTCGGATTGACCCGCAGCAGTTCGTAGAAGGACGACTGCCGGTCCCACCCACGGCGGCGATTGCCCACATAAAAGTAATCCCTCAGTACCTCACAACGAAGGTTGATGGCCGAAATTCCCAACTGAGAGTCGGGAACTTCAGCGGAAACGAAGAGGTTATTGCGCTTATCTTTTCGGGGCTGTGTCGCGTAACCGATCTCGGCCTGAAAAACGTCCCACCTTCTCTCGTCAGGATTGGTCTTACGAATGTAGATTTGTGTGCCCACGTCGGCGCCTTCATGCTCCAAAGGGAAGAGCAATTCGTCTCCAGCGCGAACAAAAGACGCCAGGAAATTCGAAATCAAGATAGAAGCGCCATCAGCAAACAGGCATTCTGTCTTCGAGCCTTTCGGATTTGTCTTAGCGACCCTCCTCTGGCACACGTTCGATAGTGCATCTGGTTTGACTGAAACGGCGGCGCCCATTTCGTTGCGGACTCTAGCACCCGTCGAGCGCCAAGCCAAATGAGTGGGCCATTCTCATTCAAGCCCCTCGGTTACAACAACTTAGCGCGATGGCTAGGAATGGCATGGGATGCCCTGCGAGCCACGTACCCAGGCAACTCCCCAAAAGCAGAAAAGGCGGTGCATATGGCAGACGGAAGCCGATTACCCGAAGGCTTTTTGTGTGCTGATGAAGCGCACCCACCTAAACCGCAACCCGGATCGCAACCGCTCAGTCTGGAACTCCACGATTTAAGAAGCCAATTGGAGTCCACGGCTAGCCCGGGAGGTCTCATTGGTGTTTCTTTGCGAATGCGAACGATTCACGATCTCATCAGCAAGGCAAGGAACCACACCTTTCCCGTACTCATTCTCGGCGAGACCGGCACCGGGAAAGAACTCGTCGCCCGATGCATTCACAATTCGGGCTCACGGAAGCACGCTGCCTTTGTTGCCGTAGATTGCTCATGCCTCACGCCCAATCTGATTGAATCTGAATTGTTCGGGCATACACGCGGTGCGTTCACGGGAGCCGACACAAACAAGAAAGGGCTGGTTGAGGCCGCAGATACCGGAACTCTCTTCTTGGATGAAATTGGAGAACTGCCTAAAGAGTTGCAGGCAAAACTTCTTCGCGTAATTCAGGAGCATGAAGTCCGTCCGTTGGGTTCCACGGACGCCAAGCCGGTCAACGCGAGATTCATCGCAGCTACCAATCGTGATTTGAAACACGCCGTCGACGAGGGGGCATTTAGAAGAGACCTCTATTACCGTCTTAACGTGTTTCCAATAGAGATGCCCCCACTGCGCGAGCGAAAAGTGGATATCCCACTCCTCGTGACGGCCTTCCTGACGAAACACGCCGATTCAATGCGCCGGATTGAGACCATATGCCAGGACTTCTGGCGATCGCTGATGTCACGCGATTGGCCGGGAAACGTGCGCGAATTGGAAAACTTCGTGGCGCGCTGCATCGCACTTGGGTCCGGTCCGACGCTTCGGGACGAAGATGGATGTCTAATTCCCGAAGAGATCGGAAACAATACTCTCGCAGAGACGGACACACACCGGCTGGATTCGATAGAACGGTACACCATTGTGAAGACGTTGAAAGAAACCAAGGGAGACAAGGTCGCTGCTGCCCGTATATTGGGGATTGGCAAGACCACGATCTACCGCAAGCTTAGACAATACAGTCAGAACCCTCTTTAGCCACTGCGATTCGTGCGGTGCTGGCGGAGCCAGCCAGACCGGCAAGACCTTCACAGCTTTAGCCAGTTGGGACACATGGGTTCGTATCCTTCGACCTCACCTCATCTGAAGCCACCCTCTGAACTAAATCCGACACGATGGAGGCTGCCATGCGTCTTGCCGGACGCGAACGTCTGGGCTTTTATCCTCTTCCAGCTCGAGAGGCGGAGCGAATCCGTAGATTCTTAGTATTCCCGCACAAGCCTTGTTGCACGCTGGACCGTTGCGTGGGGGATGGCGCCGCGTTCTCTGAGATTGCCTCTGACAAAAAGGTCTTGCGATACGGCGTGGAACTGGACGCTGGCCGAGCGGAACAGGCGAGTACTAAAGGAATCGAGGTGATCCACGGGAACTGCTTTGACGTCCAGTGCCCCGTGGAATCGTTCTCGCTGATCTATTTGAACCCCCCGTACGACTTCGACATCGGCGAACAGAAATCGCAGCGCATGGAGAAGCTGTTCTTGGAGCATGTACATCGGTGGCTGATACGCGGCGGCATCCTGGTGTTCGTTGTTCCTGCGAAGCGAATTGCCGATTGTGCTGCGCTGCTTTCAAGGGACTTCCGAGACGCGCGTGTGTATCGGCTCACGGAAACTGAAAGTGCCCGTTATAAGCAAGTCGTCCTCCTGGGGGTCCGCCGTACTCGGCAGGAGAGGGATCGCCTGGCGGACAGCGATATCATTCAGGCCCAGCTATGGCTAAGCTCCCTCGAAAGAAAACTGGAAGACCTTCCACCGCTACCAGCAGAACCTGACCACATTTACGACGCGCCGCCAGGCGGCCCTGTGCGCTTGGTTCACCGCGGGCTTCCCTTAGACCAAATAGAAGACCTACTCCCAAAATCGTCGGCATATCGCCAAGCCTCAGCCATTCTTTTCGCGCAGCAAGCAGATGTGACCGGCCGCCCACTTACACCCCTACATGGAGGGCACGTTGGCCTGCTCTGCACCGCGGGAATGCTCAACGGAATTTTCGGCGATCGTGAATCACGACACATCGCCCACTGGCAGTCGGTCAAGCTCGTAGACAAGTCTGTAGAGGAAGAAGACGGAAAGACCATCATTCGAGAGAAGGAGCGATTCTCGAACGAGCTGACCCTGGTCTTCTGCTCAGGGGAGATTGCCACCCTGAAATAACTCGCTCACCTCAGGAACCCGCCCTTTCCGTTGATCGCTGAAGTCCCGCTTCGCACCCCAACTCAAACCCGGAGATTCCCAAATGGACACTTGTGTCTCCGCAGTCCAGCACGTTCGCAGAATGCGAGGAGGGTCGCAATCGCACCTTCTCCAAGCCTCAGATGGTGCCCACTATGTCACCAAGTTCATGAACAACCCGCAACACGTCAAAGTTCTTGCGAATGAAATGTTGGCAACAAATCTTGGACTCCGGCTTGGATTACCGATGCCGCGCGTCGAAGTGATCGACGTGTCGGACTGGCTAGTCGAAAGTACCGACGACCTCCGCATGGAGGTGGGAGGAGCCAGTATTCCGTGCAGCAGCGGCCGGCAACTTGCCTCTCTCTATGCGGGAGACTCCATCGACGCCAGCATTTGCGACTATCTTCCCGACGCTGCGGTTGAGGACGTCTTGAACATCCAGGATTTCGCGCGCGTCCTGGTTCTTGACAAATGGACATGTAACAGCGACGGACGCCAAGCTATCTTCGTGCAGCAAGCGTCACGAAGCCGCAGATACACGGCGATATTTATCGACCAGGGATTTTGCTTCAACGCTGGCGAGTGGAACTTCCCCGACGCTCCGTTGCGTGGCGCTTATGCGCGGCAGCGCGTGTATGAAACCGTGACGGCATGGGAGTCGTTCGAGCCGGCGCTCACACGCGCCGAGCAAATGGATCTTGGCGAACTCTGGCGATACGGAGCCCAGGTACCAGAGGAATGGTACGAATATGACGTCAGTGGGATGAACCGTCTGATCGAGACGTTATATCGAAGGCGCCTTAGGATCCGCGACCTGATCAGTGCGTTTCGCAAGTCAAACCGCAATCCATTTCCGAATTGGGCAGAAAGGTAGGAGGTTCCGTGGAAGACCATTTAACGTTCGAAGAACAGCTAAAACAACACCAAGCCGCCGCCAAAGCTGCGATCCTCGCGCAATGTGACCGCCTGGCCGCTGCGGGTATTACTTTCGTCGCTGCGCACTTCGATGGATCGGGCGATGACGGAATAACGGAAGACGTCAAGTGCTACGATTCCGATGTCTACGCCTACGAAGAATACGAGCATGTCGCTCATGACGCCTCCGAACTGCAAGACCACTTCGAAGTTCTGGTGCCGTACGGTTACGAAAACGATGCCGGTGGGTTCGGGGATGTGGTCTTGGACGTGCGCAAACGCACAATCACCGTTGAGCGCAACGATCGCTTCGAGGACTACTCAACGACGACCTATGAGGTCTAGCCATGGCGCATCCACTCAAGCACGCGCAGAGCAGCGCCAGGAAGTTCGGGGGCCAAGCCGAGGACTATCTTGCCGTTCACCAGTGGTTTGATGAATCGAAAGCATTCTTCGCCGACTTTCGCCACCGTGCTCTCCGCCACCACGCAGAGGGAATTTTCCTGAGTGAGAGGATTTTTGGTGTGACGATCACAAACAGTGACGGAAATCAGGTTCCGGTCCGGTACATCGGAGAACAGCACATCAGAGAAGACCTCGGTCGGATTCCGACGGCACAGGATTGGCTGTCACAGATCAAGCCACAGCGCTGGATGTATGGCCAGCGTCTAGCTATCGAGGAAGGCAGTGGTGATGACGAAGGCGGGCGCGGATAAGAAAAGCGCCTTGCTTATGTCTGTCAATGACTGGAGGAAACGAAAATTGCAAAACGCTCATCAGCGCTTTGGATCGTTGGAATTCACCAAGCGCACGAAGGACACGACCACTCGTGTTCGGGTCCACATTGACCGGGCCGTTCTGGAAACTCCAAAGGATGAACGGGGCCAATCCAGCGCACACCTGATCTCAATGATTGGCGGAGATTCAGAGATCGGCGCGCTATGGGCGGCAGTAACCGAAGGAGCTTTGTTCCAGATTCAACTACCGGGCCGCACGAGCATTCCTGCTTCTCTTGGGCCAGAAGCGCAATGCTTTCGCGGCAGTGTGATGGTGCCGGGCAGGAAGCGTCCGGTCCGGCACTTGGTGGCTGTATCTGCCGAATTAGCCAAGACGAAACCAGGCGCGGATCGTGAGGCCACGCGCACTATCTTGTGCGGGGGCGACCCGGCATTTGTGCTTTATCGCGTTGCGTATCGATATGGGTTGCCGGTGGTACCGGAGTGGGCGCCGTGGTTTATGCGCGAACTGAATCAACGAATGGCGATTACGCCGTTGCTAGGGCTCGGATGTTCACCCGTTTTGGTGAAAGGGAATAAGCAAACGTTTCTCAAATGGATTGGCAGGGCCCTAAGAGAGTACCTCATCCGAATACCGGCAGAGAACGGATCAATCTCCTGGAAGTTGCCTAGCACTTTCTTGGAAGTCGAGTTTGCAGCCGACTTCAAATGAGCGACATCAAGACGTGGGAGTAGTTTCCGTGTAGCTGACAACCCGGGATATCGGTCGCCACAAGGGCGTTTATCGGGAGCAATCTGCCAACCCGGAGGCCTTACTTCCGGTTTGCCGTTGCCCGCCCATGATCCCATGCTCGCGAGCACCTTTGAGCCTTCTCTCAGGCGTTGCTTGCGATTCTTGACTCCGCCCCTGCAGGCGTCAGCAATTCGCTGAGGCCCACGCGATGCAGCATTTCCGCACGCACGCGGTCCATTACCGCAAATGCAACGTCCGCCCCGTCCTTCGTCGGATCGATATGGACGCGGAACGGACGTTTCCCAAACGGTGCGTCTACGACTTTGACGATTGCGTCCGCCACTGCGCCTGCATTCGCATCGGGCGGAACAATGGCGGCAAAGGCTTCCTGGATTTTCTTTCCATATCCTTTGTAGGGACCCGCTTCATACTCGGCTGCGCGCTCCTTATCGGCGGGCGTGCCGGAATGCGCGAAGTGATTGGTGCTGCCGGTGAATGCGCCGGGAACGATGATCGAGGTTTCGATGCCCCACAGCGCCAGTTCGCGGGCATACTGTACCGCCATCGCGTCCATGCCCGCCTTCGAGGCAAAGTAGGGCGCGAGATACGGAGGCGTTCCGCCCGCCGAGCTGCTGCTAGACACCCAGATGAGAAGCCCCTGGTGCTGTTTTCTCATTTGAGGCAGCGCTACGCGGTTTACCCTTTGGGTGCTGAGCACATTGATGTCGTAGAGTTCGGCCAGTTGCTCCGGCGTGAACGCTTCCGCCGGTCCGAACACCATATGCCCGGCATTGTGCATGAGAACATCGAGCCTGCCCTGTTCGGCGACAATCTGGCGGATCGCCGCTTCGATGGACTTTTCCGAAGACACGTCCAGTTCAATAGGACGCAAGTCAACCTTATTGTCGTGCGCAAACTTTTTCACGTCCGCAGCTTGCGGCGCGTTGCGACCGGCAGAATCCCGCATCGAGGCGTAGACAGTGTGGCCGGCCTTCGCGAGGGCATTGGCGGACAGACGGCCAAAGCCGCTCGAAGCTCCGGTGATGACAATGACGTTTTTCATGAGATGTTCTCTTTCTTGTTGAGGATGTGCTACGTCAAACGAAAAAATCTTCGCCCGATTGTCTCTGGCTACATGCTTGTCGGCAGCGTCAGGCGAACCCACCGTTCGCGCGAAGCACTTGGCTGTTGACCCAGCCGCCGTCCGGGCCAGCTAGGAATGACACGACATTGGCGATGTCCCCGGGTAGGCCTAGGCGTTCGAGCGGAGGGAGTTTCTTGAACTCCTCAATTTGTGCTTCGCTCTTGCCCTTGAGGAACAGTTCGGTTCCAACTGGTCCCGGCGCGACTGCATTTACTGTTATGTTTCGGCCGCGCAGTTCATTGGCAAGCACGTGCACTAGGCCCTCAACCCCGGCTTTGGAAGCGATATAGGGGCCATATGTCGGAAAGGACTTAG
>Ga0307475_10001685_pt1 | contig 13192 bp, 17 predicted proteins | sample atmos_gasesECM1C_FD_203317 | JGI IMG/M metagenome (GOLD analysis project Ga0307475, IMG submission 203317) | Hardwood forest soil microbial communities from Morgan-Monroe State Forest, Indiana, United States - atmos_gasesECM1C_515 | ecosystem: Environmental > Terrestrial > Soil > Temperate... | reverse complement strand
TGGCCGCCCTGCGTATCGAGCCAGTCAAGCGGACGGAGAAGCCTGGCAGTCGGCCTTGCGGCCCAAGCGCTGCCTTCTTTCCATCAACCTGAAGTTGCGGAACATCGTTGCGAGTAAACTGATTCTGTGCGCGAATCGACGTACTTTCTGGGACGAGTGGAATGGCCAGTTGTCCGGCTACCCGCTAATCGGCACTAATGAGTCCTCGAAAGTTGGCGTCCCACATCCCTGTCAGATTTGACAGTAAACGCGAATCGTCTGAAGGACTAGCATCGGGTTCTCGAATTACTTCAAACCAGCGGGCAAAGGAGTTTAACCATGTCAACGTCCGAATCCGCTCGGAAGGTTTGTGGCAAAAGATCGGAGACCCCGCCCCGTGATGTGCCTCGTTTGCTTGAAATCGCACTCGCCTGCAATGGTGTTTTGCCTGTTAGAACTGGGCGAGAGTCTGAACAATATCAGTCGGACTATTCGCCTCGGTATTCCTTGTATACGCTCCGCCATTTCAGCCAGTTCTTTACACCAAACCATGTGCTTATCAATCCGAAAGAGAGAAAAGCTGCGCCACTTATGATGGTTGCAGTTTGGGCCAGGTCCGATTTAGAAATTCCGTCGTTGAGTAACGCTGTACCGATCACCAGAAAAGCTAGGGCAAAGAAAGGAGCGAGCGTGTGCTTCATAGATGTCTGCATCCGAAGATTCTAATTATCTTCGGGTAGTGTCGCTGACGAAAACTTTCATATCTGAGGTCAACTTTCGCAACTCGGGCGCGGTGTATGGTTTTTTCATTTCTGAACCGCAGCAGCATCGAGGATTTGCCCTGGCGTCTACGGAGTTCTTGACTACCTTAACCTCGCAGCGGCATCTAATATTCTGGCACCTGTAAACTTGACCTTCAGTCATGAGCATGCCCCCCTTGTGCATGACCGTCACGGAATGCTGGACAGACTCGAAATCTTGCCAAGGAAAATCGCCGATGTGGATTTATTTTTGTTTCTGCTTGGTAAAACAAGCAGAGCACGCATCAACTCTCTTTGGCCTTGATTTGTGTCAGAGCTAATGAGGCACGACAGGCTTCGAGGCCTGCTCTATAGAAATAATGGACCTACGTATGTATACCCTGGGGCGTAGAGTAGAATTCACTCCACCGGTACTAACCTAGAGACCCAGTCAAGAAATGGCTTGGCGCATCCCGACGACCGAAAGGCAAGAACATATATGGACGACCGCAAGTTCGAGGTTCGCTGTAATGCCAGCCATGATGGCCAACTTCAGGTTAGAACCCGTTCACTCTCCGTGGCGGTCAGTCAGCTGATTAACCGGGGCGAAGGTGGAGAAATGTGGCAGTCGGTTCTGATTATTTGCGAAGAGACCGAAGACGGTTCTCTTACAACAAAGGTCATCGCCTGTCACCCAGATTGGGACCAAAACCTACAGATCGCCTGCATCCGGTCACGTATCTCGGATCAAGGCAAACCCTCGCCTATTTTGGAACTTGACCTGAAATCGGTCCGTGTCTGATTCGATTCCGTTCTTGCTTGCTATAGCAATCACCTCGTCGAGATGTACCTAATCTCGCGTCCGCTGTGCCCGCCTTCCATGCTTCCATTGCCTGGGACTGGGTTTTTCGTGCCCAGATTTCAGTCTATGGAGGCAAAAAATGAACTCTCGGAAGAACTGCAGTTTGATCCTCGGTGTATTCACACTGACTGTTGCCTTGTCTGCACAGCGGACAGGTCAGCTAACATCTGGTCAGGAACTCAAAGCAATCCCGGCACAACTTCGAATCGCAGACGGGAGCGGCCCGGTACCGCCTCTTCCACCGGACTCGATGTTCATCGTGGATGGTTCTGGGCCAGTACCGCCAATTCCGCCGCCAGAATCATCGGTTCCGCTCAGCAGCCCCGTCCTGATAACCGACGGGAGCGGCCCAGTACCGCCTCTGCCACCGGACTCGATGTTCATCGTGGATGGTTCTGGGCCAGTACCGCCAATTCCGCCGCCAGAATCATCGGTTCCGCTGAGCAGCCCCGTCCTGATAACCGACGGGAGCGGCCCGGTACCGCCTCTTCTGCCGAACTCGATGTTGATCGTTGATGGTTCGGGGCCAGTACCGCCAATTCCGCCGAACAACATCGCAAACTTCGTTGCAGTTTAAACAACCTGAGCAAACGAAACGGGGAAGGCGGAATACGCTTTCCCCTTCCGTTCCTCTCATGTAACATTGCGCTGCCTCGATTCTGATTGTGCAATGGATACGAACTTAATTTGGTGGAGTGGTGTCGCGCTGGACGTCGCGATCCTATTCCGCGGGGGTTGGACAGGCCTATTCCGAAAGTATCCGCTCTTTTATGTCTACATCGGTTGCGTCGTTGTCAAAGAGGTGGTCGGATTGTTGGCTTATGCATTGGCTCCCAGTCTCTATGCACCGTTGTACTGGCCCACGGACCTCGCCACGGTTGTGGCGAGCTATGCAGTGATTATCGAAATCTTCAGGCAAGTCCTTAAGCACAACCCCGGAGCTGCACGTCTAGCCCAGAATCTGTTGCTGCTGTTATTCACTTTCATGCTCGTCTATGCGAGTTCCGACATTCTGCGGGCCGGTTTACTTTCTTTGCCTCGCGCTATTGTGGAGTTAGCTCGAGACCTTCGTTATGTTGAGGGCGCGCTCCTGCTCATAATGTTGTCCCTTTTCGTGCGTTACCGAATCTCCGTCAGTAGCAATCTCTCGGGTTTAGTTTTTGGATATGCCTTCTGGGTTGGCATCAATATAATCACATTAGCTTTGTTGTTTCTGCCGGGTAACGAACTGTCCGTCCGCTTGAGAACGCTCTTGCCCCTAAGTTACAACGTGGCGCTTTTCACTTGGTGCCTGGCCCTTTGGGCTGTCCAACCGGATCCAGTACAGCCCCCTGACAATGAGGTCGAACGAGACTACGGGCTTCTTGCGGCGAAAACCGAGGCGATTCTCGCCCGCGTTTCCAATGGCTTTGTGAGGACGATGAAACCATGATCGGACTGTTCCCGGCCATTTTGCTCGGCGCATTGATCGTGGTTTTCGGCTCTTACTTCTTGTCACAAAGTTTGGGCAGAAGACAAAAGCCAGCCGTAACCATGGATGAGTATTCAAAAGCACGGGAAGCACTCGAGGCAGTATTTGTCCAGACGTCCGCGATAGAAAGGGTCTTCTCGGTCGAGGATTTCAAATTCATCGTGCGCGCGGGCAAGGACGACGCTCGGCGCTTGTTCTTGCACGAGCGCAAGAAACTCGCCCTGCTGTGGCTTCGAAACACGCAAAAGCGAGTCGCCCAGTTGATGGACCTTCATTTGAGGCTGGCGAACTATACGTATGACCCTAATCCTGGCTTCGAGCTTGAGCTGAATGCCAAGTACGGGGCTTTCGTGGTCCTTTCCAATATAGTTCTGCTCTTGTTGTGGGTGGCGGGTCCGTTTAAGGCCACGCGCACTATTGCTTACACCATTCGCGCAGCCGGAAACTTTTGCTCCGTCTTCAGCCTCCGTCTTGAGCGAATAAACCCTACGCGGCTCAGTCCTGGCCGCGAATCTCTGGTACACTGACGGGCCGGGTTTACGCTTGAAGCCTCAATGCTCAGCTCATGTGCGCTAGTTGCCGATTTGGCGCTCTCATGCCCGGAAATCTGGCCCAATGAAATCACACGGAGATTTATCGCAAACCTCAGACTCTAGCGAAGTCTCTCCAACGAGAAGGAAGGCTATGGACTCCGGAGAACGACTGAAGCTCGTTCGTGCCAAACTAGGAATAACTACGCGCGAGGTAGCGCTTTTTAGCAAACTCATCGCCGAGGCGGAAGGCAACAACGAGTTCCTGGTATCCGGCCCGTGGCTAACGCAAATCGAGAATGAGAAGACCGCCCTGCCCAGTATCTACAAGCTGTTCACGCTCGCAAGCATCTACGGGCTGAGTTATTCAACTCTCCTTGAAATGTATGGTGTCGATCTCAAGAAGCTCAATGTGTTCCACTCGCGTATGCCCGTCGCGAAAACTCATCTTGCGCAATACGAGGTCACAACAGAGCCACGCCCGGCGCCACTTGACCTTCCGGTGCGTTTTGATGCGGGTCTGAATTTGAGCCAAACGAATCTACTGTCACGCATGATCGAAACTTGGGGAAGGGTACCGATGGAATTCATTCAACACCTTGACTTGCGCCATCGCTTGTATGGTTTCGTTGGGTTCAGCGACTACACGCTTTATCCGCTTCTGAGGCCGGGCTCATTTCTAGAGATCGATCCCGAAGTCAAGAATCCTCGGTCCCGGTTGATTCGCTCTGAATTCGATCGTCCGATCTACTTTGTTGACCTTCGGACCGAATACGCGTGCTCGTGGTGCGAAATAATCGATGACAAGCTCCTCCTGATCGCCCATTCTCTTTCACCGATTAAGACTCGGTCGTTTGCATTTCCGAAGGACGCCGAAATCATTGGCCAAGTAACGGGTGTGGCTATGCGGGTTGGAATTTCCCTTCCTGAACTGACCGAGGAGATTTCAAGAGGGCCATCGCAATCTTAACGTTCGACCTAAATAGGGCTATCGTTACTTCGTCGCAATCGGAAGGCACGGTCACACGATACGCCTCGAGCCTCTCCCACGCACTCAAAATTTGCTCACAATCCTTGGATGATGATCGGATGAAGCGCTCAATTTGGGCCACGAAGGATTCTAGCGGAGCTGAAGTGAGATCATAAAACACTTGCTGGTGAGAGGTTGTAAGTGCCGCGCTGGCTGCGGACTCCGAAAACGAATGCGCCAAGCCATCATGATGATATTCTCCCGTACTGAAGTCTCTCAAAGAGGATAAGTAAATAAGCCTCGCAAAGTCATAGCCGAATTGCTCCAAGGTGCGGTTCTTCAGATCTTGCTTTGCCGCTTCCACGTCCATTCGCTTGAGCCGAGTTTGCATCGTAACCGAATGTTACGCCAGAGAGGGCCTGCTCTGGAAGCTTGACCATTCCTATTCTGGGTTCTCCTTTCAAAAGGCGCTAACCGTTCCGAGAAGAGCTGCGCAGTCTCGAGCTCACTGGCCTGCTTGCTAGAGCAAGCGAAAAACCGAGCAAGTCAGCATCGTTGCGGTTCATTTGTGAGCCCTACATGGCCCTGAGAAGAGGCTGCCGCGCAAGCACTCTTTTGCCTCTCCTAAGTGAATCATGAAGGGTTTCTGCCCACGGCCGCTTTCAAAATGAGCCGCCGAGACACGTATCCTGGCCCATAAATTTGGGAACCACGCTTTTGTAGGCCGGCTCTGATCGTCAAACGCAACAAAGGAAAGGATGGTTGCTTAAAGCTGGTGAATTCTGATTGCTATACCAAGCAAAGTACAAGTTTATTTCTACGCAGCGGACTTCTACTTGTACAGTGCCGGCACTCCGGCCCTAATCCTAATCAAAGGCAAAGAGATAACCCCACGCACCACCGAAGGGCCGGAGCTAAATGATTGCAGATCGCAGGAGGCCAGCGCGGTATTTCTGGTCCTGTTCCACGGAGGTGTGATGGGCTTCGATATCACGATTGACATACCCTCTGCCTCGACCTGGGCGTCGCAATATGCAGTCCTCAGTCTGTTACAAAGACGGTGGTAGGGAATGGGCTCGGACCGCCGTCGTGCTCCACGCTACCGATTCATTGCAGACGCAGAAATAACCGAAATTATTTCCGATACAAAGCTGCATGCTCGGACCAGCGATTTGAGCATCGGCGGATGCTTCCTCGACATGTTGAATCCCTCACCGAGGGGCACAGAAATTCGGGTCAGGATCTCTCACGCGGGCGTCACATTCACTGCAATTGGGAGGGTGGTGTTTGTTATCCCCAACATGGGAATGGGCGTTGCTTTCACAAACGTTGATGGTAATCAAGTCACGGTCCTACAAAAATGGCTATCGGGTTTGGGCGTGCCAGATAAATAGGAATATGAATGCTTGCCGAAAAGTGAGTTGTCCCACCTCATGAGCCATGCCCCGTTGTACCAAGATCCGGCTTCCATGCAGACTATAGATCAAGAACTCGTGAGGGAGCTCCGCCGAATTGAGAGACGCGATTGGTGGGTGTGGGGATACACGATTTTTGTCGTTCTACTCCTCACATTTGCAGTCATTTCTTTCACGCTCCCCGCTTTGTTGGAGGGCGCAGAGACGTACTTCAAGATGAAGTTCGCCGAAGCTGTTTTCGGCTTGGTCGCTTTGATCGTAATTTTCAACCTTTACACGATCTATCAGCAAATTCTTATAAAACGGTTGCGACGCCAACTCGCAGAAAAGCAGAGCCATTCAGACATTCTGCGCAATCTGGCTTTGCTTGACCCGTTAACTGGGCTATATAACCGTCGTTTTGCGGAGCAACACCTCGCCGCAGAGGTTTCTCGATCGGAGCGAAAGGGGCATCCGCTAACTGTGATGACGCTGGACCTGAACGATTTCAAGCACATCAATGACACCTACGGTCATACCGCGGGGGACCAGGTCCTGCAGAAATTTGCCTTACGTCTGAACAAAGTGATCCGGGGATCGGACTTGGCGGTGCGCCTTGGCGGAGATGAGTTTCTTGTTCTGCTTGGGAGTTACTAGAGAGCCAGCCAAAACTTGCGAGACAGTGCCATCCGAGCCGTAAAAATAATCGGCCCAGCCCACGGCCGCGACTTGCTCGAAAGACGTACTGCTGCCCTGGACCGCCTGATACTGCGCTGGAGTGGGCGTATGGACGTCATGATCGGCCTCGATGGTCCAGATATGAACCAAGCGCTCGGGTTCGTGGTACGGCAAGCCGCGCAAGAATGCGGAGTCCACCAAGCCGAATATGGCGGCGTTTGCACCGATTCCCAGCGCAATGGTAAGGACCGCGGCAGCCGTGAAGCCAGGATTCTTGCGCAACACGCGCAGGCCGTAGCGTAAATCCTGCCAGAGTGTCTGCACGGGTACGCTCCCTGATCCGGAGTGCCTAGGGCGAGCAACGGATCGACCGCTATGCGGGCATTATAGACAACAAGGACCGGCAAAGTCCTGGTAAACGCGGTAACCGGAGAAGCGAAGTCCTGGTACGTCGAATGTCCGGTAACCCGACTTACCGGGACTTAGCCGAGAATTTTCATTACGTGGCGCTGGTGATTTTGGCAAACGGCTTCTATTCATGAGTAGAAGGAGATTGTTTCATTTCCGCCAGTAGCCTTTCGATTTCATCCATGACGCGATTCATCTTTCTTACCGTCAGGTCGAGCGGCTCATCGGTGGTCATGTCGACGCCGGCATCCTTCAGCAAATCGATCGGATACTTCGACCCACCAGCAGAAATGAATCTCAAATAACGCTCGGTCGCGCCGGGCTCGCCAGACAACACTTTTTCCGACAGCGCGGATGCCGCCGCAAAAGAGGTTGCATACTGGTAAACGTAAAAATTGTAATAGAAATGCGGAATGAAGGGCCACTCGTAGGCAACGTAGTCATCCACGGTACAGACACCCAGCTCGCTGCCGTAGTATTTCCTGGCAATCTCGGCGTAGAGTTTCGAAATCGAGTCGCCGGTGAGAGGTTGACCTTTTTCGGCCATTTCGTGTAGGCGCAATTCAAATTCCGCAAACTGGGTCTGGCGGAAGACCGTTCCCTTAATATTTTCCAGATATCTACCCAACAGAGACAACCTGGTCTCGCTGTCCTTAGTGGTTTTGAGCATGTAGTCGATCAAGAGTGCCTCGTTGAACGTGGAGGCAACTTCGGCTACGAATGTCGGATAGTTAGCCAAAGGGTAAGGCTGAGCCTTATTGGAAAAGTAGCTTTGCATGCCGTGGCCCAGTTCATGGGCAATGGTGCTCATGTCGTCGTACCTGCCGTTGAAGTTCAACAGGATGTAGGGGTGCACGCTATAGGCCTCCCCGTTCTCATATCCGCCGGAGGCTTTACCTTCCGTGGGATAGAAGTCGATCCAACGATCGGAAAACGCGCGCTTCGCCCCTGCGACATATTCCGTCCCCAGCGGAGCCAGTGCGGCAAGGATGTTTTTCTCTGACTCTTCGATGGAATATTCCGTGTTCACCGATTTCACGAGCGGGGCGTACAAATCGTAGTAGTGCAGGTCCGCCAGGTTCATCATGCGTTTCCGCAGCTTCAGATAGCGATGAAATGTGGGCAGATTGTGGTTCACGCCCTCAAGCAGTTTGGTATACACGGAGGTCGGAATGTTTGACCTGTCGACGGCGGCATCGAGGGTGGTGTCGTACTTTTGGGCGCGGGCGTAAAAGATCGAAGCTTGGACGCTGGTATCCATCATGGAACCAAACGTTCCACGATACCCGCCGAGCGCACCAAAAAACGAGGCCATGACCTTTTCCCGATTTTCCCGGATGGGAGAAGCGCGGTGCAGTGAATAGGCAGCGCTGTTCAGTTTTGCGGTCTTGCCATCGCTCAGGATTACCGTTGGATAGGGGAAATCGGAATTTGAGAAAATGCTATAGGCATTCGATGGTCCACTGGCCATGACGGCTGAGGTCGCGAGCAATTTCTCTTCAGCCTCGCTGAGCGTGTGTGGCCGACGCCGGGTGACATTGTCCAGGTAATGCCGATAGACCTGAAGACGAGGGTCCTGAGTGATGAACCGTTGCAAAGTGGCGTTATCCATTTTCAGAATTTCAGGTTCAATGAAAGCGCCATCTGCCCGGAGCGTGGACGAAAGTTGAACTACTTCCTGCCGCATCCCCTGGTAAGTGCTCACACGGGTGTCTTGGTCCGATATCAGCCCTGCGTAGGTACTCAGTCGCGCCAGTTCCTTTTCCATGCTGCTTTCCGTCTCCAGCGCATCAGCCAGCCGCTGCGCGGAACTGGCAAGAGTTCCCTTAAACTGGCTCAGTTTGGGCATCTCAGCGGTAAGTTCATTCTTTGCATTCCGCCAAGCCTGGTCGGAAGGGTAGAGCTTCGTCAGATCCCATTTGTACTGGTCTGGAATACTGCTCCGGTCTCGCTGCTGAGCTGAAGACGCGATGGCAACTGCAACGAGCAGCGCCCCAGCGAAACTAAACCGGAACAAATAAAATCTAGATGTGACCCGCATGACACGCTCCTCCATGACCATTTTTCTGAGGCGTTGAGACTTTGGTTGGATTACCGTTTGGCGTGCACGGAGTGTACCTCAAGACCCGCAAAGGCGTGTCATGTCCCGATTGACGCGCTTACCGGAGAAGTGGAATCGCCCCAGAGGCAGATGTCCGGTAACCCGACTAACCAGGAGTTAGTGTGATATGAGCCCTATGCTTGTGAACACGACCTCTTTCGCGTGCTCGCACACGTTCCATTTGGAGAGCAGCTTTTATCGAAGTTCGAGATTTTCCACGCTACAATGGGCGCCACCTGAGGGTGAGTGCTCCAATGGGTCTGCCTGCCGGAACCCTACTAGGTCCCTATGAGATTGTTTCCGCCATTGGTGCAGGAGGCATGGGAGAAGTGTACGAAGCGCGCGACACCAAACTTGAGCGCAACGTAGCCATCAAAGTTCTTCCGGAAGCGTTCGCGCACGATGTCGAAAGGCTTTCCCGTTTTCAGCGCGAAGCGCGGATGCTGGCTGCGCTAAACCATCCCAACATCGCCACGATCTTTGGGTTGGAGCAGTCCGACGGTGTGCATTTTCTGGTAATGGAATTAGTTCCCGGCCAGACGCTGGCCGAACGACTCACGATAGGCCCTGTCGGCATTGAAGAGGCGCTCAACATTGGCGGGCAGATCGCGGAGGCTCTGGAAGCGGCGCACGAAAAGCGGGTGATTCATCGAGACCTGAAGCCCGCGAACGTCAAGGTGACACCCGAAGGCCGAGTGAAAGTGTTGGACTTTGGTCTGGCGAGGGCCTTTCGCGGGGACGCCGAGCAGGACCTTCCGTGCGCTCCGACCCTGACCTCAATGGGCACGGAAGATGGAAGGATTCTCGGTACGCCGACGTACATGAGTCCCGAGCAAGCGCGCGGCAAGCCAGTAGACAAGCGAACCGACATCTGGGCGTTCGGCTGCGTGCTTTACGAGTTGCTCTCCGGGCGACGCGCATTCCAGGCCGACACGGTCAGCGACACACTCGTCAAGGTCCTGGAACGCGAGCCTGATTGGAAAGCCCTGCCCGCAGCAACTCCAGCAAAGGTACAAGCCGTACTTCAACGATGTTTGGAGAAGGATGTAAATCTCCGCTTGCGCGACATCGGCGACGGTCGAATCGAATTGCTGGATGCACTAGCTGGCACTACGCGCCAAGACCGCGCACCTGAGGAGAGGTTCAAGCTGACACGTCGCGCTGCAATCGGCGGTTTGGCTGGTACTGCCGCAGTCGCTGCTGGCGTCGCAACCTCGGTTTGGTATCTCTGGCCAAAGACTCCGAAACCTGTAATGCGCCTGAATATGGATGTATCGCCCGCCCAGCAATTCGCAGGGTTCACTTGACCGATTGTTTCCATTTCCCCGGAGGGGAACCACGTCGCATTCATAGGCAACCATGATGGCATCCGACAGGTTTACTTGCGTGCGCTGGATAGTTCGGAGGCTAAGCCGCTGGCAAGCACCGAAGGAGCCTACTGCACCCCGCTCTTTTCCCCGGACGGGCAATGGCTCGCGTTTTTCAGCACCGACGTGGCGGAACTCAAAAAGATTTCCATCCATGGTGGGCCTCCGGTCACTGTAGTGAAGGCTGGAGGAATTTTAGGGGCCAGTTGGGGAAGCGATGAAACCATCATCTATGCCGAGCCTAATGTCCTCGGCCTGCAAAGGGTCTCATCCGCTGGCGGATCGCCGAAGTTCATTACGCAGGTGGACTCGACCAAAGGAGAAATCGCTCATCGCTGGCCAGTTTTCTTGCCGGGGGGCAAAGCATTTCTGTACGTCATCGAGAAGGGCAGTGGCCTGGACGACTCGCAGATCGTCGCGCAACGGCTGGACACCGGGCAACGCAATGTGGTGGTACAGGGCGGCACCTTTCCTCAGTGCGTACCAGCGGAGTATCTGGTGTACGTCCATCGAGGAACACTCCTGGCCGTTCCGTTTGATGTGTACAAACTTCAGATCAAGGGCACAGCCGTTGCCGTGGGTGAACAAGTTCGGGAATCCGGCTATGGCGCGGCGCAATTTGGCCTCTCTCCTCAGGGGTCGCTGGTCTACGTTTCCGCGCCTGGCGGAGTTCAAGCGGCTGAACGCAGGCTGATGTGGGTCAGCCGCAACGGAACAGAACAGTCCTTAGCCACTCCTGCGCGCGACTACCAAGCACCGCGGGTTTCCCCCGACGGGCGGATGGTAGCTGTGGCAATCGAGGATCAAGTCTGGCTGATTGATCTTTCCCGGGAGACATTGACTCGGTTGACCTTTGAGGGAGAGAACGGTAACCCGTCTTGGACACCGGATGGCAAGCGGATAACGTTTCAATCGAACGAAACGAACCTTTTCTGGCAACTGGCAGATGGCAGTGGTGGACGAGAGCGGTTGACAAACAGCGAGCACATCAAGCGCGCGGATTCTTGGTCCCCCGACGGGCAATTATTGGCCTTCACCCAATTCGACCCCCCGACCGGGCGAGACATCTGGGTGCTGCGGCTCAGCGACCGCAAGTCGCAGCCATTCCTTCAAACGCCATCCAACGAAAGCGCACCGCACTTTTCTGCTGACGGGCGATGGCTTGCGTACATCTCCGACGAATCCGGTCGCTATGAGGTTTACGTGCAGCCCTATCCGGGGCCAGGCGGCAAGTGGCAAATCTCAACGGAGGGCGGCACGGAGCCCGTGTGGAACCGCAATGGGCGGGAGCTGTTCTATCGCAGCGGCAGTAAGATGATGGTGGTGGAGATCACGACACAACCAAGTTTCGCCTTCGGTAGCCCCCGGATGCTATTCGAGAGCGAGCAGTATATGCCCGCGGCGGGGCCTTACTCCTACCCGTTTCCCAATTACGACGTGTCTCCCGATGGCCAGCGCTTCTTGATGATTACGAAGGAAAGCAAACCGCAAATCAATGTCGTACTGAACTGGTCCGAAGAATTGAAGCGTCGCGTGCCGTCCGGAAAGTGAACGCTTCTACCGGCAAAACTATCTCGAACCATAAGCCGAACCTGTCACCGGATTCTCAGTGCCTGATAAACGCGGCGGTATCAATAGGTCGGCGCAACACTCAAGTCGAACTCGACTTGCATTGAAAACAAAGGCTAAATCGCTCGCTAGGGTTAGATCAGCCGGAACACTACCCTGGCTAGGTTTTGAGCGAGGACAGCCAAACAGATCACTTCTCCGCGGGGAAGCATTGTCGAATCAACGCATTAGATGGTGTTGCATCGACCGGTTGAGCTGGCAGCCGAAACCGGACATGTTCGTACGGTCCTGCGCAAAATCGTTCCGGTGAGGCGATACTAACGGTGGTCGGATGCTTCAAGGGACTTGTCCAGTCTGTCCAATTCATCCTGTAACCGCCCGAGCTTTGACTGCTCAATCCGCAGTTGTTCTTCGGCCTCTGTGAGTCTCGCCTGCATCTCCTGTTCTGTAGTGGCCCGTTGTTCGAGCGCGGACTTAAATCGTGCCACGGTGTCCTCAAGTTCCTTTCGTCTTTTCGCACCTGCCGCGCTTGAGTCATCTTGCTGCTCAAGCAACTGTTCGTTGCGCTTGAGTTCAAAATTCAACTGTCTATCTTCGTCCTGCTTCGCCACGTACCTTGATTTCGCATCGTCAATACGCTCTTGTGCGCGTCTAACGGCAGCATCCTGGACTTGTACACGGGCAACGAGAATTTGCGCCCGTTGTGCAGTGCCTACCAACGTTCGCAGGTCTTGCCGGAGTTGGCGGATTTCCGCTCGTATTCCGTCAAGACCTTGTGTGTCGGATGATTGAGCAAAAGAAGTTCCAGCTGATACAAGGGCTACAGCAAGACAAATGAGGCAGCGCATCGGACACCTCCCGTAAAGGATTTTACTCCCTTGAACTATCGGTCTATATGCCTGGTAAACGCGGAAACCGGACAAGTGAAGTCCTGGTACGGGACTTGTCCGGTAAGACGACTAATCGCGAATAGCCATGCTAGTATTTCGAGCAAATGACTGAAAAGGAAAAGAACCTGAATCTCCAACCGGACATCCACTGGCACTCGATCCTTTGGCTGAAAGTGGTTCACAAGCTGAGCCTGCATTCATTGCGAGGCCCGCTGGTGCTCCGGTTTACCACG
>Ga0307475_10001683_pt1 | contig 13197 bp, 13 predicted proteins | sample atmos_gasesECM1C_FD_203317 | JGI IMG/M metagenome (GOLD analysis project Ga0307475, IMG submission 203317) | Hardwood forest soil microbial communities from Morgan-Monroe State Forest, Indiana, United States - atmos_gasesECM1C_515 | ecosystem: Environmental > Terrestrial > Soil > Temperate... | reverse complement strand
GAAAAACTCCTTGACGTCGGGGAACAGTTCCTTGGCGTGGGCCATCTCGGCCGCGACATCATCTGTCGACCGCTTGCGCCATGCATGGCCACTCAAAGTCTGCGGCCACAGGCAGAACGTGCACTGTGCCGGGCAGCCTCTCGTGGTATAGAGCGAGACAAACGGATTCAGCAAAAACGGCACGTTGTAACGCGTTACATCCAGATCGCGCTTGTAAACGTCTGTGACATGGGGCAGCGCATCCAGATCCTGAATCTGGGGAGCATCCGGATTGTGCACCACCTTGCCGTCCTTCAAAAATGAGATGCCGGCAATCTCTTCAAGCGGCTTGCCCTTGGCGTAATCCACGACGGCGTAGTCAAATTCCTTGCGCGCCACGAAGTCGATCGCAGTGCAATCCCGCAAAGATTTTTCCGGCAACACGCTCACGTGTGGCCCCACGAAAGCGATCTTGATCTTCGGGTTCGCGTTCTTAATGGCCCGCGCCAGCCCTATATCACCGGGGAACCCAGGAGTGCTTGTAAACAGCACCAGAAACTCGTACCCCTTGGCAATCTCAATCGTCTCCGCCGCAGAAATATGATGCGGCGGCGCATCCAGCAACCGCGCCCCCTCCAGCATCCCCGCCGGATAAGCCAACCACACCGGGTACCAATACGATTCGATCTCGCGGGTGGCTGGCCAACGGGAGCCAGCGCCCCCGTCGAAATTCTCAAAAGAAGGAGGGTTTAAAAACAGTGTTTTAAGAGGCATAGTGGGTCAAGACCTTATTTTACCATCCCCGCGCGCACGGGACGGGCAAAAAAAGCAGTGTTTATGCAGGTTCGTGCCCGCATAACATGCACTCTGGAGTATGCCCAACCCGTGGAATGACTTGAGTTTAGTGTACCAAGCAGCAACCGTAATTCGAACTGCTATGCGCCGAATAGGGCATTTGATGCAGCGGAGGGCGAAAAAGCCGCTCCCGCAAGGGACGACCCTATTACCAAGCCCGGATGGGGGGAACGCTCATTTCGTTCCCAGGGCCCAGCCTTCGAGATCTCCTGTGGCGCGCAGCAGGGAAACCTGGCTGCGTGCGAGCTCGAAGGTAACGTCTTGCAACGTGATAAAGCGTTCGCTCGCCTGACTGCGGGCACTATCGAGATCGTGCAGGTTCGCGGTGGAAGAGTTCATGCGAGTTTGCACCGCTTCAGTGTTTTTTTGCGCGATCTCGTATTCCAACTCGGCCACATCGCGCGCCGCCTGCATTTGCGTCACTGCGCGCTGCAAGCGCAAAGTTTCCTCCGAAACCTGGTTGCGGGACGCTTCCGCTTGCTTCTGCGCCTTTAACGCTTCCGACTCAGCCTCCTGCACCCGCGCGTGCTGAGCATAGTTGAAAAAAGGGAAGTGGATGGCTACACCTACTGTCGCATTGTTTGGCTGGAAGCTGCCGGGCTGATAATAGCGATCGTAATGGTTGAAGGTGGCGAGGTTGGCGTATTGAGCAGCGAAATCGATGCTTGGCCAAAGCGATCTGCGTTCTCCAGCCACCCGCAGATACTGAGCGCGGGCGTGTTCCACAGCGGCCTGGACAGATGGACTGGCAGCCGCGAGCGAAGTCGGATCGTGTTCTTCCGGTTTCACCGTTGGTAGGGCGGGTACGGAATCAGGATCGATTTCAAAGGATGCAGCCGGCAGCCCCGTAAGCTTCGAGAGATGCTCGCGCAAAACATCGGCGGCGCCACTGGCTTCAGCGAGCCGCAAGCGGACACGCGCTACCGACAAACGTGCCTTGCTCCCATCCATTTCGCTGTCGATACCCTCTTTCACGCGCTCGGCCACGGCTGTTGCCATCTCGTGCTCGGCAGCTTCAGCTTCCCTTAAATTATTCAAGCGGCGCTCCCACTTCGCCAGTTCGGCATAACTCAACACTGTGTCCTGAATGAGCTGGTTGCGCTGATCTTTCGTGCGCAGATTGCTGACTGTGATGTCTGACTGGGCGGCTCGAATGAAATCTCTCAGCGCGGGATTAATCAGCGCCGATTGTGCGTTTACATTGAACAGCGATGGCGCCGCACCCTCCAGGCTGAGCGGAAAACCGTCAGACCAGCCGATTCCCGCGCCCGCATTCAACTGCGGAATATAGCTGTTGCGCAACTCGCGATAGCTGGCAGAGGCGTGTTGCGCGTCTGCAGCAGCGATACCCACGCCAGTGGCGTGCTGCAATGCGAGCTCTACAGCATGGTGGAGCGTGACCGGCTCAGCCAGCAGGGAAGCGGGAAGTAATAGGAACAGCGCCATTATGAATTTATAAAAGCACACGCCAATGCGCGATGTTGTCTTCATCATTTTTCACCTGGGTGCCGCATGGAAAGATTCTACGGACAATTATGATGCGAGAGAAATGATTAGGATGGGTCCGTCGGCACGATAGCTGCTTGGAATGCTGGCTATCACGAATGGCTTGGCGCCATCAGGCAAGCCGGTACCAGTTAAACTTTCTCCTCGGCCTGATCAATTCACGCCCTTCCGCGAAACTGAATAATTCTCCGGCGGTCGCGTTTGGATGGCCGCCCTGCGGGCAAAACTTCGAACTGCCGCATGGCTTTGCTCTCTGCGGCAACTTTCTGTCGCAATTCGCGGCTGGCTTCGGTCTCGCGGTAAAGCGTCTGCGCGACAGATGCGGGGCCGCGCACGTCTGCGAGAAGCAAAACTTCTACCTCAAAATCGCCACCATCGTTGGTGACCCGCAACATGTCTCCTATGCGAACCTCGCGCGCTGCCTTAGCGGGCTGGCCGTTGGAGTGAATCCGGCCGAGTTCGCAAGCTCGCGCCGCCAGGGATCGCGTCTTGAAGAATCTGGCGGCCCAAAGCCACTTGTCCATGCGGACCGAGGTCATAACCTATTTTCCTATATCGCGGGCTGAGGAATCCTCACGAAATTGCCCTGAATCGTATAACATCGCCTGCGAACTGCTGATTGCGCGCCGCATGAATGTTCATCTTATTGACGGGACCTACGAATTGTTCCGGCACTTTTTCGCCGTGCCTGCTGCCGCGGACGTGAGTGGGCAGGAAATCGGCGCGACGCGTGGAGTGCTAACGTCCGTTCTCTCGATGATCGAGGCTGGAGCGACACACCTCGGCGTAGCTACCGATCACGTTGTCGAGTCGTTTCGTAACGATCTGTATCCCGGATATAAAACCAGCGAAGGCGTGCCTCCAGAATTGCTCTCGCAGTTTCCGATTCTCGAGGAAGCTCTGCAAGCGATGGGCGTAACGGTATGGCCGATGGTCTACTTCGAGGCGGATGACGCTCTCGCCTCCGCCGCCAGTAAAGCGGCCATGGATGATCGCGTGGGGCAGGTGATTATCTGCACGCCCGACAAAGATCTGGCGCAATGCGTTGTCGGCACGCGAGTCGTTCAACTCGATCGCAGGCAAAATCGTTTGCGCGATGAAGCCGGCGTTGTGGCCAAGTTTGGCGTCGATCCGCATTCGATTCCAGATTATCTGGCCGTGGTGGGGGACAGCGCAGATGGTTTTCCCGGTGTAACAGGTTGGGGCGCGAAAGCAGCGGCTGCCGTCTTGTCTCAGTATCCCCACCTCGAAGATATTCCGAAGAATTGGCGGGAATGGCACCCCTCCATCCGCAAGGCGCGAACGCTCTCCGAATCTTTGTTTAACGCATGGGAAGATGCGGTGTTGTTTCGCACTCTTGCGACGCTGCGGCTGGACGCGCCGGTTTTCAATACGGTGGAAGACCTTCGTTGGCAAGGACCGCGCGAGGACTTTGAGGAGTCCTGCCAGCGGATGAAGTCGAGAGTTCTGCTGGGTCGCGTGATGTCGGCGAAGAAATGAGACTGAGCAGGCCATTGTTAGGTGCCCGCACGAATGCCCCGCCCTTAGCGGCTCACGCGCTTTAATCCTTCTTGCGCGGGGCGGTAACTGTGGGCCATCGCGAGCGCGGCGCGATATTGTTCGGCGGCTGCCGCGCGGTCCCCTTGTTTCTCGAGCAACTCTCCGAGCATCGAGTGCGCTTTGAAGACGGGCGCTTCCTCGACCGCGACGGAGGAATCGATATATCGCCGCAGCAAACGGATCGCCATGGCTGAGTCGCGGTCGGTGCGAATGAGAATGCTGGCGCCATCGACCAGCGCTCCGGGATGATCGAGTGGGCTGGATTCCATTTTGTGCAAGGCATTCTCCATTGCGCCCGTGCGGTTGGTGTGGCGATAAAAACCCGCAAGATTCAGCCAGGCACGGGCGCCGCCCTGACTGGCTTCGACCGCGGCGCGATATTCCTGCTCGGCCGCGTCGAGGTCTTTGCTTTTTTCCGCGATGCGCCCCTTGACCCAGTGTGCCATGGCGGGATTCAGAGGAGCGATCTGTTCCGCCTGGGCGCGTGCCTTGTCTTTTCCGCCTCCCACCAGGCCGGGAGCCTCCAGATAAAACTCGGCAAGGTCGGTGCGAGCTTCCCAATTGTCGGGAGCGAGTTCGACGGCACGTTCGAATTCATTGTGAACCTTCTTGGCCAGGCCGGCGGCGCTGAACATCCCGGCGCGCTCGGCTTTTCCTCCATAAATGCGTCCTAGCCAGAGATGATAGACGCCATTGCCGGGCTCGAGCGCAACGGCTTTTTCGCACGACGGAATTCCCGCGTCCCACGCGCCCAGCTCCAAATGAGCGCGGCACAGCAGGTTGTAGGCGGTCGCCGACGGAGAGGCATCAATCTGTTGCTCCAGCGTTTCAATCGCTTGATCAACGCGACCAGTGGCGAGAAGATCTTGCGGAGAATCGGATGCCGTGGCAACTAGTGAGAGGAGGAGTAGCGCCAGGACAAGGTCGCCCACAATGCGACATATAACGCGGCACGCCGGTCTTCGCCGCGTCAAAAACCTGCGCTCAAAATTACAACTGCCGAAATTTCCTGACATCGACTAAGGAACCACCTTGACGCGGGCGCCGTCGACCAGAGGCTTGGTTTCGATTGAGGACAACGCGACGACCGCATGTTCGGGAAGCCCGGATGTGATCTCAACTCGGGTCAGATTTTGCAGTGCGACTTCGACTCCGCGACGTTTGAGGACTCCATCCTCCACTTCATAGACGTAAGGCCGCGTGTCGTCCATGCGCACTGCTTCGCGCAAGAGCGTGAGCACGCTGCTGTGCTCGGCGGTGATGATGGTGACGCCAACGTTGACATTCGGCAACAACCGCAGGTCATGGTTGTCGACTGTGGAGGTGACCTCACCCACGTTGCGCGAAACCAGGAGTTTGACGGTGGAAGGTACCGTGCTGACAACCCCGTTCCAGACGCGGCCCGGTAGGGCGTCCCATGTGACTTCAATTTTTTGCCCGGTAGCGAGACGGCCAATTTCGGGTTCGTCTACAAAGCTGCGAATCACCATCCTCGAAAGATCACCTTCCTGCAACAGCAAGGCTCCCGGTTGCACATACGCACCCTGCCTGACCGGAAGAGCGTAAACGATGCCATCAAACGGAGCGCGCACGCTGGATTTCTGCAGTGCATCCTCCGCCGCGTCGTAAGCAGCTTGCGCCTCTGAGGTCTCAGCCAGAACTTTAGCCACCTCGGGCTGCGAGTAGCGATCCTTCTTTTTTTGTTCTGCCAGCGTGGCATCGGCTTGAGCGCGCAGCAATTCATCTTCCGCCTGCTTCACTTCTCCCGCGGAGGCTGCACCCTGCTGCTGCAAGCGGCGAAGAGCATCCAGATTGCGCTTCGCCGTATCAAGCGCGCTATGAGCTTTCGTGAGCTGGGCGTCGAGAGTCAGCGATTCTTCACGGGTTCCACCGATATTAAGATCAGCCTGATCGGCCTGCGCCGCCTTCATCAGCGCCTGGGCGCGCGCCGCCTGGCTGCGCAAATCGGCATCGTCAAGCTGCAAAAGCAACTGGCCCTTGTGAACGTGATCTCCCTCTTTCACCAGCAGGCGCTTCACGGTAGTGGCGACAGGTGAGTGGGACTCAAAATTCTGACTTGGTTCAACTTTGCCATTGGTGGAAATCAGGCTGCGAATGGGGCCGCGCTCCACCGTCGTGGTGCGAATCCGTAGCGGTCCCTGGCGTGTGAAGACCGGAACCAGGGCGAGAACGACTATCACCCCGGCCACCAACCAGGCGCGCCGTTTACCATTCGTGGACGGGCGCCCATTCGAATTGTTGTTCACGGCCAAACGTTTATCTTTTCAGGGTGCGGCGGGAACAATTGCAAGTATTAATTTACCACTCGCCGCCACGCGACAGAATGTGTCTTATTTAGACCCGATACTTCTTTAGATGCGGACCGGGGGTCGCGGATGCTTGCACCGGCTGGGGAAGGCTGTTGCGGCGGCGCTCCCCGCTCACCCGCTACAATATCCCCATGCCAAAACAGCCCCGCTACACACCCGGGCATGCTGCCGCCGGGTTGAACGCCAAGTTTCCTGAAATCGAAACCTGGCCGAATCAGTTTCCCGGATACGAAATTGTGATCGACGATCCGGAGTTTACGTCGGTGTGTCCGAAGACCGGACTGCCCGATTTTGGCGTGATCACGCTGCGCTACCAGCCAGACAAGGCATGTGTCGAATTGAAGTCGTACAAAGAATATCTGCACTCTTACCGCAATCTGGGGATTTTTCAGGAAAATATTGTGAACCGCGTACTGGAAGATGTAGTGCGTTGGGCGAAGCCAGTGTGGGCCGAGGTGAAAGGAGACTTCCGTCCGCGGGGCGGCATATCGACGACCGTTGTGGCGAGGTGGCCGCGGCAAGAGTCCAGGCGGTCCTGATTAAATCTTCTTCGGGTGCCGTGTTATATTCGCTCCGACCCCGTGACTTCCGCAAAACTCCAGCCGCGCACAGCGCTGATTTTGCTCACCGCGCTGAACCTGCTGAACTATGTGGACCGCTCCGTACTGTTCGCTGTGCAACCGCTAGTGCAAAGCGAGTTTCAACTCAGCAATACGCAGGTCGGCTATCTCACCAGTGCGTTTCTGCTCTTCTACATGTTTGCCGCACCTTTCGTGGGCCCTCTGGCGGACCGCTATTCGCGCAAGTTCATCATCGTGGGGGGAGCGATCTTCTGGAGCGGGCTGACTCTGCTCACTGCGGTCACGCACACTTACGCGGAACTGCTCATTCGTCATACGCTGGTGGGAATCGGCGAAGCTACTTTCGTGACCATCGCGCCGACATTTGTTGCCGATCTTTTTCCGGAAGAGAAGCGCGGCCGGATCCTGGGAGTGTTCTATCTCGCAATTCCCGTCGGCACGGCGGCGGGATATTTGCTGGGCGGCTATCTCGCTCCACTCCATGGATGGCGTTTCCCATTCTACGTGGCCGCGGCTCCGGGGTTTGTGCTCGCGCTGCTGGTGCTGTTTCTGCGGGAGCCGGAGCGCGGGCAGTTTGATTCGGAAAAGGAAACTCCCGAGCGCGGGACTCTTCTTGGCCTCGCGCGCAATCCCGCATTCTGGACTTCGACTCTCGGTATGGCGACGATGACCTTTGCCCTGGGCGGCATTCAAGTCTGGATGCCGACATTTCTTTCGCGGGCGCGCGGATATTCGCTGGAGTCGGCCAACTTCAAGTTCGGAATCATCATCGTGGTCGATGGAATTCTGGCGTCGCTCGCGGGCGGCTGGCTCGGCGATTACCTGCTGCCTCGCATGAAGAGCTCTTATTACTTTGTTTCGGCAGCCAGCATGGCGCTGGGCGTGCCCTTCATGGTTGTGGCATTGTTCACGCGTGGACCGGCGATGATTCCTGCGATTGCGCTGTCAGCTTTCTTTCTTTTGCTGAATACTTCGCCGCTGAACGCGGCGGTAATCAATTCCGTCGGTGCGCATATTCGCGCGACCGCACTTGCGGTCAACATCTTTATTTTTCATTTGCTCGGGGATGTGCCCTCGCCAACGCTCATGGGTTATGTCGCCGACAAACGCTCGCTGCAGGCAGCCTTTATCCTCCCCGTGATCGCGATGGTCGCGTCATCTGCCATACTGTTTTATGGAATGAGATTTGCATTGCCAATTCGATTTAACGATGGAAAGCTCAATCCACAGACGCATGAAGCAGGGAAGGCCTGACCGAAACATTTCTAGTTTCCTGTTCGTAGCGAGAAACTGACCGCCGATAAACTGGAGAAAGAAAACTAGAAATCCGATTCCCGATGCACTATTTTCACTGGATTGCAGGCACGATTCTCGCGCTAGTATGGCTCTCGCGCATTGTCGAGGCCGCGTTCGGCATTCCACGCGTCGCTGACATCTCACAGCCTCAGTGGGACCGCAATCCCGTCGCGGCTTCCGGAAATCCCCTGGTGTCGATCATTGTGCCCGCGTGCAATGAAGAAGAACATATCGAACAATCGCTCGCCCGCCTGCTCGAACTCGATTATGACAATTATGAGGTGATCGCGGTGAATGACCGCTCGACCGACCGGACGGGCGAGATCATGGAGCGGATTCAAAATCTCCGCCCTCCGACAGAAAGTGCGGGAAGGATGGGGTGCCCGCGTCGCCTGCGCGTCATTCATCATCGCGAATTGCCTGCTGGCTGGCTCGGCAAGACCCATGCGATGTGGACGGCTACGAACCAGGCCAAAGGCGAGTGGCTGCTGTTTACCGACGCCGATGTGTTGTTCAAACCGGATGCGCTACGGCGGGCTGTAGCCTATGCCGAATCCGAGCACGCTGACCACCTTGTTTTATTTCCGCAGATGATCATGAAACGGCCCGGCGAGTACATGATGATCGCATTTTTTCAAACCATGTTCATGTTCGGGCATCGCCCGTGGAAGGTGGCCGATCCCAAGGCGCGCGATCACATGGGCGTGGGTGCCTTCAACCTGGTTCGTCGCAGCGCGTATGAATCAGTCGGCACCTATGAGGCGCTGCGCATGGAAGTCGTCGACGACATGAAACTCGGCAAGGTCATCAAGAACTCCGGCTTCGCGCAACGCAATGTTTTTGGTGGAGACTTGATTTCAATTCGCTGGGCGCAGGGGGCATGGGGTGTCGTCGATAATTTGACGAAAAACTTTTTTGCGCTCTTGTCGTTCCAGGTGTGGCGTACCGTAATCTCAGCGTTTGGCTTGGCTTTTATTAATCTCGGTCCATTTCTTGGATTCGCTTTTGCTCGAGGCTGGGAGCGCTTGCCCTACGGGATCGCGGTGGCATGCATGTTTTCCGTATACGTGGGGATGTCCCGCAGGTCGGGTGTGCCGGCCTATTACTTTCTACTGCACCCGGTAAGCTCGACCTTATTCGTCTATACCTTGTTGCGCTCGATGTTCCATACGCTGTCGAACGACGGCATCATCTGGCGCGGGACTCGATATCCGCTAAAGGAACTGAGGAAAGGAATGGTGTGATTGGACATGAGAATGACGCCAAGAAAACCCGGCTGAAAGTTTTATCATTTCACGAAACGCAACTTCTCTTGAAATTTGGGTTCTAGCAGATAGCCAATCCGCGGAGGACTCATTCGATGCGAAGTAGAAGGCGCCTGTTTCCAGTCACAATCTTCAGCACTTTTCTCAGCATCCTGGGTTCCTCATTTCCGGGGGACGCAGCGGCGCAGAGCATTACACCATTGTGCACACCGATAGTCAGCGACCTCAAAACTGTGGTGACGCCAGCCCAGAGAAAGGTGGCCGGCGAAAAGGCGATACCGCCGATCACGGATCATCAAAATGGCTTTGCGTGGCCGGACTCGGAGTTCGGCGTTTTTCGGAGTGAGCAAGGCTACACATTCTTTGCCAGCGATGGCGCTCATCACAAGGCGAGTAATAAGTACGGATCTGTGACGCGAACGCTTGGCACGTTGGAGAATCCACTGGGAACGGCGCCGCCGATTGATGTGATCATCCGGCGCAATAATGATCCGCAGATCAATCCGAACTATCCTACGTATACCTATTTGGGCGGTGGGAGAATTTTTCGAGTCCCGCCGGAAGAGCCCGGGAGAGGTAATCTGGTGAATGTTTATCACGCCGAGATTAATACGACGACCAGTTTTTATTCTCTGCTGGGCCTTGCCATCTCGTATGACGACGGCCTGACGTGGACGGATCTCGGCGAAATCATACGGTTGAATCAGCGGTACGAAACGGATCTCGCAGGCTTTGATATTGGTTCGCCGCGCCTGGTTGCCTCGCCCGACGGGCAATATTTTTATATCTACTTTCCGGACTGGATCGCCAATGGAACCACCCAGCCCACGGGAACAAATGTTTCTGTGGCGCGGGTATCGATAGCGGCCTTGCTGGAGGCGGCCTTTGGAGCGCAGCCACATGCGGCGGCGTTTAAGAAATATTACGAGGGGACATGGAGTCAGCCGGGGATTGGCGGGCTCTCGACTGACTTAAATCCGGATGCCGACTACGCGGGGTCGCCAAACGTGGCGTACGACAGCGCGCTTGAACGCTATGTGATGATTACGGATGATACACAGACAATTGCCTATGCTGAGTCCCCGGATGGTTTGGCCTGGACGCTGCCCGTGCTGCTGGGGAGTCTCGGGAACAATTCGACCAGCGCGGATTATGCAGTGCCAATTGGGGAGGGAACAGATCCCAACGTTTTGGGTGAACGGTTCTTCGTCTTTTTCACCCGCGGTTCCCCGCAAGGCTGGCCGGAAAATTCGGTAGAAAGATTCACCGTTTCATGCCAGTAAAATGTCGCGCGCTTCGTCTTTGTAATCCGAGCTGGTTTTCACGACTTCCAAAGAAAAGGGGGAAGAGCGAGTAGATCTCACTGCTGCGGTTCTTCGCTCTCATCCGCCTCGTTGCCATACGTGGCACTGGTGGCAGGAGTGCCTTTAACTTTGGCGAGCTTCTTGGTCGGACGTATTCGGCCAGCGCTGTAGTGCCCTTGTTTTTCCACGTCATAGTTCTTGGGCAATGGTGGAATCAGGGTTGAGCCGCCGGTCAGCTGACTTACGCGATTCAGGATAATTTCCGCGCGGCCCTCATAGAGTTTCACCGGTCCATGAATCTCGATGACCTGTCCTTTCAGACGGCGCACGTCCCCGACATCTTTAAGATCGGAAGCGAAGACTACTACTGAAAACGGGCAGGCCGTTTGATCTTCGCAGAAGTCGACAAAGTGCACGCCCTTCGCTCCGACTTTGACCCGCGTGACTTTTCCAGTGACGCACTTCGTTTCTCCGACATGCTTGCTGGCCTCTCCAATGGGCAGACAGTCGGATGCACCCGCGCAAATTGTGAGCATGAAGAAGAGTCCGGAGAGACGCGTTGGAAAGGCGGGGATGTGCAGCGCGACCATACGGATGAAATAATGTTACGTCGTCGCGAACCAGCCGCGAGTTGAAAATGGAAAATTATGGCGAAAGTTTCCCGGAACGGGAGAGCTGGCTTCTAGCATCAGTGTGAACCCAGGGCTGAAGCCGGTTAGGGATCGAGGGCGCTTATCGCAGCGCTAGCCCTGCGACACCCCAGAGCATGACTTCTCAACTGCCGGTCCCTTAATCACGGGCAGTTGATGGGCACGGTTGCCATGATCATCTTCGTGCTCGAGAACGATCCGCTGGTCGGCGCATTTGGATCCGCCGGCGCTACTGCAGTGACTCCTGGCGCAACACTCAAACACGGCACCACGAACGGCTGGGTTGTAAGCAGGTATCTAGCCGGCGGGTCCTGGATATACCAACTGGCGGGCAGCGGCGTCACTGTGACCGGAGGCGCGTTATATGTCCCTGTTGCCGTGAAAGAAACATCCCCGCCGTTGGAAACCTCGTGAATCGCGATGGATTGAAGTTGGCGATTACTGCCGCTGCTACTTCCGCCGCTTCCACAACTGACAGTCATAGCAGCGGTCAGAAACAGCAGGAAGAAGGAGAGGGGGGCCCAAGACTTGCTCATAGCGATCTCCTCAGCGGGTTCTAGAACATCGGAACCCAGGGAAAATCGAAAAGTTGCCTCGATTACCGGCTGCGTTGAGGGCGGAATTTGCAGAATACAGAAACGACGGGGACCGGTCGCCCAGTCCCCGGAGTATCATCAGTCGACCGAAAAAAGTTTTATTTAAAGGCCTTGACTGCCGCGGCTTCGTCGTCCTTCACATCGAAGACCGTATACAGCTTGGTGATCTGCAGCAGGTCGTGAACTTTCTTGGTGAGATGAAGTAATTTAAGTTCGCCGCCCTGATTCTTCGTCGTGGTAAAGGCGCTGACCAGCTCGCCAATGCCGGAGCTATCGATATAGTTAACCTCGCCCAGGTTCAGGACAATTTTCTTGTTGCCCTTGGTGAGCAGGTCGCGTACGGTGTCGCGCATCATGACGCTGCCTTCGCCCAGAGTGATGCGGCCGCTGCAGTCCACGATGGTGACTCCGTCAACCTGCCGAGTGCTGAGTTTCATGCTCACTGAGACCCCTCCTTGCCGCCCGCGGATGGCCCGTGGACGTGCTTGATCAATTTCACTTCTGTCCCTGTCTGGGACGGGCGGATTTCCACCACGTCCATGAAGGAACGCATAAGAAAAATGCCGCGTCCCGATGTCTTGAGCAAGTTTTCCGGCGCCAGAGGGTTTGGAATCTCGCTCAAGTTGATGCCTTTGCCCTCGTCGCGAATTGTGATCACCAGATCCTCCGGAGTGCGTTCGAAGGCCAAAATTACCTTCTTGTCCGGCGCATACGCGTTGCCGTGCAGTACCGCGTTCACCGCTCCTTCGCGCACCGCCATCGAGATCTGCATCACCTCGTCTTCGCCAAAGCCCAACTCGGTCGCAATGCGGGTGGCTTTCTCTTCCGCATGGTCCACGGTGTCCAAAGTGGAATCGAGCGTGTAGGAGACCGATTGCTCCATGGCCGATAAATACTGCTTAAAGCCGCACCTGTCCTGTGGAATACCCGTTAGGGCTCGCCGAAAGCCTGCAAACGACGATGCGGTAGTTTGCCTGTCGAAGCGGGGAGTTGTCAACGCGGGAACGCACATTGCACTGTGAGCCATAGGGCCGCAGGTATAATGGCTCCCAGTGAGTTCTGCGCTGAGAGCTCGAATCAAGCACCTGCTGAAGCGCTTGATCGTGCTCAGCATTTCTTCTCTACTGATCCTGACGCTTCTCGCCTATGGGGTCGACTATGTGATCTTCCGCTATCGCGCCTCGACGAATCGAAACCCGTTCTCGCAGATCACGGTTTCGAGCTACGACGCGGTTCAGCAAAAGAATGGCAAAACGGAATTCATTTTTAATCCAC
>Ga0307475_10001682_pt1 | contig 13200 bp, 8 predicted proteins | sample atmos_gasesECM1C_FD_203317 | JGI IMG/M metagenome (GOLD analysis project Ga0307475, IMG submission 203317) | Hardwood forest soil microbial communities from Morgan-Monroe State Forest, Indiana, United States - atmos_gasesECM1C_515 | ecosystem: Environmental > Terrestrial > Soil > Temperate... | reverse complement strand
CGCCTCGACAGGGCTTCCCGCTCCTTCGGCGATACTTCGCGCCACCTCTACCAGCCCTCGATGGGATTGTTTTTCCAGGACGAATGGAAAGTCACCCCGCGCGTGACGGTCAGCTACGGCTTGCGCTGGGACGTCAATGGTGCTTTGGGTGACGCCGACAAGAATGCCTCCAATTTCTTCCCCTGCGCTCCGCCTGAGCCTACCGTTTGCGCCCCGGCCGGGTTTCCGAACGGTTTGGTTCAACTACAGGAAGGGTTCCCTCGCCTCTATAACCTGGACCTCAAGGACCTTGGCCCACGCGGTGGACTGGCTTGGGACATTTTCGGGAACGGCAAGACCTCTTTCCGAATTGGTTACGCCATGGCTTACGATGTGGCGAATTTTGCCGCCATCAGCGCACCTTACGCTTTCCAGGGTGCCCGAGCCGGCGCGTTTACAAACTCGAACCTGGGCGTGTTCTCGGTCACGGCGAATGGGAATGCAACGACGACGAGCGTTACTCCGAAGGATGTTCTCTTCGAAGCCTTCGGGCCGAACACGTGTTATAACCCAGCAACGAACACGGCTAGCCCTGATTGGGTCTGTATCGGCCCGCAAACGGGAAGCCCGAACCCGGGCACGCCTTTCCAAACCTTTGGCTCCAATCCCACGGGCACACCTCCGTTTAACATTTTCGGAACCATTCCGAATTTGAAGACGCCAAGGATTCAGTATTACAACGCCACGATTCAACAGCAGGTGTTCAGAAACAACGCAATCACCGTGACCTACCTGGGCTCCCACGGAACGGATAGTTTTCTAATGCGCAGCCTTAATAACCGTCCCATCGGCTGCTGGGATACGGTAAATAATGTGCAGATGACTACCGGGAATTGCGCGCGCCCGTTTGATTCTGTGTACCAGTTGAATGGCGCGCCCAACTTCAGTTACATCATGCAATTGAACAACGATGGATACTCCCGCTACAACGCCCTGCAGGTGACCTACCGCCAGCGCGATTGGCATGGGCTCAACACCATGGTCAACTTCACCTGGTCGAACTGTATTGACACCAATTCCGTGAATCGCGGCGGTGGGGCTACTGTTCCCATCGAGGAGAATCCCTACAATCCCAGCAGCAATCAGGGCCCGTGCGACACGGATGTCCGGCTGAACTTTAATACCGGCGTGGTCTACGAATTTCCTAAGTGGCGCGCCGCCGGACGCTTGGGAGATGGTTGGCAGATCGGGTCTGTGGCGGCGGTTGTGGGTGGGCGTCCCTGGACCCCATTGATAAGCACCTCAGGCGACGAGTCTGGCCAGGACCTGGTTTATCAAAGGCCGGACTGTTCGGGAGTAAAGCCTATTTACCAGTTCAGTGACCCCAATAGTCCTACCATCACGAATGCGTCCGCGATATTTTCTACTCCGGCCCCCAACACCATCGGGTCCTGCGGCCGCAACTCGTTGCGCTCACCCAAATTCAGGCAGTGGGATTTTAACGTCAACAAGACCACCAAGATCACCGAACGGTTGAGCGTCCAGCTCCGATTGGAGATCTTCAACCTGTTGAACCATCCCAACTTCAGTACGGCCACGGCCAGCGCCAAGCCCTCGAGCGGTAGCTTCTCCACCTACTCGAACACACCGGATATCGCTTCCGGCAACGCGTTCCTTTCTTCAGGCGGCGCACGCGCTGCGCAGATTGGGGCGAAAGTCATTTTCTGATCTGCGGCTCCAGGTTTTGGTCCCGAAAAAGGAGTCTGCTACAATGCAGACTCCTCTTTCATTTATGCGGCGCGCTTGCATCCTTTGCCTCTTTGTTCTGTTGCCCGCGCTCGCCGCGGCAGCCACAGACCAACCTAACGTTATTCTGATCACCTTGGACACGGTCCGAGCCGACCGGATGGGTTTTGTCGGCTCAAAGCAAGGTTTGACGCCACAGCTGGATGCGCTGGCCAGTCAGGGCGTGGTCTTCGAGCATGCCTACTCCCAGGCGCCCATTACGCCGGTTTCTCACGCAACCATACTCACCGGGACTTTTCCGCAGTACCATGGCATTCGCAACTTCGGCGATCGCTTACCCTCCAGCGTCCCCTTACTACCCGATATTCTTCACGCCCAGGGCTACCACACCGGGGCCTTCGTCGGCAGCATCATCCTCGACCCCAAGAACGGGTTTGCCTCCGGATTCGAGCGTGGCTTCGATGTCTACGACGCAGGCTTTCACCGCCAGAAAACCGGTGAGCGCCGCGAAGCTTCCATGCAGCGCCGCGGCGACGTGACCCTGGGACACGTGCTCGAATGGCTCGGCCAGCAGCAAGGCAAGCCGTTTTTCGTGTGGTTTCACCTGTGGGATGCGCACGACCCCTACAATCCACCCGAACCGTTCCGCAGCCGCTTTCCGAACGCCCCTTACAACGGGAGTATCGCCTACGTGGATGCCACCGTAGGGAAGCTGCTCGACTATTTGCGGAACCAGGGGCTGTATGACAATGCGCTGATCGCCGTCGCCGCCGATCACGGCGAATCCCTGGGCGACCACGGCGAACTGACTCATAGTATTTTCCTTTACGACTCGACCATCCACGTACCCCTGCTTCTCAAACTTCCTGGCAATCGTTTCGCCGGCCAGCGTGTCAATGCCGCGGCGAGCCTGGTGGACTTGGCGCCAACCCTTCTCGATGCGCTGGGGCAGACGCCGCCTCCGGCCATGCAGGGCCGTTCGCTCCTCCCTCTGGTTGGAAACCCTCACCCTGGAGACCGTCCTTCCTTTGCCACCGGCGACCACTCCGAACGTTCCTTCGGGTGGAGCCCGCTTGTTTCCCTGCGTATCGGCAACCAGCTTTTCGTGCGCGCGCCATTGCCCGAGCTTTACGATTTGGCCTCAGACCCCGGCGCGAAGATAAACCTCTATCGCGTCAACCGCGTCGCCGCCCTGCGCCTGGCAACTCAGTTGGACAATTTCGTGAAGCGCATCAGCACCGGGGCACCTCAGGCCATGCAGGACGGACTCGACGAAAAGGGCCGGGAACAGCTTTCCGCGCTGGGCTATGTGGCCTCTGGAAAGACCGGCACACCGATAAGCATTGACCCCAAGGACCGCATCGATGTGGCCAACGATATGCACGATGCCAGCTTGGCCATTGAAGAGGGAAAGGAAGCCACCGTCATCCCGCTGCTACTGCGCGTGGTGGCCAAAGACCCGCAAATCCAGGCAGCGCAGTATTACCTGGGCATCGCCTACTCGCGGAAGGGCAACTTTGCCAAAGCCATTCCTCCCCTACGCAAAGCCGTCGAGCTGCGGCCGGATGCGCTGATGGCGCAGTACGAACTGGCCATCTGTCTCTACGAAACCGGCGATCTGAAGACCGCTGCCGCGCATTTTGAAATCTTGGTGGAAAACCGGCCCGAGTGGAGCGACGCCCGCTATTCTTTAGCCTCCATTTATGCGCGTACTGGACGGCCTCAGGAAGCAGCCAAAAATCTGCTCGTAGTGCTCGAGGGAGAGCCGGACCATTATCGCGCAAACCTGCTTCTGGGGCGCATGCTGTTTCTGAACGGCAACTTCGCTGAGGCGCTGCCCTACCTGGAAAAGGCCGCGGCGGTACAAACGGATTCCGGCGAGGCGCATTCGTTCCTGGCGGACGAATACGAAAAGCTGGGCCGCGCCGCGGATGCCGCGCGTGAGCGCGCCGAGGCGGAACAGTTGAAACCCTCCGGTCGCCCCCAATAAGATTTTTTAAGGCCGCTCTCCGGCGTAGACACTCGCGGCGCGCGAATATATACTCAAGCCTCCGAAAAATCAGAGGTGCCCATGTTTCCCCGGAAGATTTCATTGCTTTTGCTATATGTATTTCTCCTGCCAATCTGCCTTCGCGCGCAGGATCACATTGCGGCGAAGCCCAAGCCCCGCGTAATCATGATTGGCGTCAATGGCATGGAGCTGGACATCATCCGCCCGCTGCTTTTGAAGGGCCAGATGCCCAACTTGTCCCACGTGATTGAAAATGGGGCTTATGGAAAACTGCGTACCGTCTCCGGGCCGAATTGCCCGCGCGTGTACACCACGTTGTTTACCAGCACTAATCCCGAAGAGCATGGCGTGACCGGCTTCCTTGTTGGCGGCATTACTGCCAATACCCACATGCTGAAAGAGGAACCCATTTGGTCGATGCTCTCCAAGAAAGACATCACCGTCGGCATGGCCAATGTGCCGGCCACTTTCCCGGTTATGCCCGTGAACGGTTACATGATCAGCGGCATGCTCACGCGCGGCAAAAACTGTGAAGACGGCGTGCTGTGCGCGCCCAAACTCAGCGAAGTGACCGGAGGCGATGCCGTCTATCCCAGCAAAATGCGGGAAGAGTTGTTGAAAAATGTGGGCGATTTCTACATCGACTGCGAGCGCATGCCCTCGGCAGCGGACCTAAAGGACCACGAAGCCGAGGTGATTGACCGCTGGCTCGCGAAGGTCCAGACCATTCGAGACCAGCAGACCAAGCTGTTCGACTATTTGCTTACCACGCATCCAACGGATTTTACTTTCCTGGCACAATCTTGCGAAGACCGCACCGGCCATTGGCTCTATCCCATCACGGCGTTCAACGTCGGATACAACGCCAGTATCAACAGCGTCCGGCAGGGTGCTTTCCCCGACCAATACATTGCTTTCGACAAGGTGCTTGGCACGATTCTGAAGCACGTAGATGAGCGCACCTATGTAGTGGTCGTTTCCGATCATGGCATCAAGCCCCTGCGCGAGTTCGAAGAGAAAGATCCTCACGCACACGCTGACCACGAAAAGACCACTCCGGTGATTGCCAAGCACGACTTTGCCGACGGAGACGACGTGCCGGGCTCGGTGTTTGTGATGGGTCCGGGCATTAAGCATAACTTCCGGCTGATGGGACTGGAAGCCAGTGTCTACGACATTGCTCCGACGCTGCTGTATATGTATGGCATCGAGCAGCCCAAGCAGATGCGCGGGCGAGTCCTTAGCGAGGTTTTTACGGGCACCGAAAATAAAGTAGCGGCGAACAAGTAGGCTATTCCTTCCGCTTGCGTAGTACCCGGGCGCGAGATTCGCAGCGCTGCGCGGCCTCGCGCCGCCCAAGCCCGGCGTAAGCCTGTGCCAGCAATGCAAACACATCGGCAGTGTCCGAAGATTTGATGAGCGGCTCCAGCAAATCCACTACGTCGGCAAACTTCTTCTGGCTGAGTAAGACCGTTGCCAAGCTAATCTTCGCTCCGACGTTTTCAGGTTGCAGGAGCGCTGCGTCTTCCAGCTGGTCCAGCGCTGCGTTGGCATCCCCAGAGCCAAAATAAACTTGCCCCAACAAAAGCTGCGCAGCAAACTGATGCGGATCCCTCTTCAGGCTTGCCTCTAAGACCGCGCGTGCGCCGGCCGGGTCGTCGTTCAATTCCAGTGTTCTCGCATAGTCGAGCGCAACCGCTGCATCATCGGGGCGCAGCTCATGGGCCCGGCGCAGATGCTCAAGTGCTTTGCTGTAGTTTCCGGAAACAATTTCCAGCTGCCCCAGCTGAGTCAACGCAGTCCTCGACGTTTCGTCCAATACCAGCACTCTTTCGAGCGCCGCGCGAGCCTTAGCTGGCTCATTATTTTCCGTGGCCATCATCGCGATGTGCAGCAAGTTCTGCTCTTCAATTTTGTCTTTGGGATCTGGCAGCAGCGAAGGCTCAGGGACATCAGTGGAACTCCCAGCATCGGCCGCACCTAAATAGCCCAGCGCGTGAAGTTCATCAACCGTGTCGGCGGACACCGCAGAGGGTGAAGCCGTTCCGGAAATCGGCGACGCCGAGCGCAAGTCCGCTAACATCCTGCGTAACTTTTGCACGTCGGGGTTCCACGGCTCATATTCGTTGTGCAACTCTCCAGCGTCCGAACGCAAGTCGTAAAGCTCCGGCTTAGGCGCCTCGATAAATTTGAGCCCTCCCGTTCGGGCCGATCGCAGCGGAGCCCACCCAAATCGCTGTGGATAGTCCGTTTGGCCAAAGACGATGCGGGACGTTGCCTCCCCGTCCCGGAAAAGCGGGGTCAGTGACGTACCATCCAATTTCTCTGGCATCGGCAATCCCAGCACGTCCAGGATCGTGGGCAGGATGTCCGTCGTGCGCACTTGCGACTCAACCTTCTGGCCGGCCTCATGGTTGTTCGGCAGCTTCACCAGCAGAGGAACATGCGTGGTCGAATCATAGAGGAAAATGCCATGAGTATCTTCGTTATGCTCGCCGAGCCCCTCACCGTGATCTCCCACGACGACGATCAACGCTCCGTCGTACCACCCCTGTTTTTTCAGGTACGCGATGAAATGGCCTAGCGCAGCATCCGCGTAAGCAATCTCGCCGTCATACAGGCGATCTTTGTAGATAGCGGAGTAGGGTGGCAAAGGCTCGTAGGGGTCGTGTGGATCGTAGAAATGTATCCACACAAAGTGCGAACCATCCGGGTGCGCATTGAGCCACGATTCTGCGTGCTGCTCCACTTCCATGCCGCGGCGCTCGAGACGTCCCCAACGTGACTTGGTTGTCGAGTGGGTTGGGAAGTTATCGTAGAACTCGAAGCCGCGATCCAGGCCGGGCGCGAGACTTTTGCTATCGAGGATCACGGCGCCTATGAATGCCGCAGTGCGATAGCCCCGCTTCATGAGTAATTCCGCCAGCGTGGGATGTGTGGCCGCCAAAGGAGCACCGAAGTCGCTGACGCCATGCGAGCTTGGCAAAAGCCCAGTCAAAATGCTCGCGTGAGAGCTAATAGTGATCGGACTGGGTGTGAATGCCTGCGCAAACCGAACGCCTTCCTTTGCCAGTTGGTCCAGAGCCGGAGTTCGGATTCGATCGTACCCATAGCAGTGAACGTGGTCGGCACGCAGAGTATCGATGGTAATGAGAAAAACGCTAGGGCGGGGGGGCTTGTCCGGCACAGGCTCGCAGGCTACGCTGGCGGCAGCAGCTAAATAGCAGCCGAGGAGGACAAAAAAGATCCGCATAGCATCGAGCGTATCACAGCCCGCGTTTTCGACAACTTGTCTGCTTCTCCATCGCTTTGATTTGATCGGCGCTCCCCGCACCCCTTGGTATCCTCATAACGTGCAAACAACTATTTTTTGACGTCACCTTTTGAAGCTTGACGCTTAGGTCGCCTGCCGACTGCCCGTGGTACACTGCGCTCGCTTAAAGCGAATCAAATACTCCCAAACGGAGACGGACGATGATTCGGTGGCTAGTGGGAATCGCGTCATTGCTCAGCACCCTTGCGGCCGCGGCGCTTTCCACCGACACAACTGCCCCCGACACTCCTGAACCTGGTTCCATCGCAGCAATCGCGAAAGCCACCGGCGATCCGCGTTTCCTTTCCCCTTGGGTTTCTTATATTCCCCAAGCGCACGGTGTTCCTTCGCCACTCGCCTTTTTTGGCCGCATCCCGGGGACGCCCGGTGAATTCGTTGACACTACGAAAGCGCACGCCTACTGCCGTGCCCTTGCCGCAGCGTCACCTCGCGTTCGCGTTTTCTCAATCGGTCGCAGCGAAGAGGGCCGTGATATCTTGATGGTCGCCGTCGCCGATGAAGCCGGCATCCGCGACCTCGACCGCTTGAAAGCTGCCACAGCATCCCTCGCTGACCCGCGCAGCCTTTCACCGGCCGCAGCAGAAGCGCTCATCGCCATTTCCCGGCCGATCTACTATTTCAACGCTGGCTTGCATGCCGATGAAACCGGTTCCGCGGAAGCCGTCCTCGAGCTCGCCTATCGCCTCGCTGTCTCCGACCAGCCAAACATCCGCCGCATCCGCGAACAACTCATCGTTCTCATCAATCCCGTTTCGAATCCCGATGGTCGCGACAAAATGGTAGAGTGGTTCTATCGCTACCTCAAGGGTAAGACCAGTCGGGCCACCTTGCCTCGCCAGTCTCCGCCGTACTGGTCCAAATACGCCTTCGTCGACATAAATCGCGACACCCATCAGCAAACTCACGAAATCACCAAGGCCGTTCACCGCATGTTTCACGAATGGCATCCCACGGTGGTGCACGACCTTCACGAAGGGTCGCCGCTCATGATGACCTGGAACGGTACCGGTCCTTACAACCCCAACATCGATCCCATTACCTACACGGAATTTCTCGAGCTCAGCTTTCACGAAGTCCAAGCCATGACCGCCTTGGGCATGCCGGGCGTCTCTACCTGGAATTTTGGCGAAGCCTTCAGTCATCTCTATCTTGATTCCGTGGCCATGAATCACAACAGCATCGGCCGCGGCTATGAAACTCTCGGCAACGGCACCGCCGAAACACTGCATTACTCGCTCCGTCCTTCACAAACCTCCATGGAGTGGTACCGCCCCACTCCTCCTCCTGCTGAATTTGACTGGTCTGAGCGCGACAACCTCAACTACACGGAAACCGGCGCGCTTGCTGCTCTGGATTTTGCCGCTCGGAACTCCAAAGAGATGCTTCGCAATTTCTACAAGAAAGGCTGGGACTCGTGGCATAAGGGACTCGACGAACCTCCCTACGCCTATCTCATCCCGGAAGATCAGGGGGATCGCAAACGCGTTGCCGACATGGTGGGCCGTCTTCTCGCGCAACGCATCGAAGTTGCCCGCGCCCAAAACGTCGTCAATCTCAAAGAGGGCAACTTCCCAGCAGGCACTTACGTCGTCCGTCTCGATCAGCCCTATCGCAATTACGCCCTCGATCTCCTCTCGCCCCAGGTATTTCCTAAGGACGAGGGCGAACCCTACGATGATGTCTCCTGGGAGTTTCCCGCGAATTTCCATCTTGCCGCCATCCCCACCGCGGATGCCTCCATTAGATCCGCGGCACTTACACCTCTGAGCGAGACGCCACGGCCGGCGGGCGCCGTTTCTGGGGAAGGTCCAGCGTTTCTGCTGAAAGATACCGGCCAGGAGAGTCTTTTCGCGGCCCGCTATCGGCTCGCTCCCTTCGATGTGGAAATCGCCGAGCACCCTTTCAAAGTGGGCGGCGTCGACTTTCCTGCCGGCTCCTGGTTTTTGCCCGCCAGGGATGGCCTGGCCGGCGCGATTCGATCTGTCGCTGCCGAGCTTGGCCTGGACTTCGTCAGCACTTCTGCTTCTCCCGGCGTTTCGCATCACGCTGCGAGCGTTCCGCGCATCGGCGTGTGGGTGCCCTGGGCTGACACCGACTCCATCGGCTGGATCCGCTACATCCTCGATCAGCGCCGCGTTCCGTATACATATGTTCGCGACGAAGACATTCGCGCCGGTAATCTTCGGGGCCACCTTGACGTGCTTCTCTATGGCCATGTCGATCTCGAACTTGCTGAGCAAATTGAGGGTCTGCCCAAACGTTGGAGCCCTATGCCCTTCAAGAAAACGCCCCAGACCCCCAGTTTCGGCACGCCCGCCGAGTCCGACGACATCACCGGCGGTATCGGTTACGCGGGCCTCGCGGAAATACAACGCTTCGTGGACAACGGCGGTTTGCTGGTAACCCTGGGTAGCGGTTCGATGCTCGCTCTCAACGGCGGCATCGTGCGTGGCGTGCGCTCTGTCGCTGGCGGCGTCCCGCGCAGCATCGCGGGCGGTGGTTCGGCTTCAGCTGCAGCCGCGCAGAATTCCGTCACACGCACTCCCGGCGCGCACGTGCGTGTCACTTTCGCTCGGCCGGATCACCCCATTGCCTATGGTTACCCGGCGCACACGCATGTCTTCCGCCAAAACTATCCGCTCTACAGCGCACCTCGCGCCTGGTTGCGCATGGCCTATTGCACTACCTGCCTCGACGGTCCAGAAGACCGCTCTGGGATCGTCCTCGAATGGGGCGACTCCACTGGCGCTCCATTTGTCATGAGTGGCCAGGCCTGGGGCGAAGAAAATCTTCTGCGCCGCCCGGCAATTCTCGACATGCCAGTCGGCCGCGGTCACGTCGTCTCGTTCAACTTCAATCCTTTTCACCGCGACATGAATCGCGGCGATCATCGTCTCGTTTGGAATGCCATTTTAAATTGGCAAGCAATTCTTTCAGCCCCCGCGCCATCCCCCATTTCCACGTCAAGCGAACTGGATCAATCGGATCCGTAAGGGAATCCGTGCCGTACTCCTCGGGTTCTTCAGCTTTATAAGCACGGAGTCTACACGGCGTATTATGGCGGCTTCGCTGGTCTGGGCGTGGCAGCCCTGATTGTCCAGTACCGCAGAAAGAGCGCCGTTGTCCATAACCGGCTCTCCGCCGTGGGCGTGATGACGGATTACCGCATACCGCTGCGAAGCAAATCTCGGGTTCACAATTTCATTGTCTCGAAATTTTCACCCGACGTACCGCGTATGAAATACTCTTTCGTTGCTTTCGACCAGAGGACTTACACAGGAGAGACCGGTTGGGGCGCCCTCGGCTTATACAAAGGTGCCCCGATCACGGTGCTCTATAACCCAGAGAACCCGGCCAGGAATCAGCCCCTGAGAAGTTTTGTGTTCTATTCCTTTGGCTAACTTTCCTACGAGCCTTTGCAGACCATGCTTGGCAACACGCTGCATCTCGGCATGTCGGTAACATCCAGGACGAGTCTTCTTAACGTGGCGGTATTTCCAAGAAAGGGCGGTGATTGAAAAAAGGCGAAGAAAAACTCTCGGGGCCGAGGGGAAGGGGTCAGCCAGTTCCGTAACTTTCCTGGCGAAGTTCTAACAACTTCGTCTCCGAAGGCGCTGCCACCGCGGAAGTACCAGTCGAGTTTCTCGAGTGTCTTCTTGGCATTCGATGCATTCGCCGACGCTGCCATTTTGGCAGTGATGGGCCCGCGAAACCAGCGGCCCGCAGCAGTCAGATGCTCGTATTCCATCGAGGAGTCCAGCCAAGTTGACCGTCGAAAACTCGGGCGCTCACGTCACAGCGCGCTTGTATGAGTTGAGCCGCGAACATTGCCGTCTCCAAGTACCGAACCCTCCTAGAGTAGGCACAGCAGTTCTTGTGAAAATCTACGCTTGGCCACATTTTTTCCAAGTTCATGGCAGGGTCCGCCAGTCTGATCCCAACTTCGGTCTCGCCGTAGCATTTAGCGAGATTGAACCACGCTACGTCTCGGTGTTAGATGCCTGTCTGCTGGAGATGGAACAGAAAGAAAGCAACGGTTAAGCAGTAGCTGAGCGCCAGCGGGCGCGGCGGGCGCAGCATGCTTCGCCCCTACAAAGATTCGTGCCTTAGGAATGACAGACTGGCGGGTCGTGGGCGGTGGGAGCAGCGATGCGGTCATCCTGGAAGTACTAGGCCGACGCTTGGCTCAGTTTTCCTCAGGCTCTGATGAGGAAATTCTTGACTTCGCTGCGTTCCGCGACTAAGAGTCCACTGCAGCCCTTCCCATCGACAGCCGTCGAGCTGCGGGATGCGGCAAAGAATGCAAATCGCGTGGGGAAATTACACACAAGGAGGTATTCATGTTTGGACGCAGCACGAAGAAGAGCGTTCGACACTGGACTCAGGCAGCGGTCCTTTGGTTTGTGGTCTTGGCTTTCGTGTTCTCGCCCGCTTCCGTTGGCGTGAAGGCTGATGAAGGCGACGATGATGGCGGCTTCCGTCATGTGTTTGTGATCATGATGGAAAACACCGGCTTCAATACCCTGATTGGCAATCCCAACGCTCCCTTTACCAATTACTTGGCCGCGACCGCAGGCTTGGCCAGCAACTACTTCGGCGTTGCCCATCCCAGTCAGCCAAATTACATTGCCGCCACTTCCGGCTCCACGAATGGCGTCACCGGCGACGGTAACATCACGATAGACGTCGAGAACATCGTTGACCAGCTGGAGTCGCACCGGAAGAGCTGGAAAGCCTATATGCAGTCTCTCTCTCTGTGTAACGGGAATCTGCTCGCCAGCTCTTGCGGCAATCAGCTCTACGAGCGCAAGCACAATCCCTTCATTTCCTACCAGGACGTGCAGGCGAGTGCATCCAGACTGGAGAACATCGTGGACTTCAACCAACTCGCAACCGATTTGGCCAACGACACGGTGCCCGATTATTCTTGGATCAGTCCCGACCAATGCCACGACATGCATGGGCGGGGCGGCGGTGGCGCAAGCGATTCTTGCGACTTCTCACAAATTCAGCCACTGATTGCAGCGGGAGATCTGTTCCTGTCGCAAGCGGTCAGCGCCATCGTGAATTCCAAGGCATGGCGCGGAAACTCAGTGATTTTCATCATGTGGGACGAAAGCGATTTCACCGGCACGGGTCCTTTGGGCTTTGGCGACACCAGCGGCTGCTGTGACGCCAACCCAGGCGGGGGACATGTGGTCTCGCTTGTCTATTCGCATGACGTTCACCGCCCACGCGTTTCCGGGGAAGCATTCAACCATTTCTCGATGCTCGCAACCATCCAGGATGCATGGCATCTTGGGTGTCTCGGGTTCACCTGTGACACGAAAAATGTAAAGCCAATGACCGATCTGGTCAGACGCGACGACTAACTCGGACGCTAGAAGTCTGTGTGACACCGGCGTAGCACCATTTGTAATCGGTCTCCTTTTTATGGGTTTCGTAGGGTTACCGGAAGCCCGGTGGTTTCTCGCACTCGCGGTTCCTGCCGGAGCCATACTGCGGATTCTTCATGTGGCTTCTCCACCGAAGAGGACTGTCAGGCCGTTAAACTCCTTAACTCCCGGTAAGTCGTGCCAGCTCAACCGGTCGATGCGGCACCATCTAGTCAGTTGATCCGACAGCACTTCCCCATGGAGAAGCGCTTTGTCCGACTGTAACCAATCAGACCCTAGCCAGGATGGTGTTCCGTTTGAATCAGCCCTAGCGAACGACTCTTAGCCATTGAGGCCCTCTAAGTGGATTTCGGCCTAGTGTTGCGTCCACCCATGACCGATTTCTCTAGTGAGTTCGAGCAGTTTTTGAAGCAACGGAAAAGAGTGATAGGACGTCGTAGGGGTAGGCTCAGGTGCGGACCGCGACGGGAGGTGGATATGACGAAGCGAGTGAACGCGATTGCGGGGACGGCGGTGGTGGTCTTGGCGGCTTGGACGTTTGGAGCAGGGCTGATTTGTGCAAAGAAGAAGAGCGCGCTGCCGCAAGTTGTGTTGAATGCGCGAACGGTCTTCGTGATGATCGACCCAGACGAGGCAATTCCAGTGAATGATCCGGGCGGCAATAGAACGGCGCGAGAGGATGTGGAGAAGGCGCTGATGGAATGGGGACGGCTGAAGCCGAGGATGACGATGAG